>Ga0182012_10004397_pt1 | contig 14729 bp, 5 predicted proteins | sample 612S2SmetaG_FD_120486 | JGI IMG/M metagenome (GOLD analysis project Ga0182012, IMG submission 120486) | Permafrost microbial communities from Stordalen Mire, Sweden - 612S2S metaG | ecosystem: Environmental > Terrestrial > Soil > Wetlands > Permafrost | place: Sweden: Stordalen | collected... | reverse complement strand
GTTGGTCGAACTATCATGCTTCAATTCAGGCTCGGTCTTGCTTTCCAGTTCCGGAATAATGCGCTGTGCAAGCACTTTACCGAGTTCCACGCCCCATTGGTCAAACGAATTGATCTGCCAGATGATCCCCTGCGTGAATACACTGTGCTCATAGAGCGCAACCAGCTTGCCGAGAACCTCCGGCGTCAGCCGTTCCGCGAGGATGGTATTCGACGGCCGGTTGCCTTCGAACACTCGATGCGGCACCAGCCAATCCGGCGTGCCCTCGGCCTTAACCTGCTCCGGCGTCTTGCCGAACGCCAGCGCCTCGCTTTGCGCAAACACGTTTGCCAGCAGCATGTCATGATGCCGTCCAAGCGGGTTCAACGACTTGCCAAACCCGATAAAGTCGCATGGAATCAGCCTGGTCCCTTGATGAATCAGTTGATAGAACGAATGTTGCCCATTGGTGCCCGGCTCGCCCCAATAAATGGGCCCAGTCTCGTAATCGACTTCGGTCCCCGCAATCGTGACGTGTTTCCCGTTGCTCTCCATCGTCAACTGCTGCAGATAGGCCGGAAACCGCTTCAGGTACTGCTCGTATGGCAACACCGCCACCGTCTGCGCGCCAAAGAAATCGGTGTTCCACAACCCCAGCAACCCCAGCAACACCGGCAGATTCTGCTCGAACGGCGTCGTTCTGAAGTGTTCGTCCATCTGGTGAAAGCCGTCGAGCATCGCTCGAAAATTGTCCGGCCCAATCGCCAGCATCGTCGCCAGCCCGATCGCCGAGTCCATCGAGTAGCGTCCGCCAACCCAGTCCCAGAACCCGAACATATTCGCCGTATCGATGCCGAACTTCCCCACCCCCTCGGCGTTCGTCGATACCGCAACGAAATGCTTCGCCACTGAAGACTCGTCGCCGCCCAGCCCCTTCACCGACCATGCGCGAGCCGATTGCGCGTTGGTGATCGTCTCCAGCGTGGTGAAGGTCTTTGAAGAAATAATGAACAGTGTCTCCGCCGGATCCAGGTCGATCACGGCTTCCGCAAAATCCGTCCCATCCACGTTCGACACGAACCGGAACGTCATCTCGCGATCGCTATAATGCTTGAGCGCCTCGTAGGCCATCACCGGCCCCAGGTCCGAACCGCCGATGCCGATGTTGATCACGTTGCGGATCCGCTTGCCCGTGTGGCCCTTCCACTCCCCGCTGCGAACACGGTTGGAGAACGCAGCCATCCGATCCAATACTTCGTGCACCTCCGGCACCACATCCTTGCCGTCGACATCAATGACCTCGCCTTTCGGCGCGCGCAGAGCCACATGCAGCACCGCTCGCTTCTCGGTGAAGTTGATCTTGTCTCCGCGAAACATGGCGTCGATGTGCGACTGAAGGCCGGATTCCCGCGCCAATGCAATCAGTAGCTTGACGGTTTCGTCGGTGATGCGGTTCTTCGAGTAGTCGAAGAACAAACCCAGCGCTTCGGCCGTCAACCGCTCCCCGCGCTCCTGGTCTGCCGCGAAAAGATCCCGCAGATGCAGCCCGCGCACTTGCTCATAATGCGCCTCCAGAGCCTTCCAGGCCTCCGTTTCAGTGAGCGGTCTGAATTTGTGGTCGCTGGCAGTGGTTGTTCCCGTTGACGCCATTTTCATATTCCTTTCTGCGGTTGCATGCTCTCGCACCGGATCGATTCATCAACCAGAATACCCAATCGCCGGACTCCGCCGTTGGCAATCGAAATGTTCGAAGGCTCTCGCCACTCGGTTAGATTCATCGCGGAAGTTAAAGTAACATTATGAAGTCGAACGGCACGAAACAAAATGTGAAAACCGGGGAGGGCGTAGCGGGGAATTGAAGTCGACTGGAAGGGCAGTCGTTCTCATATCGTTGCAGTTTGGTCCTCGATTCTACATCTGCCAAGTTGCCGATTCTATGGTGGACGCGATAGAAATCGAACCTGCAGCCCGTCGGTCAGGAGAACAATAAACAAAGTAATATCAATGAATTAAGCAGAACGACTGGCAGCCTGAAGTATTGAAAAGAAACATTGGGCAATCATGAGAAGTTGGTACGGCAAGGAAGAAACACGGTTCCAGGTTCTCACCGAGCCCACCAATGCGGAAAGAAATCCAGGGCGAAAGTCATCCCGTCGCGTCATGCAAGGCGAACCAGTAGTACCTTCGCCAGCAAAACATGCAGCGTACCGGCCGCAGCGCAAGCATGCGCAGCACGCCATCGAACGACCTCAACTCGGCAGGCTTGAATTTGAGCGAATTGCAGCGAGGGCACTCGTGCCTTATCCACAGCAGCCGCGGCACCCAGTTTGGCCACGTCCTGTTTGAAAAGTTCACTTCTCCTGCTCCCAATTGCCGGAAACCAGGCCTTGCTGCTGCGTGTCTGCTTCCGGCGGGCTTGAGTTGGCATCCAGCCACGCGAGCGACGAACGTATGCTTCCGGTAGCCAATGCCATCGACGAGTCCGATGCACCGTAATAAAGATTGATGGTATCTCCGTCGTCGCCGATCGTCTGGCCGCATGGAAACACGACATCCTTGACGTCCCCTCCGCGTTCATACGCGGCTTCGGGGCCGAACATCCAGGAGTCTCCGCGCTGCAGGCAGATCCCCGGTCTATCCAGGTCAAAGAGAGCCATGCCGAGGCGATAGATGCTTCCTGAGGCCGTTTGGCGAACGCCGTGGTAAATGGTGAGCCATCCCTTTTTCGTTTCAATTGGCGGAGAGCACAGGCCAATCTTGTTCGCGTCCCACCATCCGCCGCGGCGAGCCTCAAGCATCATCTTGTGACCGCCCCAGTGGCGCAGATCGGGCGAATAGGAGATCCACATGTGCGCGCCCAGTGTCGTCACCGGCCGATGAATCAGTGCCCACAATCCGCCGATTCTTCTGGGAAGAAGAGCCGCATCCTTATCCTCCGGTTGCATGACTACGCCATATCGCTCAAATGTCTTGAAGTCTTTCGTCATTGCCAATGAGACACCAGGACCGCCGCGCGCAAAAGAGGTGTACGCGATGGCATATTGCTCCAGTTCCGGGACGTATGTGATGCGCGGATCTTCGATGCCCCAGAGTTCTTCAGGGTAATCGCGAGGGTTGGCCGGCAACGTCGGTCGCGGATCGATTCGCCAGTCATCGATGCCATTCGCTGACCGCGCAGCGCACAGATGGGACAGACCTCGCCGATCTTCGACACGGCAAAGCAGCAGGGTGTCTCCGTCGGCAAGTCTTACGGCGCCTGCATTGAACACGCTGTTAATTGGATAAGGCCAGTTGTTTTGCGTAAGAATCGGATTCGACGCACAGCGGGTGAATAGAGGAAGCCCCGTATGCGTCTCAACATGAGATTCAGAGGAGCCGCAGTCTGTGGTTTCGGCGGGTGATGCAATGGTATTCAAGAAGAGGAACTCATTTCAAGATGCCGTTCCCGTGCGTTTGTCACTTTGGCCTCATGCATTTCAAGCAGGGCCATCAGGAACGAAAGCGTTGACTCCGCTCCCTGGTTTTCATTGATGCGGTCGGGATGAAGACCGTCTCTGCAGCCGCCTGTCGTCGCATCGTAGAGCGGCACCTGCAAGTCATTCTTGCCGAGAAACCAACGGAAGACTCGCTGCGCCTCTTCAAACCATAGTCCTTCTTCGGTGAGCCTGTATACCTCAAGGCAAGCCGAGATGGTCGCGCATGCCTCCACTGGCTGCTGATCGAAGCGCGCCTTTTCATTTCCTTCAACAAAGAAGCCGTTGGATCCGATGGGCACAAAAATCTCCTCATCGTCGCGGTGCTGCTCGGCGACAAGCCACTTGAGTGAATCCATTCCGGCTTCAATCATCCTCTGGTTGTTGCTCCGCCATCCCGCCAGGATAAGTGCCTGCGACAGCCGTGCGTTCGCGTAGGAAAGGCTCTTCTCAAACCATTGCCATTTCGAAGACTGGCTGCGCTCATAAATATCGAGAAGTCGATTCGCAAGGTTGTTGCGAGCGCCCTGGATCGCTCGGTCACCGGGGAACCAATCGAGATAGGCCTGCATGCCCAGAATGCAATACGCCCATGCACGCGGGCTGGTGAATGTCAGGGCCGCGGGAACTGCGGCTTCAAAGAGCCTTCCCGCCGCTCCCCGCAAACCCGCATTGCGCGAATGGCCCAGCACGTCGCCGAGGGCCCACAACGCGCGGCCATGGCTGTCATCCGAACCAACCGCCTCCAGCCATCTGCGTTCATAGCTGAGAAAGTTTCTAAACCTGCCCGTAGCGTGATCGAATGCAAGCCACAGGAAAGCCAGGTAACGATGGGAGAGATTTGCAAAGAGCTGTTCGGACCCGTTCGCCAGGCTTTCGTCCAGTTGAGTGGCCACGATCAGCGCGCGCGCATTGTCGTCTGTCGTATAACCTTCGCTTGAATTGGGCACGGAAAAGATCGCGTGCTGCAGAATGCCCGTGTCGTCCGTCAGCCTCAATATGTGATCCGTGTTCAATGGCGGCAGGTAATCGATCGCGTCCATTGCTACGTCGTCTTTGTGCGCTGCCCTCGGCTGCAACGTACGCTCGAAACGCGCACGCTGGAAGCTCGCCATATATTTTTGTGCGGCCTTCGGCCAGATGGTCTCGCGTGAGTGCAGATAGGCCCGCTTGCGCATCGCATGCCGTTCCCCGTCGTTGTCCAGCAGATGCAGCACAGCCTCGGCGATGGCTGCCGGATTCTCAAAAGGCACAAGCACGCCCCTGTTCTCTGCGAGCAACTCCTTTGCATGCCAATACGGCGTAGAGATGATTGCCTTCCCTGCTCCCAGAGCGATTGCGAGAGTTCCAGACACAATCTGTGCCTCTTGCCGATAGGGTGTTATGTAAATATCTGCCGCGCCCACGTGCTCAACGAGTTCTTCCGCGCTGACAAAGCGGTTGACGAGGATAAGGTTCGATGACACTCCAAGCTCTGCGGCCAGAGCCTGCAATCCTTCCCTGTATCTCTCCCCGTCGCGGCGGCGAATATGCGGATGCGTCACGCCAGACACGATGTACACCACATCAGGGTGCCTCGCCAGAATCTCCGGCAACGCTCGAATCACGTTCTCAATTCCCTTGTTTGGCGACAACAGTCCAAAGGTGAGCAAGACCGATTTCCCTTCGACGCCGAACCGGTCCTTGTAGTAATTAGGATCCATGAACTGAAAGTCCGGCACGCCGTGCGGGATGACATCGATCTTTCCGCTCGGAATTGCATACACCTCGCGGAGGAACTGCGCTGCCTGCTCGCTCATCACGATCACTCGGTCGGAAAGGCGCGCTACCTCCTCCAGCACCCTCCGTTGATTTGCATCCGGATCGCGCAGAACGGTGTGCAGCGTTGTCACAACAGGCATCTTCAATTTGCGCAACAGGGTCAGTATGTGCTGACCCGCAACCCCGCCATAGATGCCGTATTCATGTTGAACGCACACCAGGTCGTTTCCGTTGAAATTGAGAAACTCGGCAGCTCGCTCATACGAAGTCAGATCTTCTTGCTCAAGCTCCAGGCGTACCTGGCTGGGATAGTCGTAAGCCGACTCAGGATCGTTCACTGGAATCGCAAAGAGCCGATCGCCGCCAAACTCTTTCGCCAATGCGCCGCATAAATCTGTCGTAAAGGTGGCGATGCCGCACTGGCGCGGCAAATAGTTCCCGACAATCGCAATGCGTGTCGGCAATGGCAGGTAGCAACCCGTCGACCCGATCGGCAGGGAAGCAATGGATTGAACGCCCAGGGGAAGGGAAGAATTTAGATTGCTGCCGGTGCTGGCCATGCTTCCTACTTTCGCTTCGAACGGACTGGTTCAAGTGTGCAGCGGAGCATGTTCAAAGATGCGGCGGTCTCTTCGAGGCCGCCGCAAAACTACGTCCTGTTAGCGCAGGCTCCCTGTCGTTGCATTCGCAGGGCTGCCAATTGCATCGCCGGAAACAACGAGCTCCACTCTCCGGTTTTCCTGGCGCCCGGCGGAGTTGTCATTCGATGCTACCGGGAGACTGTTACCAAAGCCTTGGGCACTGACTGACTGTGCACCAACGCCTTGCTGAACCAGGTAATCTCGAACTGCTCCCGCGCGGTTCTCTGAGAGCGTCTGATTCATGTCGTCGCCGCCCACGTTGTCGGTGTATCCGCCAACCGCGATGTTGAGGCTTGGATAAGCAATCAGGATTCCGGCAACCTTTGACAATTTCTCGCGAGCACCGGGCTTCAACGAGTACCGCCCAGTGTCGAACAACACATCGGACATGCTGACGATCAGACCACGAGCGCTGTCGCGCGTCTCAAGGATCTTGTTCAGTTGCTCCGACAGTTGGAGGCGCATTGCCGCCTTGTCGCTGTCAGCCTGGTTTGCCGTCTGTTGAGCCTGCTGTGCAATGAGGCGAGCCCTATCTGCATCGGCCTGGGCTGCCGTGATCGCCGCCGCCGATGCCGCCTGGCTATTCGCCATATCGGCCTGGGCCTTTGCGGCGTCGGCTTGCGCCTTGGCTGCATCGGACTGTGCCTGTTGCGCCACTAGAGCGGCGTTGGCGGCCTGTGCCTGCGAGTTAGCCTGCGCATCGCTCGACGCCTTCAGTTCGTCCGCTCGGCGAACTTCCTCGATCCGCTTCACAGCGATCTCGCGCGCATCCTCCGCAGTCTGCACCGCCTCGCGGGCGGAAGCAATCAGAGGCTTTTTGTCCACGTGCCCACCAATCGCATAGCCGTCGGTGGTCTTCATCAACTCTGCGGCATGCTCGTAGCTTTCGTGGGCGTACTGCTCCGCTCCCTCTGATTTAGCAATGCGCAATGCATTCCGCGCCTCGTAGAATTCCAACGGCAGATTCGCATTCAGGACCACCGGGTCAAACGTGTAGCCGGTGGGAAGATACCCGCCACGTTCCATCAGTTCATACTTCGCTTCAACTGCTTCGCTGGTCCCCTTGGTGTCTGCCAGAATCACATTCTCCAACACCACGACGTTGCTGGGCTGGTGCACGGCAAAATAAGGCTCGGCGGTGACGATCAGCGCAAATGCCTGCAGATCTGTCGTTGCAGTCAGCTTGCTTCGGTCATTGTCGCCTACCAGCACTTCTCCCAGGTTCACGGCGCGCCCTTCCGGCGAAATTGCCCACATGACGTAGGTGAGGTATTCACTGCCGAAGGTTGTGGGACTTGTCAGATTTCCGAATTCGGCTTCCACTTCCATCGTGCCGCGCTTGCTGCGCACCTTTGCGTGCCCGTCGGCGGAAGGCATCAGCGCGGTGCCGGCAAAGCCCACTTCCGAGACTCCGCTGCGATGCCGGTAATTGACAGCCTGGACCGTGCGGCTGATTTCAACCACGCGAAACATCGGCGTGGGGCCTGTGGGTTCGACAACGACCGTCGCTTGCGCGTTGGCTTGAGCGAAGGCGCCCAAACCGAGTGCACAACCTAATGCTGATAAATAGATGCTTCTCACAAGATCTCCTGCGGGCGAAACTCAGCCCTGTTGCGCTACGTTTGTTTTGCGTTGACGGAACCAGTTGCTGCGGCTTGAATGGGAGGCGATCTGCGCCGAAACACGGTCGGCTGAGAGGGACACATGTCCGATGGTCCGTTTCTGCTCAGGAGCCTGGAATGAGGACAGCCGTGAATCTTCTTCCTGCTTATTGTTTCAAGCCCGGGCATCCGATGGCTGAGCAACACTGCTCATCGCGGCATCATCGCGAAGGACCAATAACCCGGATGTCTCCCTGTCCAATCCCGGTATCTTGATTGCCATCAAGCAGAAACCGCGCGTAAAGACAAGGTGTCCGAACGCGGATATAAACGCGTCGCACATACCCCCGCGAGCTTAAGCAAATGCCCCGTCAAGCGGCTCATCGTCCACCAACTGCACATGGGTCATGCCAGGGCGGATGTGCAGGGTTGCACATCCGCATGTGCCATTTCTTGACGACGCGTGAAGGAATGCCGTCAGGCGCTACTGCACTGGTGTATCTCCGGTGGCATCGAACGTCGCGCCTGCCGGAATCAACGTCGTCGTGACCGTCTTATCTCCCCGAGCGCCCGTGTAGACCGTGATCCGGCTTGAGTCGATTCCCTTCTCACCCACCAGGTAGGCTTTCGTGTTCACCGCGCGCTTCTCAGCCAGTTTGCCGCTGTCTTTTTCTCCGGCAGCCACATTCCCCACCAACACCAGCTTCGCATCCGGGCTGCTCTGCAAACTCAGCGCAACTTGATCCAGGCAGGCCTTCCCTTCGTTGTCCACTCGAGCGGGCCGGCGCGCATCCCGCGCAAAGCTGACCGAGCACAACTCGCTCACCGCGGGCATGGGCGCCTGCGGAACCACAACCGTCACCGCGGTCGTGCCCGAGGCAGTCTGTCCCTTCGCATCGACCACGTTGCACGTCACCGTGATAACTCCCGCGGCCGCACCTCCAGTAGTTAGAGTCGCCGTCGTACCCGACCCACTCACTAAGCCCGCACTCGTGCTATAGCTGTAAGTCAGGCTAAGTCCCTGGGGACTTACTCCCGTTGCTGTAATGGTGGAGGGATCCCCTGAGTTGACGGTAGCTGGATTGGCCATGCAACTCACGGTCGGCGGTTCAAGTGCCCTCACCGCATAGGGTGCCGTGCAATCCGCACTCTCGTCTGGCCTGTCGCCCTCTGTAACATGCCCCTTCAGCGTGTAACTGCCGGGAGCCACGTTCCTGGTGTCTATACTCGCCGTGCTGGTAGTTCCCGTAACCGTTCCGCCATCCACCGTCCACGTGTAAACGGCAGTCCTCGCCGGGTTCAGGTTCACAGCCGTACCCGAGACGGCAATCGGCTCTCCGATGTACACAGACACCGGATTCACCGAGCACGAATAATTCAACGGCGGAAGAGGTGGAGGGGGAGGCGGACCTCCGCCAAACCGGAACACAAGTCCAGCGGAAAGTCGCATGTCATTCTGCGAAGCTGTTGATCCGGTTGTCAGGTTCTCAAACCGGGTCATCAAATATTCGGCTTGGATGAGGCGAATGGCGATATGATGATGCACCTTCACGTCCAGACCGCCACCGGCCGTCATGGCAAAGCGGTTCTCAGATGGGAGCAGAGTGCAACCGGCTCCCGAACAACCCGACGACAGTGTTACGTCGCTTGCGTGTATGCCGCCAAACAAGACTTGCGCAAAAGGCGTGATTCTCTCGTGCGTCCGGTATGACAGGCGCGGACCAAACAGATAAGTGTAGGCAGTCCCGCTTGAGTTCACGGCGCCGGAAGGTTCGCCCGGCCCACTCAGCAGGAGCTTCGAATCTTTGAATCCGCCGAAGTCGCCGACAATCCCCAGGTAGCGATTGAAATTGAATGCGATCGACGTGCTGCCGCCGTTCAAATACACAAGCCTGTTTCCAGCCGCAAGCTCCGGCACAGCTCTCAGATAGGAGTAGCCCAGAAACCATTCGACCCTCGGAGTGTAACTGTTCAGCCCTCTTGAATAGGGCATGGCAGCCATCGAGGCAGAAGGCATCGGAGCGAATGGGAGCAATTCTGCCGGATCGGCAGCGACAGTTACGCTCGCATCCGCAGCTTTATTGTCTGCGGTGGCGCTCGTTGCCGGCTTCGCCGCTTCGCTCGCAAAGAGGTTGAACGCAGGCACTAGAAGAACTGCAATTGCCGTTGCCGCAATAACCTTTACACTCAATCTCATTGTCGTCTCCTCAATTGCTCGCCGCGATTCCCCTGTCTATCTGATCGCCGGATATTTCATGCGCTCATGGAACTTCAAAAAACATCGCATTACCGAGAAAAAAAGCCGAGACCGCGCGTTGCAAGCGGTCCCGGCAAACCCTATGGCACGTTGATTACGGTGTTCACCATTGTGACTGGCCCAATCAAAACCAGCGCTCTGCCGTTGAGCGTCGTGATTGCATTAACTCCGGCGGTCGAGATCGAAACGCCTGCCTGAGAGATGATGGTTCCCTGCATCGTACCGCCTCCCACAATCCCATTAATGGTTGCGGCGGTTCCCACCTGCCAATAGACATTGCCGGCTTGGGCGCCGTTGACCAGCACGACACTCTCAGGCCCGGTCGGCGTACCCACTGTGAGCGTGCTCGCCATCTGGAAGACCCATGTTGCAGTGGGATCTCCCTTGGCGTCGAGAGTCAGAGGGCCCTGCGTTATGCCGAAACTTCCTGGCGCGGATTTGTAGACACCGGGAGCCAGTGTTCGATTGCCCAATTCGCCCGCATTGCCGCCTCCGCATCCAGGGCAGACTGACACATCCAGCCCGTTCGGAATCGCCGCCAGCGTGTTGTAGGCGGTCAGGGCCTCGTTGCCGGCCTCGGCTGCGATGGCGTATGTAGCGGCCGTTCCTTCATTCGGGCACCCAACCGTGGGCGGTGGCGGAGCGGTCTCGATCAATCCATTCACCAACCCGATATTGAGCGGAGTCTCCGTATAGGTGCACTCATTGACGCCGGCAACCACAACGCTGGTGTCGTGGAATCCGGTGATCAGAGTCGAGACCGCCATGGTTCCCATATATCCATTGATTACCGTCTCAATCCCCTGGTTGGTCATTCCCGCAGTGCCGCCATAGCCGCCAAACAGCGTAACGGTTGGTCCAAGGATCGGTGGCGGAGGAACCACCGCTGCGCCGGTCATAAAGCTCCAGGGATTGGGCGCGCCGGTTGTCCCCAGCGGATTGCCGGCCAAGTCCGTTGCTCCGTCTGTCACCGTCGCGATGTAGCTGCTGCTGGCAGTCAGTGGGGCCGAGGGCGTGAACGTCGCAATGAAGTTGATCGCGTCGTACGACACCGTTCCCGCAATCGCGGTCCCTCCCGGCCCGGTCAACTGGAAGGTTCCCGTGGTGATGGTCAGCGGGTTCATCGCCTCGGTGAAGGTTGCGCTGACTGCCTGATTCAGAGCCACGCCTGTGGCGCCGTTTGCCGGCACCGTCGAAACAATCTCCGGCGGAACGACGACTACAGCGGCGGCGGTAAAGGTCCAGACGCAGTTGCCGGCGGTGCTGCTGCCACAGGCAATTCCGCCATCCAGTGGAGTGCCCGCCAGGTCCTGAGCCCCGGTTGTGATGGTGGCTGTGTAGACGGTGCCGGGTGTGAGATTGGCCGTCGGTATGAATGTCAGCGTATTTCCAACCGAAGCGTAAGCAATCAGGCCGGGCACGACAGTATTGCCTGGCCCTGCTGTCAGCGTAAAGGTTCCCGGGTTGGTGATCGTGGCAGGGGTCATCGCCGTGCTGAACGTGGCGGTGATCACCTGACTGATGGGCACGCCCGTAGCTCCGTTGATAGGAATCGTCGAAATCACCGTTGGCGGTACAACAATTACGGCGGCAGCGGTGGTGAATGTCCACACATAATTGCTGGCTAACCCAACGTCCGCCAGGTCCTCGGCTCCGGTTGTAATCGTGGCCGTATAGAGCGTGCTAGGCGTCAGGTTCGCCGCCGGTGTGAACGTCGCTACCGAGCCGGCTGGAACATAGGTGACTACTCCGGTCACAGCGGTTGCGCCCGGTCCGGTCAAAGTAAAGGTTGTCGTGTCGATCGTGGCCGCATTCATTGCCACGCTGAAGGTTGCCGTGAGCGCCTGGTTGATGGGCACAGCCGTAGCCCCATTCACGGGCACGGTAGAGATGACCGTCGGCGGTGTAGGCGCCGGAAGCGTTAAGAAGCTCCACACGTAATTGCTCGCCATCGCCGTGCCGGCCAAGTCCTGGGCGCCGGTGGTAATAGTGGCCGTATACAACGTATTGACCAGAAGCGCGACGTCTGGAGTGAAGGTCGCCACGCTGCCCGAGCAACCGACTGTTCCGGTGACGGCGGTCGTCCCCGGACCTGCCAGGGTAAACGTGGTCGATGTGAGCGTTGTGCATTTCATCGCTTCGTTGAAGGTCGCGCTGAGCACCTGGCTGAGAGGCACGCCCGTGGCTCCATTCACAGGTATCGTGGAGATCACCGCTGGCGTCGGGGAAATTGTTGTAAAGGTCCACACATAGTTGGCGGCCAGCGGCTGGCCCGCCAGGTCCTGCGCTCCGGTGGTAATTGTGGCCGTGTAAACGGTGCTGTAGTCCAGGTTCGAAGTCGGTGTAAACGTCGCAACCAACCCCGAATACGAGATGGCTCCCGGTATGGTGATTCCGCCGGCCGTAACTGTGAAGGATGCCGCGTCGAGCGTGTCCGAGGCCATCGGCTCACTGAACGTCGCGGTTAGCACTTGGCCAACCGGCACATTGGTGGCCGCATTCGCAGGTACCGTGGATACCACGGTCGGTACAGGGGTGATCGTCGTAAACGTCCAAACATAGTTGGCCGCCAGCGGCTGGCTCGCCACGTCGGTAGCTCCAGTGGTAATCGTGGCCGTGTAAACGGTGCTGTGAGCTAGAGCCGCAGTCGGAGTAAACGTCGCCGTCACACCGCTGTAAGTCACGGCTCCGGTAACAACCGCCCCGCCCGGCCCGGTCACCGTAAACGTCGATCCACTGATGGATGCTGGGGCCATCGCCTCGCTGAACGTCGCAGTGAGCACCTGGCTGACCGGCACATTCGTGGCTCCGTTCGCAGGTGCCGTGGAAACCACCGTCGGCACAGGGGTGATCGTCGTAAACGTCCACACATAGTTGGCCGCCAGCGGCTGGCTCGCCGGGTCACTGGCTCCGGTAGTAATCGTGCCTGTGTAAACGGTGCTGTAAGCCAGAACTGCGGCCGGAGTAAACGTCGCCGTCACACCGCTGTACGTCACAGTCCCGGAAACAGACGTCCCGCCGGGCCCAGTCACTGTGAAAGTCGATCCACTGATGGATGCCGGATTCATCGCCTCGCTGAACGTCGCGGTCAGCGCCTGGGTGATGGGCACATTGGTGGCTGCATTCGCAGGTACCGTGGATATCACCGTCGGCACAGGGGTGATTGTCGTAAAGGTCCAAACATAGTTGGCTGCCAGCGGCTGGGCCGCCGGATCAGCAGCTCCGGTGGTGATCGTGGCAGTGTAAACCGCGCTGTTGGCTAAGGCAGCAGCCGGAGTAAACGTCGCCGTCACACCGCTGTACGTCACAGCTCCCACAACAGCCGTCCCGCCGGGCCCAGTCACCGTGAAAGTCGATCCACTGATGGTTGCCGGATTCATCGCCTCGCTGAACGTCGCACTCAGCGCCTGGCTGGTGGGCACATTGGTGGCGCCATTCGCAGGTACAGTGGATACCACCGTGGGCACAGGGGTGATCGTCGTAAACGTCCAAACATAGTTGGCCGCGAGCGGCTGGCTAGCCACGTCAGTAGCCCCGGTGGTTATCGTGGCCGTGTAGACGGTGCTGTGAGCGAGCGCGGCAGCCGGAGTAAACGTCGCCGTTACACCGCTGTACGTCACGGTTCCGGCAACAGCCGACCCGCCGGGCCCGGTCACCGTAAATGTTGATCCACTGATGGATGCCGGATTCATCGCCTCGCTGAACGTCGCGGTCAGCGCCTGGCTGATGGGCACATTGGTGGCTGCATTCGCAGGTACCGCGGATATCACCGTAGGCGGTGGGGTGATCGTCGTAAACGTCCACACATAATTGGCTGCCGGCGGGGTGCCTGCCAGATCCTGGGCTCCGGTGGTGATCGTACCAGTGTACACAGTGCTATAAGCCAGCGCGGAGGAGGGCGTGAACGTCGCGGTAACTCCGCTGTATGTCACCGTTCCTGCGACCGCACCACCCGGCGCGGTCACCGTGAAGGTCGATCCGCTGATCGTCGCCGAATTCATCGCCTCGCTGAAGGTTGCGCTGATCACCTGGCCGATAGCGACGTTTGTCGCTCCATTCGCGGGGATCGTCGACACTACAACCGGCGCCGGCGTGATCGTTGTAAATGTCCAGACATAACTCGCGAGAAGAGGAGTGCCGCCCAGATCGGTCGCACCTGTGGTGATCGTGGCCGTATAGATGGTTGCGTAGGCAAGTGCTGCGCTCGGTGTAAATGTCGCGGTCGTTCCGCTGTAGCTAACCGCGCCTGCCACCGCTCCGCTCGGCGCCGTTACAGTGAACGTTGTGGAAGTGAGCGTGGACGGGCTCATGGGTACGCTGAATGTCGCGCTGATCGGCGTGTTCACGGAGACATTCGCAGCTCCGTTGGCAGGCACCGTGGACACTACGGAGGGAACAATGACGGTTTCCTCGCCGCATCCGGTCACAAAGACAACCAAAAGAGCCGCCAGCCAAAACGTGATACCAATCCTGAATTTGCGCATATGATCCCTCTCGCCCACCTGGGTGCCACTGTGTCCAAAATTCACGCATGCATCCGCTCGACGCGAATCGCCGGCGAGCCATGACTTAGCAACGCTAACAATGAGAAGTTACCGGGTCTGTACAAAAGTGCTCATGTAGCGTCGGACCTGTGTGGCGGGACCTTGATTGAACAGAATTGAATATTTGGAGAGAGATTAGAGTTATCGGTAACTATCGCCGCTCCCCAATTCAACCTCACCGAATCGACCGAAATCCAGGCCGCTTGGCTCTGCCCGCGCAAGTTCGCGAGGCGTCTCCGGCCTGCCGGAACGTCACTCTCGATTTGCGCCAAAGCACGAATGTATTCAACGAAGTCTCCCAGCTTGATGGGAGTGTGGCAGGCGCGAAGGGCGCCGGGACGGATCGCCAAATGGAATCAAGCCGCCCATTCGTTTTCCCGCATTCGTTTGGACAGGCACTGGTGTCCGGCATGAAGCTTCTCCATTGTGAATCCTGAATGAATTTGAAGAAACGTTCTGCATAGCGTACGCCG
>Ga0182012_10004396_pt1 | contig 14730 bp, 13 predicted proteins | sample 612S2SmetaG_FD_120486 | JGI IMG/M metagenome (GOLD analysis project Ga0182012, IMG submission 120486) | Permafrost microbial communities from Stordalen Mire, Sweden - 612S2S metaG | ecosystem: Environmental > Terrestrial > Soil > Wetlands > Permafrost | place: Sweden: Stordalen | collected... | reverse complement strand
CGGCGCGATGGTCAGCCACAGATTGTCCAGTTGCACCGGCATCCGCGATCCGGTCATGGCGCGGGCCACCGGCGCGATACTGTCCAGCACCGCCGCCGGCACGATCCCCGCCAGCAGGCACAGGACAGCGAAACCCACCATCGCGATCAGCGACCACGGATCGGCCTCACGCGCCTGCGCCGCCGCATCGCTGCGTGGCCGGCCGAGGAACACGATCCCGAATGCCCGCACGAAACACGCGGCGGCCAGCGCCGCAGCCAGCGCCAGGGCCGCGCCGTCCACCGGGATCATCAGCTTCAGCCCCCATTGCGGCAGCTCCGGATGCAGCAGCACCGCCTGGAACGTCAGCCACTCCGAGGCAAAGCCGTTCAGCGGCGGCAGCGCCGAGATCGCCGCACACCCCACCAGGAACGCCCCCGCCGTCCGCGGCATGCGGTGGATCAGGCCGCCCATCGTCTCCATATCGCGCGACCCGGTCGCCGACAGCACCGACCCGGCCCCGAAGAACAGCAGGCTCTTGAACAGCGTGTGGTTCAGCGCGTGGAACAGCGCCGCGGTCAGCGCCAGCGCCGCCCCGGCCTCGAACCCCGTGGCTCGGAACGCCAGCGCGAGGCCGAGGCCGATGAAGACGATGCCGATGTTCTCCACCGTCGAGTAGGCCAGCAGCCGCTTCAGGTCACGCTCCATCAGCGCGTGCAGCACGCCCAGCACGGCAGTGATGCCGCCCAGCGCGAGCACCACGGTTCCGGCCCACCACTGGTTCGGCCCCAGCAGATCGAACACGATCCGGATGAACCCGTAGATCGCGACCTTGGTCATCACCCCGCTCATCAACGCCGAGACGTGACTGGGCGCCGCCGGATGCGCCAGCGGCAGCCACACATGCAGCGGCACCAGGCCGGCTTTCGACCCGGCCCCGACCAGCGCCGCCAGCAAAACCACGGTCGCTGCCAAGGTGCCAGGGGGTGCCTGCCGCATCACGTCGAACGCATAGCCGCCCTCGGTGCCGGCCAGCAGCCCGAAGCCCAGCAGCAGCGCCATGCCGCTGAATGTCGCCATGATCAGATAGACGAACCCGGCCTGCGCATTGTCCGGTTCGCCATGGTGGGCCTTGACCAGCGCCCAAGAGGTCAGCGACATCAGTTCCCAGGCGAACAGAAAGGTGAAGGCGTCGTCGGCCAGCACCACCAGCGCCATCGCGGCCAGGAACGCCGGGTAGAACGGCAAGACCCGTTCGGGGTGCGCCTCATGCCGGCCATAGCCGACGGCAAACAGGCTGGCCCCCGCCCCGCCGACGCCGATCAGCGCCAGAAAGAACCCCGACAGTGCATCCAGCCGCAGATTGGTGCCGATCCATGGCAGTCCCAGCGGCAGCACCAGCCGCTCCACCGGTCCGGTCAGCGCCAGAAACCCCGTCGCGATGAATCCCGCACACACGACCACGCTGCCGCCATACACCAGGATGCGGCCCGCCGCCGACCGAGCCGTCAGGACGCCCAGCAGCGCCAGCGCGAACAAGGCCAGGATCATCCAGGCGCTGGCGGTCATGCGTCGGCGGCGATCACAGGCGGCGCCTTCAGCCGCACCCCGCGCCCGCCGGCGCTGCTGGTGGCGCCGTCGCCGATCAGCTCGATCCCCGCCGCTGACAGGGCGCGCACCAGCTTCATCAGCGAATCGACATTGCCGCGGACCACGCCGTCACTTGCCTCCATCCGCTGGATCGTCGGCAAGGACAGCCCCGAAAGCTCCGCCAGCGCCCGCTGGTCCAATCCCAGCAAGGCCCGAGCCGCGCGCATCTGGCCGGCGGTAATCATGTGTGACGCATCACTAATCGCTGCTGCGATTGGATTGTGATGTTTCATCCATCATGTCAAGGGGCGGTAGGCCGTCTCGGATTAAGCGGACTTGCCGGCTCGGCCAGCCTCAGGACCATCAGTTCCTCATCCAGCAGATCGGACCCGACACGCAGGCTGAGTGGCTCTACGCCGCAGACCGAGAATCCGGCCGCGATGTAGAGCCGCCTCGCCGCCTCGTTGCCGAGGGTTACCGACAAAGTGAGCTGGATGAGGCCGCTGCCGCGCGCCTCGGCGATCAGACGGTCCAGCAGCGCCCGCGCCAGCCCGGTCCGCCGCCAGGATGGCACGACATAGACGGCGACAACATGGCCCTTGTGGCGCTGTTTCAGCCGCGGCGAGACGATCAGGCCGATGGAGCCTGCCAGCGTGCCATCGATGAAGCCGCCCAAAGTAACGTTCGGACGTTCTCCGATCATGCGGGTCATGCCGTCGTGCTGCTCTTCCTCGAACGATGAGCCGAACGCCTCGGGGTGTTCGCGGAGGGCTTGCAGCCGATGCGGCCGGTACTGCGACAGGTCGTCCGGTCGCAGCGGGCGGATCAGCCAGGGCGGGCCGGCGGTCAGGACAGCGCCTCGGCGATTCGGCGGGCGAGGCGGCGGGCGACGTCGTCCTTGGCGAGGCGCGGCCAGGTTTCGATGCCGGCAGCGGTGACGATATGGACCGCGTTTTCGGCACCGCCCATGATGCCGGTGTGCGGCGAGACATCGTTGGCGACGATCCAGTCGGCATTCTTGCGCTTCAGCTTCGACTGGGCGTTGGCCATGAGGTCGTCGGTTTCGGCGGCGAAGCCGACCACGAGGCGCGGGCGGCGCGGACCGGCGGCGGCGATGGTCGCCAGGATGTCCGGGTTCGGCACCAGGGTCAGGCTGGGCGGGGCGGCGCCGGGCTGTTTCTTGATCTTGCCGGTGGCGGCGTGTTCCACGTGCCAGTCGGCGACGGCGGCGGCGAAGACCGCGATGTCGGCGGGCAGGGCCGATTCGCAGGCGTCCAGCATCTCGCGCGCGGTTTCCACGCGGCGGACGGTGACGCCGGCGGGGTCGGGGACGGTGACGGGGCCGCTGACCAGGGTCACGCTGGCGCCCAGTTCGGCCAGGGCGGCGGCGATGGCATGACCCTGGCGGCCGGAGGAGCGGTTGGCGATGTAGCGCACCGGGTCGATCGGCTCATGCGTCGGACCGCTGGTGACCAGAGCGTGGCGGCCGGTCAGCGGTCCGGCGGGCGGGGTCAGGATTGTCTCGATCGCGGCGAGGATTTCAGGCGGTTCGGCGAGCCGGCCGGGGCCGAACTCGTTGCACGCCATCGGACCCTCATTGGGCTGGATAACATGGACGCCGCGGGCGGCGAGGGTTGCCATGTTCGCCTGCGTGGCGGGGTGCAGCCACATGCGGACGTTCATGGCGGGGGCGACCAGCACGGGTTTGTCGGTCGCCAGCAGGACGGTGGAGGCGAGGTCGTCGGCCAGCCCGGAAGCCATCTTCGCCAGGATGTTGGCGGTGGCCGGCGCGACCACCAGCAGGTCGGCGGCGCGAGAGAGCTGGATGTGCCCCATCTCCGACTCGTCGGTCAGCGAGAACAGGTCGGCGTAAACTTTCGATTCGCTGAGCGCCTGCAGCGACAGCCTGCTGACGAACTGGCCGCCGTTATCGGTCAGCACGCAGGTGACGGCGTTGCCCTGGCGGCGCAGCAGGCGGATCAGTTCCAGCGCCTTGTAGGCGGCGATGCCGCCCGAAATGATCAGCAGAATGCGCTTGCCGGTCACGGACGGTCTTTCACAGCCGCCATCCCGAGTGGATCGCGGCGATGCCGGCGGACAGGTTGCGGACTTTCACCCGCGCGAATCCGGCCTCACGCATCATCCCGGCCAGCTTTTCCTGGTCGGGGAAGGTGCGGATGCTTTCGGCGAGGTAGCGGTAGCTGTCCTCATCGCCGGCGACCATGCGGCCGAGCCGCGGCAGCACCTTGAACGACCATTGATCATAGAGCCGGGTCAGCGCGTAAACAGTGACGCGGGAGAATTCCAGGCAGAGAAAGCGGCCGCCGGGCCTGAGGACGCGTCGTGCCTCCCGCAGGACAGCGGATTTGTCGGTGCAGTTGCGCAGGCCGAAGGCCATGGAGACGCGGTCAACGCAGCGATCCGGCAGCGGCAGCTTTTCGGCGTCCGCGACGGCGAGGCTGACAGCGCCGGCGAATCCGCCATTCAGGGCACGGTCGCGGCCGACGCAGAGCATGGCGTTGTTGATGTCGGTCAGCAGCACCGGCCCGCCGCCGCGCCGGAGCCAGCCGAAGCTGATGTCGCCCGTGCCGCCGGCGAGGTCGAGCAGGGTGTGCTGCGGGCGCGGCTGCAGGTCACTGATGAAAATCTGTTTCCAGAGGCGATGGATGCCGAGTGACATCAGGTCGTTCATCAGGTCGTAGCGCGGGGCGACGCTGTCGAAGACGGCGCGGACCATGCCGGCCTTCTCGGTGCGGTCCACGGTACGGAAACCAAAATCGACTGACGTCTCGGGGTTGTCGCTCATGGACCGGATATAGCCTAGAACCGGGGGATGCCGGAACTCCCCGAAGTCGAGACCGTGATGCGCGGCCTGCAGCTCCGCCTGGAGGGGCGCGTGCTGCGGCGTGCGGTGGCGCGGCGGGCGGATTTGCGCTGGCCGCTGCCCCCCGGTCTGGCCGCCACGCTGACCGGCGCTCGGGTCAGCAGCTTCCGCCGGCGGGCGAAATACATCCTGATGCGGCTGGAAAGCGGCTGGACGGTGCTGCTGCATCTGGGCATGTCGGGGCGCATGCTGCTGGAGCCGGTCGGGCGCAACGACATCACCCTGCACGAGCACCTGGAACTGGAAACCGACGATGGCTGGCGGGTCGGCTTTGTCGATCCGCGGCGATTCGGGTCGGTGGACCTGATCGAGACCGAGCGGGAGGATTCGCACCGGTTGCTGGCGGGGCTGGGGCCGGAACCGCTGGACGATGCATTCTCGATCCCGGTGCTGGCGGCGGCGCTGGCGGGCAAGAAGACGCCGATCAAGGCGGCCTTGCTGGACCAGCGGATCGTCGCCGGGTTAGGTAACATTTACGTGAGCGAAGCGCTGTTTCGCGCCGGGATTTCGCCGCAACGGCTGGCGGCGAGCGTGCCGGGCGCCCGCGCGGCACGGCTGGTGCCAGCAATCAAGCAGACGCTGACGGAAGCGATCGCGGCCGGCGGGTCTTCGTTGCGCGACTATGTGCAAACGAACGGCGAACTGGGCTATTTCCAGCACGAATGGAAAGTTTACGGACGGGAGGGCGAGCCCTGCCCCACCTGCCCGGGGGGTGAAACCTGCAAGGGCGTGCGGCGTATCGTTCAGTCCGGGCGCAGTACGTTCTACTGCTCCCGGACACAACGATAGGGAAATCCCGGACAAAACTTCGCGGGCGGAGCGCGCGGGTGAATATAGGAAAAATATCTTGACTTCGGTATCCGGTTCCTGTAGTTGCCGACCTGTCAACGCCGGTTCCGCGCCGATCTGACGGCAGGTTTATTTCATCTCCGCCATTTTCCCGCCGGCGCAATTCATTTCATTTCCGCACTGCGCCGGACCGTTCGGATGCCATATCGCAGCATCCTGGCAGGACCGGCACCGTATTTTCTGTATCGGAACGTTTTCATGTCCCTGTGGGGATCGTTGTTCAACCAGTCCGGGCTGACGCCGCATGGCTTCTGCCTGACCTGGGATCCCGTGCTGATCTGGCTGCATGCCACGTCTGACGCGGTGATCTTCCTGTCGTACCTGGCGATTCCGCTATCCCTGGCCTGGCTGCTGCGGCGGCGGCGCGACCCCGTGTTTCGCAGGATCGGCAACCTGTTCGTCATCTTCATCGTGGCTTGTGCGACAACCCATGGAATGGAGGTCCTGACACTGTGGGTGCCGGCGTACGGATGGGAGGGGCTGGCCAAGGCGGTGACGGCGATCGCCTCGGTCGTGACGGCGGCGAGTCTTTGGCTCAATACGCCCTACCTTGCGGCCATGCTGTCGCCGGCGAAGTTGACCGAACTGAATGCGGAGTTGTCCGACACGATCGGTGTGCAGCACACCGCATTGCAGAATCTGCTGGTCACTGAACGGCAGCTTGGTGAGTGGAATATGTCACTCGAGAAAGCCATGGCTGGACACTCCACGAAACTGCAGGCCTCCAACGCGCAACTGCAGCGCCTGGTCGCCGAACGTGAGTCGAACCAGCGCGCGCTGGCCAGGAGCGAAGAAGAATTTCGCGCCGCTTTCGAGGTAGCGGCGATCGGCAAGATGCATATGGAACCGCTGTCCGGGCGCCTGTTGCGGGTCAACCGTTCGCTTGCCGATATATTCGGCTATAAAGACGAAGACCTTGTTGGCAAGACGGTGTGGCAATTCGTTCATCCCGACGACCGGGAGGCGGCGGTCGCTCGTTATGAGACGCTACTCAAAGGCGTGGTCTCGAACTTGGTTGCGGACGTGCGCGGCGTTCGCCATGATGGAACCGCCGTATGGGTGCGCGTCTTCGCCGTGGTGGTGATCGATCCGGCGGTCGGGCTGCCCCGGCTGACCATTGCCGAGGTCGAAGATATTGACCTCGCCGTGCGGACCCAGGCGACGCTGCGTGCCACCGAAGCCCGGCTGCGGCTGGCGTTGGAAAGTGCGAACTACGGTGTATGGGATATCGACCTCCGCAACGGCCTCGTCTGGGCCGACAAGCGATGCTCCGCAATGACTTTTGGCACGGTGCCGCCCGAAACCTGGATTTCCCTCCTTGACGGTCCGCAACAGGCCGCCTGGCGCGAGCGCATCCATCCCGATGACCGGGACCGCCGGGCATTGCAGATACAGGCGGTGATGTCGGGCGACAGCGAGATGGAGCAGATCGAGACCCGTGTCCGGCGCAACGATGGCGGCTGGTCGCTGCTGGTGCACCGCTGTATCGTGGTCGAACACGACCCGGCAACCGGTGCCCCGGTGCGCGCGGTCGGCATCACGATAGACATGACGGAACGCGTTGCGGCGTTGACCGCGCTGGAGGGCGCCAACGCGTCACTGGAACAAAGCCTGCAAACCCGGCGCGAAGTTCTCGCGCATCGCTTCCTGCTGCTGCGCGAGATCTATCACCGAATCAGCGACTCCTTGCGCACCGTGGACGGTCTGATGGCAGGCTCGGCGCACGACCGGGACGATCGCGCGGGGCTGGAGACGCTGATCCTGGAACGGCGACGGGTTCAGGCGCTGCGTTTGGCGCATATGACGTTGATGGAACCGATGGACGTGCAAAGCTTCGAGGTGGAGCCGTTGCTGCGCGATCTGGGCGAGGCGTTCAAAGCGACCGCGGGCGAGCACGACATTGTTGTGCATGTGGGGTCCGACGGGCTGCGGATGCCGCTCGATTCGGCGGTGCCGCTGGCCCTGCTGACAACGGAATTGCTGACCGCCTGCACCCGGCACGCCTTGCCAGGCGAACGCGCGTGCATCAATCTTTCGGTTCGGGATGACACCGATGCCGGGATCAGTTTGGTTCTGATGAGCGACGTACCCGGCCCGACCGACGCGGCGGCGCGGGATTCGTTCGCGGCGGCGCTGGAGACCGGGCCCGTCCACGACCTGCTGCGCCAGCTTGGTGGCAAACTCGAAATCAGTTGCGAGCAAGGGCTGCGGGTGGAAATGACGGCCGTCCGCAACACTCACCCGCAAACCATGGCCGATATGACCGAGTCACCGCGCCTGAACTGAGGCGTTTGGCCAGCCGCTACGCCAGCGCGCCACCCGAAAGATCAGCGGTTTTGCGTTGCAGGCTCGCCAGCAGCGCATCGCCGCCGCCCCGGGACAGCAAGTGGCGGAAGTCGGAGCGCTGCACCGCCACCCGACTGATCGATCCGGCCGCCAGCACATCGACGATTTTCGCGCCGGTGGACGTCTGCTTCACCACGTAATCGAGTTCGGTGGCATCGCCGCTCATCGGGGTGATCCGGCTGTGCACCACGACCTCATTCGCGTTGAGGCTGGTTGTATCCGGGGAGACGGAGAATTTTTGGCCGTTATAGCTGTCGAAACTCGCCACGTAGCTGGCCACGGTATAGCTGCGGAACGCGCCGAGCAGCCGGCTTTGCTGATCCGGCGGCAGCGTCGCCCAGCTGGGGCCGACCGAAAGCGCCAGCACGGCCGGCAGGTCGAAGGCCTGGTCCACCGCGGGCGCGAGTGCCTGGAACCGCTGGTTGAACCCGGTCCCGCCGGCCTTCATGGTGCTGAGCAAGGCGGCGTCGAAGCGTTCGATCGTGGTGGCGGCATCCGACGGTGCCGCTGCGGCGTTGGCCGCGATGCTGAACGGCACCGCGGCGAGCGCCAGGAAACCCAGCAACGCGCGCCGGCCTAGGTCCGGGTTGTCGATCGCGGTCACGTTTGATTGTTTATACATGGTTGCCTGCCCCTGTTATGGCCAGCACTCTATCTGGTATATACTGGTTCGTATTGGATAGAACAACGCTATCTGGGGTCGAACGGATTGTCTTCAACCCGCGGTCTGCGGGAATCGGACCCGTTGCTGTCCGGTATCAGCCCCAGCCGGCGCTCACGGACATCCAGTTGGACTGGCTTCCACTCTCCGGCGATGCGGGTGCAGCGTTCGGCGCGGGCGCGGCGTTCGCGACACTGATGCCGAGGCTCAGAGCAGCGAAGGCGGCAAGTATCAGGGTCTTCATGGCGGAAACTTCCATCTCCGGTCGGGCGAGATGTCCGGCGCGGTGGGGCCTGAAATGGACTTGAGGACGGCTGAAGTTAAGTTGTATGCGACGCAATGGATTTATGCGCCAGGCGCGGAAGTGCCGCTGTAACCAGCACCTGACGCGCTTCCGGTGGATGCCTGCCCTGCCCTGTGCGGACCTCCAGGCTCTGGTATGATCCGATTCTGTCACGCCAGAGCCTGTCGAGCTGGCCGCTGCAATCCATTTCCGGGAGTCCGCATCATGCCGAACTATGAAAACATCCTGATTGAGACTCACGGCCGCGTTGGCCTGATCCGTCTCAACCGTCCTGCCGCGCTGAATGCGCTGTGCGATGCGCTGGTGCGGGAGCTGGGCGAACAGTTGCTGGCGTTCGATGCGGACAAGGCGATCGGGGCGATCGTGCTGACCGGGAGTGACCGCGCCTTCGCCGCCGGCGCCGACATCAAGGAGATGCGCGAGCGGACCAATCCGGCGGCGATGGTGGAGGATTTCATCGGCGCGGCGTGGGAGAGCGTGCTGCGGGTGAAAAAGCCGGTGATTGCGGCGGTCGCCGGCTTTGCGCTGGGTGGCGGCTGCGAGCTGGCGATGATGTGCGACATGATCTTTGCCGCCGACACGGCGAAATTCGGCCAGCCGGAAATCAATCTGGGGGTAATACCGGGGGCCGGCGGCACGCAGCGTCTGACGCGCGCTGTCGGCAAGTCCAAGGCCATGGATATGGTGCTGACCGCGCGGATGATGGACGCCGCCGAGGCGGAGCGGGCGAATCTGGTGTCGCGCGTTTTCGCGGCCGATCAACTGCTGCCCGAGGTGATAAAAATCGCCGAAAAAATCGCCAATCTGTCTCCGGTTGCCGTCCAGTTCGGTAAACAAGCCGTTAACAACGCGTTCGAGTCGGCGTTGCTGGAAGGTGTCCGCTACGAGCGCGCGCTGTTCCTGTCGCTGTTCGGGACGCCGGATCAGAAGGAAGGCATGGCCGCCTTCGTGGAGAAGCGGAAGGCCAATTTCGCGCTTGGGTCGTTTTAGCCCGCACGCTTGCCCGGTCGCCTAACCGACCGGGATTTGTCGATTCTTTGGGATTCTCACCGTGTGATGCGGGTCTCACATCTCATTACCGGGATTTCTCTCGATTAATTTTCTTGAAGCGAGTAGCACTCCTGCATGGAGAAAAGCCTGCCCGCCGACTCATCCGCCACAACCGTAGCCGGGCGGTCTGGTGTTCGGTTGCTGCCGGACCTCAATTTGCTTCTGGTGAGCCGGAGTGCGACATGGTTGCAGGCTGTGCACGGTGCGGCACGGGAACTGGGTTGCGGCGATGTGATGACCTGCGATGCGCGCGATGCACTGGCCTTGCTGGCTGGAACCGCAGCGCATTATTCCCATCTGCTGGTGGACCGGAACGATGCGGAAGGGCTTTGGGATGAACTCGCCGAACTTGCGCAGGAAGTGGGCGCCCCCGACACGGATCTGCTCGTGTTGGGCGCAGCCGATGCTGCGCGGCCGCACATCCGTGTGGTGCCGAGCGCGACATCGCGCTGTGTTGTCGAGGCGTTGATGTCGAGTTCGCCCACGCGTGACGGACCGGTCATGGACCTGCCTGAGTTGCGGGCGGCGTTGCGCGGGGCGATGATCGAAACCCGCTACCAGCCGATCATCCGCATCAGCGATCGCCGTCCGGTGGGGCTGGAGGCTTTGGCGCGGCTTAATCACCCGCAGCGCGGCACGTTGCTGCCGGACCGTTTCGTGCCGCAGATCGAGGATGCCGGGCTGGCGGCCGAACTGACCGGGCTGGTGTCGAACCGCGCGTTTGCCGATCTCGCGGGACCGTATCTGAGCGGGCGCGACCTGCGGATGTCGGTGAACTTCCCGCTGGATGTGGTGTTGCAGGCGGCGGCGCTGGACCGGCTGGAGGAGCAACGCAGCGCCGCCGGGCTGACGGCCGCGCAGATCGTCATCGAACTGACGGAAAGCCGACCGGTGGACGATATCCCGAAGCTGCGCGTCGCGCTGGAGCGGTTGCGCAGGCTGGGCTACGGCGCGGCGATCGACGATGTCGGGCCGGCCGTGCCACGCCTGGCGCCGCTGCTGGACCTGCCGTTCACCAGCCTGAAACTGGACAAGGACTTGGTGCAGCAGGTGTGCGATGTGGAGGCGGTAAGGGCGTTCCTGGCGGCCACGATCGTGCAGGCGCGGCAGCACGGGCTGACCGTCGTCGCGGAAGGCGTCGAGACCGAGGCGATCTGGGAGCAGATGCGCGCGCTTGGCGCCCAGGAGATCCAGGGCTTCCTCGCCGCTCGGCCGCTGCCGATCGCCGCGGTGCCGATCTGGTGGGAAGCCTGGACTGATGAGGCCGCGGCGCGGGTGTAGGTGGGGCCGGTTGGCTGGCGGTTGGTTTTGGCGCGAACTCCGTTGCTGTGATGAATCATCCGGGGCAAGATGACCCATGCCGCCGCACCTGGAACCTGACGATCACTATGTGCTGCGCAAGCTGGCCAACGAACTGCTGCCATGGATGATCGGTGGCAGGCTGGTGACAGGTCAGTGGTTCGTTTATGGCGCCGCCGTTTAAGCTTACGGTGGGGAACTGGCCACAGCGTTGACCGGGATGGGGATTGGTGCCCCGATCGTTGCGGTGTTCCAGGGAACCGGCGCGAAGGGGACAAACGGTCTTGATATCCTGCAGCAAGCGTTTCAGGGCGTGTGGTTCTGGGTCGGGATCGCAGCCCTTTTGGTCTGGCTGATGTTGCGCCTTGTGGTAGGGCGGGAAGACGCAGTCGCAAGAGCACTCTTCGCCAAAGACGGCGCACGCACGATGCAAAAGCTCCACACCGATTTGGATACCGCCCTGGCGGAACAGAACCCGCTGCCCAGGTTGGAGCCGATTCAGAAAGCCGTCATGCGCAAGATCAGCGACGCGATCGACAAGGGAATCTGGCCCTGGAATCCCCCGTTTCCGCAATCACCTGCCGTAGACCTGGAATTGGACGAACGGATCGCCGATATTCGGCGTAGATTCATGCCGGGCTGGCCGCCGCAGCGTGTGGAGTGATCTGACGATGCCAAATGATGCTGAAGTTCCAAAGCTCACCGTTCATCTGAAGCTAGATGTCGCGGGACGTCCAACCTTCGTCGAAGGGCCCGATCGCCGCCGGTACGGTCTGATCCTTGAGGTCGAAAACGCCCCGCCTGACGCCTACGCCGCCACGTTCGAACTCGATCCAGCCATCACGTACGATGCGGCTCACACACTAAGGCCTAATCCGAACGGCGGGTTCCGCCTGGAGACCACAACCTATGGGGACTCTCCGGTCATCGTCAGATTGTTCCGCAGCAACGGCGAGGACCTTGTATTGAAGGACAGCATCGCACGCGGGCTGCGCAGGACACACGCTCCCGCCCGCGACCTCGCCCCGTTCAGCGAGGCTCTGTCCTACATCACTCAGCACTGAGCCAGACGGTCGGCGTCGAAGTCAGATCACCCCCTCCTCCGCCAGCCGCTCAACGTCCGAATGTGTCATCCCGAGCAACTCGGTTAGCAGCCAGGCGTTGTCCTCGCCGTAGCCGGGGGCGCCCCGATTGGTCGGCCCACCGATATACGCAGGGGTGCGCGACAGCTTCATCGGCAGTTCGTAGATCGGCCAGGTGCCGATCTTGGTGCCGGTGACCTCGGTGAGCCATTTCAGGTGACGGAGTTGCGGATCGTTGTCGCAACGGTCCTCGGCATTCTGGCACACGCCGGCGGGCACATCGGCGTTTTGCAGCGCCATCATGATGTCCTCGGCGGTGCGGGTGGCGGTCCAGGCACCGACCGCGGCCTCCAGCGCGTCCTGATGGACGAGGCGGTCGGCCAGGATGGTGAAGCGCTTGTCGTCCAGCCATTCGGTGTGGCCGGCTGATTTGGCCAGCGCGTGCCACTCGGCTTCGGTAAAGCAGGCGATGGCGACCCAGCGGTCGTGGCCCTTGCAGCGGAAGGCGCCGTGCGGGGCGGCCGGCTTGTAGGGTGAGCGGTTGCCGTAGCGGCGCCATTCCCGCCCGTTCGCCGACCAGTCGAGGATGGAGGTTCCGGTCAGGAACAACCCCGACTCGCATTGCGAGGCGTCGATCCACTGGCCTTCGCCGGTGCGGTCGCGGTGATACAGCGCGCCCAGCAGGGCCAGCGCGTAGCCGTAGGCGCCCATCCAGTCGAGATAGGAATAACCCCAGCCCACCGGCATGGCGGGTTCGGGGAGGCCGGACATGTCGGCCTGGCCTCCGAACGCCGCGGCGACGGGACCGACGGTCCGCATCCGCCCATAGACACCGTGCGCACCCATGCCAGCCTGCTGGATGTAGATGATATCCGGCCGGATTTTCCGCAATACGTCGTAGCCGAGACCGAGACGCTGGAGGACGCCGGGCGAGAATCCCTCGGCGACGATGTCGCAGATGCGCACCAGGTCCTTGGCGATCGCCAGACCCTTGGGATGGCGGATATTGAGGGAAATACCGCGCTTGCCGGCGTTCTTGTTGTTGAACTGGCCGCCCATGTCGGGGTCTTTCACGCCGGGCAGCGGGCCGGTCGCGGCGTCGCGGGCGGCACGTCCGCCGATCGGCGCCATGGCGGCGAGGCGGGTATCGGGGTTGTCCTTCCACTCCACCTTGTAGGAATCGGCACCGAGGGCGGCGAGGAAGCGGGTGCCACCGGCGGAGGCGAGGAACCAGGCGAAATCGAGGATTTTGACGCCTTGCAGCGGGAAGGGTTTGTCGTGCAAGGCTGAGTGGCGTGGGTTCCCGTCTTGTTTTGCCTGCGCCGGGACGGTGGGGGATTTCGGCAGGATGGTTCCGGTGTCCTCACCCAGCAGCGGGGCGCGGCGGCCGACTTGCCAGCTTGTCCGGTTGGTGAGCCATTTGCTGGTAGGATAGCGGAACGACCGATCGTGTTCCGGATGGTAGACGTCGGCGAACGATCTGCGCTGGATCCAGTGCTCGTCGAGCGCGTTTTCATGCGGTTTGCGGATGGGTGCCCACAGCAGGCCGGCCTCCTGCGCCTCCAGCCAGGGCATGTCGTTGTAGGTCCAGGCGCGGGTGAAGCGCTGCACCACGTCGATCATGTGCGCCCGCGCCTCGTCGCTGGCGGTGGAGCCGGGCACCGCGCGGGCTTTCAGGTCGGCATCGGGTGGCGGCGGCTGCAGGTCCGCCTGCATCTTGTACTTCGACAGTAACGGCACCAGGGCCTTTAGGTCGCGCGCGCCCATGCCATGGGAGATAAACCAGCGGCCGTCCTTGGTGTGCACGATGCTGGGCGAATGATTGGGCGTTTCCAGCGCGTGGCGGCAGGTCAGGCGCCACAGCGGCACCCTCCGCATCACCCAGTGCATGATGTCGAGTTCGGGATTTTTCGACACTGCCTCGTGGATTGCCACCGAAACGTCCTGGCCATGGCCGGTGCGATGGCGCGCGATCAGGGCGGCGATGATGCCGGTGGCAAGTTGCTCGCCGGCGATGTGGTAGGCGTGCCAGACCTGCGGCGCCATCGGCGGCGTGTCGTATTGCAGCTTCGGATCGGGGTCGTAGCCGCAGTTCATCATCACCCCGCCGAGCGCGAGGTGGATCAGGTCGGAGCCCTTGAAATCGGCCCACGGACCGTCATCGCCGAAGGGCGTCATGCGGGCGGTGATCAGTGCCGGGAATTTTGCGTTCAGTGCCGCCCGGTCCAGGCCGAGCGCCGTGTTCAGCGCGCCGCACGACGAATCGAGCAGGATATCGGCGCCGTCCAGCAGGCGCAGCAATTCGCCCGGCTGCTGCTGGATGTCGATGACGACGGACTTCTTCCCACGGTTGTAGTTCCAGAAGAACAGCGACCGTTCCAGGCCTGGCTCATCGTTCAGGAACGGACCGATGCGGCGGGTGGCATTGCCTTCCGGCGGCTCGATCTTGATGACCTCGCAGCCGAGGCCTGCGAGCAATAGGCAGGTGTATTCGGCGCGCTCATCGGCGATCTCGATCACCCGCAGGCCGTCCAGCATGCCGGGGCCGGCGCTGCCCATCATTTCGCCGGGTCCCCCGGCAGGGCCCATCATCTCGCCGGGTCCCCCGGCAGGGCCCATCATCTCGCCGGGTCCCCCGGCAGGGCCCATCATCTCGCCGGGTCCCCCGGCAGGGCCCATCATCTCG
>Ga0182012_10004395_pt1 | contig 14733 bp, 10 predicted proteins | sample 612S2SmetaG_FD_120486 | JGI IMG/M metagenome (GOLD analysis project Ga0182012, IMG submission 120486) | Permafrost microbial communities from Stordalen Mire, Sweden - 612S2S metaG | ecosystem: Environmental > Terrestrial > Soil > Wetlands > Permafrost | place: Sweden: Stordalen | collected... | reverse complement strand
GATCTGGGCGGGGGTGAGTTCCTCAGGGTAGATGCCGACATTGGCCATCATCCCGTTTAACGACCCGTTCATGGTGTTTTCCCCGCCGGTGTCCGCGCCGGTCCCGCCGACCACATAACTGTTGATGTCGTAGGTGTACAGGGTGTACGGGCCCGGGTTGATGGAACCAAACCCGGCATCCACGCCGTTGATGTAAAAGTGAACTGTCCCGGAACCGTCGTAGGTCATGGCCACGAGATTCCATTGGCCGGGCGTGACGGTGGCGGTGCTGTAGTAAGCCGGCGTCCCCCAATCATCCACAAACAGTTGATATTGCTGGACCACACTGTTCTCGCCTCCGTTGCCCGCGATGCCGAAGAGGTCCGCGGCGCCGGTGGAGCCGCCCACGACCACGGGCTGGCCCAAGGGTTGGTTGTTCGCGGCCGGATTCACCCAGGCCACGATGCTCCTCGCCCCGGACAGGGAGTAGCTCGGGCCGGCCACCGTAACGTATTGGCCGTTGCCGTCGAAGCCGCCCACCTGCCCGAAGATGGGGTCGGCCACCGTATTGGCTCCGCCCACGGCCGTGCCGTTGTAGCCATTGCCGGTGGCGTCCACCACCTGCGGGGCGGGCCCGGACCAATTGGGCTCGTTCATGGGATATTCCACAAGCGCCTGGCTGGGGAGAACGGGGGCCGGCATGACGGTAAACCAGGCGTCGTTGTAGGTGTACATGGTGCAGGTGGACACCCAGCCCGGAAACGGTTGCGCCAACGCATTTGACGGCGTGCTGGCGGTGATGGTGGCATCGGCATTGCTGCCGTAATCGAAATTGAAGTCGTAATAGCCCCCATAGTTCAGGCCCACGGGGCACAACCAGTTGGTCTGGCCGGCGGGGAGGTAGGCCTGCTCATAAAAGCCGTTGCCATCCGTCACTTGCACATATGGGCCGCCCAGATTGGTGCCGCCCGTCCAGGTGAAGGTGGGTTGGTTGGTGATGTCCGTCGCACCCGCCGCCGGGAAAGTCACCGCAACGAACGGCAGGGTGTTGCTGTCGAAGTAGGTGCCGTAGAACGTGTAATAATTGGTGGCGGTGGTGTTGGTGACTTCCAGGGTCCAGGCGTTGGTGAATTCCGCGATCAAGGTGTCATAATCAGGAAAGCCGTTCCCGTTAAAGGAGGAGGTGCCGTCGGGATTTACCCGGGCATTGATGGAGGATGAATAGGACCAGGCGAAATAACCGGTGTTCGGCGGATTCACCGAGGCGGAATTCGTGTTCAGTTCCATGAAACAGGCGTAATACGGGTTATTCGTGCCACCTCCGTTGTGATCGAGTTCAAAGTAAAGCGTCAAACCCGCCTTCGCGGGCAGGGCGATCAGCCAGCCCAGGCACAGGGTGGCGGCCAGCCAGCCCAGGCGCGACCGGCCTTGGGCGGCGAACATTCCGGAGGGTTTCAGTAGATGCATGGCTTTTGGATGGTGGTGAATGAACGGTCAATCCCGCTGTGATCAGGCGCTTTAATTCCTATATAAACCATATTGATTTTCCCCCGTTTGCAGTCTTTTGCAAGCTTTTTTCCCGTCCCGCCGCCGAATTCGAATTTGCCCCTTGTTCCCGCTTTGGCAATACGCTTATCTTTTGGCTTATGACCCACAGATTGAAGGTCGGTAATTCCATTTCCCGGCGGAAATTTCTCGCGATGTCGGGGGTGGTGCCCGCTGTCATGGCCGCCCAGGCGGTCAATCCCGCCGCTTTAATTGCCGCCGAGGAGGCCGCGCCGGTCGCTCCGGCCGTGCCGGCCGCGAAGGACAAATACCCCATCGGTCTGGAGCTGTATTCCGTCAGGGGCGAGCTCCAGCGCAACCTGCCCGAGACGCTCCGGATGGTCGCCCAGATCGGCTACCCCATTGTGGAGTTCTACGCGCCGTATTTGGATTGGAAAATCCCCTACGCCAAGACCGTCCGGACCCTGATGGACGATCTTGGGCTGCGATGTTATTCGACGCACAACAATATTGGATCCTTCACGCCGGGGGACAGCATGGCCCACGCCATCGAGATCAACCAGATTCTGGGCAGCCGTTTGGTGGTCCTCGCCTCGGCCCCCGGTGGCACCCAGGGCGTGGAAGGCTGGAAGAAACTGTGCGACCAGCTTTCTGCGGCGGTGGGGCTGTTCAATCCGCACGGACTGGCCGCCGGTTATCACAACCACAATGCGGAATGGGTGCCGCTGGACGGCAATCTGCGGATCATGGATCTTCTTGCGGCCAACACCCCCAAGGAATTTGTGCTGCAGTTGGACGTGGGCACCTGCGTCAACGCGGGCGCGGACCCGGTCGCCTGGATCAAGGCCAACCCCGGCCGTATCAAGGTGATACACCTCAAGGACTGGGCGCCCGGCACCAACGCCGATGAAAAGGGTTACCGGGTGTTATTTGGCGAAGGCGTTTCGCCCTGGCAGGAAATCTGTGCCGCCGCGGAATCGGTGGGCGGGGTGGAATATTACCTGATGGAGCAAGAGGGGAGCCGGTACCCGGAGTTGGAAACGGTGCATCGCTGCCTCGATTCGTGGAAGAAAGTGCGGGGCGAGGCCAAACCGTCCGGCGGTTAAAAGCGGCGGCTGATAAATTTTGTTTGGCAAACGCCGCGTTCTCAGCTATCACATGGGGACATGGGTTCATTGAAAAAACGCCGCAAGGCAAAGATTAATAAACACAAACGGCGTAAGAAGCTGCGCTTGAATCGTCACAAGAAGCGCACCTGGCAGAAATAGTTCTGCCCCGTTGAGCACGATCATCCGTTCGCGTGCGGCTGCATGTAATAACATGCCGGCGCGAGCGGTCTTTTTACCCGGCGCGGTGGGCTTGGCGCCGGGGAGGATCGGTTTCCGGCCGGGGACTGGCAGGATGAAGCACCAATTCGAAAAACATTACACCCGCGAGGAAGCGTCCGCGCTGTTGCCGCAAATCCGCCAGTGGCTGCAGCGGCTCAATGGTTTGAGTGAAGACCTCGAGCGGCTGGATCAGCGCCTGCGCACCCTGGCCGGGCCGGGCCATGACACCGGGGGCGAATCGGTCAACAACTGGATCCGCACCCTGTCGGAAATGCAGGAACTCCTGGCGGAATTTCAACGCCGGCAAATCATCATCAAGGATTTGACCCGCGGCCTGATTGATTTTCCGGCCATCATCGGCGGCCGGGAGGTGTTTCTATGCTGGGAATCCGATGAGGAAAACGTGGAATTCTGGCACGATCTGGAAGCCGGCTACGGCGGCCGGGAGCGGCTGTAACCGCCGGGCTCAAGCCCGGACCGGCCACACCATTCCCGCCGGTAATTGCCCCAACGCGACCTCCGGAGCGCCGGACCCGCAAGGCAGGGTGGGCGCTGGGGTCCAGGGCGGATTTCGGTCCTATAGGTCTCACATTTTCCCCCCAACCGGGAATTGGCATCAGGGGCGGGTGGAGGCCGCTTTTTTGGCCACTTTCAACTCGGCCTTGGTCTGCAGTTGCAAGGCGTCCAACTCCACCTTTAACTCGGTCTTGGTCTCTTTGTCCATTCGGTCAATAAACAGGATGCCGTTGAGATGATCGGTCTCGTGCTGGATCGCCCGCGCGAGCAGTCCGCCGCAGCCAAATTTAATGGGCTCGCCCTTCGAGTTCAAGCCTTTGACCGTCACCGCGCCGGGCCGCTCGATGTCCGCGTAAATTTCCGGGAAACTCAGGCAGCCTTCGCCACCCTTCACGATGTCCCCGGCCGGGGTGAATTCCGGGTTGATCAGCACCAGCGGCATGAGGGTCTCCACCTCCGCCGGTTGGCCCCCCAGTTCAAGGGTGGACGGTCGGTCGGTGATGTCGCGGACATCAATGACGGTCAGTTGCAGGGCGCGGCCCACCTGCTGGGCGGCCAGGCCCACCCCGTGGTTGGCGGCCATGGTTTCAAACATGTCGGCAATCAGTTGCGTGATCTCCGGCGTGATGGCTCCAATCCGCGCCCCCTTTTGGCGCAGGACCGGATGGCCGTATTTGACAATCGGCAAAATCATGGGCGATGCTCCCGGCAGAAGTTGTGCGGCTCAATCCAGATGGACGTCCAGCAGTTGGATGATTCGTTCCAGGTCGGTGTCATTGTAAAAAGTAATTTCGACCGCCCCTTTTCCCTGGCGGTAATGCAGTTGCACCTTGGTGCCGAATTTTTCCCGCAACTTGTCCTCCACGCGGGCCACATGCGGGTCCCGGGCGGGCGGGGCGATGGCGGGCGGCGCAACCGCAGCCTGCCATTTGGCCACCAGTCCCTCGGTTTGCCGGACGTTCAAACCGTCCTTGAGCACGCGTTCCGCGGCCAGCGGCCGGCGTTTTTCATCCTCCAGGCCGAGAATGGCCTTGGCATGGCCGACCGAGAGCCGGCCCTCCCGGACCAATTCCAGCACCGGGGCAGGAAGTTTCAGCAACCGGGTGGCGTTGGCCACCACCGTGCGGCTTTTGCCGACCTTGGCCGCGATTTGCTCCTGGGTGAGGTTGAACTGCTCGGCGAGCTGGGCGTAGCCCCGGGCTTCCTCGACGGCGTTGAGGTTCTCCCGTTGAAGATTCTCGATCAGCGCCAGTTCCAGCACCGTGCGGTCGTCGGCCTCCCGGACGATGACGGGAACTTCGGTCAGTTCCACCAACTGCGCCGCGCGCCACCGGCGTTCCCCGGCGATCAGTTCAAAATAACCGTGGCGTTCGCGCACCAGGAGGGGCTGGACGATGCCCTGTTCGCGGATGGAATCCGCCAGTTCACGGAGCGTCTCCGGGGGGAAATCCTTGCGCGGCTGGAGCGGGGACGCCTGGACGCGGTTCAGCGGCACCCGTTGCACCCGTTCACCGGGTTCGGGAACGGGGACCAAGGCCGGACTGTGCGGGGCGGCGGGCGGGGCGGATGGAGTCAGAACCGGTCCGCCCGCCAACAAGGCGCCCAGACCGCGCCCCAATGCAGGTTTCGCCATGCCGGCAGGGTGTCGCAGCGGCGTTGCTTTGTCAACGTGAAGAGCGGACCGGGATGATTAACGACGAAATGCAGAAGGGCAGGGGGGTGAAAAGACAAACCTCAACGTCCAAATTTCAAAGAAAATCGAATGGGCAAAGTCCGGGGCTGGAGGGGCAGGTTTAACCTGAATGGGGGCAGGACATTTCAAGATCGGGAAAAAGTAAAAAGGCGGGGACAAGATTGCCCCCGCGCTGAAGGACCAGGACGCCGAAGGATTTACCAGTGGCGCACGCCGTAGAACGTGCCGCGGGCGATATGTCCCGGGCGATGGCCCCAGAAGCCCCCGATCCACTCGCGGCCGCCGGGCTGATAAACCCGATAGCCGGGGGTCCAGACATAATCCACGCCCGGACAGGGCGGGACAGCGACCAGCGTCGGTGCAACCACCACGGGCGGATCGGCTACCACGACCGGCGAAGCGACCACCACAGGTGCGGTGGCCACGACGGCCGGCGCGGGCGCCACCACTACGGGAGCGGGGAAGCCCAGGCCGAAACTGAAGCGGACACCGGCGTTGGCAGACAGGGCGGAGAGAGCGGACGCGCTGACCAGCGCGGCCAGGAGAAGTGTTTTGGTTTTCATAATCTTTTATGCGTTGTTTCTTTTTTACCGTTCACCGGCCAATACGGCGGCGGCGGACGAATCTTGCAAGGGGGGTGGCTGGGCCCGGACAGACCTTAGCCGTTTATGTGGAGCTCCATATAAGCGGCTGAGTCCGGCCGCAGCGCCGTTGGTGCTAAAATCGGGCGAGCAGTTTGTCGTAAATCTGCTGCGCCTCGGTGCGGTTTTCCGCGCTGTCGAAGGTTCCGACGGTAATTTGAATATCGGTGACCCGGTCCGTCTTGCGGGTCAGTTCGATGATGACGGGTTGGTTCCGGGCATTGCGCGCCTTTAATTTGCCGGACGCCCCGTCTTTGGCCGATTCAGTTGCGGGCATCTGTAGCTCCTTTAAAACCGCATTGGCGGTGGTCCACGCCTTGTCCAGCCCCACATTTTGCGTGGTTTGCAAGGTGTTATTGACATATTCCACTGTGCCGTAGGTCGCCCCGGCCACGGCCCCCCCCGCCAGCAACAAAACACAGCCCTGCGCCAATGTTACCACCGCTAAAAGGGCCACCAGACACAAGGTCCACCTGACTTTTTCCAATTTTCTGACTGAGAATATGTCCACCAATGAATATACGCGAAAAGTCGTTTTTTTCAAGCGATGCTTGACGTTTTTTTGCCTCTTTACGCCAGGCGGGGGTGATTTTTATCGGGAACCAACAACACAATGAAAGGTTTGGAGCCCGCCCGGAACGGGCGGCCCGGGCGGCCATCAATCAACCTGAGTTGATGGACCATGGGGTACGACAATTTGTTTCTTGACTTTCGCCCGAATACGTCATCTTTACTGACGATACCTTTTAGGCCGTGACGCAAGGGGCATTGCGGAGGTGATCTGACGGATGCAAGATTACAAACCCAAGAAAGCCATGCATTATGAAACTCAATCGCCGGACCTTCCTTCCCTCATCCCGCAGTTTACCCGGTCGACGGACTGGCTGGTGGCGGCGTTTTGCTGCTGCCGGTCTGGCCCTGGGCCTCGTGTTCCTCCTGCAACCGGCCCACGCCGGTACGCCGGGCTTGGTGGGGGAATGGCTCAGCGGAGCCGCCAATTTGACCGATCAGTCCGGCTATTCGCCGACGGGCACGCACGACGGTTACGACGCCGCCGGCACTGGTGCCTATCTGTTCACGAACGATGTGCCGCCCTACCGGACGGGGGTGGCGTTGAGCCTCCCTGCCGGCACCACCGCCATTGCCATCAACAACTCGTCCAGCTTGGACTGGAACTACACGAACACATTTGATGGCCAACTCGCCAGCGCCTTGACCGTCTCGTTTTGGGCCAAGGGTTTTCCGGGCGGCTGGTTTTATTTCATCTCCAAGAATGGTGAAAGCGGCTCGCCTGAAGCTGGCTGGACCCTCCACCGACAGGGATCCTTAAGTAGTCCGTGTTGGACCATGCGAAACCCCGGCGGCACGATTACCGTGGGGGCGCCCGTGTCGCCGCTGCCGGTTAATGGGAGGGATTACGTGAGCACCCCGGATGACCTGTGCCCTGCAACCAATCTGAATATCAGTAACAACCAATGGATCTTCTATACCGGCACTTATAACCAGGTGACGGGCGTCCGCAACTTTTATGTAAATGGGGTGCTGGTTGCCCAGACGACCAACTGCGGGGTCTATAACTTGGCTCCTTCTTCCCACGTCGTCATCGGCGGCTACGAGGCCTCGCCGGGCGGCGTCATCAACAACTTCTTCACCGGCGAGTTCTTCGACGTGCGCCTCTCTAACTACGAGCTGTCTTCCAACCAAGTTCTGGCGGCCTACGGCCCGCCCCCCGGCACTCCGGCCCAGTTCACCGGGGCGATCACGCCAACAGTCGCCAGTGATGCGGGGGCGACGGCGCAGCTCAGTGTCCCCGACGGTGGCAGCGCGCCCCTCACCAATCAATGGCGGTTCAACGGCGTCGCTCTAACAGACGGTGCCTATGGCGGCGCCACGATCACGGGCTCCAGTTCCAAGGTCCTGACGATCGCCAATGTGACGACGAACAACCAGGGTGTCTATGCCTTCACCGTCGGGAACGCTTTTGGCTCGGCCACCACCAATATCTATCTTGGGGTTTTGGCCGAACCGCCGGCGTCGAATGCGAATCTTGTGGGCCGGTGGCTTCCCGGAACCAACACGCTGGCCGATGTTTCCGGCTATTTGCCGGCTGGCACCCATGACGGTTATTGGCAACGCGGCGGCACCCACCATTGGACGAATGATGTGCCGACGTATTATGGCGGGCCTGAGCCGCTGTATTTTTTTGTGTCGGCGGGCAGCCAGTCACTATACCTCAACAATGACTGTCTGGTGATCAGCAACACGTCCACCTGGGACGCGAACTACACCAATACGTTCGATGACCTGCTCACCAACGCTTTCACCCTCACCTTCTGGGCGAAGGGCTTTCCGACCGGCTGGAACTATTTCATTTCCAAAAATGGGGACAGCGGCTCGCCCGACACCGGGTGGACCCTGCGCCGGGACGGAGGGTTCAGTGGAAACAATCCGGACTGGACCATGCGCAGCCCCGGTGGCACGTTCACTTTGGGGACGCCCTATTACGGCGTAACGGATGACCTGGGCACCTCAACCATGAATCTCAATGATGGCTATTGGCACTTCTATGTCGGGACTTATAACCAGGGGACGGGCTACCGCAACCTGTATGTGGGTGGGGTGCTGGTCGCCCAAGCGACCAACTGCGGGGCCTATAATTTGGCCGCGGCTGAACACCTCGTCATCGGCGGCATTGACGACTCGCCGGGCAACAGCTTTAACCTCAGCGCAAACTTCACCGGCCTGTTCTACGACGTGCGCCTCTACGATGCCGAGCTGAGCCCATCACAATTTCCCTGGCCGGTTCCTCCTTACCCCGGTCCGCTTCCGGTTCCGCCGACGTTGAGCAAGAGCTACACCCCGGGGATTAACGGCGCGCCGGGTTCGTTCGTGCTGACGTGGAATGCGGGCACGTTGCTTGAGACGACCAACTTTGTGACAGGCCCGTGGACGACCATCACGAACTCATCGCCGTACACCAACACCATCAGCACGACCAATCGGCAGATCTTCTTCCGGGTGAGCAACCCTTGAGGCGGACGCGGGTCATTAACCTCTGAAATCCCCGTTTATTCTGCGTCTGACGATGATTCCCCGCCGCCCGGTTGCCGCGCGACCAGTCCGTCCTCACCCCGGCCGCCGCCTGATTTTAAGCTCCGGCCACGGGCGGGTGGGTATTTTTTGCTTAAAACCGGGCTTTTTTTGGTTTCGGCCACTTCGTTCGTTGACAGCCCCATTTGTTTTGTTAATGTGGGTCTTCGTTTTTAAGCGATAAGATTAACGTTTTAAATTTATGGCAAAAGCATCTATATCCAAATCCAACAAATACGTTTACCAGTGGGGCAACAAAAAGGCTGACGGCGACGGTTCGATGAAACCGTTGCTCGGCGGCAAGGGCGCCAATCTCGCGGAAATGACGCGGATCGGCCTGCCGGTTCCCCCCGGATTCACCATCACCACCGAAGTCTGCACCTATTTTTACGCCCACAAAAAGACCTATCCGGCGGAATTGCAGGCCCAGATGGAGGCCGGCATCGTCAACATGGAGAAAATCATGGGGTACAAGTTCGGTGACGCCAAAGGCTTCCCGTTGCTGGTGGCTGTCCGGTCCGGGGCGCGCGATTCCATGCCCGGCATGATGGACACGATTCTGAATCTCGGTTTGAACGACCAAACCGTGCTGTCCCTGGTGGCGGCGACGAAGAATGAACGGTTTGCCTGGGATTGCTACCGCCGTTTCATCCAAATGTATGGCGACGTGGTGATGGGCGTGCAGAAGCGCGAAGGCGAAGACCACGAACCGTTTGAAACGCTCATTCACAGCTTCAAGCATGAGAAGTATCAGAAGGACGTCGCGGACAGCGAATTGACGGCGGCCGACCAGCAGGAGCTGGTGGCGCGGTTCAAGGCGCTGGTCAAAGAGCGCACCGGCAAGTCCTTCCCGAACGACCCGTGGGACCAGTTGCGCGGCGCGGCGGGCGCGGTGTTTGGCTCCTGGATGAACGACCGGGCCATTGTTTACCGCCGCAAATACAACATCCCCACGGAATGGGGAACAGCCGTCAACGTGCAGGCCATGGTGTTCGGCAACACCGGCGACACCTCCGGTTCCGGCGTGGCGTTCACCCGCAACCCGGCCAACGGCAAAAATGAATTTTACGGCGAATTTCTCATCAATGCACAGGGTGAGGACGTGGTCGCCGGCGTGCGCACCCCCGAACCCGTGCTGGGCTTGAAGGATAAAATGCCCAAGACCTACGCGGAACTCCTCAAGGTCCGCGCCACCTTGGAAAAGCACTTCAAGGACGTGCAAGACATCGAGTTCACCATCCAGGACGGCCACCTGTACATGCTCCAGACCCGCAACGGCAAACGTACCGCCATGGCGGCCCTCAAGTTCTCCATGGACATGGTGAAGGAAAAACTGATTGATTCAGAGACGGCGGTGCTGCGCAACCCGGCCGACCAGCTCGACCAGTTGCTGGCACCGGTGTTTGATCTGGCGGAGATCAAGAAGGCGACCATCATTGCCTCCGGCCTGCCGGCCGGCCCCGGGGCGGCCAGCGGCAAAATCTACTTCAACGCCGACCGGGCCGTCGAAGCCGAAAAGCGCGGGGAGAAAGTCCTGCTCGCGCGCGTGGAAACCTCCCCGGAGGATTTGCGCGGCATGATCGCCGCCGAAGGTATTATCACCGCGCGGGGCGGGGTCAGCTCCCACGCCGCACTGGTGGCCCGGCAAATGGGCAAGGTGTGCGTCTGCGGCGTTGCCGGTCTGGACATCAATTACGACAAGAAAACCGTCACGGTGGCGGGGAAAACCTACAAGGAAGGGGATTTCTTTTCCATTGACGGCACCGCCGGCACGGTCTATGCCGGGGAAATCAAAACCGCGCCTTCGGAAATCATTGCCGGTTTGATCAACAACGACGAGGCCGCCAAGGCCACGGAGAAATTCAAGAGCTTCAGTCAATTGATGAAGTGGTGCGCCGCGGCGACCCGCTTGGAAGTCCGCACCAACGCCGACACGCCCGAGCAGGCGCAGAACGCAATGGCCTTCGGCGCCACCGGCATCGGTTTGACCCGCACGGAACACATGTTCTTTGAGGGCAACCGCATCGACTCGATGCGCGAGATGATTCTCGCCGACACCACCGCCGCCCGCGAAGCCGCCTTGGCCAAGCTGCTGCCCTATCAACGCGACGACTTTTTCGGCATCTTCAAGGCGCTGAAAGGCTTCCCGGCCACGATCCGGTTCCTGGACCCGCCGCTGCATGAATTCCTGCCGCACGCGAAGGAACAACAGCTCGACCTGGCCAAGAAGCTCAACATTCCCGTGGAGAAGATCATGAGCCGCGTCCATGAGCTGCACGAATTCAACCCCATGCTGGGCTTCCGTGGCTGCCGGCTGGGCATCAAGTATCCGGAAATCACCCGCATGCAGGCCCGCGCCGTGTTTGAAGCCGCCGCCCAATGCATGAAGGAAAAGATCAAGTGCAAGCCCGAGATCATGATCCCGCTTGTCGGCTTCAAGAAGGAGCTGGACCTGCAGGTGGCCATCGTTCACGAGGTCGCCGAACAGGTGCAGGCCGAAAAGAAGGTCAAACTCACCTACCACGTCGGCACCATGATCGAGATTCCGCGCGGCGCCCTCACGGCCGATGAAATCGCGCACACCGCCGAGTTCTTCAGCTTCGGCACCAACGACCTGACTCAGACCTGCTTGGGCATGAGCCGGGACGACTCCGGCAGCTTCCTGGGCGCCTATCAGGAGGCGGAAATCATGAAGAAGAATCCGTTTGCCTCCATTGACCAGACCGGCGTCGGCCAGTTGATGGAAATCGCCATTGCCAAGGGCCGCCAGACCCGGCCGGACATCAAGCTGGGCATCTGTGGCGAACACGGCGGCGACCCAGATTCCGTCAAGTTCTGCCATCGCATCGGGCTGTCCTATGTGAGCTGTTCCCCGTTCCGCGTGCCGGTCGCCCGGTTGGCCGCCGCGCAGGCCGCCATCGAGGAAAAGCGCAAGGCGGCAAAGAAGTGATCCGCTGGTAAACTCAAAAGCCGCTTCAGGCAACTGAAGCGGCTTTTTTTTGTTTTGCCGTTTTCGACCGGCCAACGCAAAATCTCGTCTCGCAACCTATGCGCATCATCACGTTGGGAAACAGCCCTTTGCAATGCGGCCGGCTGGCCTACGGTTCTTGGCGGCTGGCGGGGGCGCGCCATGCCGGCGAAATGACCGCGGACCTCTGGGCCGCCGGCAAACGCGCGGTCATCACGGCTTACGAGTCAGGCTACACCCTGTTTGACCATGCGGACATCTACGGCTCCGGCGAGGCCGAGAAAATCTTCGGGGAGGTGCTGCGCGAGGTTCCGGGGATGCGCGGGCGCATTGTGATCGTCAGCAAAGGCGGGGTCCGCCGGTTGGATGATCCGCCCGGCTCGCCGTATCATTTCAACCTCTCTTCTGGGCATCTCTTGCGCGCCTGCGAAGGGTCGCTCCAGCGCCTGGGGGTGGAGACCATTGACCTCTACCTGCTCCACCGAGCGGACTGGCTGATGCAGCCGGAGGACATCGCCGCCGCGTTCACGAGCCTGCAGCAGGCCGGCAAGGTCCGTTATTTTGGCGTGAGCAATTTCCGACCGGCACAGGTGGCCGCGCTCCAGGCCGCTTGTCCGATGCCGCTGCTGATCAATCAGGTGGAAATCAGCCTCGGCCGGCTTGGTCCGTTGGATGACGGCACGCTGGACCAGTGTTTGGAGCGCAAAATGAGCCCCATGGCGTGGAGTCCGCTTGGCGGCGGACAGTTTGCGGACGGCGCCCGGCGGCTGTTGAAATACCAGGAAGGTTATCGCACGCAAGAGGTTATTCCGTTGCTGGACGAATTTGCGGCCCAACGTGGGGTGTCGCGCTCCGCCGTGGCCCTGGCCTGGCTTCTCAAGCATCCTGCCGGCATCGTGCCCATTGTCGGGTCCATCAATCCCGACCGGATTCGGGACGCCGTGCGGGCTGACGAGGTTGAATTAAGCCGGGAGGAATGGTACCGGCTGTTGGTGGCCGCCCGCGGGGAGCCTCTGCCCTGACGGCTGATTCGGCGGCGCGGCCGTCTGGCGCGGACTGGCTAAAAAGAAAAGGGGCGGCAGATGACTGCCGCCCCTCAGGAAAACCAAACTCAAAACCAATCAGGCCAGTTTGACCCATCTGCGACCGAAGAATGCACAGCCAATCATGCCCAAGCCCAACAAACTGGCGGTCATGCCACCATCCGGAACCGAGGCCGGGAAAATGTAAGTGGCACCAAACGTGGGGGTTGGATTGTTATTTTGTCCGGTCAGAGTTGCACTCCAAGTTCCATAGGTCTTGGTGGAAAGGAGATTATCCAATTCCACATAACCGGTGCCGCCGATGTTCACAAACCCGAGACCGCCTTGAACGAAATAAGAGTCTTTGGTAACGCCCGTGGCGTAATAAGAGTAAGTATTTCCACCAAAAACAATGCTCCACGCTTCAGGATGGGCAGGCAACGCCTCCACCGTGTATTTAAAGGGCGCGTAATAAGTAACCGGATCCGAGGGATTCGCCGGCGCAAACGTGCCGGAGGATTCAGGACTCGGAAGCGCAAAGGCGGTGACAAAGGAAAACGTCGTTGCCGACGGCAAATTGGCATTCAAAACAGCCCCGCCGGCAAAACTGATCTGCCCGGTGATGGGAATCGCCTGCACGCTCGTGCCCAATCCCGCCAGCACCACCCCCACGGCCATCATCGTTCCAAATTTATTCTTCATAAAATTAACCCAAATTCTTAATTTTTTGCCATTACCAACAACCAGACTATAGCATTCACAATGCCAAGTTGCAAATGGAATCGTGAATGGCATCTAACTACCTCAATTTAAGCACTTTATGAAAATAACTCTGGAGCCCACTGGATTGCATTCCCAATTAAAGGTGTAAGGAATTCCGACTTTTTTTGGCGAAACCGGGCCGGTTGCCCTAAGAAATAGCCGTAAAACGCTCATATTCAACAGATAATGATGATTTAATCGAAACTGTCAACCTTTCCGACACCTTTACAGTTCTCGTTTGATTCATCCCGAAAGGGCAGGGTGAACGCCCGGCTATAGGACGCCCGGAGGGCAATCCGGCCGGCCCAGCGAACTTTCCGGGCTGGACCCTGGCCGGAATCGCAAACGGGCCGTCAACAGGGCCAGTCGTGTCAGGGTCGAATCAAACCGGTGGCAATCCATGCACTTTTAAGAAATATCACGTGCAAACCACCCACTATGGCAAAGCCACTGGTGTATTGGCCTGTGGGAACTCGCGAAGCGTCTTCGAGTGCGGTGGCAATCCCGCTCCGAGCGGGAGCGACACCGCTTTGGAGGCCTGGGGAATTTTAATCGTCGCTGTTCAGTGTGCCATCACAAGGCGCTACGAGCGCTTCGGTACGAGCATAGAAGGCACTTCCACACGAAGGGGGGCCGGGGGGCCTATCGCGCCCGCTCCGCGGGACGGAGGTGTGGAGGATGTGCTCTGTCCCACTCGCCCCCATCACAGTGGAAATACGTCAAAAAAAGGGGTGCGGCAGTTGACTGCCGCACCCCTTTGGGTAAAACCTGGGCCAAAATCAATCAGGCCAGCTTCATTTTGCGGGTGAACAACGCGCAAGCAGCCAAGCCCATGCCCAGCAAACTGGCCGTCGTGCCACCATCGGGAACGCCCACATAGGTCGTGTAGAACACGCCGCCGAAGGTCGGAGTGTTGTTATTGTTTTCCCCAGTCAGAGTTTCGCTCCATGAACCAGGTGTTTTGGTCGTAACGTCACCATTTTCAATGAAATAACCCGTTCCGCCAATATTCACAAAGCCCAAGCCACCAGCCGGGCTATAACTATCTTTGATCACGGAAGTGCCATAATAATTAAAGGTATTTCCACCAATGACGGCAGTCCAGATCTCTTGGTTGGCCAACGGCCCCACCGTGTAAGTGAATGGCACAAAAAAGACGTTCGGATCAGCCGGAGTAGCCGCAATGAATGAGCCGGTGGATTCCGGATTCGGCAACGCCAAGGTGCTG
>Ga0182012_10004392_pt1 | contig 14738 bp, 16 predicted proteins | sample 612S2SmetaG_FD_120486 | JGI IMG/M metagenome (GOLD analysis project Ga0182012, IMG submission 120486) | Permafrost microbial communities from Stordalen Mire, Sweden - 612S2S metaG | ecosystem: Environmental > Terrestrial > Soil > Wetlands > Permafrost | place: Sweden: Stordalen | collected... | reverse complement strand
TTCGACATTCATCGCGATGACGGCCAATTTCCTGCTGAACAACACGATTACCTATCGCGACCGAAAGTTAAAGGGCTGGGGCATTGTACGCGGGCTCATTACGTTCTACTTGGCCTGCTCGGTTGGGGTATTCATCAATCTAAAACTCGCTGAATCGGCAAGAGCTTCGGGAACACCCTGGTATTTGGCAGGATTATTCGGATTAGCAATTGGTTCAGTTTGGAATTACGGAGTCACCCGGCTATTTACGTGGCGGTCAATCCGTCGAGTTACCTTCGAGCGTGCAACAGCGCGTATGAAACGAAGCGCCACGGTAGAAAAGCCTACCCTCACCTAGTCTTAGCACGAGTATTGCCGGTACTAAGTGTCCTTGACCAGTATAAAAACTGGATGGAATAATCAAGCTACGCCGAAGGAAAAAGCTTGATCGGCCACTCGTGGAGCCCATTGGCACTTAGCTTCACGGAGCTGGATTCCAGCGCCTGATAATGAATTCAACAGCAACAGAGACCCAACTCGAAAGCGAGATAGTGCCAGCAGCCAGTGCGACTTGCACAATTTGCGCCGCGAACACGACGCTAAGAGGTATGCGCCGGGGATATAAGATTTACCGGTGCAAGTCCTGCCAGCACCTTTTTGTTTGGCCCATCCCAGCCAATATTCGGCCGCTTTACTCAACTGACTATTCCGGCGTGGCTGAAGGCTTTCGTTTTGTCGACTCCGATCGCGACAAAGAGCCCAAGGTTTTCACCTTCGAACGCTATCTTGACCTTCTCAACAAATACTCGCCGGGCAACGGTTCCATTCTCGATGTGGGCGCGGCAACCGGCTTCTTTCTGAATCTTGCGCGTCAACGCGGCTGGGAGACTTACGGCGTTGAGCCTAGCGATTACGCGGCAGGTTTGGGACGGAAGAAAGGGATAAAGATCAAGACTGGAGTTCTGGAGAAGTCGGATTTTCGCCCTAACTCGTTCGACGCGGTAACGCTCTGGGACAGGATTGAGCATCTTCCGGAGCCGGGAGCAACCTTGCAAACCATAAAGCGGACCTTAAAGCGGGGCGGCGTTCTCGCGATCAACACTCCAGATTCGGGCAGCGTCTTAGCAGCCACCATGCGGTTGAACTGGTATCAGGTGGCGCCCCCGGAGCACATCAACCTGTTCCACCGGAACTCTTTGCGCACTTTGCTCGAGAGCTATGGCTTTGAGGTGCTCACAGTGGAGTCAATTGGAAAGCGCTTCACGATGCAATACGCTTTTCAAAAGCTCGCTCACTGGAGCGGGTCGGGAGTCTCCCAACAGATTGCTTTGCGTCTCGCATCTTTGTCCATAGGCAAATTGGGAGTGTCCATCAACCTGTTCGACAACATGGTGGTCTGCGCGCGAAAAGTTTCCTGGTAGGTTGAAACCTATCGTTTTAGCCGCCGCCCTCCCCAGATAAAACTGGCGCCGAGAGACTAAGTTGCGCAGTTTTCCTTTGTAAGACGTCGTAGCCCTGGACAGAGTAAACCCGTTGGAATTGGTTCGCTAACATACTTTCCGCGAAATTGTAAGCGTCGGGTGTGCGAAGCCGCGCTGCTTCTAGCATTGCCTTGTAATTCGGGCTGAGGACGATGAAGTCAGGCTTCTTGTGGCTGTAATAGGTGAAGTGAATATCGTCCACCATGTTGCGGTCGAAACCCATTGCGAAACCAAACTCCGATCCGGCCAGAATTAAGTCTGTCGACTTGGCGTGGGTCTTTAGGAAGTCGGCCACCGGAAGATACTGCTTGTGGTAGTCGTCCTTGTACGAGGAAAGGAATAGTCCGCCGATATTAACCAACAGGAATAATGCGGCTAATCCCGAAGCGAGGACGCGAAGTTTGGGCATGCGCTGCCAGAACCAGACCAAGGCAGCAGCGACAACCGCGTCATAAACCGGAACCAGATGAACGGCGTATTTCACTTCTTTGGTATTGTCGTAGAACGTCATAACGACCACATACACCAACCACAAGCCGAGCAGAGGACGAATGCCTGGGTCTTTGCGCGCGTCACGATTAGCCAGCAGACTAATCGCGCCGACAATATAAATGGCCACTGAGAGGATCTTGATCTTGTAAAGCGGCGCCATGCCAGCTTGGAAACCACCCATGTCAATGTGGCGGCGGATTTCGCGCATCACGGCCAGGAGCGGGTGGTGGAAGCCACCCAGCCGGTCAATGTCGGTAACGTTACCCAAAAACTGCGCGCGAAACAGATCGGGCGCAGGGCTGATGTACCAATACCAAAAGGCTCCAAACAGCAGGTAGGGAATTGCGGCGAGGGGCACCACCTGCCACGTGATCCGGGAACGGTCGAAATAGAGCGCTAGAAACAACACCGCGCACAAAATGGGAATTCCGGGAGTCGGGTGGGTAAGCCCACAAGCGGCCACGCAGAATTGACTGGCAAAAACTGCCGCAAGAAGGTGCTTTTCCCGAAGTTCTACATAGGCCAAAATAGCCAAGGCCGCCAAGCCAAGACTCATGGCATCCATGCGGTCGAGCGCCATCTGCGAAACAAATTGGTAGTCGCAGCCCAGCAGCAACATCGTCCAAAAGGCCATGAGCGGATTTCCCGTGAGGCGTTTGACGATGAAATACCAGGAGACTAATCCAACCAATCCCCAGGCCATCGCAAACAAGCGGGCGGATAGCAGGCTAAAGCCAAAAACATAAAACCAGGGCACTTGCACAAAGAACTGCAAAGGAACCACCCAATACGTTCGGAAGTTGATGCCACGCCAGAATTGGCTGGCCGTTTCCAGAAATGGCGTGCCCGTTATGCCGTGGTGAATCAGGTTCCAGGAAGGAGACGAGTACCAGGCTTCGTCATTCCAAGGCGTGGTTGTGAATGCGCGTCCTAGAGCAAGCAGCAAATATAAAAGCACAACAGCAAAAGGGAGCCAGCGGCGTACTTGGGGTGATTGCATCAGATAAATTTTAAGAGCGTCCAGCCATCATGGCATGGAGAATTCTTCCAAGGTGCACTAAAAAGACAGTAACGATACGCAGGTCAACCAGACCGATGGGGAGCATAGCCCACCAATTTCGCTGCACGAGCCCTGTCATCGCAACAAACAGGATAACCGGAGAGAAGACGCGTCCAAACGAATTGACTTCAGGCCAAATAGCGCCTTCATTGCTCACGAACATGCCCAACACAATGAACCCCGCAACCATAAAGGCCGCCGGGCTGCGAGTCTCACGGCGAAGGAAATAGTAGGTGGCGAATCCGAACGCCAGCAACATGCCGCCCATCGCTACAGCGTCCAACGCAAGCAAAACTGAATGCTCGTCGTTAAAACTGCCGGCAATCGCGCCGATCAAGCCGTTCAACGGAATTAATGCAATCATCGCCCGATGGTCTCCAGTGGTGTGCAACTGCACGAACCAAAGCCACAGCAGCAGCGGAACGGCGGCAGTTCCGAAGAGAATGGCGCGTACCGGCTTCCTTTGAAACAGCAGCCAGAGACAGTAGCCGCCCAGCAGCAAGACGCCAATTTCGCGAACCAGACAGGCACAGGCCAACACCGCAAACAGTTTCACTTGGTTCTGGCGCTCGGCATACCAAAATGCTCCAACCGCCAGCGCTGCCAGCGCGCCATCCACAATCATCAGCAGCATCGTCACAAGTGTGGCGGGTATCACCAGAAACAGCAAGCCCCATGCCGGTGAAAAGCCGAGCGTGGTACTCCATCGTGCCAGCCAGAACGATCCTATAAACACAAAACCCAACACGACCGCTACGTAAGCTGGGTCAACCCACTTGTCGTGTCCAGAAGACAGCAGCGCGGCCAAACCCGAAATAAAAATGCGCCGATAGCGGAAGCGCGGATAGTCTATGAAGCGAGCGAATCCCCGGTTAAAGAGCGGGTCGTGAGCGATGAGGTGATAGAACTGGGCATCGTAGCCGACGACGTTCGGATATTGATAGATGTGTTCGGCCGCCAGCTCGCTGGGCATCGGCGTAAGGGCGCCCGTGTAATAGACGCTGGTCCAGTTGCCAGAGTAGAGATAGTGAGTATTAAGAAACAGCCAGACAAAACAAACAGCCGCTGCCAGCAAGCCAACAAATATAGCCGAACGCACAGGTGATTTTACGGTTCGTATATCTGCAATTTGGTCGCTATTCACTTGCTGAATCATAGGAAGCTTGGGCTGGATTTATGAAACCCTCCCACAGGTTACCTAAACGTAAATTCTCTTAACTCGCGCGTGGATACCACAAAGGACGCTATAAGAAATAGTGCCTGCAAGCTTGGCAATTTCTTGCGCATCGATGGAAATATCTCCATCGGTCCCTAGAAGTGTTACCGCATCGCCGACCTTGATCTCGGGAGATTCGGTAACGTCAATCGAGGATAGATCCATCGATACCGCCCCGACCATGGGGGCGAGCTTGCCGTTGACAATCACACTGCCACGGTTCGACAGGCGATGGGGAATGCCATCCGCATAACCCGCGGCCAGGATAGCCAACCGCATTGGTTCAGGAGCGCGAAACATACCTCCGTAGCCGATCAAAGCGCCGGCCGGAATGTCTTTCACAGAGAGCACAGTGGCGCGCCAGGTCAGTGCGGGTTTCACTTGCAAAACCTGCGGGGGAGCATCGCCTCGCGCTGGAGAAACGTAGCCATAAATAGCGTGTCCCGGGCGAACCATTCCGCGCCAGGCAGGTTCACGCCGATAGGCCACGGGAATGGTGCTCGACAAATGCAATATCTGCGGATTGACGCCAGCGGCTGCTAAACCAGCCACGGTCTTTTCGAAGAGCGCCACTTGATCGTCGGTCTGGCTGTCCTGGTAATTCGCGGCGGAAGCGAAGTGCGTCATCACACCTTCCACGTCAACATTCCTGGCGTTTAGGATCGCTTGCGCGATGGTAGCGGCGTCGGCGCGCACGCCCAGGCGGCCCATGCCCGTATCGATTTTTAGGTGACACGTCGCGCGTTGATTTCGCTGCGCGGCCAGGCGATCGAGTTCCGCCAGGTCTGGCAGAGAAAATATGACCGGCGTTAAGTTGTAAGAAAGCAATGCCTCTCGGGTGAAGGGTAAAAAGTCGGCCATCACCAAAATACGGGCCCGAATACCGGCATCGCGAAGGGCAACGCCTTCATCCGTGTTGCTGACAGCCAGCCAGCGTGCGCCGCGCTCTTCCAGAACCCGCGAAACTTCCACCGCCCCGTGGCGATAAGCATCCGCTTTTACCACCGGCATTACTTCTACATTCGCCCCAACAACCTGGCGAATCGCTTCGAAGTTCGCGCCAATCTGAGCGCGCGACACTTCTACCCAAGAACGATAGGGCATCATTGCAATTTTGATCCTAAGCTAAGCAGTAACCTCTCATACTGATCGGTCACAGCGTTCCAGCTATATAGCTTCTCAATTCTCTCGCTAGCGAGTTTTCCCCAGGCGGCGCGCTCTTCATCAGAGACATGCACGGCCCATTGGAGTTTCTCAACCAACGTATCGGTGGTGAACGAAACTGCGGCATCGCCCGCTACTTCGGCGCACTCCGGCGTGTGTAGGTAGAGAACCAGGGCGCCCCGGCCCATCGCCTCTACCAGTGCCGGATGCGTGCCGCCCACCTCGGTCGCTTGCACATAGACGGCGCAATGCGATTGCAACTGATGGTAGCCTTCGCCGTAAATCGCCCCAGGGATGATGATGCGTTTATCGGTCGTATCCTTGACTTGGCGAATGTAGTCGGCGGCATAGGGAGCGTCGCCGACTATGGCGAGCTTGAAATCTGTTTGAATTTTTTCGAATGCCTGGCGAACCAGCAGCGCGTTGTTCTCCGGCTCCATGCGGCTCACGTAGAGAACGTATTTGTCCGGCTCCAGGCCCAGCGCGCGCACGCGGTCGTCAGCCGTGAGCTTATTCGTCTCGGCGCCATAAGCGATAAAAGTCGAATCTTTGCCGTAGCGTTCAAGATAGTATTCGCGAATCTTTTCCGCGTCGGTGATCACACTGGAACAACACCATGTCGCGAGCCATTCCGACACCAGGTACCACGACTTGGCCACCACATTCCATTTCTTGCGGCGCCGTTCCACTCCATCGACATTTAACGCCGTAGGCATGCCAAATAGCCGCGGCCAAAGAGTGAAAATAGCATTCGCGGCATTGCAATAGAGCACGACATCGAAGCGGTGTAGCAGTACATCCAGAGTGGAAAAGCCGGTATGAGCAATCGTGTCGAAATACTTATGGCGGATGGTGGGCAGATAACGCAGTTTCACGCCGCGATAGCACGGTTGCGGGTAACGCTCCCGGCAATACACCGTAACGTCGTGGCCGCGCTCGGCGAGGCGGACTGACAATTCCTCGGCAAAAGTTTCGAAGCCCCCGTAGTTGGCTGGAATGCCGCGTGTGCCAAGCAAAGCAATGCGCATTATTCGGGCGAGCCAACCTGTTGTGCCTGTAGCGTTCGAGCGACTTCAGGAGCTGGGAAACTAACTGGGCTATCAGCAAACCAAGCAGCTATATAGTCATGGGACGCGCGGCGATTTTGCATGATGATTTGGCGCTTGCGCCAGGCGCTGGGCCACAGCCGGGCAACCAACACGAAGGCGCGCAGTGAAGAGAATTCGCGCAATAAACAGCCGCCTACGACTAGAAAATCGCGCAAGGTGATAGCCAACCAATGCCGCCAGTAGAGGTCACCGGTCATGTTCTTGATGCGCATCAACCAGCGATTCTTCACCGAATGCATGTTGATCAGCGCAGGGAGATCTGACCGTTTGTCCGGGAGTACGTGGCGAACGTGATAGGCGACTGCATGCGGTGTATACAAGCACTTCCAACCGTAAAGTTGAGCCCGCCAAGCAACGTCGGCATCTTCGCGATAGGCGAAGAAATCGTTGTCGAAGAATTCTTCACTGCAGGATATGTCGTCCATCATTTTCTGGCGATAGAGACAGGCAGCGCCGGTTGCTCCAAAAACATATTCAACCTGCTCGTATTGTCCATGGTCGGCCATTTGGCTGCCGCGATCAAAGTGACGCTGATTCGGTGTAAAGAACATCCCAGTTGAATCGAAGACCGGTTGAGATGGAATCTCAAGGTTCGCAGTCATGCCAAGAAGCTTGCCACAAACGCTGCCAATTCTAGCGTCTGCTTCCCCAGCCGCAACCAGCGCTGAGACAAAGTGGGGAGTCAAGCGAACATCCGGGTTCAGTGCCAGAAGCCAGTCGGCTTTGCACAGGCTCATGGCTTGGTTTTGCCCACCCGCGAAACCAAGGTTTTGCTCGTTGTAGACCACCTTGACCCGGTCTTGAAACTCACGCAGGAAATCGCGCGTTTCATCCGAAGACGCATTATCAACGACAACGATTTGCAGCGCGGGAAAGTCTTGCTCGAGAGCGTACTTTAAACACTGCCCGATGAAGCGCGCGCTATTGAACGTGACGATGGTGACTGCGACGGTAGGGTAGACTGCCATTAGTGAGTCGGAGGTTACCTTCAGCGTAGCCTAAACATAGATTGTTCACAGCGCGCACCATTGCTCTTAAAGTGGAGTTCCACCTGTTCAAAAAAGAACGGGCTTTGCTGCGTGGTGTGATGCCCGCCAAGCTACAAGCAGCGTTGCGTAGACGTCTACGGGCGAGATATTTGGTTTGGTCCGCCCGCGAATACCGTCGTTGGCTCGCGCTCCGAATGCCGGAACGGAAGGGCCGCTATATGGGCCGTCTCGAGCCGGGATTACTCTCGATACTCACGCCTGTATGGGACGGAACGCCGTTGGAGTACTTTCGGGAGTTGGCACAAAGCATCATGGAGCAGAATTCGGAGGGCGCAGCAGAATGGGTGATTCTCAACAACGGCTGTCAGGACCGCAACATTCTGAATTATCTCGCTGGGCTCAAGCGACATGCCTGGATCAAGGTAGTGACATCGTCCAGCAACGCGGGCATCATCGGCGGCTTGCATTTGTGTTTACAAGCGGCCAACGGCCGGTATGTGCTGCCAGTGGATTCAGATGACCTGCTTTATCCCGACTGTCTGCAGATTGTCACATGGTGGGTTCGCAAGAGCGGATATCCGGCGCTTTTGTATTCCGACGAAGATAAAGTCATTGGCGACACTGCGGTGCAGCCTTATCTCAAGCCAGATTTCGACCCGGTGCTTTTGCTCAACTCGGCCTACATTGCGCATTTGGGCGTAATTGATCGTACGTTAGCGCTGAAATACGGTGCTTATACAGACAAGAACACGGAAGGTAGCCCTGATTGGGATCTGTTCGTCCGGTTCTTGGTGGCGGGCGAGCGCACAGCTCACATACCGGAAGTGATCTACAGTTGGCGTATGCATCCAGAGTCGACCTCCGACGATGCCGATAGCAAACCATACATTCATTCTTCGCAGAAGGCAGTTTTGCAGCGTTATCTCGACACGACCGGCTTAGCGGACAAATCCGCCATTGAATATTGTCCGTTTGTGCGAGGCAGCGCGGATTTTTGGTTACGGCGGCAACCGCTCAATCCATGGCCGGCCTTGGTCGTGTCAATCAAAACCGGCATCACACCCGTCCCGCTGAAACTCGATTACCCCGAGATGCCAACGCTGTCGGTTGAACAAAGTTGCAGCTTGACCGAATTGGCCGAACTTGTTGCGAACAACATGAAGGCAGCAGACGATTTAATCTGCCTGGTGAGCGACGATCTACAAATTGAGCGCGCGGATTGGCTGTGGGACGCGGTGGGCCTATTTGAAAGGCACCCTGACACCGCCATGGTGGGCGGACACATTCGTACCAGCGGCGAAATTACATCAGCTGCCGGCTTTGTCTTGGGCTTTGGATCCCCGCCGGTTGGATGCCCCGACAAGGGAAGACCTGCCCAGGATCCGGGCTATTTCACGCAGATGTGGAAGCAGCGTTCGGTGAGTTTCGTGTCTTCTCAGTTTTGCGTCGTACGTGCAGGATTCCTGCGCGAACTAGCGGGGACTGTGCCGAAGTTCGCGTCGCTTGCGTTGCTCGGTCCTTGGGCAGGCGCACACGCGCTGCGCACTGGCCAGAGAATCGTTTATTCACCATACGTGCGAGGAGTGTCGAATTTCGATTGGAGCGGCCTGGCAAAAGAGCCTGAGCTTCTTGAATTCGTTAAACGATATTCCGACTTGCTTCCTGATTGCCGCTATTATCCAGCTGCGCTTAGTTTGCAAGAAGGCCAGTCTTATCAACTTGTCACTAAGTCGTAATGTTCCACGTGCAACAGAGCCTCTAATCAAGTGGACATTTAATCCGCAGTATCGAACTTCTCGGATGGTCCAATCCCTGGTAGAATCCCCTGGGTTTAGATTTTTTTGATGGGGGTTGTAATGAAACGGACAATTTTCTTATGCATTTTCTCGGTTTTTGGGACAGTGCTCTGCGTGGCGCACGAAGAGCGCCGGCAGGCTGTGATTACCGGTAGGGGCGGAAGCCCAAAGTGCACGATTGAAGTTGAAGTCGACGTGGTGGCGGACGTGGAGGTCCAGGGCACCGTAGCTCGGCTGCACACGATCAGCGGATCGCCGGCCACATGGCGGCGATTCGAATGTAACGAGCCGATGCCGCTCAATCCCGGCAATTTCAGATTTCGCGAGCCTTGATGGGCGCGGGCGTCAAACACTAATTGGCGATCCGCGAGGCGGAAGTGCAGCGGTGGTGCGCATCGAAGACCCGAAGGCTGGGCGTGAAGGTTACACATTCGATCTTGAGTGGCAAGGTTCAGCCCCCAACATGCCGCCGCCCGGGGTTCCGCCGGTTGTAGCACCGATTCCTGGTGACACGGCTGATCGCGATCGGGGTAGAGACCGGGATCGGGATAGAGATCGTGATCGGCAGCATTTCGGTGCCGAAGAGGCAGTTCGTCAATGCAGCGAGCAAGCCGAAGGCGAACTGCGACGTAGCGGTTATCTGGATACTCGAGTTACAGACGGAAAGATGGATGGTGAGCCCGGACACGGCGATTGGATTTATGGCAAGCTGACCGGTAGACGCGGCCTGGTGCTGGAGAGTTTTGGATTCGCTTGTGGGGTCGATATAGACGCGGATCGAGTGGGCCCCGTTCGGATGCGTCCCGCGAACGACGGCTACTACGGCGGCGGGGGTGTCCAAAGCCGGTTCACTCGTGAACAAGCCTTTGATGCGATGCTGCTCAGCAGCGATTACGTGGTGACGGCTATGCGAATTTCATGATCAAAAGAATCGACATGGACGACCGGCCGGGTAATGGTGACTGGGTCGCCGGAAGGCTATCTGCGAGCCGCGACAGGTATAGCGACGACTTTGAGTTTTCCTGTTCAATCGATTTCGATGATGCGCGCATTCGATCGATTAACGTGAATCGCCGCTAATTTGGGCGGCCATTTTCGCAATGCCCAAGCGCGGGGCTCAAAAAGTCCCACGCGTAGCATTCTTTCGGCGCAAACGCATTTCGCGAACCCGAATCTCCAGCATATAAAGCACGATGACCAAGTTGATAACGAGCACCGCAATGCGTTCCCAACTGGCCCTCTCTGAAACTTTCAGGATTTCTATCGGCAAATAAATCGCGCCCGAGAGCAAGGCAAACCACTCAGCCCAAACTCGTCGATGCCACAAGCCCCAAGCCTCAATGCAATGGACCGTGGCGTAAGAGCAGGCGACCGTCAAGATGGTCCACAGACGCATGTCGCTCAACTTGCTCGCGCCGTTGATCAGGGCTTGCGCCCACTGGCGATCAAAATCAACGTGCAAATAATTGAGGAGATCTTCCGCGAAATCTTCTACCCGGTGATGAACGGCGATCAACGTCGCCGCAGTCGCTAATACCAATAAACCTTTGGCAGCTTCAAACACCGCCACTGTTCGTAGACCCGCTTTACTTGCGTGTTCATCCAACGCCTGCGGCGGAAGATCATGCCCTGGCTGTTCGCTCATCCCCACTGACCACATGCTCCCATAAGCGTTTTCGACATCCATCAAACGACTCCGGTTACACTCGAACGAGATGGCGTCCGTACAGTCAGACACCAGTTCATCGGAGCGTGGTCCCAGCCGCCGGAAAAGAGGCAACACTCGCAAGGCTCAGGGACTGCGGCGGAAACCGTCCAGCGGCGCCAACCTGATCTTGGCCGCAGCGCTGATTGTTGTCGGAGCGTTTGCCGTGTACTGGGTGCTTGACATTCACGCACGCTACACTCTCAGCCTGCAGTCGCCGCTGAAGGTGCGTTTGCAATGGCCGCTTGTTGTCGCGCCTCGCTCGAAATCCGAAGAGGCTTACGAAGCACAGCTCGATCAAAAGCGGCCGCTCACGGCTTACCAGCAATACACATGCGAAAAGTTTGGTGGCGCATGCCGTGTCGCGCTAGCAATTCAGCGCGCCGAGAACCCCGACGGCAAATGTGACCTGTATCACTACAACTCAGATGGCACGCTAGATTGGGGCTACTTCCAGATCAATACAGTTCATCTGAAACGGCCTGGATTGAACTTGCGGGACCTCTTGGACTGTCGGGCGAATATCGATTTCGCCTACCAACTCTACGCCGAAAAAGGGAGCTTTTCCGCCTGGAGCACTTACAACAGCGGAGCCTATCGGAAATTCTTGCAGCGGTCAAAATGAAACGATTGCTAGATTTTTCAATCAGTTAGAAGTATGTAAAAAATACCGAAACACATATTTTTTGATTTAAGCCCTACTAGTATTTGTATTCCTTATGAATTTAAGGTAATATAACGAACAAATAGGGCATTACGTCGGAACGCGTATTGCCTTTCCTCCGAACAGCAAAGGTCCGAGATCCAGAATCTCGGACCATTGCTGGAAACCTCTCAAATCACAACTTTCGGTAGAGTGCTTAACGGACAAACGTGGGGAGCCGTCAATTTGTTTACTGAAGTTTTGGTCTTAAGAAAATCGCTGCTGAGGAAGTGGGCTAGAAACTAAGCACCACGTTGGATGGGTTTGGTGGACCTGGACGGGTTCGAACCGTCGACCTCTTCCATGCCATGGAAGCGCGCTCCCAACTGCGCCACAGGCCCATCGTTTTTATTTTACGTCATGAGAATACCACACCGGTCGTACCAGGACGCAAAACGAACGAATGCGAAAAAAGATGCGCCAATCTAGGACACTTACTATTGACTCCATCGCGAATCAAAGGCACAATCAAACGGTCGGAAAAACATTGCTCAACATTTTCCGGTTCGCACAAAAGAAAAGTTGCATGAACAAAGTGGCCCCACAGTTCCATGTTGTAAGGCAAGACGTTCCTCTTGCCAATAGCGAAGCATTCAATCGCAGACTAGCAGGTGCTAACCCTGTGCTTTCAGAAGAAATCATTCACGAATTACGCCAACCACTCGGTATTATCGACTCGCTCGCGTATTATCTCGAGTTGACCGCAGTGGACGAAAAAATTTGCGCACACTTAGAGCAGATCCGCGCAATGGTGTGCCAGGCTAACCGTATTTTAGAGCGCGCTTCAGCCTCGCAGCAAGACGTGCATGTGAGGAACTCTTTTATTTCAGGCTCCTAAAGCTGAGGTTTCGCTAATTCAAGTTTCTCGATTCGCTGCCTGATCTCTTTCACGATTGAATTGAGCTCAGGCAGCTTTTGAACATAGGCCAAGCCTTTTAGATGGCCACGTAAAGGCCTAGCCGGAATGCCCCACACAGGCTCGCCAGCATGGACGGTTTGTGACGTAAGTACGCCGGCCTTGCCGCCCACCACGGCCTTGGATTCAATCTTGGCTTTTTCGCCGATTCCAGCCTGACCGCCGATCACCGCGTAATCACCGACCGTTACGCTACCCGAGAAACCCGTTTGCGCCGCAACGACGACATGCTTCCCGATGATGCAATTGTGGGCGACGTGGACGAGATTATCGAGTTTGGTACCAGTGCCGATAAACGTTGTGCCCAAAGCTGCGCGATCAATGCAGCAGTTCGCCCCGATTTCCACATCGTCACCGATTTCTACCAAACCAACCTGAGGAAATTTTTCATAGTGGTCACCTGCTAGGGCGAAACCGAAACCGTCGGCGCCGATCACACAGCCCGAGTGAACGATGGCTCGCGCGCCAATCCGGACGCGATCATAAACCGTTACGCGTCCGTGCAAGGTTGATCCAGCGCCAATGGCAACATCGTCGCCTAAAACGCAACCAGGACCAATCTGGCAGCCGTCTCCGATGCAGGTGTTGTCGCCGATCGAAACATGAGCGCCGATGAAACAACCTTTACCGATCACCGCGTTGGCCGCGATCACGGCTGACGGATGAATCCCAGGAGTGGGACGCTTGCGCGGATAAATACTTTCGAGCGCTTTAGCGAATGCCACGCGCGGGTCGTTTACTTGTATGACGGTTGTATTTAAGTTTTGCGAGAAATTCCTTGGCACAAGGATGCAGCCGGCGCGGCTTTCCGCCGCGAACTCTAGCGCTTTGCGATTCGCGGCAAACGACAAATCCGACTCGCCAGCGTTTTCGATCGTATTCGCTCCGCTGATGACACGCTGGCTATCGCCTATGGCAGAGCCCCCAACCAGTTCCGCTAGCTGGGCAATTGTGAATGGCATGATCCTACATACTTAACATTGATGGCTGGCAACGAAGCAGCATATACCGCGCCCACCGCTCGCGTAGATCCAGGCGCAGTGATCGGATCGGGCACTCGTATCGGCGAATACTGCGTGATTGAATCGGACGTGGTGATCGGTACAAATTGTCTCCTGGAGCCTTATGTTTACGTGAAGCGCTGGACCACGCTCGGGAATGACAATGAGATCTCGGCCGGAACCGCGTTAGGCACCGACCCATTAGACAAGGCTTTCAGCGGCCAGCGCAGCTATCTGCGGATCGGCAATAGTAACAAGATCCGCGAGCATTACACGATTTCGCGCGGAACACAACCTGAATCGGAGACGCGCTTAGGGCACCGGAACTACATCATGACGTCGGGACATATCGCGCACAACTCAACGCTAGGCGACGACATTGTCGTGGCAAGCTGCGCGCTAGTGGCCGGACACGTGGAAATTGAGAATCAAGCTTTTATTTCCGGTGGTGTCGTAATCCATCAGTTCTCAAAAATTGGGCGGTTGGCGATGGTTGGAGGCAACACGCGAGTGAACAGCGACTTGCCGCCGTTTTTTCTTTACTCGGATTTCAACGTGGCCGCGCGCGGCATCAACATCGTGGGGTTGAAACGCGCTGGATTTTCGTTAGATGAAATCAAGCGACTCAAGGCAGCGTACAGGTTACTCTATCGCGCAGGACTGCAACGAGAAGAGGCATTGCGGCGCATCGAGGTGGAATTACCGTCGGAGCACACGCGGCACATTGTCGAATTTGTCCGCAATAGCAAGCGAGGCATCTGCGGAGCAAGCAGAGTTGCCAGAACCGAAGATTCAGACTAGTTATCGAAAGCGATTAAAGCGGACAGGCCTGCCCCCAACCATATGGGCGGCTGGGCGCGGTAACTCTGGTTGAACTTTGGCGTAAGCCGGGGTGAAAACGGATTTTACCTGAACAGCGACTCGCTCCGTCTCTTGTGTGGAGGCCGCTACCAGCTTGGCTGCGCGGCTTTCGTCATAGACACGTCGTAGTGCTGCAACCAAGCCCACCCACAAATAGATCGTAAATTCGAAACTAACCGCCAAGAAAAATACGCAAACGCCGATCGCAAACAGCGAAAGTAAAAACCCTTGAGCGACTCCATACGCAGCAGGATCGGGGCAATCTC
>Ga0182012_10004389_pt1 | contig 14745 bp, 10 predicted proteins | sample 612S2SmetaG_FD_120486 | JGI IMG/M metagenome (GOLD analysis project Ga0182012, IMG submission 120486) | Permafrost microbial communities from Stordalen Mire, Sweden - 612S2S metaG | ecosystem: Environmental > Terrestrial > Soil > Wetlands > Permafrost | place: Sweden: Stordalen | collected... | reverse complement strand
GCTCATCCACCATTTCAAGATCTTCACCGAGGGCTTCCGTGTGCCCGAGGGCGAGGTCTACGTGGCGATCGAGTCGCCACGGGGCGAGCTGGGTTGCTACATGGTCTCCGACGGGACATCCAAGCCCTACCGGATGCACATCCGCGGGCCGAGCTTCGTCAACCTGCAGGCACTGCCGGTGCTGTTGCGCGGGGGGATGGTGGCGGACGCGGTCGCGGTCATCTCCTCCGTCGACCCCGTCATGGGGGAGGTGGACAGGTGAGCCACCTCGACGCCGACCTGCTGGCCCAGGCCAAGGACCTGGTGTCCCTCTACCCCGAGCCCCGTTCCGCGCTGATCCCGCTGTGCCACCTGGCGCAGCAGCAGGATGGCTGGCTGCGGCCCGAGGCCATGAGCGAGATCGCCGAACTGGTCGGCGTCACCGCGGCCGAGGTGCAGGGCACGGCCACCTTCTACGACATGCTGCACACGGAGCCGGTCGGAACCTACGTGGTGTCGGTCTGTACCAATATCGCCTGCTTGCTCGGCGGGGCAGCCGAGCTGCTCGAGCACGCAGAGTCGGTGTTGGGTGTGCGCGCGGGCGGCACGACGCCCGACGGCGTCTTTACCCTGGAGGAGTCCGAGTGCCTGGCCGACTGCGACCGCACACCCTGCGTGCAGGTCAACCACCGCTATGTGGGCGGGCAGACGGCTGAGAGCTTCGACCAGTTGCTCGACGACCTGCGCGGTGGCGCGCTGGAGGGTACCGTGCCGCCGCACGGCACCCTCATGAGGGTTCGCCGCAGCGGCGGCCTGAGGGCCGACCCCGAAGCCGTGGCCGCCGAGCGGGCCGCCATGGCCGAGGCCCAGCAGCAGCGCGCCGCAAAGGCGAGCGCCACGGCACCAGAGAAGGCGGCCGCCCCGGCCCAAGCGGCACCCTCGAAGACGCCACGCAAGCCGAAGGGGGGAGCGGGCTGATGGCCGCCCTGAATGCCCCGAAGATCGTCACGGCCCGTATCGGCTACGAGGACTCGCACACCCTGGAGCGCTACCTGGCCACCGGAGGGTACGAGGGCCTGCGCAAAGCGCTCACCATGACCCCCGAGGCCGTGGCCCACGAGGTGGATGCGGCCAGCCTGCTCGGGCGGGGCGGGGCTGGCTTCCCGGCCGGGCGCAAGTGGTCGATGCTGCGCAAGAACCCGGTCACCTACCTGGTCATCAACGGGGACGAGAGCGAGCCGGCGACGTTCAAGGACCATCTTCTCATCGAGCGTGACCCGCACCAGATCCTCGAAGGCGTGCTGATCTCGGCCTATGCGCTCCAAGTGACGCAGGCCTTCATCTACCTGCGGGGTGAGTTCGCTCTCGGCCTCGAGCGTCTGCAGCAGGCGCTGAACGATGCCTACGCGCACGGCGCGGCCGGAGCCGACATCTTCGGGTCCGGGTTCTCGCTCGATGTGGTGGTCCACCCCGGTGCGGGTGCCTACATCTGCGGCGAGGAGACGGCCCTGTTGGAGTCGCTGGAGGGCAAGCGCGGCTTCCCCCGCATCAAGCCCCCGTTCTTCCCCGCCGTGACCGGCCTCTACGGGGAGCCCACCGTGGTCAACAACGTCGAGACAATGGCCAACATCCCGTGGATCGTCACCAACGGTGGCGCCGCCTTCGCCGCCCTCGGCGGGGGGCGCTCCACGGGGACGCGCCTCTTCGCGCTGGCCGGACACGTGCGCAACCCTGGCGTGTTCGAGATCGAAATGGTCAAGAACACCTTCCGGGACCTCATCTACGACCCGGCGCTCGGCGGGGGCATCACAGGCGGGAACACGCTCAAGGCCTTCATCCCCGGCGGCGTGTCGGCACCATGGTTCGGGCCCGACAAGGTCGATCTCGCGCTGGGCCAGGACGAGGTGGGCGAGGCCGGGTCCATGCTGGGATCGGGCTCGGTGGTGGTCATGGACTCCTCCACCTGCGCCGTGCGGGCCGCCTGGCGCATCACCAAGTTCTTCTCGCGCGAGTCGTGCGGCCAGTGCACGCCCTGCCGTGAGGGCTCCGGCTGGCTGGAGCGCATCATGTACCGAATTGAGAACGGCGCCGGACGCGAGGATGATCTCGACCTGCTCATGGACCTCTGCGACAACATCTCCCCCGGCGTGGCGTGGCCTCCGCAACAAACGACAATCTGCGTGCTCGGACCCTCCATTCCCTCGTCGATCGCTTCGGCCATCCGCATGTTCCGCGACGAGTTCTTGGTCCACATCAAAGAAGGGGGGTGCCCCCATGGCTGAATCCCCGATGTCCTTCACCCTCGACGGTCGCCCCGCGACGGGTAAGCCCGGAGAGTTGTTGATCGCGGCGGCGGAGCGGGCCGGGACCTACATCCCGCGCTTTTGCTACCACCCGCGCATGGAGCCGGTGGGCATGTGCCGCATGTGCCTCGTCGAGGTGGAGGGCCCCCGGGGAGCCACGCTCCAGCCGGCCTGCTTCATCGCGGTGGCCGACGGCATGGTGGTGGACACGACCTCGGACAAGGTCAAGAAGGCACAGGACGGGGTGCTCGAGTTCTTACTGGCCAACCATCCGCTGGACTGCCCCGTGTGCGACAAGGGCGGCGAGTGCCCCCTGCAGGACCAGACCCTGGCCTACGGCCCCGGCGAAAGCCGCTTCGTCGAGGAGAAGCGCCACTTCGAGAAGCCGATCGCCATCTCGGATCTCGTGCTGCTCGACCGGGAGCGGTGTATCCAGTGCGCGCGCTGCACCCGTTTCGCGGCCGAGGTGGCCGGCGAGGCCCAGATCGATTTCGCCGGCCGCGGGGAGAACGTGGAGGTGGCGACATTCCCGACCGAGCCGTTCTCCTCGTACTTCAGCGGCAACACGGTGCAGATCTGCCCGGTCGGAGCGCTGACCGCGACGCCGTACCGTTTCACGGCCCGGCCGTGGGACCTGGACCAGGTGGAGTCCACCTGCACCACCTGCTCGGTGGGCTGCCGGGTGGCGGTCCAGTCCTCGGCCAACCGCGTGACCCGGCTTCTGGGCATCGACTCGGAGCCGGTCAACCACGGCTGGCTGTGCGACAAGGGGCGGTTCGCCTTCGAGTCGGTCAACGGCGACGAGGTGGACAACTCACCGGCGGACGAGGTCCTGGCCGACGAGGCGGTCGATGTGGCTCCGGCCACGGCCTCCCAGGTCGTCGGTCTCGGGGCTTCGCGGGGTCAGTTCATGGGAGAGGTGCACGAGACGGGCCGCTTCGAGCACGGGCGGCTCGTCGAGCCCCAGATCCGTAAGAACGGCGAGCTCGTCCCGGCGGGATGGGGCGAGGCGCTGGCCGCCGCCGCTGAAGGCCTCACGGCGGCGACCGAGCGAAGCGGCCCCGGAGCTGTGGGTGTGATCGGGGGCGCCCGGTTGACGAACGAGTCGGCCTACGCCTGGGCCAAGCTGGCCAAGGGCGTCATCGGCACGGACTCGGTGGACGCCCAGCTGGGTGACGGCCTCCCGGCCGAACTCGTCCTGGGCCTGCCCCGGGCCACCATCGATGCGGCCGCTGCCGCCCCGGTCCTCATCACCCTTGCGGGCGACCTGCGCGAGGAGCTCCCCGTCCTTTTCCTGCGCCTGCGGGCCGCCGTGGCCGGCGCCACCAGCCTGATCGAACTGACACCCGTCCCGACGCCGCTGACCGCCCTGTCCACGGCGTCACTGGCCATCCGTCCCGGTGACGCCGCCGTCGTCGCACGCGCCCTGTGCGGAGACGATGCCGCGCTCACCGCTCTGGCTGCGCATCCGGAGGGCTCTCCAATCGCCGACGACGTGCTGGCCGCGGCACGGGACGCGCTCGCCCCGTATCCCGATGGCGACGGCGTCGTCATCGTGCTGGGCCGCCCGTCCTATGCCGAGTCGGGTGAAGTGGTGGCCGAGGCCGCCCGGATATTGGCCCAGGCGCTGCCCAAGGCGACCTTCCTCCCGGCACTGCGCCGGGGGAACATCTTCGGCGCGCTCGACATGGGGCTGGCCCCCGGACTGCTGCCGGGCCGCGTGAGCCTCGGGCCGGGCCGGGAGTGGTTCGCGGCGGCATGGGGCAGCGTGCCCGAGGCGACCGGGCGTGACACCGCGGCCATCCTGGCCTCCATGGCGGGTGAAGCGGGCGCCGGGGACGGCGCCGGAACCGGGGAAGGGGGAGCCGACGCCTCGCCCGTGACCGCACTGATCCTGCTGGGCGCCGACCCGCTGAGCGACTTCCCTGATCGCGCCGTCGCCGAGAAGGCGCTGTCGGCCGGCCACTTCGTCGTTGCCGTCACCGGGCACCCGTCGGAGTCGGTCACCTCGTACGCGGACGTCGTGCTCCCGTGTGCCGTGGCCCATGAGCGCCCGGGCACGACGACAAACATCGAGGGGCGGATCAGCCGGCTGGGCCAGAAGCTGACCGCACCGGGATTCGCCTGGCCGGACTGGATGATCGCCGCCGAGTTGGCGGCTGCCCTGGGGACGGATCTGGGTGTGGGCAGCGCCAACGAACTGGCCGACGAGCTGCACGTCACGGCGCCCGCCTACTTCGGGCTGACCAGGGCCGTGCTCAATTCCTCCGCTGCGCACGATGGCGTTCTGCTGCCCATTGCAGCCGGGGGACCCTCAGCTGTACGAGTCGAGCCGATCGACCCCATCGCATTGCCCGGGGTCGAATCCGTCGAGCGGCAGGGAGCGCCACCGCGTAGCGGAGCCGCCGGGGGGGACGGCTCCGTCCGCGCCCGCATCGCCGCCCTGGGCGCTCCACCCGCGCTCCTGTCCGGCGTCACGGCCCCGGGAGCACAGGGGGCGCACGTCGCACCCGCCGACAGTTACGCGCTCCGGCTGGTCGCCACCCGCCGTCTCTACGACGCCGGGAGCTCGGTCACCGGATCGCCCTCACTGACCCCGTTGGTGCCGGCGCTCGTGGCGCGGGCCAACCCCTACGACCTGGACCGCCTGGGTGCCGGTACCGGCGATCGGGTCCGGCTGCGCTCGGCGCGCGGGGAGCTGGTGCTCCCGGTAGAAGCAGAGAGCCGGGTTCCCCGCGGCGCGGTGGCAGTCGACTTCAACGTGCCATCGGGTCCCGACATGCCTGCCAACGCAGTGTCCGCCCTCATCGACAGCCGCAACCCGGTGACCGAAGTGCGCATGGAGTCGATGTGATCGCCGTCCTCCTCGCTCACCTGGCCACGTCGCCGGCGGCCAGCTCACCGTTGACCTCGCCCAACCAGGGACTCGGTGACCCGCTCTTCTCCCAGGGCATCAACTGGGAGGTCATCGTCATCACCATCGTCAAGGTGCTGGTGGCGTTCGTGGTGCTGCTGACGGCGACGGCCATGATGATCTGGTTCGAGCGCAAGGTGATCTCGGACATGCAGAGCCGCATCGGCCCGAACCGCGCCGGCCCCTGGGGCCTGCTGCAGACGCTGGCCGACGGCACCAAGCTGATCTTCAAAGAGGACCTGATTCCTGAGCAGTCCGACTCCTTCACCTTCAAGCTGGCCCCCTACCTCTCGACGGTCCCGGCCTTCATCACCTTCGCCGTGGTCCCCGTGGGCGGGTTCATGCGGCTGGGCAGCCACACTTTCGAGCTCCAGGTGGCCGACCCTCCGATGGGGATCCTGCTCGTACTGGCCATGTCGGGCATCGCCGTCTACGGCGTCATGCTGGCCGGCTGGTCATCGGGGTCGAAGTACCCGCTGCTCGGCTCCGTGCGCGCCTCGGCCCAGGTCATCTCCTACGAGGCCGCCCTGGGCATGACGGTGGTGACCGTGGTGCTGGTCAGCCACTCGCTGTCCACCCGCGCCATCGTGGCCGCCCAATCTGACGGGTTCTGGAACTGGAACCTGATACGGCTCGGATTCCTGCCGTTCATCTTCTTCATGATCGCCATCACGGCCGAGCTGACCCGGCCGCCGTTCGACCTGACCGAGGCAGATTCCGAGCTTGTCGGCGGCTTCCACACGGAGTACTCCTCCATGCGCTTCGGCATGTTCTACCTGGCGGAGTTCATGAACACCATCACCATGTCCGCCATCGTGGTGACCCTGTTCTTCGGTGGTCCCAACGGACTCATCCCCCCGTGGCCCGGCGCCACCATCTACATGCCGCTCATCTGGTTCCTGCTCAAGACGGTGGCGTTCTGCTTCATTTACGTGTGGTTCCGCGCCGCCCTGCCCCGGCTCCGCTACGACCAGCTGATGGACCTGGGGTGGAAGCGACTCATCCCGATGACGCTGGCCTGGCTGCTCCTCGTGGCTGCTGTGGTGACGTGGCACTGGCGAGGCCTGATCATGATCCCGGTGGTGCTGGCCGCGGCGGTGCTCCTCGTCCGGGCCACCCGGCTCGGGTCGGACCAGAGCGAGCAGGATTCGGTGCTTCCCTCGGTGGGGCGGCGGATCACCACGGTGCTGCGGCCAGTAGGGGGACCCAAACCAGGAGTTGATGCGTAGTGGGCTTCGGCGACGAAGTGAAGGACCAACTCAGCTTCCTCGGCGGCTTCAAGCTGACCTTCCAGCACTTGACCCGGCCGCGGGTGACGACGTCGTACCCCGACGACAAGAGGGCCAAGCAGCCCCGCCAGCACGGCCGCCACGTCCTGAACCGCTACGAGGACGGCATGGAGAAGTGCATCGGCTGCGAGCTGTGCGCGGGCGTGTGCCCGGCCGACTGCATCTACGTGCGGGGCCTGGACAACCCGCCCGATCACCCGGTCTCCCCCGGGGAGCGCTACGGCTACGTCTACGAGATCAACTACCTGCGCTGCATCCACTGCGATATGTGCGTGGAGGCCTGTCCCACCGAGGCCATCACCGAGTCGAAGCTGTTCGAGTTCTCGTTCACCAACCGGTCCGACGCCATCTACACCAAAAAGGAATTAGTGGTCGATGACAACGGGATGCCGCAGAAGCTCCCGTGGGAGGACTGGCGCGAGGGCGACGACATGATGACGTCGGGCTGGATGCGGGCCACCTCGCCATCGGGCAGTGCGGCCTACGAAGGTGAGGTGCAGTGGTCGGGCGAGCTCGGTTACGGCGTCCGTGCCCCCGAGGGCGGCCAATCGGGTCAGCGCGACGACGACCTGACGGGGACGAAGCCGCTGCGCGAGACGCTCGAGTCACACCTCTTGACCGATGACATCCCCCTGGCTCACCGCGGCATGCAGGGTCGGGTGTGGCGGGCCAAGATCGGCGCCGAGAAGAACAAGAAGAAGATGGAAGCGACCCGGGACCGGATGAAGGCCTTACGCGCCGCTCGTAAGGCGGCGAAAGCAGAAGGCAAGGCCTGATGCTCCATCTTTCCCTTGCCGTTGCTTCCACGCGCCCGACGTGGCCCGACGTCTTGGTGTTCGCGGCCAGCGCGGCCGTGATCATCGTCGGCGCCCTCGGCGTGGTCGGGTCGAGCAATCCGGTGCACGCTGCGCTGAGCCTGGTGATGACGCTGTTCGGCGTGGCGGTCCTGTTCATCGAGCAGGAGGCCGACTTTCTCGCCGCCGTGCAGATCATCGTCTACGCCGGGGCCATCGTCGTGCTCTTCCTCTTCGTGATCATGTTCCTCGGCGTCGACCGGCGTGAGGATACGAACATCGAGCCCCTCACCGGCCAGAGGCCCCTCGCCTTCGTCATGGTCGCGATCACCCTGGGCGGGGTCATCGCCATGCTGGCCACCTCGCACTGGGTCACGGGCGCGCACCAGGTGGTCGGACCCATTCAAGGGCCGATCACCAAGGCGACGGGGGCACCGTCGGGGGAGGTGGCGCAACTCGGCAAGAACCTGTTCACCACCTACCTCTTCGCCTTCGAGGCCACGGCCGCCCTGCTGGTCATCGCAGTCGTCGGCGCGGTGGTGCTGGCTCGGCGCCCGGCCATCTCAGAGCGCGACGATGCGCCCGACGCGGCGCACGCGCTGTCCTCGCCGGCGCAGTCCGTATCGCCGGCGCAGTCCGTATCGCAACCGCAGTCCGTATCGCCGGCGCAGTCCGCATCGGAGTCGGAGGCCGTGGCGGGGTCGGAGGCCGTGGCGGGGTCCGCATCGGAGCAGGGGGTGCCGCGATGAGCCTCTCGGCCGGGTGGTATCTCGGTCTGGCGGCCTTGCTGTTCTCCATCGGAGCCGTCGGGCTCCTGGTGCGGCGCAACGTCCTGATCATGTTCATGTGCATCGAGCTCATGCTCAACGCGGCCAATCTGACCTTCGTCACCTTCGCCCGCGTGCTCAACGACATCGGCGGCCAGGCCCTCGTCTTTTTCGTCCTCGTGGTGGCGGCGGCCGAGGTCGTGGTAGGGCTCGGCATCGTGGTCACCAACTTCCGGCGCCGCTCCACCACTGTGGCCGACGACCTCCATTCGTTGAAGGGCTGACCAGAACCGTGCTCCACGCCGCTTTTCTCATGCCCCTCTTCCCGCTGGCCGGGTTTTTGATCCTCGTCTTCGCGGGCCGCCGGATCGGGGATCCGGTGGCCGGATGGATCGGCACTGCAGCCGTAACCGCCTCGTTCGTGATCGCGTGCCTGACGCTGGGCGGCACGCTGAGCCTGCCCGATGCCCACCGGGTCTTCGTGGACAACTTCTTCACCTGGTTCCACGTCGACGGGTTGACCGTCCCGGTCGGCATCTTGGTGGACCCGCTGTCCGTCACCATGGTCATGTTCGTCACCGGCGTGAGCGCGCTGATCCACCTCTATTCCATTGAGTACATGAAGGGTGACCCGGACTACCCGAAGTTCTTCATCTACTTGAACCTCTTCGTCTTCTCCATGCTGGTGCTGGTCCTGGCGGACAACCTGCTGCTCACCTTCGTCGGATGGGAAGGGGTCGGCGTCTGCTCCTACTGGCTGGTGTCGTACTGGTTCGAGCGCGACTCGGCGGCGTCGGCCGGCAAGAAGGCCTTCATCTACAACCGCATCGGGGACGCCGGCTTCCTCCTGGCCATCTTCTTGATCTTCGAGAAGACCGGAACGCTGCAGTACGAAGGCGGACCGGGAGGGGGGATCTTCGGGCAGTTGCACCACCTGGGAGGTGGGACGGGTACGGCCGCGGTGCTCCTCCTCTTCTTGGCCGCCACCGGCAAGTCGGCGCAGATCCCCCTGTTCAACTGGCTGCCCGACGCCATGGAGGGCCCGACCCCGGTGTCGGCACTCATCCACGCTGCCACCATGGTGACGGCCGGGGTGTACCTGCTCTGCCGGATGAACCACCTCCTGGTGCTGTCCCATGCCGGGATGGAGACCATCGCCATCGTCGGCGGGATCACCGCCTTCGTGGCCGCCACCATCGCCTGCGCCCAACAGGACATCAAGAAGGTGCTCGCCTTCTCCACGGTGTCGCAGATCGGCTACATGATCCTGGCCGTGGGCTCCGGCGCCTACATCGCCGCCATCTTCTTGATGGTGGCCCACGCCTTCTTCAAGGGCCTCCTCTTCTTGGGGGCGGGCTCGGTGATCCACGGCCTGCACGACGAGCAGGACCTCAAGCGCATGGGGGCCCTGCGCCGGACCATGAAGTGGACCACCGTCACCTTCACGGTGGGCTGGCTGGCCATTGCCGGCATCCCCCCACTGGCCGGCTTCTGGTCCAAGGGCGACGTGCTGGACAACGTCTACGCCCACTACAAGCCGCTCTGGGCCCTCGGCCTGCTCACGGCGATCCTGACTGCGTACTACATGACACGGTTGGAGATCCTTGCCTTCGGTGGCGAAACTCGCTGGGACAAGGTCGGCCCCAACGGCGAGCCTGCGCTCCACGCTCCGCACGAGTCGCCCTGGACGATGCGGATTCCCTTGGTGATCCTGGCCGTCGCCGCCTTCTTCGCCGGGCTGCTCGACCTGCCGTGGATCCACCACGACTCCTTCGAGGGCTGGCTGGGACCGGTCTTCACCGGAAGCCTGTTCAACGACCATCTCCATGCCGGCGGCGAGTGGGTGCTGGCCGTGACCGACGCCGTCGCCGCCGTCATCGGTCTCATCGTCGCCTACGGGCTTTGGCGTGGTACCCAGGTGGACAAGCCCCAACTCGAGCCGCAGTTCCTCCAGCGGGTCTGGTACTGGGACGACTTCTACGACGCCACCATCGGGCGCCCGAGCCAGAAGCTGGCGACCTTCTTCGCCTGGGTCGTCGACGCCCGCATCATCGACGGCGCGGTCAACGGTGCGGCCAACCTCGTGCGCTCGACGGGCACCGCCACCCGCAAGCTCCAGACGGGGTACGTCCGCAACTACGCACTCGGCATCGCCCTGGGCATGGCCGCCCTTATCATCTTCTTGCTGAGCCGGACGTGGTGGTCGTGAGTCACAGCGTCCCTTTCCTGACCCTTCTCGTCATCGTGCCCGCAGTGGGTGGGACCGCGCTGGCCCTCCTCGGCCTCGACCGGCGCCTCCCCAAGGAGCTCTGCGACTGGCTGGCTGTGCTGACCTCGTTGGTCACGCTGGTGGTCGCAGTGGTCGCCCTGGTCACCATGAAGGTCAACTTCGGCGGGTACCAGCTGGTCTCGAATCACACCTACACCGGGGAGACGCTCGGGATCCACTGGTTCTTGGGCGTCGACGGGATCTCGGTCTTCCTCGTGCTGCTCTCGGCGGTGTTGTTCCCTCTGGTGCTCATCATCGGGCAGAACAAGCCCAAACCGCGGGCGTACGCAGCCTGGATGCTCCTGCTCGAGGCGGCGGTCATGGGCAGCTTCCTCTCGCTGGACCTCATCGTCTTCTTCTTCTTCTTCGAGTTGACGCTGGTCCCGGCCTATTTCATCATCGCCGGGTGGGGGCACGACCGGAAGGCCTACGCCGCAGTCAAATTCTTCCTCTACACCTTCTTGGGCTCGGCCTTCTTGCTGGTCGGGATCCTCGCCCTGGCCTTCATCCACCAGTCCCAGACCAAGGTGCTCACCTTCTCGCTCCCGGCCCTCGAGCACACCCACCTGTCCTCGGCGACCGGGATCCTGCTCTTTTTGGCGTTCACGTCGGCCTTCGCGGTGAAGGCACCGCTGTTCCCTTTCCACACGTGGTCACCGGACGCCTACACCGAGGCCCCGGCAGGAGGTTCGGTGATCCTCTCCAGCGTGCTTGCCAAGCTGGGGACCTACGGGATCATCCGCTTCGATCTCAACCTCTTCCCGCACGCCACCCGCACCCTGGCGCCGCTCATCCTCACGTTGGCCGTGATCGGGATCGTCTACGGGGCCATGGTGGCGTGCGCCCAGCGTGACATGAAGCGTCTGGTCGCCTACTCCTCGCTGGCGCAGATCGGCTTCATCGCACTGGGGACGTTCGCCCTGAGTGCCCAGGGCCTCTCGGGGGCCGTGCTGCTCATGGTCAACCACGGCCTGATCGTGGGCGGGCTGTTCTTGGTGATCGGTTTCGTCTACGAACGCCGCGGCACGTGGCAGGCGACCGAGCTGCGGGGCCTACAGAAGGTGGCGCCGGTCATGGCCGGGGTATTTACCGTGTTCATGATGGCCTCCATCGGGGTGCCCGGTCTGAACGGGTTCGTGAGTGAGTTCCTGGTGCTCGTGGGGACCTTCATCACGCACCGCTGGTGGGCCGTGGTGGCCGTGCTCGGGGTGATCGTGGCTGCGATCTACCTTCTCTGGGCGTACCAGCAGGTCTTCCACGGGGTGCCGCGGCCCGAGGATGCCAAGACCAGGGATCTGACCTGGGCGGAGCGCCTCGTGGTGGCGCCGCTCATCATTCTCATCGTGTTCTTGGGCGTCTACCCCAAGCCCGTGCTGGACCGCATCGACCCCTCGGTGAACCAGCTGGTGGCGCACGTCGAGCAGACGACCGGTTACCACCAGCCCTCGGTGGCCACGAAGGGAACAGCCGCATTGGAAGGCCAGCCATGATCGCGGCGCTCATCGCAACGACGGCCGCAGCCGGGACGGCGGCCGCGCACGCGGCCGCGGCCACCACGGCCGCTTCCGCCGACAAGATCCCCATCCCGTCCATCCGCTACCTGGCCATCCTCCCGCCGATCATTCTCATCGGCGGTGCCGTGATCCTGCTCGCCGTGGCCTCGTTGGTCAGCCGGCCGTTGCGGGTGCGCGTCAGCACCATCGGGAGCGTCATCATTTCGGGCGGCGCGTTCGGGATCTCCATCTGGCAGTGGACCGACATTCGGGCCCATGGCGCACACACCTACATCGACCACGCCGTCGTCATGGACGGTTTCAGCGTGCTGATCACCATGCTGGTGACGATGGCGTTGCTGCTCAGCGCTCTCGTGGCCGACGGCTACCTGCGGCGCGAAGGTGTCGCCGGCGCGGAGTTCCATGTCCTGACCCTGATTTCTGCGTCGGGGGCCATCGTCATGGGCCTGTCCAACGATCTGATCCTCATCTTCTTGGGGTTGGAGATCCTCTCCATCGCCCTCTACGTCCTCACCGCCTTCAACAGCCGCCGGGCGGCTTCGGGCGAGGCGGCCCTGAAGTACTTCCTTCTCGGCGGTTTCTCCTCGGCCATCTTCGTCTACGGCATCGCCCTCACCTACGGCGCCACCGGGTCGACCAACCTGACCCAGATCGCCGACTTCCTCTCCAAGAACGTCGTGCTGAGCAACGGGCTCCTGCTGGCGGGCCTGGCGCTGCTGCTGGTCGGTTTCGCCTTCAAGGTGGCCGCCGTGCCGTTCCACATGTGGACACCCGACGTCTACGAGGGAGCACCCACCCCGGTCACCGGGTTCATGGCGGCGGTGGCCAAGGCCGGAGCATTCGCCGCTTTGCTCCGCGTGCTCATCTCCTCGCTCGGGGTCATCGCCGCCGACTGGAAGCCGATAATTTACGGGCTCGCCGTCCTCTCGCTCGTCGTCGGGTCCGTAGTGGCCCTGCGCCAGCGTGACGTCAAGCGCATGCTGGCCTACTCGTCCATCAACCACGCCGGGTTCATCCTGCTCGGGGTGGAGTCGGCCACGGCCCGTGGCGTGAGCGCCTCGCTCTATTACCTGGTCGCCTACACGTTCATGACGATCGGCAGTTTCGCCATCGTGACGGTGCTCGGCCGGGAAGGCGACGGCGACCACGACCTCACGCGCTACCGGGGCCTGGCCCGGCGCCAGCCCCTCCTCGCCCTCAGCTTCGCCATCCTCTTGCTGGCCCAAGCCGGCGCCCCCTTCACCACGGGCTTGTGGGCCAAGCTTCAGGTCGTGCTGGCAGCCATCTCCGCCGGTGCGGTGCCGCTCGCTGCGATCGCCATGGTCACCGCAGTGATCGCCGCCTTCTTCTACCTGCGGGTGGCCGTCCTCATGTACGGGTCGGACGAATCCGGTGAGCCCGCCGATGCCGAGGTCGGTGCCGTCGCAGCGCCAGCGGGGGCGGCCGCCGGCATGCCCGCTGCCTGGGCCAGCCCCGCCGGCGTGGCGGGCACCGTCACCACGTTGAACGCCGAGCTGCTCTTGGCCGGAGAGGCCGCGGCCGTCACGGGCGAGGAGGCGCCTTCGGTTGTGCCCGTCCCTTTCCTGACAACAGTGGCCATCGGCACCTGCGTGGTCGTCACCGTGCTCTTCGGCATCGTGCCGGCTCCGCTTCTCGACCTCGCCAACCATGCGTCGCTGATCTTCGTGAGCCACTAGAGGACCAGGGCGCGCCGCCGGTTCCACTGCGCCTGCCCGGTCCTTTGCGCCTGCCCGGTCCTTTGCGGTCGCCGGTTCCACTCGCCCGGGCGATCTACGAATGGTGTGGTGGGCGTTCCCGCCGCTGGCGCTCCTCCCAGCAACGGTCGCAGTCGTCACATGTCGCGTGCGGCTGGCTGTGACCGCAGTGCGGGCAGGGCGCACGGATCGGTTCGGTGCCACCCTCGCGCACCCGGCCCGGGTGCTGCGCCGGCATCAGCGCCCGGACGACGGAGCCACCGGTTCCGACCTGTGCTCGCCCTCGGGCCCGTTGAGCACCGCCAGAACCTCCTCGGGCACCATCGGGCCGGCCCGCTTCGCAGTGCCGGTGGTGAGGAGGCGCCCGATTACCGGGACTTCGGTGAGTGATTCGGCCCGCATGATCTGGATCACGACCGGCACGAATTGCTCGGCCGAGTCGAAGACGATGTAGCGGGGAAGCCACGTGGGCTCGTACTTGGCATTGAAGCGCCACAGCGTCTCGATCTGGAGGATGCCCGAGAGGCGGTGGAGGGCCCAACGCTCCACGCGTTGCGTCACGCCGTCGCCCGACTCACCCTCGAGGACAGAGCGCATGGCTGCGAAGTTGAGGCTCAACCCTTTCATGCCCATCTCTTTGAGGTGGGCGATGGTTGAACACAGCGCGAAGTCGAGCAGCCCGTTGGGGTGCTCGGCGGGATCCCGGCGCATGAGGTCGAGGGAGTAGCCGCCGATGGCCGTCGACGGCACGAACTGACACATGGCCACCGGGGCGCCGTCGGGCCCCTCGACCAAGGTGAGGAGCAACCCGGTGTCCCGGCTGTCGAACAGACGGCCGAGCATCATGGAGAAGCCCCGTTCCTGATCACCCCTCCGGCTCTTGTTCATGAGCTCGACCATCCGGGCTGCGTCCTCGGGGCTCAAGCGGGACGGATCCAAGAAGCGCACGGTGTAGCCGTAGCGAGCGACCCGGTTGACCGCCTGTCGCAGGCCCTTCATCTTCCCGCCCTCGAGAGAGAACCGCCGCAGGTCGACCACGGCCTCGTCGCCGATGTAGACGAAGCGCATCCCCGAGGCCTGGTACGTGGGCAGCCACGCCTCGCTGGCCGCCATGACGCCGAGTCCCCATCCGTTGCGGTCGACGTAGCGACGGAACGCGTCCCACACGTGGGCCCTCTCGGTGAAAGGACCTATCGGATCG
>Ga0182012_10004387_pt1 | contig 14753 bp, 13 predicted proteins | sample 612S2SmetaG_FD_120486 | JGI IMG/M metagenome (GOLD analysis project Ga0182012, IMG submission 120486) | Permafrost microbial communities from Stordalen Mire, Sweden - 612S2S metaG | ecosystem: Environmental > Terrestrial > Soil > Wetlands > Permafrost | place: Sweden: Stordalen | collected... | reverse complement strand
GCTTGATAATTTTCTGATACCGCCACGCTGCGGGTTCGGGCATCTTATCTCGTCTCCTGTTTCTTAGCGGGGCTTTGACTTCAGCCCCAATTCTTCCAAGGCGCGGGCGCCGCCATCCAAATTGCTCAGATTCATGCCCGCATAGTTTGGTGAGAATACTACTCCCGAACCACCTGCTCTGAACGTTGCATGAACGCTGCGATAAACAATGTCTGGCGTGCAAACCGCTTCTTCGACCACTACGCGCGGGGCATCCACTCCAATCCCCATATAAACTGGAACCTTTCCGCCAGTGCCCCTCACGGCATCTGCACACTGGCCAAATACATACGTGTCTGGATCCATTCCGGCGGCCACAACTTTGTCTATTGGCGCTTCTTCCAAACCGAGAATCGCGTACATCGCCGGAACAAAATCTTTCGCCGCAAAATCGCGCAGGATTGTGCTGCCAAAGAATCCCATCTCCTTTGCGAAGATCTCGCCCGCTTGATGCTGGTACGTGATAGGCTTCACCCAATCCGCATAAGCCGTCTGCTCATCCCAAGCCCATTGCGCCTTGCGAATTGGATTAAAGTGATTCCGGTTCCACACGTTCAATCCGAAAGAGAGCTTCGGGTTGCACCACTTGACAATGCCGTATAGTTCGCGATCCAGGTCTTTACTGCGTTCAAGCCAGAAACGTTCCCACACCAACACTTCCGGATTGCCCAACAAAACTCGCATGAATTCAATCAGTGCTCCATCCGCGAAAATCTCACCGGCTCGAACTTCCTGAAAATACTTCCAAACTTCCTGGAATGCACTACGAACTCTCTCGACATCGATATTGCGTTCCATCGCTTCGCGGCGGCAATGTGCACAAAAACAACCTGGTGCTTGCCCTTGCATCATTCGGTCAAGTGGCGAATTGCGTTCGTTGCACCACATAATGCCATCAATGTCGTAGTGCTTGCAATGCTCTTCTATGATTCCGTGCCACCATCGCCGGTAATCCGGATTCGACGTGCACGGCTCACCAGCGTAGCGTCCCAGCAAATCAATTTCCAGGCACTGCGGCATGTTTGGAATGAGCACTGCGCCAGCTGAGCCATGGCCTGCGTATTTGAACAGTGGCTCCATAAACTCTGGAATCACCCGCATTCCCCTCTTCCGCGCCTCCGGAATCACCAAGTCGAGAATATCTTTCCCCGCAAGTTCAGGGTCTTTTGAAGCGAAGTCTTTTATGTTCGTGTTGGCATAGTATTCAGCCCGCACGGCTAAGTACGAACCGCCCTTCATCGTGTAAGGCGACGGCACTCCATGATCGGGCCAGCCCTCGAGTTCATGTGAAATGCGACGGCCTACTTTTAGGCCCAGCCAAGAAATTGTGCCAATCAGCAGTGTGTTTATACCGACTCGATTTTGCAGCGTGTCGAGGCACCCAGGAGTGCCTTCGTCTATAAAACTAATTGGGCTGATTTGGATTCCAATAAAGGAATCACTCGGATTCTTGGCGGCTGAACTTTGCATGTCGAGGGAACGGAAGTATGCATAACGACCGATCTTCGCGTGGACCGAGCGGCATTGTTCAAGTGTATTACAGAGGAAAAAGTTATAAGTATGGATTGAATCCTGCTGGAAATCGCCCGTTTGGCGCTATCATCGCGTATGGTTCGCGAGCAATAAACACGCCGTTTCCGGGCTCGGCCAAAACCTGCTTGCCATCAAATGCCAGCCGACCTCGCAGGTACACGCTAACCGGCGCGCCCGTGGTAACTATTCCTTCAAAAGGTGTGTAGTCTGACCCATGTTGCATCATCGCGTTGGTTAGGGTGCGTCGCTGCTCCGGGTCCCACAACACAATGTCGGCGTCACTCCCCTTGGCGATCGTCCCCTTTTTCGGGTAGAGGCCAAATAGCCTCGCAGGCATCGCGCAAACCAAATTAACGAACTGTTGCGCATCAATTCGACCTTGCGCTACACCCTCCGAAAATACAATCGGCAGCCGCGCGGCCAAGCCCGGAACACCATTCGGAACCTTGTTGAACGGCGCGTTTTCGCCTGCAAACATCTTGCCTTTGCAGTGGTTGAATTTGAGCGGTGAGTGATCCGACGAAATGATCGTAATTGTTCCCTCTCGTATCCGCTGCCACAGATTTTCTTGATCAGCTTTCGTCCGAGGTGCCGGCGCAAACATATATTTCGCGCCCTCAAATCCAGGACGATCCAAGTCGGCGGCGGTCAGCACGAGGTAGTGGGAACACGTCTCCGCCCAAACCTTCAAACCGCGCCGCTGAGCGCACGCTACCTCCTCTGCTGAATCGTTGCCCGAGACATGAAAGATCTGAATCGGTACATCTAACGTCTCCGCCAGAGTGATGATTCTCTGCGTTGCTTCCCGCTCAACAATCATGGGCTTCGCAAGGGCCAGTGCACTGGGAGCAGTCTTGCCCTGAGCCAGCAGGCGCTCGGTGAGCCACTCTATGAGTTCGTGATGTTCCGCGTGAATACACACCAGCGCGCCTAATTTACGAGCTGCGGCCAGCGTCACAATGATCTGTGGGTCGGTGAGCCTGGTACTGGCGTTGGCCATGAAAATCTTGATCGAGCGGTGACCTGCCGCCACTAACTCCGGTAGTTCATGCTCGATCACACTTGGAGTCGGGTCGGTGATTGTCAGATGAAAGCTATAGTCTGTGCGCGATTGTTTGGCAAGCCTGTGATAATCCTCCGCCATATCACGCAGTGAGCCGCCGCGCGGTTGCATCACAAAAGAAAGAATTGTTGTGGTGCCACCCGCCAGGGCTGATGCCGTGCCAGATGCGAAGCCGTCTGCGATTTCAGCACCTGAAGAAAAGGGCTGATCCACATGCACATGACTATCAACTCCCCCGGGAAACACTAACAGGCCTTTAGCGCTAACGTCGTTTGCGCCAGGATCGAGTCTGTCTTCAATTGCGACAATACTCTCGCCAACCACGCCAATATCAGCAAGCCGGGTTTCGTCGGCGGTCACAATGGTGCCGCCCCGGATTGTCATTTCGTACAAGCTCATCGGTTGCTCCAGCTTACGATGTTTGAAGGCATCATCGTTGACAAAAGCTAACGAAAATCTAATTGTTGCGCTTGGTCCGAGGCGTTATTCGGTTGAACGACCGTTTGGCGATTTGCCTACACGTTCCGGAATCGTGACCGACGTAGCGGTAGATTCTCGCGCCCATATCTTCGCACTTCTGCGCCGCGATCCGTTGAACAATCCTGCCGCACCCGGAGTTGTTGAATTGTTGCCCGACGGTTCCCGGCTCAGCGAGTGGGGTGAAGAAATCTCCGACGCGCACATGCTTATCGCTGGCAAGAACGGCAAGATTTATGTTGTCGATCGCGATGCGCATGAAGTCATCATTTTCGATTCGCAAGGCCATCGCATTGGTGGACTCGGTCAGCGGCATAGCCCAGGAACGCCATTTCATCATCCGACCGATCTTGCGCTTTTGCCCGATGGCAAAATTGCGGTTTCAGATGGCTATGGCAATGCGCTCGTTCATGTCTTTAGTGACACTGGTGAGCTGATTCGATCTTTCGGAGGAATTGGCGTCTCGCCCGGTGAATTCATTACTCCGCATGCCATCTGGCCAGTGGGCGCGAATGCGGTTGTCATTGCTGATCGCGAAAACCATCGGCTTCAAGTGTTCAGTCTGGATGGCAAGCTGCTCGATGTGTGGTCTGGCTTTTTTCGTCCACAAGCTATCTGGGGAGATGGCGCAGGCCATCTTTACGTAACCGATTCTGTTCCCTCGCTGACTGCGCTAACCGAAGCGGGAAAGCGCCTTGGTAGATGCAGGCCCGTGCTGAATGGCGCACACGGTATATCGGGTGATGCCCAATCTGGAATCATCTACTTGGCTGAGGGCAATCCGAGCAGACTAACTCGCCTGGTTCCGCTCACAGTTTGAGGCGTGAGATTATTAAGGATCTCGCATGCCGTTCGCTATTCCTCTTGCAAACAGAATTGAGTCCCTGCTTCAAAAACTCCCGGCTGAATCTCCCTTCACGCCTGATTCACTCGTCTCGCCCCATGTAAAGACGGCTATCGAGCAAGCTCTTGATCGCGGGGAAACTCACTATACAGATAGGCCGGGGATCCTCCCGCTTCGCGAGCGAATTGCTTCTGCGCTTAGCCGCCGGTTCGCAATTCAGACGAACGCTAAAAGTGACGTCATCGTTACCTGCGGCATTACCGAAGCGCGCTTCGTGGCTACTCAACAAGTATTAAAAGCAGGAGAGATATTGGCGGCCCCGGTTTCAAGCGAGCGCCTATCTGGCGCTGCCATTCTGCGCCGAGTTGAATTAACGCCGAATCCGCGAGTCGAGATTCGCTCCCTCTACTTGACCAGCAGTACTCCCGAGCCGATCTTGCGCCTCCATATCGAAGCGGCACCTCCGGCGGCCTTCATCCTCTACGAGGTCGACGAGGAAAGCAGCAAATTCCACCCAGCACAATTGGCCGGCTGTGAGAGCCGGTCAGTCACCCTCGGATCTCTCGGTGCCGAAAGTTGGCGCGTGGGTTATCTTACTGCGCCAGGAGTGGTCTCCGCCGGGTTGCGAGATTTCAAGCAGTCTCTCACCATTTGCACCACTAATCTTTCGCAGTGGGCCATGCTGGCTGCATTGGAGGCCGAGTGAGGACACTGGGCGAGATTCGCAACTTGGAAGGCACGCAACTGCGTAATGCGCTCATGGATCTTGCTAAAGAGATTCCAGATGCCATTGCCTTAGGCCGCGGAGATCCAGATCTGGCAACTCCCGAATTTATCGTTGAGGCTGCTAAACGATCGCTACTAGGCCCGTTACCGAATGCTCCCCTCGCTGGCTTGCCCGATCTCCGTGCCGCCATTGCCGCGAACGCTCAACGGGATCACGGCATCAGTGCCGGTCCAGAAAACGTCATGATCACTACTGGAGGGCAGGAAGCGCTCTTTCTCGTTATGAACGCGCTCCTCAACCCTGGCGATGAAATTCTGGTGCCGGACCCCCGCTACAGCTCCTACGATCAAGCCATCGAACATACCGGCGCTGTAAGCGTCAGGGTTCCCACTTCGGCCACAGATAACTTCGATCTTGACCCTTCGGAGGTCGAAAAGAAAATCACTCCGAAAACTAAGGCTCTCCTTCTGGTGTCTCCCAGCAATCCCACAGGTGGCATCGTAATGCCAAGCAATGCTGCACGGTTGGCCGCGCTCGCGCAGAAACATAACTTTGTGATCGTCTCCGATGAAATCTATGGCAAATTTGTTTGGGAGCCACATCGTCACGTCAGCATGGCCTCCCTGCCGGGCATGCTGGAGCGAGTCATCATTATCAGCGGCTTTTCGAAAGCCTACGCGATGACCGGATGGCGCGTTGGTTACGTCATCGCGGCGCAAGATGTCATCAAGGCTTTAGTCACTATCAAAGCGCACACAACTGGACCAGTAGCAACACTGAGCCAGAAAGCAGCGCTCGCTGCGGCACTCTCCGACGATTCTTGTGTCCAAACCTTTCGCGATATCTATTCCGAGAGACGTCAATTGTTGGGAGATGGCTTGAGCGCCATGGGTCTGAAATACGGCGAGCCGCGTGGGGGATTCTTCTTTTGGGCAGATAGTTCGGTGCTCGGTGTGCGCGCAATGGAACTCTGCTACCTCATTTTGATGCATGGCAAAGTTCTCATTTTCCCCGGGACAGCATTTGGCGAGGCATGGATCAACTATCTCCGAATCACCACATTACAGCCGACGCACGTACTCAGAGAGGCCATCGAACGAATGTCTCCAGTTCTGCAGAACTTGTCTAACCAAAGTTCGAGCTGACAATCACTGGCCAGATTTCAGCTTCTGCGAAAGGTCCCACGCATTCAAACGCTGTCCGGAAAGTGCAGAATCTTTGTGCATCGCCAAATACAAGAAGGCTGGCGTCAACTCTATCGGGTCTACCCACTTCGACTTCAGTTCTGCCGGGTAGTTTTTCTCCGACATCGGTGTGTGCATGTACATGCCCGGCGTTATCGAGTGAACAAAAATCCCCTTATCGGTTGCTTCCATGCTGAGGCATTTCACAAAACCCTCAATAGCGTGTTTTGTTGCGCAATAAGCCGTCTCATCCACAAAGCCTTCAATGCCCGAACGCGAAGAAACATAGATTGCGGTTGCCCCCGTATTCAACCAATCCGCCCAAAATACCTTCGTCAAAACGTACGCTGCTTGAATCCCCACATTGAAGGTCGCATTCCAGCGTTCGTCGGTCATATCTCCAAAAGGCTGTGGCACGAGAAACCCAGCATTGTGAATCAGGGTGTGCACTCTAGGGTGATCCGCACGAATTCGCTCTGCTATCCGCCGCGTCGCCACTATCTCGGAAAGATCGCCCACATAAGCAGTCGCTTTCTTCAAACCGTCTGCTGTTTTGCGCAAGGCTTGCTCGTCAATATCTGTCAAAGCGAGAGTTGAGCCCACACTGTCGAACGCTTTGGCAAGAGCACGGCCGAGCCCGTTCGCGGCTCCCGTGATCAAAACAGTTTGTTGCGATAGTTCCGGATTATCAAACATTGTTGTCTCAGGTGCACTCAATGTTATACGATCTATTAAACGCATCGCTAATCGCACCTCCATGTTTGAGCTCTTGTCGAGCAGCTGCTGCCGGCGGCTTCAATCGCCGAATGAACTGACGATCTGATGAGGGGTTCTTGTGCTCAGGACAAATGCTCATGATCTAGTGGCGATGGCCGTGGCTGGCATAGTCAGCCAACCCACCCTGCGGCAACCTGGCTATATTCCCGATAACGAAGGGCGCAGCACGATTCTGCCCGGCATGTCCGGCATTGTTTACAACGTTCGCACTGGCGATCCTGCATTCGGTTGGGCGGCCGATCACGTTGAGCCCGGAGTTTCAATCGCTGCCGCCAATGAAGGTGCAGATTTTGCCCTCCACTATCTTTCTTGCATGGGCAACAAAGCCTTGGTGACTTCAGGTCTTGCCACTGGCGCCGTTGGAATAGTAACTGGCGAGCACGCCCGCATTTTGATTGACTTCGAAAGCGACGTGTACGACAAGCTCTGCGTAGGGGATACCGTTCAGATCAAAGCTGAGGGCAGGGGCCTGCAATTGCTCGATTACAAAAACATCGAATTGAAAAAGATGAGTCCATTGCTTCTCGAAGCCATGGGAATCGAAGCACTAGACAGCCGCCGTATCCGAGTCCCAGTTGCGATGGAACTCCCGATTCGCATCATGGGTTCAGGAGCTGAATTGAACAGTGAATACGTAGACCAAGACTTGATGTCTGGTGACCGTTGTCTCATGAGGCAAACACGCATCGATCAACTAAGACTAGGTGATCTGGTGGCCATCAATCATGCCGATCACCGCTATGGCCGCAGCTTTCGCACCGGCGCCGTGAGCATCGCTTTGTGTATTCATGGTGATTCGGTAATGACTGGACATGGCCCTGGAATCATGACCCTAATGACATGCGCTGAACCTTGCATTGAGTGGGTCATCGATCCCGCAGCAAATATCGGAAATTATTTTGGATTGGTGAAACAAGCTGCATGAACGCCAACCCGCAAGTAGCATTCAATCGTGACAGAATTGTCACTGTTTCGGTCATGGGCCATATAGCCCACCCATCGTTCCCTGGATTGCCTGCCGAACCTTACCGGCTTGCGGCAGATGGCACGCCTTTCCTCTTGCCAACCTATGGCGGAATTGTTTACAACGTTTCAGTTGGCGACAGTGCGTTTGGGTGGGCAGCTGATTGCGTGCATCCCGGGGTCAGCGTTACCTTCCCAAGCGAACTCGGTAATCGCGGCTTGAATATCTTTGCCTGTGTCGGTAATGAAGCCATTGTTATGAGTGGCGAAGGTAAAGGTGCGAAGGGCGTCGTCACGGGCAAGTCGGGCCGTTTCTCTGAACACGTGATCATCCATTTCCCCAAGGCCGTCCGGGACAAGTTTGCGATCAACGACAAAATTGTGATCCGCTCGCGAGGCGTGGGAATGGTCATTGAAGACCACCCGGAGATTCAGTGCAAAAGCCTGTCGCCACAGTTGTTTGATGCCTTGGAAACTCATACTGTCGATGAACGTCTCCGAGTCCCAGTGGTTGCCATCATTCCAGCTCACTTGATTGGTGCAGGGGCAGGTCTCACCAGCGAAGGCGGTAGCATTCACATGCAGACGACCGACCGGACCGAAATCGCCGCTAGAAAACTCGATCAGCTCCGCCTTGGGGATATTGTGGCGCTCGAAGACTACGACAGCCGCTATCAACATGGGTATCTGCGCGACGCAACCGGCATCGCTGTGATTGGCCAAACGGACGGACCTCGCGCCGGATATGGCCCAGGTATGACGCTACTCATGACCGCTGTGAAACGTCGCATTGAGCCTGTAGTGAGGAATAGTGTAAATCTGTTCGAACTGCTAGGGCTCGAAGCATGAATTTAAAAGTGCCCACGGTGAAAGTTGCACTGGCAGATCTGGAGCACTTCACTCTCGCTGCTTTCCTTGCCATGGGCTTGACTTCAGAACAGGCAGTTATCACCACTCGTGCGTTGATCTATAGCGAACTCAGATTCCACCCCGGACAAGGGCAGGGAGTTCGTCGTCTCCGTGCCTATTACCAACGCATCCGCGAAGCTAAACTCAATGTCGCCGCACCCTTCGAGATTCTAAAGCAGAGTCCCTCCCTCGCCCTTGTCGATGGCCACAATGGCCTCGGTAGTGTCATCGGCGTCAAGGCAATGCAACTAGCAATCGAGAAGGCCAAAATCTGCGGTGTCGGCACAGTGTTAGTTCGCAACAGCACTCACTATGGTTCATCATCTGTACATGCTGCCGTGGCGGAAGGCGCTGGCTGTATTGGTGTCGCGTTCACTAACGCAGGTCCCGAGATGGCCCCGTGGGGCGGCGCCACACCAGTTCTCGGAACCAATCCTTGGGCGATTGCCGCGCCCGGTGGAACAGGGTTTCCCATTGTTCTCGATATCGCTCTCACAACTGCGGGGAAGGGAATGATGCGCTGGCACGAACGCGAAGGGAGTCCCATTCCACTCGATTGGGCGCTCACTCCCGAGGGTGAAGAAACAACCGATCCAACCGCGGCTATGGCGGGCGCGCTCCTCGGAATTGGCCAGTACAAAGGTTATGGCTTGTCACTTATGACGGAGGTCATGACGGGCATTCTTTCCGGTGGCGCGTTTGGCCTCGAACCCTATCGAGATCCCTACAAGCAGGCTGTTTCCCATAGCTTTACTGCGATCGATATTGATTGGTTCATGCCGCTCTCTACGTTCCGAGATCGTATGAGTGATTTGGCAAGGATGATTAAGAGCAGCAAGCTTCGCCCAGGTGTTAGCGAAATCCTCTTGCCCGGTGAGCTCGAGCACCGCCGCGAAATGGAGAAACGCGCTTCCGGTGTGCCTTTAGACCACGATGTATTCAATGATCTTTGTGCGTTAGGCCGTGAGCTTCTCCTGCCTTCTCTTGTGGAGGTGGCTGTCGAATGTCATCAATGAAAAGTGCTGCCGACCCACTCCTCCAGGTTAATGATTTGCGCGTCCATTTCGAAACGCACTCGGGTGTTGTGAAGGCAGTCGACGGTGTGAGTTTCCAGGTTAATAAAGGTGAGACTTTAGCAGTGGTTGGTGAGTCGGGATCTGGTAAGTCTGTTACGTCCCTGGCAATCATGGGCCTGCTGCCTCGTCCTGCTGGCAAGCTCGTTGGTGGCAACATCTTGTTCAATGGTGTCGATCTGGCTCTCCTTTCCGAGGCCGAGATGCGCCACATCCGCGGAACTGAATTCGGCATGATTTTCCAGGAACCGATGACTAGCCTCAACCCAGTCTTGACTGTGGGCGAGCAGATTGCCGAACGTCTTAGTGTGCATGAACGCTTATCGCAACGCGCGGCACGCTCCAAAGCTATCGATATGTTGCGCTTGGTTCGCATTCCAGATCCCGCAAGGCGCGCCGAAAACTATCCCCACCAAATGTCGGGCGGCATGCGCCAGCGTGTCATGATCGCCATCGCACTGGCCTGCCATCCCAAGCTGTTAATCGCAGACGAGCCAACAACCGCGCTCGACGTCACAATTCAGGCGCAGATTTTAGATCTAATGCGAGGCCTTCAGGCAGAATTCGGCATGGCCATTCTCTTCATCACCCACGATCTGGGTGTAGTTGCCGAAATGGCCGATCGGGTAGTTGTCATGTACGCAGGCCGCGCGGTGGAAGTTGCCGATGTGCGTGAGATCTTTGCCAAACCGCGGATGCCTTATACACGCGCACTGCTTCGTTCTATTCCAACGGTCGACCGTGCTGCCAGCCATCAGCAACGGCTTGAGGCGATTGCCGGTAACGTACCAAGCCCTTTTCAGATGCCTTCCGGCTGTACCTTTCATCCCCGCTGCCGCTTTGTTGAATCATCTTGTGTAAGTGACTCACAGGTTTTGGAGGATAGCGGCAGCGGTCACATGGTCCGCTGCGGCAGATGGCGCCACCTTGCCGCTGAGACCGCGTTATGAACCCAGCGTCAACCTCCGGTGAATTCCTTCTTGAAGTGCAGAACCTCCGAAAACACTTCGATTCTAAAGAGGGATGGCTCTTTGGCAGGCACGCCCAAGTCAAAGCTGTCGACGACGTTTCATTCAACATTCGCCCAGGTGAAGTTGTCGGGTTAGTGGGCGAATCTGGTTCAGGCAAAACCACTGTGGGCCGATCCATTCTCCGTTTAGTCGAACCAACTTCAGGCAGCGTCCGCTTCAGCGGCATCGAAGTTACAACTCTCTCAAAGAGTGACATGCGATCTCTTCGGAAGGATATGCAGATCGTCTTCCAGGATCCTTTTGCCAGTTTGAATCCCCGCAAAACCGTCGGTTACATCGTAGGCAACGCGCTTGATGTCCATCGGATGGCTTCTGGCGAGGCGAGGCAATCGCGCATCGTGGAACTACTGGAACGTGTTGGCCTGTCGGCTGCTGAAATGAGTCGCTATCCGCACGAGTTCTCTGGTGGACAGCGCCAGAGGATCGGTATTGCTCGCGCCTTGGCTGTCAATCCGCGCTTCATCATTGCCGACGAACCGGTATCCGCGCTCGACGTTTCCATCCAGGCTCAAGTCATCAATCTCCTGCAAGATCTTCAACGCGAACTCGGATTAAGCATGCTCTTTATCGCTCACGATCTCAGTGTGGTTGAGTACATTAGCGATCGCGTGATCGTAATGTATTTAGGTCGCATTATGGAGATCGCACCTAGCCGAGACCTTTACACGAACCCACGTCACCCTTATACGCAAGCATTGCTGTCTGCGGTACCGGTTCCAGAACCCACTCTCGCGCGCAAGCCGATCATCCTTGAAGGCGACATCCCCAGTCCACTCAACCCACCGTCCGGCTGCGTATTTCGGACTCGCTGCCCCAAAGCAACTGGCGAATGTGCCTCAGTCGTTCCGGTTCTAGAAGAGATCTCTCCCAACCACTTCAAAGCCTGCATTAATAACTGAAATGTTTTCACTCGCGCCCAGAAAGGAGAAAGCTAATTGAAGGTTGGCCTGGGAATTTTGATCTTGCTGGTTATCGCTTGGATCACTGCGTCCGTTCTAGGAAAACATACCCGAACGAACTCCTCAACTCCAACCTCTCTCCAGGCTAAGACGCTGACGATCGCTCAAAACGCCGATGCCGACACTCTCGATCCCGCCGATGAAAATAACATCAGCACTCTAAACGTTGCTAGGTCGCTATGGGGAACGCTCTACGCTGTTTCACCTACTGGCGAATTGCAACCATATCTGGCTGAGTCTTACAACTATGCTGACGATGGGAAATCAATCTCCTTCAAGCTGCGTCCCGGCTTGAAGTGTGAAGATGGCGAGCCACTTACCGCGCGCGATGCAGCTTATTCCTTCGAACGTGCTGCCGATCCAAAGTTGAAATTCACCGGAAATGCCACCGGTTTCGTCTTGCCCGCACTAGGCTATGAAGGCACCCGCGTAGATGACCCACTCACCTTCACTCTCCTAATAAAAAAGTACAATCCGATTGCAATCGGGCTCATCTCCGAGATGCTAATCGAGTGTCAGGCTCCCTACGAAAAAATGACCAAGGAGCAGGCGGCAACACACCCCGTCGCCTCCGGCCCCTACAAACTCGCCCAGTGGACCCATGACGATCGCATCGTCCTGGAACGAAATCCAAACTACACTCTGCCCGCGCCTCCTTATGACAGAATCGTATGGCGCGTCATTCCAGAGAGTTCTACCCGCTCCGCCGAATTAATTGCTGGTGATGTCGACATCATTACGAACGTCGCCCCAGATCAGATCGACGTCATCAACAGCAGCGACACTGCCAAAATTGAAACCATTGCCAGTACCCGCCGCATTTACGTGGGTTTCAACCAGAGTCCGAGATTCTCCGTTACTCCCGGCGGCCGTGCGATTCAAAATCCAGCAGTGCGGCTCGCTATGCAGTACGCGGTCGATGTGCCCACTATGTGCGAGGCTTTGCTCCGCACGCCCTGTACCCGTGCCGCCACCATGGTGAACCCAATCAATGATCACACTGGGATTGCAGCATTTCCCTACGACCCCGATCGGGCCGAGCGCATGCTTGACGCTGCCGGATATCCTCGCGGCAAAGATGGCGTGCGTTTCGAACTGACGATGCAGACCCAGTGGAATATGTACGGTGATACCGATGTGATGTTGGCAATCGGACAATATCTAACCGACATCGGCGTCAAGACGAACGTTCAGATGATGGACGCCTCCGTTTATCGGCCGTTGGTTCGCCAGCGCAATGCTGGCCCACTCTACTTTCAAGGCACGGGCGGTTCAACCTGGAGCGCACTTTACGATATGTCTGATCTAGCCTCCGTTGACTCAGGTACCAACTACACCAATTGGAGCGACCCTGAATTTTTCGCCGGCTGGAAGCAGTTGGAAAACACCAGAGATCCAGCCGCTCAGCAAGGAATTCTGAACCATATGCTGCAAGTGTTTCACGACCGTGGCCCTTGGCTGATGCTTTTCTTTCAGCCAGACATCTACGGCGTAAGCAATAAAATTCATTGGGAACCAAGACCCGACGAAATCATCACGTTGAATTAAAAGAAGGGAGAATCAATCAATGGGAATCTACATGCTGCGGCGTCTGTCTCAAAGCTTGCTGGTAATCTTCGGCGTCACGGTCATCACCTTCTTCGCCATGCACTTGGGAGGCGATCCCACATACCTATACGTCAGCGAGCGCGCCAGCAATGAAGAAATAGTCGCCACCCGCGCCAAACTCGGATTCGATAAGCCATTGTCTGTTCAGTATGCGCGCTTTGCTACGGGGCTCGTGCATGGAGACCTCGGAACCTCCCTCACCTATCGCACTCCCGCACTAGCCGTCGTCCTCAAACGTTTCCCAGCGACACTGGAACTCACACTCTTTGCGCTCGCGATTGCTGTCGCTTTGGCCATCCCCTTAGGTGTTCTAGCTGCCATCAATCGCGGAAAACCTCTCGACGGTGGCATCATGCTCATCGCCATGTTTGGTCAATCTATGCCAAGCTTCTGGCTCGGCATCATGCTGATTCTCTCTGTCGGTCTCGGCCTCCGCTGGCTTCCTATCTCCGGCCGTGTGCCTCTGCTCGACCCTCTTTTCGACGGAGATGTCGAGACGACCATCCAAAATCTGCCTCTTGCTTTGCCTTACTTGATCATGCCTGGCATAACTATCGCCCTTTTCTCCTTAGCTCGCACCGCTCGTCTTGTCCGCTCCTCGATGCTTGAAGTTCTATCGCAGGACTATATCCGCACCGCTCGTTCAAAAGGTTTATCGGAGTTTCGTGTGGTTATGCACCATGCCTTCCGCAATGCGCAGCTCCCTGTGGTCACTATGCTCGGCTTGGAGTTTGGATTTCTCCTGAGCGGAGTAGTCGTCGTAGAGACTATCTTTTCGTGGCCCGGTGTAGGGCGCTTAGTGTTTAACGCCATCAATCATCGAGATATTCCGCTTGTCCAGGCAGCGGTCATTATGTTCTCTCTCGTCTTCGTTGGGTTGAATTTGCTGGTTGATCTACTCTACGCCCAACTCGATCCGCGGATAAGGTTGCGTTAATGCAAAGTTTCACGAAATATTTTTCAAGCCTCTATCGCGCCAAGTGGCCGTTGTTCGCTTTACTCCTCTTGCTAGCAGTCACATTCGCTGCGGTCTTCGGGCCGGCCATCGCGCCTCGAGATCCAAACCGCCAAAACATCATCTCCCGCCTGAAACATCCAATGCAGGCCGATCGCAGAGGTCACGTGTTCATCCTCGGCACTGATGGTCTCGGCCGTGATGTTCTCTCCCGCCTGCTCTATGGCGCGCGCGTATCTTTAGTTGTCGGCATGGTCGCTGTTGTTGTGGGTGGCCTCTTGGGAACGCTCCTCGGCATGATCGCCGGGTACTTTGGTGGCTGGGTAGACGATGTCATCATGCGGCTCGCCGATGTCCAACTCGCCCTGCCTTTCATCCTCCTCGCCATTATCTTTATGCTCGTGCTCGGTCCCGGAGTCCTAAACTTGATCCTCGTTCTGGGCATTGCCCAGTGGGTAACCTATGCCCGAATCGCACGCGGCCAAACCATCTCTCAGCGTGAGAAGGAATATGTTGAGGCGGCGAAAGCCCTCGGTCAAAGCACCCCAAGCATTCTACTCTCGGAAATCTTGCCGAACATCCTTGCGCCGCTCATTGTCATTGCCTCATTC
>Ga0182012_10004386_pt1 | contig 14754 bp, 14 predicted proteins | sample 612S2SmetaG_FD_120486 | JGI IMG/M metagenome (GOLD analysis project Ga0182012, IMG submission 120486) | Permafrost microbial communities from Stordalen Mire, Sweden - 612S2S metaG | ecosystem: Environmental > Terrestrial > Soil > Wetlands > Permafrost | place: Sweden: Stordalen | collected... | reverse complement strand
TTGTCGGCTGCATGTTGGTCGACGTGGCCCGAGCCGAGCCTATCGAAGTGGGCGAGGTGGAGGATGTAGACCGGTCTGCCGGGCCGGTGGCGCTGCTTGTCGTACGCGGCGCAAAGGGCGAGATTCTGATTCCGTATGCGGAGAGTTATCTTAGAAAACTCGATCTCGCCGGCAAGCGAATCGAGATGGCGCTGCCCGAGGGGCTGGTGGATTTGAATGCTCCGGGAAGTGTGTGAAAAGACATGTCCGTACTCTCCCACCTTAGGCGCGATAAGACTGGGCCGAAGATGGGGCACCTGAGCACCATGGATGGGGCACCCGATTTCGTGCAGGGTTTGGATTGTGCTTAAGCTAAAGCTCACCGGGCCGGGTAACCTTGACATCAACCCCCAATCTCCCTAGCATAAAGGTAGAGTAAGTCCGGCGTTCCCTGACGCAAATGCTTTTCCATCAAGGGTTTACGATTTTCGATTGGCGGGAAACGGCAGCCGGAGCCTGAATTCAAGAGAGCTGGGAAGATGCCTGATCTGCGTATCAGTCCGCGGGAGCGGCTGGTGCTAACGTCCATTATTGAGCTCTACATTGCGACCGGCGAGCCTGTGGCATCGCTGGCCCTCGCGCGTGTGCTTGGCGATCGCGAGGGGCTGAGTTCGGCCACGCTGCGCAACGTGATGGCGGCGCTCGGGGATGCGGGATTGCTGGAGCAGCCGCATACTTCGGCGGGGAGGGTTCCAACGGCGGCGGCGTTTCGTTATTACGTGGAGCAGATCACGCAGGCGGGAAGGATTGCTGCCGGCGCGCAGGCGAGCGCGGGCGGACAACAAAGTGGAACTGGTTTCAACGGAACGGGTCTAAGCGCACCGGGACTGAGCGCCGAACGCCGCGGTCAGATTGAAGAGAGCTTCTCCGGAGTCGCCGGTGCCAACGATTATCTGGAGCGGACCTCGCATGTGCTGGCGCTGATCTCGAATGGGCTCGGTGTTGCTCTGGCAAGCGCGACGGCGGGACAAGTGCTGGAGCACATCCATTTTTCGCGCCTGACGACGGGTCGCGTGCTGGCTGTGCTGGTAACGCAGGCCGGAGCGGTGCAGGATCGCGTGCTGACGCTCGATCGGGATTTGACACACCTGGAACTGGAGACGGCGGCGCATTATCTGAACGAGAACTTTCGCGGCTGGCCGATTGAAAAGATTCGCGCCGAGGTGGCCGAGCGCGTGGAGGCGGAGCGCGAGGCCTACCGGCAGATGCTGGTCTCCGTCGAAGAGTTGTGCAGCAAGGGCGCGCTGGCCGGCGGAGAGACCACGCAGGCGATCTTTGTGGATGGGATTGCGAACCTTATCACGTCGGCAGTGGATAGAGACCGGCTGCGGCAGATGATGCTGGCGCTTGAAGCCAAACAGCGTTTGGTTGAGTTGCTGAATGCTTACGTAGACGGGCGGCAACAGGAGGTGCGCGTCGTGGTCGGCCTCGATAATGCATCGCCCGCCATGCAGGATCTGGTGCTGATTGGCGCGCCTGCGCGGCTGGGCGGCGCGAGCCTGGGCACCGTGGCAGTGATTGCGCCAACGCGAATCCAGTATCAAGAGATGATTCAGGCGGTGAGTTACATCGCCGGCCTCTCGGAGCGGATTCTCGAGACCGATTTGAATTGATTGTTATCGGGCTGCCGCAAGGGAGCCGATAGAACACTATATGGATTACGCAATGACGGAACAGGAGACTGAGTTGAGGGGACGTACGCATCACGCAACAGAGGAAAACGCCGTAGAAGCAACGCAGCAGGCAGCGGTAATTGACCCGGCGACAAATCAGGGCGCACCCGCGGCTGAACCGAGCGCGGGCGCAGTTGATGGCGGCGTAACGGAAGTTGAAAGTCTGAAGGCCGAGCGGGATCAGCTTCTCGATCGTCTGGCGCGGCTGCAGGCCGAGTTTGACAACGCGCGCAAGCGCGCCGAGCGCGAGCAGATCGAATTTCGCGACTACGCAACCGGGAACGTGGTGGAAAGATTTCTGCCCGTGATGGACAACTTTCAACTGGCGCTGCAGTCCACCGGTTCTGCTGAACAACTTCGCTCCGGCGTGGAACTGATCGTGAAGCAGATGGAAGAAATTCTGCGCTCGATGCAGGTCACCGCGATTGCCACAGTGGGCGAGCAGTTCGATCCGCGCGTACACGAGGCGCTGGGCTCGGTGGAGCGGGACGATGTGCCCGACCACCAGGTGGTGGAAGAGATTCGGCGCGGCTATAAGGTGCGCGAACGCCTGCTGCGTCCGGCAATGGTTCGCGTGGCCCACAACCCAAAGCAGGTGCATGAGTAAGCTGTCAGCCTTCAGCCCTCAGCCCTCAGCTTCGATGAGGCGAACAGTTAGCCAATGCAACGCTGGATTTTCAAACTAAGTAATAGACGGAACTAATAACTAGGAAACAGGCCCTGCTGATGGCTGAGAGCTGAAAGCTGAAAGCTGGTTTCCGTAACGAAGGATACGAAGAGAAGAGTGAGCAAAGCAGATTACTACGAGGTCCTCGGCGTTACGCGCGAGGCGAGCGAAGGGGAGTTGAAGAGCGCCTATCGCAAGCAGGCGCTGAAGCATCATCCTGACCGCAACCCCGGCGACCACGCGGCAGAGGAAAAGTTCAAGCAGGCCAGCGAGGCCTACCAGGTGTTGAGCGATGCGGATAAGCGCGCCGCATACGACCGCTACGGCCATGCCGGCTTGGGCGCACAGGGCTTTGGCAGCAACCCATTCGCCGGCGGGGTAGACATCGGCGACATCTTCGGCGATCTGTTCGGCGAGATGTTTTCAGCGGGCGGCGGCGGGGGGCAGCGCGCGGCCCGGCAGCGGCGCGGCGACGATCTGCGCTTTGATCTGGCAATCAATTTCGAAGATGCGATCTTCGGACTGGAGACGGATGTCAAGCTGCGCCGTCTTGAACCGTGCGACACCTGCAAAGGCAGCGGCAGCGCGTCCGGGCGCGGCCCCACAGTCTGCGGGCAGTGCCAGGGGCGCGGGCAGTTGCGCTATCAGCAGGGGTTCTTCTCCGTCGCGCGCACCTGCGGTGCCTGCGGCGGCAAGGGCTCGGTGATTGCCGACCCGTGCAAGACGTGCCGCGGCGAGACGCGCGTCGCAAAAGAGGTCAAACTGCATGTCAAGGTGCCGCCGGGCGTGGAGGATGGAACGCGCATTCGCTACTCGGGCGAGGGCGATGCGGGAGGCGCGGGCACGCAGAAGGGCGATCTATATGTCGTGCTCTCCATTCGCGCTCACGATTTATTTGAGCGCCACGGAAACGATCTGCATTGTGTGCTTCCCATCAGCTTTCCGCAGGCCACGCTGGGCGCGGAGTTTGAGATTGCCGGCATCGATGGCCAGGTGAGCATCAAGATTCCCGAAGGAACGCAAAACGGAAAAGAGCTACGCATCCGCAGTCGCGGCGTGCCTTACCTGAACGGCAAGGGCCATGGCGACCTGGTCGTCAAGGTGATGGTGCAGATTCCGCGCAAGCTCAGCCGCCAACAGCGGGAGATGGTAGCCAAACTGGCAGAGACGATGGCTGTTGAAAATAAGCCCGCGTCGCCGGGGCTGCTCGAAAAGATGAAAGATCTTTTCAATTAGAGACAGCGAATAGGGACCAGGGGATTGAGTGTTGCGCGCGATTATACCGCCAGCACCGTGATAACACCCACAGCGCCACCGATCAGCAGGCTCATGCGGTCGGTGAGCGCAAAAACCACCGGATCTTCGCTGAGTTCTCCGCGCGAGGCCAGCAGCCATACGCGACAGAGCCATAAAATCATCAGCGGCACGATGAGCCACAGCATGGCCGGATGGCGATAGAGAGCAATCACATTTTGTCCGCTGATATAGTTTGCAAACACGACTACGGAGGCAAATGCGCTGGCGGTGCCGAAGGCGCGAATCTGCTCCATGTCGGCCACCAGGTAGCCGCGTCCATTTTTAACAGAACCGCCGCTGGCGCGCAGGTTTTCAAGCTCGGCAAACCGCTTGACAATGGCCAGCGAGAGGAACAGAAAGATGGCAAAGCCCGCCAGCCAGTGGGAGATGAGTGTGTTCGTGGCTGCTCCGCCAATCAACAGGCGCAGGGTATAGAGGCCGGAGAGAACCAGCACATCGACCAGCGCGACGCGCTTGAGATAGAGAGAGTAGGAGAGCGTAGCTGCGATATAGACCAGCAGCCAGAGAAAAAAAGCCGCAGGCAGCATCCGCGCGCCCGCAAACGCAAGCGCCAGAAACACGGCCACGATGCAGAGCCCGGAAAAAGCCGAAAGATCGCCTGAGGCGAAGGGGCGAAACCGCTTGCGGGGATGATGCCGGTCGGCCTCAATGTCCAGCAGGTCGTTGATGACATACGTGGCCGAGGCGGCGAGTGAGAGACAGCAGAAGGCCACGAGCGCGGCGAGAAGATGTGCGGCGGTGACGTCATGCGAGAGAAACAGCGGCAAAAAGAGTAGCAGGTTCTTGGCCCACTGGTGCGGGCGAATGCACTTGAGCGCGGATTGAACAGGGTGGCGCCGCTCCTGAAACACGCGGGCAGGCTTGAGGCTGCTCGATCGCATCTTTCGCCGCAGGCTGAGGCTTGGATTGGCCACCATCGCTACCGCAGCCTGGGCCAGCAGAGGCAGATCGGGCGTGTCGTTGCCGATGTAATCGAATGGCCCATCGCCCAAGCGGCTGCGCAGCTCGTTGAGCTTTTTATTTCCTGTCAGGTTGGTTGCGCCATCGGACCCAAGCACGCCGGTGAAGATGCCCAGGTGATCGGCCACGCGTCGAGCGAGAGCTTCATTGGCGCCGGTTGCGAGGTAGATGGGCCGACCCTGCCTGTGTTCCTCCTGCAGATAATGCAACACCGGTCGGTTATAAGGCAGATGTGCAACATCGAGCGAGACGTGGCTGGTGACATATGCCTTGAAGGCAGCTTTGCCGCGGAGCAGGCTGGCCGGCAGGCCCATGAGCTGCGCCGGATGCGTGCGCAGCAGAACCAGCAGCGAATCGACCAGCGTATCGGACTTGACCAGCGTTCCGTCGAGATCGACACACAGAGGCCTGATAGCTGCGTTGGATGACTCCGATGGAGAAGGAACCTGCGGCAATCTGTTCACCTCGTTCTAGCTGGTCGCTGGCGAAATGAGATGTTGGCAGGGAGTGTTTGGTGGAGCTGAGCGGGATCGAACCGCTGGCCTCCTCGTTGCGAACGAGGCGCTCTCCCAGCTGAGCTACAGCCCCACGGGTGACTTATTTATCTTATCAGCGGGGCCGGATCAGCGAAAGGGCTGGGCCTGCAAAGTCTGCGCAATCGCTTAATGGCGTTGTCCGAGCTTCTGTATGTCAGGCACGAATCAGCGTCCCGTAGGGACCGCAGCATTTTAGCCCAGGACAAGTCCGCCGCAGCGGACGCAGTCCTGGGAATGCGAACAATAAAACCCAAAAGCTCCGGAGGGGCGGCGCGTACACATTCAACACTTGACTGCCGCTGTTCATGCGATTGCACTGCCGGCAACGTCAACTTGTCACCGCGCGTAGGTGAATGTGCCGCAGCGGTTGGTTGCATTGTTAAGAGCTTCAAAGGTGAGCGTGGGCGCGTCCGCACCGGAGAAAAAACTTACTGTGAGTGTTTTGCCGGTGACGTAGGCGGCCATCCACTGCGTGTCTTCCGAGCCGCAGAGGGGGCTTTTCTTGACAAAGCGCTTCGCCGCGGGAATGTTCAGGCGATAGAGGGAGCCGCTGCCTTCGGCGTTGAGGTCGGCATCGAAGGCGGCGCTGATCTCTGCCGGCGTGAGTTTGCGGATCTCAGCCAGCGGAAATGCGTCGAAGTTGATCGAGATGCTGCGCGCGGAGATGGCGATGTCGCTGGTGATGGCCAGAGCGTTGGTGCTGGCAGCGCGCCAGTAGCCGTTCTGCTGAGCCGCTGAGAATACACACGCGAACAACAGAGCACAGGCGGCAAGGATATGTTTGCCGATTTCCTTACGTCGATTCATGCTTTGAGCATGGCACTCTTGCTTGGGAGCGGACCTCGTGAGCTTAGACATCATGCGCTTGCTGCACCTCGCCCTGGACATTTGTCGCTCCGGCAGCGCCTGGCGCGTCAGTCAACCCGGCGCGGAGAATGCGGGCCTCAATCATCTTGGTCGCTAGCGTCATGCCGGAGAGAATCCAGGGAATGTCGGCTGCTTCAGGGGGCATTTTCTGCTGCGAGACGTGCTGCTGAAAGGTGTGAATCATAAATTTCCTGTCTATTGGCCTTGATGGGGCGTCAACTAAGCCCGACAAGGATTGTAACTGCGACGAGCCATGATGAGGCAACTGGCCAGGGACTGCGTCTTGAATGAAGGCACAGGATAGGATATTGGCAGACAAAGACAAAGAGGCCGGAGCCTGGTCCCCGGCCTGTGCTTTCTCACGCGATGCGTGCGCTGGCCTGTCCAACTTGCACTGGAGGATCATCCATTCCAACGAGGATTAAAATATTCCGTGGAGGAAGCCATGCCGCATACCTTCGCCAAGACGATGTTCTCCGAGCCGGCCAGGAAGCTCCAGGAGCGGTTTGGCTCTCGGGCAACGTATGAACGGATGGCCAACTCCGGTTCCAGTGAGCAGGAGCTTGGTCTGGCAGAAGCTGAATTTATCGCCGCGCGCGACAGCTTTTATATTGCAACGGTCACCCCGGACGGATGGCCGTACGTGCAGCATCGCGGGGGCCCGAAAGGATTTCTCAAGGCGTTGGACGAGAAGACTCTCGCATTTGCGGACTATTCCGGAAATAAGCAATACATCAGCACCGGAAATCTTACGGTGAATGATCGTGTCGCGCTTTTCTTGATGGATTACCCGAACCGGACGCGGCTGAAGATCATTGGCCATGCTAAGTGGATTGAGCCCGGAGCAGACCCCGAGATCGAAGCCCGCGTTCTTCCGCCGGGACACCGTACTCGTGTCGAGCGGATATTTGTCGTAAATGTGGTTGGATTCGACTGGAATTGCAACCAGCACATCACGCCGCGTTACTCTCGCGAGGAGATCGCAGAATTCTTCCCGGAAGGCAACGCCGGGAAGAACGTCTGAAGCGCGGGGCGGTTTTACAGTTGGTTCATGTTGGCCAGGAACTCGGCGTTGTTGCGGACTTTCTCCAGGCGGCTGATCAACAGCTCCATAGCTTCCACGGGCGAGAGCGGGTTGAGCACCTTGCGCAGAATCCAGATGCGCTGCAAATCTTCTTTCGGAATGAGCAGCTCTTCCTTGCGCGTGCCCGAGCGCTGGATGTCGATGGCCGGGAAGACGCGCTTGTCTACCAGCTTGCGGTCGAGGATGATTTCCATGTTGCCAGTGCCCTTGAACTCTTCAAAAATGACTTCGTCCATGCGCGAGCCGGTGTCGACGAGTGCTGTTGCGATGATGGTCAAAGACCCGCCTTCTTCAATGTTGCGTGCTGCGCCGAAGAAGCGCTTCGGCCGCTGCAGGGCGTTCGAGTCGACGCCGCCCGATAGCACCTTGCCCGAAGGCGGAACAATGGTGTTGTAAGCGCGGGCCAGGCGCGTGATCGAGTCGAGCAGGATGACGACATCCCGCTTGTGCTCCACCAGGCGCTTCGCCTTCTCAATCACCATCTCGGCAACCTGCACGTGGCGCGCCGCCGGCTCGTCGAAGGTGGAGCTGATCACTTCCCCTTTGACGCTGCGCTGCATGTCGGTGACTTCTTCCGGGCGCTCGTCGATCAACAAGACGATGAGGATGACTTCCGGATGATTGGTGGAGATGGAGTTGGCGAGCGACTGCAACAGCATGGTCTTGCCGGTGCGCGGCGGCGCGACGATCAAGCCGCGTTGGCCTTTGCCGACCGGAGTGAGCAGATCCATCACGCGACCGCTGGTGGCCTCGCGAACCGTTTCTAACTTAATGCGCTCCTGCGGATAGAGCGGAGTGAGGTTGTCAAAGAGAATCTTGTTGCGCGTCTCCTCCGGAGACTCGAAGTTGATGGCCTCGATCTTGACCAGCGCAAAATATTTCTCGCCTTCATGCGGCGGACGGACGTTGCCGCTGATGGAGTCGCCGGTCTTGAGGTCGAATTTGCGGATCTGCGAAGGCGACACGTAGATGTCGTCCGGCCCGGGCAGATAGTTGTAGTCCGGCGAGCGCAGGAAGCCGTAGCCGTCGGGCAAAATCTCCAGCACGCCGTCGGCAAAGATGTTGCCTTCTTTTTCGCTCTGCGCCTGCAGGATCTTGAAGATCAGGTCTTGCTTGCGCAGGCCGCTGGTGCCGGGGATCTCCAGTGTGCGCGCAATGCGGCTCAGCTCTGTAATGTTCTTTTCTTTCAGTTCAGCAATCGTCATGATTTACCTGCGGGTGGAAGGGAGATTTGTAGGGGGTATGGAGATGAGGTGCTCCGAGGGAGGATCAGGCGCTTGTCAATACTAACCGATATGCCTGGAATACGGATGCCACAATATAAACACTGGCCTGCGTCAGCGCCCACCCTCACCTTGAACAGGAAACATCTCGGGAAAGTAAGGTGATTTAGAGAGAGGCGCTGAAACAGCAGTAGGCGTGATTCAATTGTAAAACAGAAGGGCGCCTTTATGCGGCGCGACGGTGCTCAACGGGCTGGGCAACGGGTGCCACGTGGGGCGCCAGCGATCCAGGATTTTCCGTATGGAAGCGGCCGAGAACTTCGTTGGTGGTATCCTGCAGCCGCGTATTCGGCTTGTGCAGCTTGCGGGTTGCCTTGCTGGCCAGCTGACAGAGCTGGTAACGGTTGGACACATGAGATAGTGCCCCAAAAACTAAATCAGAACGCATTGCAATCTCTCCTTCTTCTCTTTCTTCAAGCCGCCCGTTCGGAACTGCATGGCTCCAAAGGTGCTCCCATATTGTGATGAACTCCGTGCGGGCGTCTACCGCCCGACAAGTTCCTAGCCGTTAGACGCGCCAAAACCGCGTCCAGTTGAAAAATCTTTGCACGAAGTCGCACGTGTTGAAACAGTCATTCTCCGTAAGAATGTTCGCCTTTGCCGTCTTGGGAACGCAGGCGTCCAGTATTTCCGATCCGGGGTGGAATTCTATGCACACCGAGGCATCAAGGTTTGAGCAACTGCTCAGGATTTGATGCGGAAAACGGCTGATATGGAACGGTAACCATTCCAAACGCTCAGCTCTTGGATGGATGACTGCATAAAATGTAAACCCGCCAAGGCTTTGGGTCAACAGTTTTTTTAAGCGGGACGGGGCGGGTATATCCGCGGTCAACATGGGGCGCGCCGTACCATCTAAGTCCATTGTTATCAGTCTCCACGGAACATGTTTCGCCGTTGCCGGATGCGAGTCTCGACGAAAATTCTTCCCCGTCCGCCTCTGTTCAGTTAACAGGGTCGCGGTGCCGAGTCATGCAGCGGCAAGTCCCCTGCGGCGTTGAGGCCATTGAGGTTGCCGGAGTCCTCAGCCTTCCGCCGGGATACCGTAACGGACTCATCGAGTTGGGAGAAAAGAATCGCCAGTGCCGCGATCAGGGTTAAGGCATAGAGCAGTACATCCTGCCCCGCATTCAAAATGCTGCTGACCATAGATTGTCCTTTCGGCTCTCGACTCGCTGGGGCGGTTGAAAAGAGCCATTTGGAGACAATATCTCTATCGGTCGATTGCTGGAGGGGTTTAACAACAAACGTGTGACTCCCAACGCGCTTTGGGGAAGATTCCGGGAGAAAATACTTATATAACTCTATTTTAAATGACTTATGCATTATCGCGGAGGAAATACCGAAAGCAGATTCTGGTGATTATGACCAGTAGCTTCTGTCGAGCGCTCTATATTGGATAGCTTCGGCCAGGTGGGCCGTGGTCAGGGACTCCGTTCCTTCCAGATCCGCAATCGTCCGGGCAACTTTCAGAATCCGGTCGTGGGCCCGGGCAGTCAGCCCCTGCTGCTGCATGGCGCGCTCCAGCAGCCGTTCGGAGTCGGCCCCGAGCTCGCAGTATTTTCGCACCTGGCGGGTGGACATCTGCGCGTTGGCGTAGATTTTTTCACCATGCGTCTTGAAGCGCTGGCGCTGGCGCTCGCGGGCGGCCATCACGCGGTCACGAATGTGCGAGGAACCCTCGGCCGCCGCGCCGCCGCGCAGCTCCTTGTACTGCACCGCGGGCACCTCGATATGAATATCGATGCGGTCGAGCAGCGGGCCGGACACCTTGGCCACGTAACGCTGGATCATCGGCGGGGTGCACATGCACTCGCGCGACTTGTCGTTGAAGTAGCCGCAGGGGCATGGGTTCATGGCCGCGGCCAGCATGAAGCGCGCTGGAAAGCTGAGCGACATGGAGGCGCGGGCGATGGTGACGTTGTGATCTTCAAGAGGCTGGCGCAGCACTTCGAGCACGTTGCGCGGAAACTCGGGCAGCTCGTCGAGAAACAGCAGTCCGTTATGCGCCAGCGAGACCTCGCCGGGACGCGGAATCATGCCGCCGCCGATCAGTCCGGCGTCGGAGATGGTGTGGTGCGGCGAGCGGAACGGCCGCTGCGTCACCAGGCCCGCGCCTGAGTCCAGCACGCCGGCGACGGAGTGAATCTTGGTCGTCTCCAGCGCTTCTTCAAAGCTGAGCGGCGCGAGGATCGAGGGCAGCCGCTTGGCGAGCATGGTCTTGCCCGAGCCCGGCGGTCCAATCATGAGAATATTGTGGCTACCTGCGGCGGCCACCTCCAGAGCGCGCTTGGCCGTCTGCTGGCCGCGCACATCGCAGAAGTCCACGCTGAACTCTTCCAGCTTGCCGAGCAACTGCTCGGTCGCGATGCGGAAGGGCTCGCGCTGAATGTGGCCAACGACGGAGGAGTTGAGCAGTTCGATCACGTCAAGAAGTGATGAGACGGGATAAACGTTGACGCCTTCGACCACGGCGGCCTCGGCGGCATTGGCCGCGGGCAGGATGAGATTGGGGATGCCCTTCTCTCTCGCAAGGATGGCAACAGGCAACATGCCGGCGACGGGGCGCACGCTGCCGTCGAGACCGAGCTCGCCGACCATCAGATAACGCGCGAGGTCGGTAACCCGCAGCGCGCCGTATGCGCCCAGGATGCCGACGGCGATGGGCAGATCAAAGCCCGAGCCTTCTTTCTTGAGGTCGGCAGGCGCAAGGTTGATGGTGATGAAGGTCGGCGGAATCAGGTAGCCGGAGTTCTTGATCGCTGCGCGGACGCGGTCGCGGCTCTCACGCACGGCGGCATCGGGTAGCCCAACGGTGTGGAAGTGATCCTCATTCGCGACTGTTCCGCTGTAGTCGACCTCAACGTCAATGAGGTTGGCATCAATTCCGTAAACCGCGGCGCTGAGTGCTTTGAATAGCATGGGGGAGACTGCAGCGAGTTTACCATTCGACGCGCAGGGGAGGAGATGGCGCCATGAATTGTCGTGACGCATTCTGCAAACCGATTGCATCGCGGGCTACGCGCGCCTGAGGTGAGTTACCCGAATCTACTCCCCGGAATCTGATTCTCAACGAGGTCCTCCGGAGTCCATTGCGGTAGGAATCGCATCGAAAGAGGGGGCAGGCGTAACATCGGCTCAGCAGGCGGCATATGTCTACCGGACTGTTCGACATGTACAAGATCGGCGTTGGCCCATCGAGTTCTCACACCATGGGCCCCATGCGCGCGGCCTGCCGCTTTGCGCGCGAACTCAGAGACCATGGCCTGCTTGGCAAGGTGGACCGCGTCCAGGTTGAGCTGTATGGCTCGCTTGCTCTCACCGGCAAAGGACACGCCACCGACCGGGCCGTGTTGCTGGGTTTGTCGGGAAACGAGCCGGCGACCATCGATCCCGACTTGATCGAAACAACGGTGGCCTCCATCCGCGCAGCGAAGCAGGTGAGCCTGGCAGGCGAGCGAACGATTGGCTTCGACGAGGCGCGCGATCTGATCTTTCATCGATCCACGATGTTTCCCCCCAGAGCTGAGACACAGCACCCCAATGGAATGCGATTCCTTGCTCTGGACTCCAGCGGCGCAGTGATCGAGGTACGCACCTTCTTTTCACTCGGCGGCGGATTCATTGCGGAGGACCGCGCCGGCCAGAATTTGCATCACCGAGACACGCTCGGAGGCACGCTCGACGTAGATCGAGACTCCGAGCGGATTCCTTATCCGTTTCACTCCGCGGCGGAACTGCTCAATATGGCGCAAACCCACTCGCTCTCGATCGACCAATTGATGATGGCCAATGAATGCGCGCGCTTGAGCGCGGCGTTTCCTGATATTGGCCCCAATGTTGGCACGCATGCACTTGAAGAGCGCGTGCGAAGCGGGATCGCAAAGATATGGGAGACGATGCAAGGCTGTGTGCAGCGCGGCATTGCCGCCGAGGGAATTCTGCCCGGCGGCCTGGAGGTGCGACGGCGCGCGCACCGCTTGGCTGAGAGGCTGCGCCAGCGCGAGGCCGCGAGCGCAGCAGAAGGACTGCACGGCGATTCACTGGCGCCCTTGGACTGGGTGACCGTGTACGCCATGGCAGTGAATGAAGAGAATGCTGCGGGCGGGCGCGTGGTGACCGCGCCGACCAACGGCGCAGCGGGTGTGGTGCCTGCCGTGGCTCACTACTATGACCGTTTTGTTCCCGGTTCAAATTGGGAAGGCATCCTTCGTTTCTTCCTGGTCTCCGCGGCAATCGGAATTCTCTATAAGGAGAATGCATCCATCAGCGGCGCGGAGGTTGGCTGCCAGGGAGAGGTCGGCGTAGCCTGCTCGATGGCAGCCGGAGGGCTGACAGCAGCGCTTGGCGGCACGAACGGACAGATTGAACACGCCGCCGAGATTGCCATGGAACACAACCTGGGCATGACCTGCGATCCCATTGGCGGCCTGGTGCAGATACCCTGCATTGAACGCAATGCCATGGGCGCGGCCAAAGCCGTGCAGGCTTCGCGCCTTGCGTTGAATGAGTCGGAGGCGCACAAGGTCTCGCTGGATCAGGTGATTCGCACCATGTATCTCACCGGCCTCGATATGCAATCCCGATACAAGGAGACCAGCCAGGCGGGATTGGCGTTGAACGTGATTGAGTGCTGAGGCAATTCGAAAGTCAGCGCAAAGCGATGCGCATCCGCGCGAAATTTTCGAGAATCAAGCCGCAGCATCGACCGCAGAATCGACCGCAGCAACGACGACGACAGGCAATCGCCGGAGAAAATCTTCCTGAGAAGTTCTTCCAACTTGCTCAAACACACCGATGCGCGAAAATAGTTGCGTACGATTTTTCCACTCTTTTGTATTTTTTTTCTTGACATTGATTCCGCATGATTCTATACATTCTTCAACTGCAATTTATCTTGCAGAAATCGATGCAACCCATCGAAAAGGGAGAATAGGCAAATGGCAACTAAGAAAGCAGCTAAGAAAGCCGTGAAGAAGGCAGTCAAGAAGGCCGCGAAGAAGAAGTCAGCAAAAAAGAAGTAGCTGACCGGCCGAACCAAAAGGCAACACTTTAAAGGGAGCGCCTAGAGCGTTCCCTTTAGTGTTTGTGGCCATGGATTTTTCTCGCGATGCGATTGCCGTGCTCTCTGAAACCCGCTCCTGGAGCGGGTTTTATTGCGTATGGCCCAATATCGGAAAAAATAATTTAGGCCTGTGACAAAGCTCACGCACAATAAAAAACGTTTGCAGCGAATGAGCGTAGACTTTTGTTGAAGAAGATTTTTTGAGGAGAAATTGCGATGACACGCCGACGCTGGATTGCCGAACACTGGGACGAAGCAACAGCCACGCTCACCGGCGCGCATGCCGATCACATGGCCCGTGTGCTGCGCGCGCAGCCGGGCATGGAGGCCGATGTGGTGGCCGGCGGAAGAGTTTTTCATGCGGAGGTAGCTCATGTGTTACTAGGCCAGAATTCGAACGAGAGTTCGAGTATCGTCCGGCTCAATCTGCTCAGCGAGCTCATCGCCGATCCGGCGCTGCCCGTGACGCTCGTGCTTTCCGTTTACAAGTTCGACCGCATCGAGTGGGCCATTGAAAAAGCCACCGAACTGGGCGTGGCGGCCATTGTGCCGGTGATCTCGCGCCGCACGGAGAAGCATCTGGGCCAGTCCGCGAACAAGCGCGCGGAGAGATGGCGTCGCGTGGCGCATGAGGCGTCGCAACAGGCGCGGCGCAGCGATGTACCGCTGATCGAAGAGCCCGGGCCGCTGGCTGATCGTGTTCGCGCCGCATCCACATCGGCGCGCATCGTGTTGGCCGAGCAGGAGCGAGCCACGACTCTGCGCTCGCTCGTTGAAGAGGCGCAGGAGACAGCCGGCGATCAGATGCCCTCACTCGAGATCGCCATCGGACCCGAGGGCGGATGGGCGCCGGAGGAAGAAGCTCTATTCGATGCCAACGGATGGAAGGCCGCGTCGCTCGGTCCACGCATTCTGCGCGCGGAGACGGCGGCCATTGCGGCGCTGGCAGTGGTGGCTTCCTGCCTGGAGTAGAAATTCGCCGCCGCTAGTCCAGTTCCGGCGCCACCGTCGGGCGTGAGGCTCCAATTTCGTTAGAACCAACTCTTCTGCTTATAGGCTAAATACTCATCGCCGAAGCGCTCGACCAACACCTGTCCCTCTTTGCGGCTTCGAATGATTTGTATCGGAAACACAATACTCACGATAATCCGGTGCGGGCGGTGAAGTGGCACGCTCCTCAACGCCCTGCGCGGGGATGTATTCACGGTGGGCTCAATAGGTGGGCTTTATTCATGAAGCCCCGAGGGCGCAAGCTTCCTCCGA
>Ga0182012_10004385_pt1 | contig 14754 bp, 15 predicted proteins | sample 612S2SmetaG_FD_120486 | JGI IMG/M metagenome (GOLD analysis project Ga0182012, IMG submission 120486) | Permafrost microbial communities from Stordalen Mire, Sweden - 612S2S metaG | ecosystem: Environmental > Terrestrial > Soil > Wetlands > Permafrost | place: Sweden: Stordalen | collected... | reverse complement strand
TATAAATCCTTAATTGATATTTTCCTTTCTGTTATATGATCAATTACATATCCATCTTGAACTCTATATGTTCTTTTCTTGCCATTTCTACCACCATATCCTATTTGTTCAAATATATTAATTTTATTAATTTCTTTTAATTTATCATTATTGATTTTGTTTAATTTGTCTTCTAATCTTTTCCATGCCATTTCTTCATTTTTACCTTGTGTTCTATGTTCTTCACATCTAATTATCAATCCTGTAGGAATGTGAGTCAACACAACAACGGTTTCTACTTTATTACGGTTCTGTCCACCATTACCTGATCCTCGAGTATATTGTCTCTCTACATCATTTCTATTCAATACGAATTTATAATTGCTTTCTTCAGATATTTCTATAGTCACTGTGCTGCTATGAACACGACCTTTCCTTTCCGTTGGAGGAATCCGTTGCCATCTGTGTTGGCCACTTTCATTCTTAAAAAATTGTTTTACTTCTTTGCCGGTAAATGATAATGAAATGTAGCCTGGAAGTCAGTCTACTACTTTACACTCGAACGAGTTTACTATTGCAGTTTTTTGATAAATTGCTGCCATCTCTTCGCAAATTAATTTGGAATCCATACCGCCTTCGGCTGCACGTATTGTAAGTATTATTTTATTTGTTTTCATTATGTTTACTATTCTATTATTTTTTACTGAGGATTAAAAACTAAGAAGCCCATGAAAATTCATGGGCTTCAATTTTAGAATATGCTAATTAGAAAGGATTTTAGATTTTTTGTGCTTTACAGTTTTTAATTCTTCTTGCAATTTATGTCTTTTAGATAATAAGCCATTGTATACATTTTTAATAGCTTTGTGTTCCATGATTGATTTGTCTTCGTTAGATTCTGCTTTGATTGCTAAGATTCCATCTTCGATGGACTTGATATTCTCTTGAATCTTCATTTCTTGCTTTTCAAGCTCAACCTTTTGTTTTAATTCTTCAGATAATAAATTTTCGTAAAAGAATGTGATGTCAACTCCTAATTCGTGCATAACATTCTCGATGATAGCATGTGCACTGTCATATTGAAGTACATTATTTCCAGTGAACTTATCTACTCTGTATTGGAATATAGTTCCTTTGAAATTGAACACGAAACATTCGTATGTGTTGTTAGTGATATTATTAACTCTTTTAACAGAATCTAATATCACAAATTTTTTGCGACTGATTAAACATTCGTTGATTATAGGGTAATATGCTTTGCCCATATAAGGAACTACTGGAGAATTGAATAAGCTCTCTAATGTAGTTTCATTCTCAGCAGCAACTCCATCTAGGTATAATTTCCCATTGCTCATGTCTATAGAAAAGTTGAAATTTTCTCCTAGATCAAAAGTGATAGAATTCTCTGTGAATGTTCCTAATTCTAATGCTTGAGTCAATAAATGTATTTTTTTACGTTCGACATCGTCAGAAACGAAATCTTCTAGCAATACGCCTTTAATTCCGGTTTCTCCTAATAAGAACCAAGTATCGTGAACTCTTGCAATATATCCTTCTTTAACTTGCAATATCAAAGAATATACATCGTTGATCTTTCCGCCTTGAGAAGAGAAATTCATTTTTTGTTGAGGCGTAGAAGCCATTTCGTACAAGAATATTTTAATCTCAGGGATCCATTCGTACATGTTAAGAGTCTCAACGATTTTAATTTTTCTTTCTTCGTCAGAATTCTGATTGATGCACTCCATAAGAGCTTCTAATGCGGTTTCGTACAAGAAACGATTATCTTTTCTTTCTATTTTAGAATATAGATCCTTTAAAGTAAAGTATAGTTTGTTCTCTTGCAAATCGCTTTCCAATCCAGATAACAACGTTTTAATGTTGTCTAAGAATGTGAAAGATTCTAATTGAGCAGTTAGAGAATTTTTAATTTCTATTTCGGAATATTCTCCGTATGCATTTATGTGCTCTGTCAATATGTTAATGACGTCAACCTTCTCCACAGATAAATCTTTCTCTTGACTTAATGCTTTACGAAATTCGAATAGGTTTAATTTATGACTTTTAATCATGTTATTATGTATTGTCTCTATTTTTATTTATATATTGAAGGAATACGCTCGTTTTCTGCTATTATCATATTAAAAAGGCGGGAGGCCGCCAGGATTGACATTATTAGGAACTTGATCTAATGGCTGGGTTTTGAACCAGGTCTGAAGTATCCATTGAACTTGTTTATTTGCTAATATTTGCTCAGGATAATCCATAATAGGAAATATAGTATGCAATTCTACATCGAATGGAATAGTAAATACACTGCTTGTTTCGTTGCCCATTTTCTTCTCTCTTATCACAGGATTCTCTACGTCTGTCGGCATATTGAACACTGTATTGATAGGAAGTCTCAAATAATCGTATGTATAGTATTTATACATGTACAATGCCTGCATCATAGATTGCCATGCTTTGAATACATCTATCTCAGAATCGACAATTATTTCTATCTTAGCGTTTATCTTCATAGGAACTTTTTTGCACATTACTGCAATCTCTACTAATTCTTCGTTCAACTCTTGCTGCTGATTTATCCAAATATTAGGATTTGTGAATTCTTCCGGTTTGACAGACCAACTAGAAAAATTGACCGATCCTCTAGGAATAGGATCGGTGTTCATCTCTATCCTAGTAACCGGAATATCATCTTTAAAAGCATCCAAAGCAAAACGTGTAGATCCAGCCAAAGAGCCATAAAATGGAACATTCACAGGAACTGGATTTGCAGTAAATTCGTTAGTCCAATTTACCCTATTTCTTAAGAATGCTAGAAATCCAACCAACACATTTCTTATCCATACGTCTTTATAATTTGTATTCTCTATAAAATTTTCAGTATTAACCATGTGTTATATATTCTTTGAGGAAATGCCCTCAAAGAATATATAGATTTATAGATGAAAGAATACCTAATATTACAAAAAAATATTGATATGTTATGTGAACCTAATAGTATTTTTACTAGAGGTGTTTATTCTGTTTATCAAACAATTAATAAAAAAAATGGAATGATTTATGTAGGAGTTCACTATTCCAATAAAGATAATGATAAATATGCCGGATCTGGAACATTAATACAAGAAGCAATTAAAAACGAAGGTAAAGAAAATTTCATTACCGAAGTGTTGTTCGAATATGATAATGAAGTAGATATGTTAGCTAAAGAAGCAGAAATCGTAAATGAAAAATTCATTGCTAGACCAGATACATATAATGTTACTTTAGGTGGTGGCGGATATAATATGTTGCATTGCATTTGTGTTAAGGATAAAAATGGAAATAAATTTAGTGTGCATAAAACAGACCCCAGATATTTAAGTGGTGAATTAGTCGGACATAGTAAAGGGACTATAGTAGTTAAAGATAAGGAAAATAAAATATATAATATAAATTTAGATGACCCACGTTATCTTTCTGGTGAGCTAATTAGTATTAATAAAAATAAAATATTAGTTAAAGATAAAGATAATAACCTTTTTCAGGTATCTATAACCGACTCTAGATATTTATCCAGTGAATTAGTTTATATGGCTACTGGTAAAACAACCGTCAAAGATATTAATGGAAATATATTTCAAGTAGATAAAACCGATTCGAGGATAAAATCTGGTGAATTGGTAGGGATAATGAAAGGAACTATAACGGTGAAAGATTTAAACGGAAATACATTAAGCATATCCAAAAACGATTCTCGTTATCTTTCTGGTGAATTAATTGCAATTGCCAAAGGAAAAATTAATGTATATAATTCCAAAATAAAACAAAATAAATTAATTAATAAAGAAGAACTGGAAAAATATTTAAAAGAAGGTTGGATTAGAGGTAAAAAGATTGAATATTCTAGAGTAAAAACAAAAAACAATAATAATTATAATGGCTAGCACTTCTACATACATACGAGTTCATCCACAGGCACTTGTGGAATATATCCAAGATGATAGTTTCTATTATGCTGACAATTATTCTATAGTAAATGATACCCTAAATAGCATCACTTCTTTTGAGTTCTCAAAAATTGTGAACGATCCTTTTAATTATAACAAAATACCTAACCAATTATATTTAATAGATCCAATTATTAACAAATTTGGGATAGCAGATCCGGATATTAATTCGTTCTTGCAAGAAGTAAAATATCCTAATCCAGCACCTTCTAGGTTCGATAAGGTGAAAATATGGTTTCCTATCTATTGGACATTTGCAGATTTTGCTGGAATGTACCTAAAGATTTATACTTATAATTATACTAACACTATAAAATATGGTTTATCTAATTTTTATTTAGATTCTTCTAATCCTATAGACATCAACAAGCTTACGTTAGAGAACGATCCTTTGAGGTTATACGATACTTTATGGGGCAAGTCTATTACTTTATATGTCCCTTCTGTTAATGCAGAATCTCAAAACAGGACAACATCAGGGCCTATATTAGGAACGATCAATTATAATTTGACATCAGGAAATCAAGGCTTATCTACAACTAGTCCTATATACATAGACTTTAGATATTTAACAAGCAAACAGGTGATATTAGGCACGACGGTATTTTTTACGACTCCGCCACTGTTGACAAGCACTCCACAAGCTCCTCAGTATTCTAACCTAGCGGTTTCTATAACTGAAGCCACCGATGGAGATTATTTCTTGATCAATGGAATTTATAATAATTCCATCTCTGAATTTAATGCTTTTATGAATACATTAGCTTCCATTGGACAGCAAAGTTATATCTTGTTCACTATCACAAATTTTGAAGAAGGTCTTCCTCAGGATACGACTAACATTTATGTTTATCAGAATTTTTCTACTCCATATCAATACAGGCCAATATTCAAATTTACAAACACTACTGCATCTATTCAAGTTCAAATGAGCTTGATCAATTCTGCCAGTGGAGCAACGGTAAATCAAGTTACAGAAATAACAGTATCAGGAACTGACATAGGCAAATATGGAAAATATGCTACTCCTATAAATATATCTAGTGCTTTGGCTGCTACAATTTATAACGTAAAACCTTCTAACAATATGCTTCCTGCACAAACTGCTATCAATTATGCATTGTCTCAGCAAGCTAATGCAATGGGAGCTAACAATAATATTAAATATGTATCTTATCCTGTCCTTACTAACATAACCAACATAGTAGCTGACCTAGTAGATGCAATATCTAATGGAGAAACATATTATGGATTAGGAGGATTAGAATTAGTAATTAATCCATTCGATAATGTCATCAAAATGAGGGTTGCAGAAAGAAGTGGAAATGTATTGAACCCAATGTCATTCCCTACATCTGGAAGCACTATTCAATTAGTGTTCAAATCTTCTACTACAGCATTAAGAGTAGATTTATACATGGAGAGCAATCAGGTAGATCTTGTGAATGGCGTATTAGTATTCAAAATTTTAGCTACAGATTATCCTACGTTGAAGACTATATTTGCTACTAACTCTAATTTCTATTTAACGATCACCACTAATTCTACCGAGACTGTTGTATACGATGGAGTGTTCAGCTTATTAGAAGACGTTCCTAGAAATGTCAATGTAGCAGTGCCTACAACTATAGCAACAAATATAACAGAAGAAACAGCACAGTTGACATTCTCTCTTTCTAGCTTAACAACTGGAACTGCATCCACTAAGCCTATTATATCTACAACTGGACAAACAGCACAGCAGATAATAGATGCGCAATTAACGGCTTCACAACTGAAACAAATAAAGTAAAGGAATATATATAACATATGTCAGACCATTCATTAGCATTCTTCATGAATGTGTATAATACAGCCAACAAGAATCAGCCTAAAGATTCTAATACCGGAGGGAATGTTACTCAGACTACAGTGCAGTATAATGTAAATAATTATGATAAATCTGATCCTAGTTCTTCTACTCAAAATAATAATCAATCGGCAAATTATAATGTGTTGCAATCTGCTGTCAATTCTGGGCAGTATGTCAATTATCAGGGAAATTCTACGACTAACAGTTATACTCCATTCAATGCTGTTGCTAGCGAGATGGAAGATTTATCTTATCCTTCTATTATAGATTGGACTAAAAAATATAAGGCTATGTCTTTATCGCCTGGAAATTTTGCTTACTTGACAGATTTTGGAACTTATCCTGCTAACCACTTGATGGTCTTAAGAAGATATAATCAAGCAATAAGCAATGATTTGTTCACCACTACAATAGCTCCTTTGTACACAATGTGCACATGGTATAATACAGAAAAAATTCCAGTTAAAATATCCTTCAACGAAGAATGGAAAAAATTTGATCAATCGTTCATGTCAGTATTAGAAGATATTATAGGAATAAAAATAGATTCCATTCCTGGGATAGGAAGTGTGATGGATGCGGCTAGTGGAAATCCATTGGCTCAAGATATTTTTCAAAGGTTAGGTCAATCTTTAGGAATCATAACAAGCGGAGATCTTCCTTATGGCGATCCTAACATGATATACGAATCTGCAATAAGAGCGGTTAATGGAGAAGATGTTAGGTCAGGATTAAAATGCGATATATCTGTAGAGTTCGAAGCAAGATATATTCAAAGAGAAATTGGAGGATTAGATTCTCAGGCAGCAATGATGATGGTAATAGCTGAAGCAGTTCACATGGGTACCAGCAACTCTAGATTTTATGTGACTGGAACTGGAGAACAAGTATTATTTGATTTTATAAAACAATTAAGACAAGGTAATGCCGATGGATTATTTCAAACCATCAAAACAGCATTGAGCGATCTTCTTACTAATGTGGCATCTAAGCTTATGGAAGGAGTAAAAGCATTATCTCAAGGAGATGTTGTTGCTAACATAAAAGGCACGATCACTAATCTAGTTGGAGATGCATTAAAGAATAGATACCAAAGGTATCGTTGGCAGCTGATTGGAGTTGTTGGAGCATTGACCGGAGCAGAGACGGCGCCATGGCATGTTACATTAGGAAATCCTAAATCTCCTTGGTTCATGTGCGGCAACATGGTATTGGAATCTGCCGAGATAGAATTGACTGGCGAACTTGGGTATACCGATATGCCTACTGAGCTTGTAGTTAAATACAGATTAAAAAATGGTAGAGCATTAGGCGCAGGAGAAATAACGGCGTTGTTCAACAAAGGCAAGGGCAGAATATACGATACTCCAGATTCTATTCAGAATGTTTATATACCAGATGGAACTAACTTTACTGTTCCTGGACAGCAAGGACAACAGCAAAATGGCCCAACCGCAAACAATAAAAATGCTGGAGCGAGTGCAACAGATAATTCTTCAGTGGTAAATACAAGCTCCACCAATTCGTTAAGTGCAGCAGGAATTCCATCGACTGGATTTGCTTTGAACAACCAATCTAGTGGAGATCCTAACATAGCATTACCTTCAGGAAATACAGCAACATCATTTATACAACAATAAAAAATATGGAAATAAAATCGTTAGAAGTCATATCCACATTAACTCTTGAAGGTCTTTACGATCTTCACACTGGCTACTATGATCAAGTATTAAATTTGAGAGTGTTTGAATTCGCCTTAGAAGACAGGCACTCTGGAAGACTTTGGCTTGTCAGCAACGATATTTATGGCGTGACTGATAACGTCGATGTTCTTTGCACTTTCAATGGCATTTATAATCCTTTGACTGTTATGTCTGGACAGAATTTGTATTATGTTCATTCTGACGACATTCCTGCTGTGACAAATGTTCAAAATCAAAAAGCCATTCAGAGTGCAATTGCTAATCTTCCTAATTTGAACACTGGAAAGAATCAAAAAGTAGATCCTAACAGGACAATAGATAAGTCAAAACAGCAGTTGACTCAAAATGCTAAAGTGTTGGTCCCTTCTCCTAATTTAGCTAAGAACACCAGTATTTCCTTTGGAAATGGAAACATAACATTGCTTCCTAATTTCTAAGAGACTAGCGATACAGAAATATATACAGCATGTCACTGGATCAAAAAAGTACACCTAACAAGAATAAGTTAAATTTAACCACAGTATCGATAGATACTTCTAACGATGATCCTTTGCAGGCAAAGCAGAAAACTCAAGGAGTTCAGAATATGCCTACGGTCTATTATTCCGGAATTCAGCTTCCTGCTAATTGTATAAAGAAGGCTATAGTAGATTCTAACAAATTTATGCCTTCTTGTTATATCTATTTCAAGGATATTTATAATTTATTACATGATGTAGGATTTCCTGCAGATAACGCTAAAGTGTCTATAGTCATTCCTAGCAACGATTCGGTGTTAGGGCAAATATTCATAGACTTCAAGATAATGAAGTACGAGGTGGAGCTTAGGCCTAACTCCAGCACCAAAAATATTCATATATGGGGTATATGCAACGTAGAGAAATTTTTGATACAAAAATATAAATCTTTTGCTAATACAACCACTTATGATTTGATGCAGAGCGTTGCTACTGATGCGGGCTTAGGATTTGTGTCTAACATAGATTCCACCAACGATTCTCAGACCTGGAATAATTATGGAAGAGAGACTTATAAATTCTTGCAACACACATGCAACACTGCATGGGCTGGGGAATCTTCTTTTTTATGGGGATTTATAGATTTATATTATAACATGACTTATGTCGATATAGAAGCATCCTTATCGGAAGATATTACAACAATCAATTGGTATGCTACCTCGATAGTGGATCAGGCTGATGATAATAGCAAATCTTCTAGCACCACTAAAACTATACAGCCTTTCTTGAGCAACGATGCCAGCATAAAGAATACTAATACTTATTTCGCAGGAGAAAAGATATTAAATCAATCCACTGACATCTCTGTGAAAAGGGGGTATTTAAGGAATGTGCATTTCTATGATAAAGACGGAAATTGGTCAGACAAGGCAGGGGCATATAAGATATATGGGCTTGATACTATCACTAGCACCGGAAATAATTCTCAGAGCATATTGTTAAAAGGAGATCCAGGAAGTACTGATTTTTATAACGAGAATAAAAAAAGCTATTACATGGATAGAATGGATACTATTAATTCTTATCCTGATTATTTGTGGGCGAAGATGCAGAATTCTGAGAACTTGTACGATCTTCAAAAGATCCACATGCAGATCACCCTGCCACAGCCTAATTTCAACATAAGACGATTCCAGAAGCTTAAATTGTTCTTTACTAATAATAATGCATCTCCAACAGGATCAAGTCCAAATGCTAAATTAAATGGAGAATGGTTATGTACGGGCATACAATTTTTATTCGAGAAAAATACGATCTATCAGGTGATAAATATCGTCAAGAGAGAATTAACTATAAACGATTTTTAATATTATCAATATTATCAACTAGCATATTTATAATTTTTTGTTCGTCCTTTTCCATCAGCATTTTTATAAATTTTTCTTCTTCTATGTGTGGATTACTATTTTCAATTGTTTTAATTATTTTATTCTTTAATATTTTATGTTGATTATAATTAAACATATCATTACTTACGAATGTTTTATATAAAACAATTTGTCCGTTTGTCTCCCCTAAAGCAATACCGTCTTTACAAAAATATCTTATAACTCCATTTTTTATATTGTCAGAATCAATTAAATTTCCATGTATTAATTGATTTTTCATGTATTCTTTTATAGAATCATTTCTGCTTAATTGCTTATTTATTCTTTCTGAATATCTATCGAAAAAATGTGCAGTCCAACATATTATATGGCTATTTGTTTTTGTAACATATATAATTCCATTATTGGTGCTTATAGACAATAAATGAATTCCTAAAGTTCTTATTTCTTCGGTAATTCCATCCTTTCTCAAAAAGGAATCAACTAATTTATAAATTAAAATTCCATTTTTCCATTCACAGCAAAATGCTTTATTTTTTAAAAATAATTTTGCTTTTTTACTATATGTGGAAGTATATCCTTGATTTTTTGCTACAGAACAAATTTTAGTTGTAGTGAAACTTGTCATTTCCAAATCTAATGGAAATTTATCTCTATGCTTATTTATACTTTTATTTAATTGTTCGAAATCCACATTTGTTTATTTTAGTGAATAAAACTTATAACACTCTAGCTCTATCTAAAAATATTTTAGCTATGTTATGGAAATTTAATTGTTCTGCAGCCTTTCCGCGTCTTGTAGCCTTTTCTCTGTCAGTGATAGCATTTGCCATGTTTGTTGCTAATTGAACTTCTTTATCTTTGTCGCCTTTTGCTTTAGCTATAATTCCTTCGATTCTAGCTGTGTCTTTATCTTCGCTTCCAGTCGAAGTTATTGATGATGCTTTAGGAACTTTTGAAACTAAAGCAGAACCATTTGCAGTTTTCATTATAGCTGACATATCTTTTAGATCTGAAATCATATTAGCTTTAGTATAAGGCACTGTTAACATTTTTTTGAAATCTGAATCTGGTATTAGTTTATATTTTTCTTGGTAATAAGGACTTGCGGTTTTTAACGCATTTTCTAATTCTTCTTCAGAATTTATACCTTCTAAATATTCTGCTGCCTTTACTACATTTTCATCAGTAGTTACTTTGCTCATTTTAGCCATAGCTAACATTCTATCGCCTACAATATCCAATAACATAGAATTAGCTAAACCAAACTCTACCTTTCCTGAAGTTCTAGCTTCAACTCTAGGATTAGCTTCATCTACAGCAGTATTTAAACTGCACCAGAATTCCCAGTTGCTATTTCTAGAATTCTCCCAATGTCCATCTGACACCTGACCTGAAAGTTCATTATCCCATAAACATTTTTGAGTAAAATTACGGAAGTATATTGTTCCTTTATTTTCGCTCTCATTGTGAGCTTTCCATTTTTCGATTGTTATAATTCTTTCCATGAGATTATATATTATAAAAACTTAACAAATTCTGGTTCCTATCAAATATTTCTTTGGTAATTCTCCTGTTGGCAATAATTAAGGCAAATTTGCCTATGCAAGTTTTGCAAAACTTGATTTTTTGATGTTTTGGAAATCTTAGACCTATTGGAAATCCTTTTGGCATTCCTATTTTATTTCAAATTTGGCTTTGTATTCGTCAAAATCCATTCCAAATTTTTCTTTGAATTGGCTCTTTAATTTTTTACGTTCTCTGTGAATGTCCAATTCTTTAATATCCAATGCATCAATTTTTAATGCATCTCTTACGGCTTCTAAATTGTTTTCTTGCATTTAATTGGTTTTAAAAGTTAAAAGTTATCTATGATGACCGCCGCCATGAAAACCTCCACTGCCTCTAGGATATGTGTTATGATAATATCCATTGCCATATCCATGATTCCATCCTCTGCCATAATAAGCGTTGCCTAATGGACTATATCTATATGTGCAATATGGATTATAATTATAATGATGCAAGTAATAAGGCCAATACGAATATCCATAATTGTAACCATATCCGGCATACATCATTGATTGAGCAGCCATCATATAATTGATTGCCGCTAAATTTGCGGCTGTGTTAGAATTGTAATAGTTAGAAACCATTGCTTGGTTTTGCTGAACCACTTGTTGCTGATTTTGTTGATAAGTATTTTGGGTATTATAAACATCGTCAGAATAATTTTGACGAGTATCCTGAGCACCTAAAGTAGTAACCGCATTTCCGGAGAATACATCTTTGCTTCCATTTTTATATTGTATTTTTTCAACATCTGTCTTATTGATGGAATACATTGGACCTTCCATATTGGAAGATTTTTGGAAGTGAATAGTTGTTTGAGTCACTTCGTATACTTTTGAAGGGATGATTTCTCCGGTCCTAACGAATATAGAATCCTGAGCATTGCTTGATATTGCAATGAACATTAAAGTTAAGATGATTAATTTAAAGATTGTTTTCATATTTTATATATTTAGGTTTAGTGTTTGTTGACACTGTAAATATACATATAATTATCGAAACAGGGAAATTTTAACAAAAATTATTAATATTTGAAGCCTGTAGCCTCTTTCTTGAGCATTTCCTGCGGCACATCGTGGCCTATATCTTCTATTTTAATCTCACAATTCGGCTGGTTCTTTAATATATTCAATTGGTTTTCTCTATTAACTTCATCATCCTTTGATCCTATAATAGCGGTCATTTTAGGAGTATTATTTTTAATGTTTGTAAATGTGTATTGTTTGAACTTATCTCCAAATGCAGGGCACAAAAGCAAGGCAGGAACATTTGTTTCTTTTGCTAAGTAAAATGCTAATACTCCTCCAACTGAATGTCCTATGATTAAATTAATTTTTTCTTTTTTGATTATATCATATAGAATAAGGATTAGAAATGTGCAAACTCTTATAATCCAAATCAGGATAAAATAATTTAAAAGAGGATAATGCATTTTCTATTTCTGTAGAATGTTCTGCGCCTAATCCATGAATATACAAGCACTTAGTCATCATGGCGCTTTCGTTCATGAGATTATAAACTTTCCATTCCCATAATTTAGTAATCATGATTTATTGATTGTCTTGTTTAAATTGATGCTCTTGCCTAGCGTATTCTTGAGCTTCGTTATCTATCCATTTATTAACATCAGCAGGATTTTCAGTGTTCAACACTGTTTCGCCTTCTTGATTTATGATAGAATAAGTTCCATTTAATATTCCCATAGATACTTTGGTAAGAGTATATTTCTGTTCTAATCCAGGAAATTCTAAACACATGACATCTGGGCTAAGCATAGATATGTGATAATTTGCTTTGACTAATTCTGTATCTTCTAAATTTCTAAAACAGCTATCTATATAATTCTGGAATTCTTGCATTTCGGTATCTTCCTCTAGGGACTCTTTTATTAGCTGTAAGTGTTTTCTCCACTCGTTAATAGTTATTACTCTTAGCATGATTATTATTCTTTATCATCAAAACTTATATAATAATCTCCATTTTTTTCATCTACATCAGTTTGTCTAAATCCTACTTCTTCAATAGCATCCATAACATCTCCTTCTACACCTCCTAAAAATTGTGCATTAGGATCCGGTTCATCATTTTCAGGATTAGAAGTTATTATTTTAATATAAGGTGTTTGATATTTAGCACTCATGCTAATTTCCATTCTTAAAAAAGGAAATACATCTGCTTGATGAGAGCTCTTAGAATTTCTATACTTTTCTACAATCAATTTTAATTTTTCTACTAATCTTCTGTATAATTCACGATTGTATCTTCTAGATTGCATATAGTCAGATATTGTAACACTTTCTTCAGGAGTTTCAGCCGCTATAGCATCTTCATTAGCTACTTTAGTTTCGCCTATTGAAAATACTTTATCTAACCATTGTTTAAAATCAGTTATTTCTTCTCCATATAAATCATATTCCTTTTTTCCTACTATAGAATCTCTTTCGAAGTGTAATTTTTTTTCATCTTCGTCATAAGTAATTATTTGTCCGTCTAAAGTAATATACTTAAGAGTTGTAATTTCCTGTCCATTTTTATCAACAATAATATCTCTTTTTTTAATAGTTTTTAAAATATCAGGATTAGCTTTAACTTCAGCTTCATTTATTTTTGATGCATTTTCATTAGTTTTCTTTTTGCCGGTCCATTCTTCAGGAAGAATATCAGATTCTCCTAATTCTTTAGCGCGTTTCTTGATGAATCTCTTCGCCTTTTCAGGATCAGATGCTCTTCCATGTGCTTTAATAGCATTCTTAAGATCTTGCTTAGTTACAATTGGAAATGAACCATCCGCCATAGCGTGCCCGGCTTTAGCAAGTTCTTCTCTTTTTTCTTTTGAGAATTTTCTTTCGTATAAATCTTCAATATTGGTAGATTGTTTCTCTAAAAGAGCTTTTCTCCATTGTTCTATTGTAACTATCATTTTATTTGGTTTAGAATATTTTTATATTCAGTATATATTGTAAATCCGGAGGCATTATCCCTATCGATATATAAGAATACAATGGCCTCACCCGATCAATATTCCAATTTTAATGCGCCTTTAAGAACCATAGTTGATGGAAATAGCGATGTCTTTAGGTATGGCCTATTCAAATTTCCAGATTCGGCATACGAAGATCCTATTTTCTGCGGCTTTACCATAGAAATAGACGACAGCCCAAACTCTGCTTTCTTCAATCAAGTTCTTCCATTCCTTCAAAATAAAGGAAAAAATAGAGTAGAATTAAGTTCTCGTATTCCAGTCTACAACGAATTTGTTTCTAAAATAGTTCAAATGTTTAAATCTCAGGAATCCGTAGCTTCTCCTGATGAAAAATCGATCTACATCAAATCGCACTATATAAACACTGTTTCGGGCCTAGATTTATTATCTAAGAAATTTGTGGAGTGGAAGAAAGATTTTTTAGAGTTCGAATTATACGAAGATATAGCGATGTATAGTTCGTATTTAGCTTTCTTATACAACGATTTGACATATAGCTATGATACTGGAAGACAAATGATCCCTGAGAATCTGTTGAAGTTCAACATGTACATCAAGATTTCTAATATCAAGAACTTGACTTCCATAGACAAATTATTATCTACTAATCCAACAGATCAACAAATTGCACAAGCATTAAAAGATAATGTGACCTGCATAGTTTATAAATTAACAGATTGCCAATTCGATTTCTTCGATTCTAAACCTATGACTGACGAGATAACTCAGGCAGGAATAGATGCTGGATTAGTAGGAAATTCAGTTGTGAAGATGAAAATGTATTTTAAGTATATCAACAGAGAAATATACAATCCATT
>Ga0182012_10004384_pt1 | contig 14755 bp, 14 predicted proteins | sample 612S2SmetaG_FD_120486 | JGI IMG/M metagenome (GOLD analysis project Ga0182012, IMG submission 120486) | Permafrost microbial communities from Stordalen Mire, Sweden - 612S2S metaG | ecosystem: Environmental > Terrestrial > Soil > Wetlands > Permafrost | place: Sweden: Stordalen | collected... | reverse complement strand
CAGCTCGTGTGCGATCACCATGTCGTTTCCCCCGTCCATCGCCTCGACGGCGAATGCATTGACCACGCCAATGAGACCCTTCTCGATGCCGAGCGAGTGCGGCACGACCGGGGACAACGCCGGGTCGTGATACAGCACGAACAAGCGAACGTCCTCAGGATCCCTGACGTGCCCGCTCACCCGCCATGCCCAATATCTCAATCGAAGACTCCAAAGCGCGGTTGCCGGCAGGGAAGCTCCAGGCGAGCGCACCGGAGGCTGCTCGTGGAGCTCCGGCCGCAGCCGGGTTTTGACGGGCTCATCGAGGCCGAGCCCATAGCGCCGGGCCTCGGCTGCGAAAAAATGGTCGATGGGACGAAAGCGCGTCGCGTCGAGCTTCGCCACATAGGCACGGGTCACGGGGCTGTCGTCCGCCGCGATGGGGTAGATGGCCACGTACAGCGGCTGCCGCCACGCCACACTGCGCAACCGATCCTCGCAGGTGGTGACGCTGACCAGAAGCAGCACTGCGAGAAGGATGGCGATGCGCAGCGAGCGCCACGGGGTGCGTCTGGCTGGCGGCGGGGATGTCGTCCGGGTCACGGGCGAAGTCCGCGGGGGCTCAATCGGCGGCTTCGACGCTGAGTTCCACCAACTCGCCGTCGACCGAAACGTATGACACCGCCATGGGTCTGCAGCACACGGGGCAGTCCTCTATATAGGACTGTTCCTCGACGGATAGATCGAGGGTGAGGTCGATCGATTCCCCGCAGTGCGGGCAGCTCGCCTGTTGTCCCCGGACGAGTTCCATGGGCGCCTAGGGCTGCAATCGCTGCACGGTCCACATCGGCGCTCCGGCGCCACCGGCGACGCGGGTCCAGCGCGCGCGCTCGTGAATGCGAAATTCACCCTCCACCCAGAGCTCCGCGGCATCGACGTTCAGACGGTATCCTCCCCAATGGGGCGGCCGTGGCACTTGGGCCGAAACTATCTCGGGCTCGGGGGTGCCGGGGCCGCCGTAGGGGATGCCAAAGCGGCGGGCCGCTGCGGCGACATTCGCGCCGAGGGCGCCGCGGGACTCGACCGGCTCGCTCTGGCGGCTCGCCCACGCGCCGAGACGGCTCTGCCAGGGGCGGGATTGGAAATAGGCGTCGCTGACGCTGCCGGGTACGCGCTCGACATGCCCCTCCGCGCGCACCTGGCGGTGATGGTGGTCCCAGTGAAAGACCACGGCCGCACGCGGGTTGGCCTTCAGGTCACGACCCTTATGAGACTCATAGTTGGTGTAGAAAACGATGACGCCCGCATCGGGGACGATTTCCTTGCAAAGCACCACCCGCGCGGAGGGCTGGCCCTGCCCATTGACCGTGGCGAGTACCATGGCGTTGGGATTGGGCTGAGCCGCATCGGTCACTGCTTCCGCCAGCCAGCGGGCCGCGATTTCGAGCGGGTTCGCCGGCAACGGGTCGGGCAACGTTTCCGTATACAAAGGCTTTATGCTTGTATTCATAAGCGGATGGTAGCCGTGGCCGCGTTCGTGCGATAGCGGGTCCTGCGGCGGACGCATTAACAGGGGATTGATTTTCAGATGAATTTGGACGAATTGCGAGCCGAGCTTACCGCGCTCGATGCTGACATATTGACGTTGGTCGCCCGCCGGCAAGCCCTCAGCGGGCAGGTCGCGGCCGTCAAGCGCGCGACCGGCGTCGCCACGAGGGATTTCGCCCGAGAGCGCGAGGTGATCCTGCGCGGCCGCACGGCCGCCGAACGGCTGGGACTCGAGCCCGACTTGGCCGAATCGCTGTTGCGGCAGTTGATTCAATCCTCGCTCGCCACCCAGGAACAAGCGCGTGTTGCGGCGCAAGGCCAGGGAAGCGGTAAACGGGCGCTGGTGATCGGAGGGCGCGGCAAGATGGGGGCTTGGTTCTGCGATTTCCTGGCTTCGCAGGGTTTTCAGGTCACGATCGCCGACCCGCAGGGAGGGCTGCCTGGATTCGACCAGCTCGCGGATTGGCAGGACCATCCGCTCGATTCCGATCTGATCGTGCTCGCAACCCCGCTGAGCGCGACCGCCGACATCCTCAAACTCCTGGCGAAGCGTGCCCCACGCGGGCTGATTTTCGATCTCGGGTCGCTGAAGACACCGCTGCGCGCAGGCCTCGATGCGCTGGTGAAGGCTGGCTGCCGGGTGACCTCGCTCCACCCCATGTTCGGCCCCGACACCCAATTGCTGTCGGGCAGGCACGTCATTTTCATCGATCTCGGCGACCAGGCGGCGTTGCAGGAAGCGCAAGCGCTCTTCGCACCCACCATGGCGGAGCGCGTGGTCATGGGATTGGACGAACACGACCGGTTGATTGCGTACGTGCTGGGCCTGTCGCACGCGCTCAACATTGCATTCTTCACCGCGCTCGCGGACTCAGGCGAGGCCGCCCCCCGCCTGGCGAGATTGTCGAGCACCACCTTCGATTCGCAGATGGAGGTGGCGAGCCGCGTGGCGGCCGAGAGCCCGGAGCTGTACTTCGAGATTCAAAGCCTCAACGAGTACGGTGAAGAGTCGCTGATGGCGCTTCAGCAGGCGGTGGCACGACTGGTCACGGCGGTGCGATCCAAAGATGCGGACGCGTTCACTGCACTCATGCAACGGGGAAGAGCATATTTCGATGTACGCGCTCAAGCTCGGGGGGGCTGACCCCGGGGATCGCACGGGATGACAGGGGCGCCGAAGGGTGGATGACATCATTCAGGAAAACGAGACACTCAAGAAGCGGCTCACGGAACTGACCGCCGAGGCGGCCAACAACGAGTCGATCTTGAAGCGCACTCAGGCGCGCGAGCTTTCGTTGTTGCGGGCCGACGGCTTGCCGCAGCTGCTGCATGCGCTGGTCGACGGTCTCAAGGAGTCCTATTCCCTGGACGCGGTGAGCGTCGTGCTCTTGGATCCCCAGCACGAAATCCGCCATTTGCTGGTGGCCGGCGGCGACCGGCCCGAGGAATTCAAGCAGATATTTTTCGTCGATTCCCTGATCAGTCTCGCGCCGCAGCTCGCGGCCCTGCACAAGCCCTGGCTCGGTCCCTTCGTCGGGGCGGACCATCATCTCTTGTTCCCGGGCAACTCCAATTTGAAAAGTGCCGCACTGGTGCCCCTGCCGCGCAAGGACCTGGCCACCGGGGCGCTGTGCTTCGGCAGCCGCGACCCCACCCGGTTCACGCGCCACCACGGCACCGACTTCCTCTCGCACTTGGGCGCGGTCGCCGCCGTCTGCATCGAGAACGCGGTGAACAGAACCCGACTGCTGCGCGCGGGCATCACCGATTTCCTGACCGGATGGCACAACCGCCGGTACCTGCAGCAACGACTGAAGGAGGAGCTGGCGCGCACCCAGCGGCGGGCGGGGAGCATCGCGTGCTTGATGATGGATATCGATCACTTCAAGGGAATCAACGACGGCTACGGGCACTTGGCGGGCGACATCGCGCTCAAGGAGGTCGCCCAGCGGGTCGAGTCGCAGATTCGGAGCATGGACACGGCGGCGCGCTTCGGCGGCGACGAGCTCGCCATTCTGTTGCCCGACACCGGCGCCGCCGAGGCCACGAAGCTCGCCGAGCGCATCCGCGAATGCATCGCGTCGCAGCCGGTCGCGCTCACCGCGGAGATCGAGCGCAACTTGACCGTATCCGTGGGCGTCGCGGCGCTTTCGCCCGGGCGGCACGAGACCGACCTCAAAGCAGTCGCCGACCGGCTCATCGCCGATGCCGATGCCGCGCTCTACCGAGCCAAGGCGTTGGGCCGAAACCGTGTGCAAGTCGGAGCCGGCTGAGGGCACAATGGGCCATGCCCGACCCCCATGCCCATGACTACATCGACCGGCACGGCTTTCGTGCCAATGTCGGCATCGTATTGACCCGGGGCAACGGGGAGCTGTTCCTCGGCGGCCGCGTGGGCGGCCGCGGCTGGCAGTTCCCCCAGGGCGGGGTCAACCGCGGCGAGCGGGTGGAAGATGCGCTGTTCCGGGAATTGACCGAGGAGATCGGTCTCGGCGCCGGGGATGTCGAGGTGCTCGGCTCGACTCGCGGGTGGCTGCGCTATCGCCTTCCCCGGCAATACGTGCGCGATCGCTGCATCGGCCAGAAGCAGCGGTGGTTTCTATTGAAGCTCACCGCCGACGAGGCCAAGTTTCGTTTCGACACCACGGATCAGCCGGAATTCGATCGCTGGCGATGGGTGGACTTCTGGGCGCCGGTGCGCGAGGTGGTCTACTTCAAGCGGCGGGTGTACGCGCGGGCGCTGCACGACCTTGGCAAGCTGATATTCACCGACGGCCTGCCGCCCTATCCGGAATGGTGGGCGGGGCTCAACATCCCGGCCGCGAAAGCCAGGGCGGTTTGATCCGGGGCCGCCGCGAGATTCAGGGCTTGACGACCGCCAGGACGACGATGGCGATCAACAGGAGCGACGGAAGCTCGTTGAACATGCGATACCACCGGGAGGTGCGCACGTTGCGGTCCTGCGCGAACGCCCTGGTGAACTTGTAGCAGTACAAATGGTAGATGATGAGCAGACCCACCAGCATCAGTTTGAAATGCAACCAGCTCATCGGAAGATACAATCCGGGCGCCACCACCAGCATGGCGATGCCGAACGCCAGCGTGGCGCATGCCCCGATCGTCATCAGTGCGAACAGCCGCCGCTCCATCACCTTGAAGCGCTCCACGCCGACCTCATCCCGGGCGTCGGCGTGATACACGAACAGACGCGGCAGATAGAACAGGCCGGCGAACCAGGTTACCAGCGCGACCACATGAAAAGCCTTCAGCCACAGCAGCAGCAACGGTCGTTCCCCCGGTACAAAGGCGGATCATAGCGTGGCGGACCTGTTCGGCAAACTCGTCGTGCGGGCGGCGCCCAGGCGGCGCGCCTGGTTGCTGACGGGCCTCCTGCTGACGCTCGCGCTCGTGGTGTACGCCATTTTCGAGGCCGGCCGCTACGAGGCGGGCTTTCGAGTGATCGACTCGGTGCGCGGCGCATTGGCCTCGAGCTCGCGCATCCGCGCGCTCGAGGCGGAGAATTCGCGGCTGCGCACGCAGCTCGAGGCCGCGGATGTGGGGCGCCGCGTGGACCAGGAGGGCTACAAACAAGTCCAGCGCAGCCTTGGCGACATGCAGAGCCAGATCGCGCGGCTGAACCAGGATCTGTCCTTCTATCGCGGTTTGGTGCAGCCCGATTCCCTGGTGCACGTGAAAGTGCAGCAGATGCAAATCGTGCCCGAGCCCGCCGAGGGGCAATTCCGTCTCAAGTTCGTGCTCATGCAGACCGGCAAACCGGACAAGGAGGTGTCGGGCAGCTCATCGATCGTGATTGACGGCCTGCAAGGCGGCAGGCCGCAAAGCCTCAAGTTCGCGGAGATCTCGCCCAACCGGCGCGAGAGCCTGGCATACTCTTTTCGCTATTTCGAGGACTTCGACGAGCTCGTCCGGCTGCCGAAGGCATTCGTGCCCACGCGGATCGGGATCGAGATCCACACCGGCAGGGATCAGAGCCGCGGCTTCCGGCAGGCATTCGCCTGGAAGGCGCAGGGAATGTCGGTCGAGATGGAAGCCAACGGCGGCACGACCCCCAAGGAAAGCGCGGATGTTCAAACGGAAACCGAATAACAGCGCGACGATCGACACGCTGATCGGCGCGAAGACCCGGATCAACGGCGACGTTGAATTCGCGGGCGGCTTCCATCTGGACGGCTACATCAATGGCAACGTGACCTGCGAAGGCGCTCCCGATTCGTTCCTGTCCGTGAGCGAGCAGGGCTGCATCGAAGGCTCGGTGTTCGCGCCGAACGTGCTGCTCAACGGCACCGTCAAGGGCAACATCGATGCCGCCGACCGCGTGGAACTCGGCGCCAGGGCCAAAGTGCTCGGTAACGTGGCCTACACGGTCATTGAAACGGCCGTGGGCGCCCAAATAAATGGAAAATTGATCCACCGGGCCGCCGCTTCCGCCCTACAGGCCCCCGGGGTGGGGGAAGGCGAACCCGGGTCGCAAAGTTGACGCCTTTGCTTTGATTGACGCAGGGTGCCGAGTAGACTATGCCCATGAGCGCCACTTCCGAATCCGCCACAAACGGGGCCGCCCCGCCGCCTCCGCCCGATGTCCTCGTCTTCACGGATGCAGCCGCCGGCAAGGTGGGTGAATTGATCCGCGAAGAGGCCAACCCGAACCTGAAGCTCCGGGTATTCGTATCCGGTGGCGGATGCTCGGGTTTCCAGTACGGATTCACCTTCGACGAGAAGATGGAAGAGGGAGATTTCTGTGTCGAGAAACAGGGCGTGCAGCTGTTGATCGACCCGATGAGCGCGCAGTATCTGATGGGCGCTGAAATCGACTACAAAGAGGATCTGCAGGGCGCGCAGTTCGTCATCCGCAATCCGAACGCCAAGACGACGTGCGGGTGCGGGTCTTCATTCTCGGCCTGACGCGCCCCGCCCGAGACTACAGCTAGATGAGCGGGGGTCGTGTCGTTCCCGACGTCCTCGCCGCGGTAGATCTGGGCTCCAACAGTTTTCACATGGTGGTCGCGCGCTACTCGCACGGCCAACTGGTCATTTTGGACCGGCTGCGCGAGATGGTGCGGCTGGCCGCCGGCCTCAACGATAGCGGCCGGCTCGACGATGCGGCCACCGAGCGCGCGCTGCGCTGCCTCGAGCGCTTCGGTCAGCGGCTGCGGGCCATGCGCGCCGACAGCGTTCGCGTGGTCGGGACCAGCGCGCTGCGCCGGGCGAAGCGCAAGCGCTGGTTCCTCGAACGCGCGCGCGCGGCGCTCGGACACCCTGTCGAGATCATCTCCGGACTGGAGGAGGCCCGGCTGATCTATTCGGGCGTGGCGCACACCAGCCCCATGAGCCCGGACAAGCGCCTGGTGATCGACATCGGCGGCGGATCCACCGAAGTCGTCATCGGGGAGGGCTTCAATCCGTTGCTGCTCGAGAGCTTGTCGGTGGGATGCGTGGGGTTGACCACGAGCTTTTTCGACGACGGCCGCATCTCCGAAAAGCGCTTCGAGCGGGCCCGCACCGCCGTCAGGCTGGAGCTCGAGCCGATCTCGGAGGCCTACCGCAAGCTCGGCTGGCTGCAGGCCTTCGGCAGCTCGGGAACCGTCCGCGTGATCGGCGACGTGGTGCGCCAATTGAATCCGGATTCGCCGCGCATCACGCTCGATCATTTGCGAACGCTGTCCGAGCGCGTGATCGCGGCGGGACACGTCGATGACCTCGATCTCGAGGACATCGACGCCGCGCGTGCGCCGGTGTTTCCGGCGGGTCTCGCGATACTCCTGGAAATTGTCGAGAATTTCGGTGTCGACCGCGTGCGCGTCGCCGAGGGCGCGATGCGCGAGGGATTGCTTTACGATCTGATGGGCCGATTCACCGACGAGGATGCCCGGGTGCGCAGCGTCCGCGCCATGGAGCAGCGTTACCACGTCGACTCGCTGCAGGCCGACCGCGTCGAAGCCACCGCCGTAAGCCTGCTGCAGCAGGTCGAGTCGGAGTGGGGGCTCGAGGACTCCCTGGCAGAGTCGATGCTGCGATGGGCCGCGCGGCTGCACGAGAGCGGGCTCGACATCGCCCACTCCAAGTATCACAGGCACAGCGCCTATCTCCTCGAGCACGCCGACATGCCGGGATTTCCACGCGAGGAACAACTCCTGCTCGCCGGCCTGGTCGGCGGTCACCGGCGTCAGCTGTCGTTCGAGGCGCTCGAGGATCTGGTGCCGCCATGGCATCGGCACGCGGAATTTTTGATCGTCCTGTTGCGTCTGTCCGTGCTCCTGCATCGCGGGCGCAGTCCGCAGCCCCTGCCGGAGGTCCGCCTGCAGGTCAAAGGCCGGAATTTGAACCTGGAATTGCCGCAGGGCTGGATCAAGGAGCACCCGTTGACGCTCGAGGATCTCGAGCAGGAGCGGGCATATCTCAAGGATGCCGGTTTTCGCCTGAACTTGAACCGGGCGTCCGCCGACGCCGCAGTGAAGGCGCAATGACCGCTACGACTCGGTGAGCGCGAGGCGCTCGTCGTACATGCTCAACAGGCGCGCTTGCGCCGAGTGGTGTCCTGCCCCGCCGACGCGGGTGTACTCGCCGTTGGAAGACATCACCCACGCCTGGCAGTCGTCGGCGAGGTAGAGATCCAAGTCATCGCCGACCCGCGCCTTGAGCTCGGGCTGTTCCACCGGGAAGGCGACCTCGATCCGGCGGAATAGATTGCGGTCCATCCAGTCGGCGCTGCCGCAATATACTTCCCGGTTGCCGTCGTTCTCGAATTGATAGACGCGGGAATGCTCGAGGAAGCGGCCGACGATTGAGCGGACCCGGATGCGATCCGAGACCCCGGGGACGCCCGGCCTCAGGCAGCACAATCCGCGCACGATCAGATCGATCTCGACGCCCGCGCGCGAGGCGCGATACAGGGATTGAATGATGGTCGGCTCGGTGAGCGCATTCAACTTGGCGACGATGCGCGCGGGCTTTCCGGAACGGGCATGCTCCGCCTCGCGGTCGATCTTGGCCGTGAGCGCCTGATGCAGGCTGAAGGGTGCATGCAGGAGCTTGCGCAGGCGCGGCACCCGGGTGAGCCCGGTGAGCTGCAGGAAGATCTCGTGGATGTCCTCGCCGATCGACTCGTCCGCGGTCATTAATCCGTAGTCGGTGTACAGGCGCGCGGTCTTGGCATGGTAGTTGCCGGTGCCGAGATGGCAATAGCGCCTGAGCCCCTTCTCCTCCCGGCGCACGACCATGACGAGCTTTGCGTGCGTCTTGAATCCGAAAACTCCGTACATCACGTGCGCACCGGCCTCTTGCAGCTTGTTCGCGAGCTCGATGTTCGCCTCCTCGTCGAAGCGCGCGCGAAGCTCGATGATGACGGTCACGTCCTTGCCGGCCTGCGCGGCTTCGATCAGTGCGCCCACGATGGTCGAATCGGTGCCCGCGCGATACAGGGTCTGCTTGATCGCGAGCACCTGAGGGTCGCTCGAGGCATGCCTGATGAAATCGGTGACCGGGCCGAAGCCTTGAAAGGGATGATGCAGCAGCACGTCGCCGGCGCGCAGGTTGGCGAAGAGGTCGCCGCCGATTTTCAGGCGCTCCGGAACGCTCGGGGTGAAAGCCGCGTATTTGAGCTCGGCGCGATCCACGAGGTCGTACAGCGCCATCAGGCGGTTGAGATTCACGGGCCCCGACACCTTGTACAGGTCATCGGGGGTGAGCGCGAATTGCTCGAGCAAATACTTCAGGATCTCCTCGGGGCAATCGTGGGGCGTCTCCAGCCGGACCGCGTCGCCGTAGCGGCGCGAGGCGAGCTCGCCTTCCACGGCGCGCAGCAGGTCGTCGACCTCCTCCTGCTCGACGAACAGATCGCTGTTGCGCGTCACGCGGAACTGATAGCAGCCGCGCACGCGCATCCCGTCGAACAGCTTGGGGACGAATGCCTCGACGATGGTGCCGAGGAAAACGAAATGCCGGCTGCCGAGCTCGTCGGGCAGGCGGATGAGCCGCGGCAGGGAGCGGGGCGCCTGAACCACCGCGAGCCCGGAGTTGCGGCCGAAGCCGTCCTCTCCCTCGACCACGATGGCGAAGTTCAGGCTCTTGTTGAGCACCTTGGGGAACGGGCGCGCCGGATCGAGCGCGAGCGGGCTCAAGACCGGCTCGACTTCCCGTTGGAAGTACTCCTTCAGCCACGCGGCCTGAGCTTCAGTCCAGTTTTCCGGCGAAACGAACACCACGCCGTTCTTGGCCAGCTCCGGCATGAGCACATCGTTCAGGACCTGGTACTGCTCCTCCACCAGTTGCACTGCGCGTACGCGAATCGCCTTCAACTGGTCGGGGACGGACAGGCCATCCGGACCGCCCTGCAGCGCGCCCGCCTCCAACAGCTCCTTCAGGCCTGCGACCCGGATCTCGAAGAATTCGTCGAGATTGGCGCACGAGATGCACAGGAACTTGACCCGTTCGAGCAAGGGGATGCGGACGTCCTTGGCTTGTTCCAGCACGCGCTGATTGAATTCCAGGAACGACAGCTCCCGGTTGATGAAGAGCTGCGGGGTCTGCAGGTCTGTGTCATTCATGTGAACGAGTTTGATGCTTTTGCCGTGACAGTTCCGTGAAACCCACCTGCTGTCGAGACGTACATGCTAGCGCGGATAAATGCCGCCGAGGATGCGCGGACCGCGCGCGCCCGTGACGCTCGGGGCGCTGGAGGGCAGCCCGCCGAGGGTGCGGCGCGCGAACCAGGCGAAGGCAATTGCTTCGACATAATCGGGATCGAGCCCGAGCGCCGCAGTGGTTGCCACCCGGGCTGGTGCGAGCTTTCCGGCGAGGGCGGCGAGCAGCGCCGAATTGTGCGCACCGCCGCCACAGGCATAGAGCGAGGCGCCCGGCGCGTGGCGGCGCACGGCATCCGCAACGGTGGTGGCTGTGTATTCGAGCAGCGTGGCCTGCACGTCTTGCGCACGGCGCCCGTCGTTTCCCAGACGGTCGTCGAGCCAGGACATGTTGAAGAGCTCTCGGCCCGTGCTCTTGGGCGGCGGCAGCGCGAGATACGGCTCGGCGAGCAGGCGGTCCAACAACACGGGGTCGCTCCGGCCGGTTGTGCTCCAGGCGCCGTGCTCATCGAAGGCCTCCCCGCGATGGCGCAGGATCCAGGCATCCAGCAGCCGGTTTGCAGGACCCGTGTCGAAACCCGACACCTCCGTGCCGCGCGCAAGCACCGTGATGTTGGCGATGCCGCCGAGATTCAAGATGACGCGGTCCTCGGCGTCGCTGCGGAATACCTGGTCGTGGAACACCGGCAGGAGGGGTGCGCCTTGCCCGCCGGCCGCGACGTCGCGGCGGCGAAAATCGCCCACCACGGTGATTCCGGTCAATTCGGCCAGGGTATTCGGATCGCCGATCTGCCAGGTAAAAGGCCAGGGCAGATCCGGCCGATGGCGCAAGGTCTGTCCGTGACTCCCCACGGCGGCCACATCGGAGGGCTGAACGCCGGCCCGGCTCAGCAACTCGAGGGTGCATTTGGAGAACTCGTGCGCGACCGCCACGTCGATCTGACCGATCTCGTCGAGCGATGCCCGCTCAGGGGATTCGATGAGGGCGGTAATTCTGGCCTTCAGCCGCGGATCGAGCGGCGCGGCGCTCGCCGCCACCAGCGACAGAGGCGACTCACCGAAGTCCACCAGGACGGCATCGATCGCATCCATGCTGGTGCCCGAGATCAGTCCTAGATACAGATCCATGGGCGGGGGTCGACACGACCGCGCTAGTTGACGGCGCCGCGCGGCTCGCCCACGTATTGGGCCATTCCCGCGACCGAGAAGCCCGCAGGCAAAGCGGATCCGAGAGCCCTGTTGGTCGCCGCCGAGATCGGCGGTGAGCCAACTTGCGGGCCGCCGGTGCGCAGCGCCGCGGTCGAGGCCGGTATGGCCGCGGACGTGCCGGCGCCCCCGCCGGCAGCCGCTGAGGATTGCGCAACCATCGGTGCGCCACCCTGGGGGGACGCCAGATCGGCGAGGTAGCCGGCGGTCTGCGCCCGGAATTTGAACAAGGCATCGGCGGTGAGCGGGTCCGCGCCGGGTAGCTTGACGGTCTGCGGGTCCATGTGCACCCCTTTCATCAGGTATTCGTAGTGCAGATGCGGGCCGGTCGCGAGCCCGGTCATGCCTACGTAGCCGATGATCGTGCCTTGTTGCACGTGCGAGCCCACGTGGATGTCGCGCGCAAAACGCGACATGTGTCCGTAGAGCGTCGACACCTCATTGCTATGCGAGAGCACGATGGCATTGCCGTAACCCCCGCGCACGCCCTCGAAGCTGACGCGTCCGTCTCCGGCGGCATGTACCGGGGTGCCGATGGGCGCCGCGTAATCGGTTCCCATGTGCCCGCGGATGAGATTCAGGATCGGGTGCAGGCGGTGGGGGTTGAACACCGAGCTCACCCGGGTGAATTCCACCGGCGCACGCAGAAAAGCCTTGCGCATCGGCTTGCCATCGGGCGTGTAATAGCCGACGGCGCCCGACTCGCTCACGTAGCGGACCGCCCGATACACCTTGCCGTTGTTGACGAATTCGGCCGCGAGCACATCGCCGTCACGCAGATATTTGCCGTCCTGATAGATTTGCTGATACACGGCCGTGAAGTGGTCGCCCTGCCGGATGTCGAGCACGAAGTCGATATCCCATGCGAACACGTTGGCCAGCCGGAGCGCCACCGTCTCCGATATCTGGGCGGACTCCGCCGCCTGGAACAGCGAGCTGTCGATGGTGGCGCTCGCCGTGCGGACTCGGGTCTGCACCGGATTTTCGGTCATCCGGGCGGCGAAACCCGCGTCGTCCCGTACCACGTGCAATGTTTCCGTCTCGCTGACCTTGCGCGACAGCTCCTTCACGGTCCCGTCGCGATGGGTCACCTTGATGGCGTCGCCGGGCTTGAGGAAGTCCAAGCTCTGACGGATGCCGGGCAGCCCACGGATGGCCGCGAGATCGGCCGGATCGAGCGCCATACGCCGGAAAATGGCGTCCAGGGTGTCGTTGCGGCCGACGATCACCTCGATGGTCGACGCCAGGCTCGCTTGCTGCGGTGCGATTGGCGCAGCGGATTCGGGTCTAAGCGCGGCAGCTGCCGATGGGGTGCCCCCCGGATACACCAGCGGTGCGGGGCTGCCGGCGGCCGGGGGCGGGATGTCGCGAGCGGCATGCCATAAAATCAGCACGGCGCTAACCGCCGCGGCGAACGGCGCGACTCGCGTGGTTAACTTGCTGAATTGACTCGCTAATTTTGCAGCGGACAACTTTGCGGCTAGGCGGCTTCCGGATCGCACCATTCGAACTCTCGCAGCAAAGATGCCCAGGCTAGCTGGCACCCCCCGCTCGGTCAATGCGGCGGGACCCATTTGTCACAATCTGTTCATGCACCTTTGCCAACACCCATCGCGACCTAAGGGCTCTCGCTCGAGCGTCGGATCAACCCGTGACGCTTCTTGCCCACGCTGAGGCGGATCGTTCCGCCGGCCTCGAAGTCCGCCGCGGTGATCCGGGCAGTCGGGCCCGCGACCAGCCGGTCGTTGAGCTTGACGCCCCCCTGCTCGATGAGCCGCCGCGCGTCGCTCTTGGAAGCCGCCATGCCGAGCGCCAGGACCACTTCGACGATCGCGACCTCCGCCTGCACGAGTATGTAAGTCGGCAAACCTTGCGCCGCCCCGCCGGCGAAGGCACGCGTCGCGGTGGCGGCGGCGTCCGCCGCGGCAGCCTCGCCGTGGCAAAGACGAGTCGCCTCCGTCGCGAGTATTTCTTTCGCCACATTGATCTCGGCGCCGGCCAGCGCCTCGAGCCTCGCGATTTCGGCGAGGGGCAATTCGGTGAACATGCGCAGGAACCGGCCGACGTCGCCGTCCTCCGTGTTGCGCCAGAATTGCCAATAATCGTACGGCGACAGACGCTCCGGGTTCAGCCATACGGCGCCGCTCGCGGTCTTGCCCATCTTGGCTCCGGAGGCCGTCGCGATCAGCGGCGAGGTCACGCCGAAAAGCTGCGCCTCATGCAGGCGACGTCCGAGCTCCACCCCCTGCACGATGTTGCCCCATTGGTCCGAGCCGCCCATCTGCAGCGTGCAGCCGTAGCGCTTGTTGAGCTCCACGAAATCGTACCCCTGCAGGATCATGTAATTGAATTCGAGGAACGTGAGCGGCTGCTCGCGCTCCAGACGCAGCTTGACGCTGTCCATGGTCAGCATTCGGTTGATGGTGAAATGGCGGCCGATGTCGCGCAGCAGCGGAATGTACTTGAGCTCCGAGAGCCATACGTCGTTGTTGGCCATGACCGCCCCGCTCGGGGTGTCCTCGAAGCGCAGAAAGCGGTCGAAGATGCGGCGGATGCCGGCGATGTTGGCGTTGATCTGGGCATCGGTCAGAAGCTGACGCGTCTCGTCGCGCCCCGACGGGTCGCCGATTTTCGTGGTGCCACCGCCCATGAGCACGATGGGGCGATGCCCGCTGCGCTGCAAATGGCGCAGCAGCATGATCTGCACGAGGCTTCCCACGTGCAGGCTGTCGGCCGTGGCGTCGAAGCCGATGTAGCCGGTGATTCGACTGCTTAAGGCGGCTGCATCGAGCGCCGCGCCGTCGGTGACCTGGTGCAAAAAACCGCGCTCGAACAGGGTGCGCAGAAATTCCGATTTGAATTGATCCATGAAACGCTGATCCCAAGAAATGAGTCGAAGTTATTGAGTTGGAGCGCGGAATCTAGCGGACCTGAGCCTTGGGCGCTGGCCAGTTTGCAGTGGCCGATTTGTCGCGGTGCGATAGCCCGAAGGAAATGATTTTACGCAAGCGGTTGACAGCGATAAACCGGGGGCTATACTGCGCGCCCTTCCAGGTAAAAGCCGGTTTCGAGATGCCTTCGTGGATTGACGGGGGGCGAAACTGCGTTATACTTGAAAGTCTTTCCCCGGCCATTGTCGCCGCGGGACACTCTTTAACAAATTGAATAGGTAACTTGTGTGGGGACTCGTGTCATTTGCTTTGGTGCAATTGATGATGAGTTTCCAGAAACGACCAGTTGTTCATTCGTGAACAAATGTGAGTTTCAGGAACTCGAAAACTTCAGTGACTTAAGTGTATTTAACTGAAGAGTTTGATCCTGGCTCAGATTGAACGCTGGCGGCGTGCCTAACACATGCAAGTCGAGCGGTAACAGGTGTAGCAATACATGCTGACGAGCGGCGAACGGGTGAGTAATGCTTT
>Ga0182012_10004381_pt1 | contig 14758 bp, 12 predicted proteins | sample 612S2SmetaG_FD_120486 | JGI IMG/M metagenome (GOLD analysis project Ga0182012, IMG submission 120486) | Permafrost microbial communities from Stordalen Mire, Sweden - 612S2S metaG | ecosystem: Environmental > Terrestrial > Soil > Wetlands > Permafrost | place: Sweden: Stordalen | collected... | reverse complement strand
TCGACAGTTCTTCGAATCCAGGCTGACGGTGTAGGAAGTTTGTCAACTAAACCGACAGCAGTCCCGAGGGTTGATCGATCACTAAAAGGTGTTGTACAAGCCGTTGTTGCGGACGGCGAGGACCGGAGTCCAGTCACGGACCTGATCGCGAAGCATGTTTCTGGAAGGTCGGACAAAATCAAGGCGGCGATCGATGGCGCGTCACTTTTCTCGCCGAGAGAGTTTGCGGACATCGTTCGGTTGGGACGGGACGAAATCTGCAAGAAGTATCAAGCCATAACTGCAGCCCAGTCTGATGCATTGGTTGCATGCGGAGAGGAGTTGTTGATGTTATTGGAGGAAGTTGAACTTCCGGTAACTACAGACCTGAAACTCAACGTCAATCCCGGTGGGACTCCGGCTTGGCGAAGGCTCGAACAACTTTCCACGGGCCAGCGGGCGACAGCGTTGCTATTGCTACTGCTCCAGGGCGGTACTGGTCCACTGGTGATCGACCAGCCTGAGGATGATCTAGACAACCGTTTCATCTTTGACACCGTTGTGCCGAAGGTGAGGGAAAACAAACTAACTCGACAACTGATCTTTTCAAGTCACAATGCAAATATTCCTGTTTTAGGTGATGCGGACCAAATCGTTGCTTTGCACGCGACCGAGCTTGAAGGTCGAATGTCTGGCTCTATAGTGCCGAACGCAATTGGATCGTTGGACAATTCTGCGGTTCGATCACAAGTGGAGGAGCTTCTCGAAGGTGGTAAAGACGCGTTTGAAACGCGACGCTATCTTTACGGCTTTTAGACCGAATCAAGTCACGCTTTTTGCATTTGCCCAATGATGGATGAAGAAATTCTAAGAAGTCGTGAGAAAGTGCGGTAGAACTTCGCTCAGAACTAGGGTCAGTCCTTATGGTGTCTAAGAACGACGTACGGATTGCTCTTGGTGAGGGCGGAGTTCTTTCAGCTGCATTGCGTCTAATGATTCAGTTGCCTGAATCGGAGTTGTCACCCGATGATCGATCATGGGTCGAAGGCGAACTTGGAGGTTACGCCGATAGTGCGGAGTTGAGCCCGAATCGAATCGCATCTCTCGAAAGTCGAGGATTGATAACAAACGGCACGATTCGTCAAGACGACGTTCGCATTGACGGGCGACCTCTCCCAGCGGAGATTCAAAGATGGTGTGATGCCCCGATTCGCATTCGTGAGGGCGTCGCTGAGATTGAAGACTTATTGGATCAAGCTGCGAGCGACAACTCGACCCTTGCAATCCAGTGGCCACCGAGTGCCATCGAACTCTTGAATATTGCAATTCAAGACGGGAAAGTCTCTGGCTTGAGCCGTGGCATTCGCTTCATATCCGCTCGAAAGGAGATGCCCCGAGGCATGCTTATCCAACTCCTTGAGCAAATTAGAATTGAAGCTTTTCGTCGAATCCACGTTCAACGCGATAGTGCCAGTGAAGGACAAGTTGGTGCATCGGAGGTCGCATCTTCGAACGTGAACAACTCAACAGTGGTGGTCAACGGTAATGAGAACCAGATAATTGTGCAGTCACCCAATTCGTCGCAATTTCTGCTCATGGTTGAGACTGGCGACATCGAAAGTTTGCGTTCAGCACTCCTTAGTCTCACGGTGCCAAATCCAGACATTGACGAATTGGTTGAAATCGTTGAGGCTGACTCGGATGAGACCAACCGTTTGAAGAGATCCATGGATTGGGTGAAAAGACAAGCCGCTTCACTTCCAATTCAAGTTGGAACGGGTATCCTCACGACTGTCGTGCTTCGATTTTTGGGTCTCGCGTAATGTGCAGTCCAAGTGCCAATTGACGCGACAATTCGGTATGTCACAGTTCGCTGAAACCATTGACGCATGCCGGAACATAAACGATCGAAGTGTGGAAAGGTTCCCTACAAGACATCCGTGGAAGCAGTCTTCGCGCTGAAGCGAGTCAACGCCAAAGTGCAGTCAATTCGGGGTGTCCACTTCTGTCCAAAGTGTGCTGCATATCACTTGACCTCGAATAAGGGGATGAAACGCTTAAATGAAGGAAAGAAGTATTGAACATGTCAATGGGGACTGCTGCATGTTTAATTACCCTCGAAGTTGAGCCACTAGTGCGTCGTCGGATCGATGACGTCACATTATTTCCATGGCATTTGAATACTTTTGCAGTTCGACGGATGCACAGACCGAATAACGTTCTTCATGAGCGACGACGGGATTGAACATGATTCGGCGGATCGAGAACGGGACTTTGTACCACGAGGTCGTGAGAGTGGCGTCAGAGCCGAGCATCGCGACGAAAGGCGACTCCTTCGTTGTTTCGAAGCAGAGGCAAATTACATACCGCGAGAAATTGCCAAAGGGAAAACTTGTACTCATTGTAAGTCAGACGACACGACGGGCCAAAGGCTCGGCAACGAAAACTCTGTCGACATCAAATGACGTGACGGAGGAGTTTTATCTTTCTCTCCTGCAGAAAAATCCGGTTGAAATCATGTCGACGCCACAGCATCGATATCTCTGGGTCGACAACGCCTTCTATGAAGCTGAATCCGACGTGACATTCGATCAGGCCGTCGCTCTAGTACGCGAAAGTGGTCTCAAGAGGGCACGGAAGATACAACGGGCTGTCGAAGCGACCCAGGCGAGTCAACTTGGAACTCGCGTGCAAAGAGAAGCGATCTCGGACGCTGTAAAGCATCACATTTGGGTCCGCGACGAAGGTCGATGCGTCGAATGCGGATCACCAACTGAACTGCAGTTTGATCACGTGATCCCTTTGGCGATGGGTGGTAGCAATGAGCTTGCGAATCTTCAACTTCTTTGTGCGGTTTGCAACCGACGAAAGGGCGCGAACCTCACCGTTAATCCGTTGCCCGGACATCTCGTTGGATCGGCGACTCGAATCGCGAAGGGTCCGACAGCGTCGTCAGCACCACTGACTGCCTCAAGTTACATTTCTGGACCAAAGTACTTACTTGTACCGGGGAGCCTTCCCGATGTGGGCATATTGGACAATGTCACTCGTGTCCATCAGCTCGGGCGCGCAGAAGCCCTACGGAAGATTGCCGAACTCAGAATGTTCGTCGAGAGCTTTTCGGAAGATCTCAGCCAAAGTGGAGCCCTTACTGATGACGTAATAGGGGTTTTGACTGAATTCGCAAATCGCGTCGCTTCAGATGATGATGTTGCGGGAAATCCGTTTGCATCAAATCGCTCGTCGGCGAAAGCAGTGAAGAGGAGCGGAAAAGAGTTGTTGAAATTAAAGAAGCAAGTTGATCAATCTGTGGCAGCGTTCAAGACAATTTCTTCCCCGGCTGGCGAAAGTTTCGCTGCCCTCGTTCCACGAGCTGCGGAGTTAGTGGAGAAATTGAACTCCGCCCCAGACCCGAATTGGTCTACGGGGGAGCAGCGCGCCGCATTCTGGGTTGGTTATTTGAACGAACTCCAGTCACTGGAGCGAGACCAGAAGAGGTCTTTGAATTACGAGAAGTTTCTGGAAGCGAAACGTCAGTTGGAAGTGGCCGTGGAGGCAGTGAAGAGCTATTACAATTCAGGGGTTGCGAGCGAGTCCTCCCAGCTTGCCCACCCAGAACGGAAAACTGAAGGTGGAATGGCCTCCACTACTGGTCAGCTTTCAGAAGCGTCGCCGGGGGTCGCTTCCAGTCCAACGGGTCCGACTGAATTAAAAATGTCCCAAATATATGAGGTTCGTTGTACCAAATGTAAACGAACAATCCTTTGGAATTCTGCGACGAATGTCGCGATCCACAAGGGAACCGGGCTGTCAGAATGTGAGGAGCACGCCGCAACATTAGGCCTGCCGACCATCTCGTTCGCATCGGTTCGTGATTCTGCGAAGAGACCGACTCCACGACACGTCTCTCCTCTTCTCAAAGAATTTGGAGAGCGGTTGGAGTCTGCACAGAATTCACTCGAGGAATTACTCAAGAGATCCATTAGCGAGGCAGGTGCCCTTGAAGAACTGACTCGACTCGCAGCGCGAGAAAAAGACGAAGTGACAACGATTTTTGCCAGTCTGACAAGCGCGTGGGAGGTAGAGACCATGCAAGCGTCAGCACAATCAGACGATTTGAGCGCGCTCTCTGGACTCATAACTGACCTAGAGCAAAGACTCACTTCGTTCGAGCAACGAATTAGTACTTCGAAAATCGCCGTTAAGGAATTCTTGTTTAGATGCGACTCAAAGTATGAACGGCCTGAGCTCTTTTGGGAATACAAATTCCTGGTAAGCGAGATTCAATTTCGAATTGATGTCTTGCGCCCGGGGGTAGAACTTTTCTTGGCGGGCGATCGTGAAGAATCGGGCGATGAACTTCACAACGCTCAAGCGTTCTTTACAGAATGCCCCAAGCAACTCGGGGACATTTTCCGGAGGGTAGACGCAATGGACATTTCGAAGAGGTTGAATGAGTCGCTTGGACCACCAGGAGAAGCTGGAAGCGAAGAACTTATTCGGACCTTCGCGCGGGACCTTATCGAAATACCACACCAATTACTTAATCTCGGACGAGCGGTGCGAGGTGCGAGGCTCGGGCCTGAGTTTCTTGAGGCTCAAAATATGATGGCAAAACTTGTTCAAGAGCCGATTCGGAGTTTCATTTCGACGTGCGACACGTTCTGCGATACATTACTCGCCGGACTTGCGACACGAGAGGCCGGCGGCACTCAACAAGTCAGTATCCGATTAGTTCTCGAATTTGAAGTTTCGAAGGCGGATACTGAGGCTGTCCGAGAGGCGTTTGTTCGAGCGCTTGGCGCCTCGCGGCATTCTCCGGCTGATGTCCTACAATGAACCGCACCGGGGTCGCGTTGGCGAAATCTCTTCGATCGGCTTGACCTTCTGACTCGCAGAAATCGGGGTCACGAAACCTAAACCATCCAGAAAACGCCCAACTGTCGCACAATCGAGCCGGTGCTTCGTTCAGTTTCGTAGTGCCCTAATGGGGTGATCTGATTGCAAGTGAATTGTCGTGCGTTGCTGACGGAGCAGGGTCTACTCTCGAGGTACGGACTTCGACCAAGAAGATTGGTTCTTTTGGGTCGGACTCCGTGATCGATTTCGATGACCCCTTGCGTAATTTGCTAAGGCATTCCGTCAGCAACGCCGTCAGCGACACCAAAAAATATGAGCATTCACCGGCGAATCTCAGCGGACAAAATGTGCTACGGTTTGGCGAGATTTGGACGCCAGAAAGCACCGGTGAACAGGAAATATGGGCATGACACGCAAGGGGTCGCGCGCTTAGCCAGAAACGCCGAAAAGGAAGATTGTTGGCATAGATAGTGCTCGCACGGAACTTGCATCGCGCTCCGCGTGACAAGTCAGACCTAAAGTCACCCCATCACGTGGAAGGAATCTCGAATGGCTGCTCAATCACTGTCACGACTCGTCTCGACTTTCGCATTGCTTCTTTCAGCGGTGTGCGTTGAAGTCGCTTTCGTAGCGAGCTCTTCCGTTGCTGGTGCCACCACGGTCAACTGCCATGCGCGTCCTCACGCTGGCATCGATCTCGCCGGATGCAATCTCCGGGGAAGCAATTTCAACGGTGTGAATCTTTCGCACGCCAATTTGCGACGTACAAACTTGAATGGTTCTGAACTTGTGCGAGCGAATCTTACGGGTGCCAATTTGAATGGCGCTCACCTTTCACTCACCGATCTGTCCGGCGCTCGTTTTACAGGTGCAGACCTGTCGAATGTGGTTTCGGGGTCGGTCATAGGAGTTCCGCTGCTACCCGCCCAGTGGAAGGTTGTCGATGGTTACCTTGTAGGTCCGCGAGCCAATCTTTCCAACGCCCAGTTATCAGGAGCCGATCTCTCACGCGCCGACCTATTCGATGTTCGCCTTACAGGGGCGAGCCTTGCTGGCGTGACCTCAGGTTCGATCATAGGTAGTCCGATCTTGCCGCAAGGTTGGAAATTGGTGGGTGGCTACCTGGTTGGCCCAGGTGCGAACTTGACGGGTGCCGCACTGAGCGGTGCCAACATGTCGTTGGTCAATATGCAGGGTGCCAACCTCACTGGTGCCAATCTGACGAGTGCAAACCTCCCCGGAGCAAATATGTCGAATGCGGTTCTTACCGGCGCCACGCTCGTCGGGACGCGGATGAACGGCTCGACACTAGACGGAGTGACCTCAGGGTCAATTGTTGGCACACCGGTACTCCCTACAGATTGGCTCCTCGTGAACGGATATCTCGTAGGCAACAGCGCAAATCTGAAAGGCGCTGATTTCACGAATGCGAATCTGTTTGGGGCTGACTTGGTTAGCGCCAATTTGAGCGGTGCAGTGTTGACCGGTGTTTCATCGGGTTCAGTTCAAGGTCAGTTTTCGGTAACGTTGCCATCCGGCTGGAGTATCCAGAATGGCTATCTGTTCGGGCCTGGAGCGAACTTGGCCGGAGCGAATCTTGCTGGTGTCGGAAGCATTCTCGGCGACTTGCAGGGTGCAAACTTAAGCGGAGCCAATCTTTCCGGCGTTGGTTGGGATGAAGTGACCCTGATTGGTGTCAATATGTCGAACGCGAACTTAACCGGCGCCCATATCAATGGATCGGCGATGACTGACGTCAACCTAGATGGTGCCAATCTCACTAATGCCGATTTCTCCGGATCGGATACGTCCACAGTGACAACAAACAGTTCGACAATCTGCCCTAGTGGAACTTTGGGACCATGCGTCAACTTGTAAGACGCGCAACGTTTGGGTATTCATTATGAAAGAATCTCGCATTGCGGCGGATCGTGGTGGACGAGCTTCGTACCCCGCACGCAGTCGATTCGATCCGATTGTTGCTCTAACGTTGGAATCTATTGTTGGGGACAGTCAGACTCATGATCAGAAGCGATTGGTGGTAGAGAAGTGGTGAGACGTCTTGACAATTGTGAGGCTTTTTTCGAGAGAGACAGTATCGGCTTTCTGGCGGGCAAGTACCGGTGTTATCTCCAGGTGGGAAAGAGAAAGTATTTCAGCGATCAGCGCCGAACTAAGGAAGAAATGAAGTCGATGGCCGATCGTTCAAATGTGACGCCAGTGAAATATCTTTCGGTTGGCGATCGAAACTACTGGCGATATGACGATCGATGGTTCACTGACAGCGACGGACATGACAGCGACGAAGTACGTGCACTCGTCATTACCTATGACTTGCGACTCGACAAGAAACTCAGCCAAGCAAAAACCGCTGCTTCAGCTCAGCGGCTTCCAGATGGTTCACTACGTGAATCAATTCCAGAGAGCGTACGCCATTCGGTCTGGGAGCGGGACGGGGGCGCGTGTCGATCATGCGGCAGCAAGAGTGACTTGCAATATGACCACCTCATTCCCGTAAGCATGGGGGGCGCCAACTCGGTAGACAATCTTCAGATTCTTTGCGGTCCGTGCAATCGCAGAAAGGGTGCGAGTGTTGTGTGAATTTGCGGTTGGAATCGACGAGTTGTGATTGGCGGTGACCCTCAGCGCGTCATGACGCCTTGCCCCGTTCATATTCGGTTATCAAATGACCGCCCGACTAGCGAATCTTAGGTAACGATCAAGATATGGACTGTGTGCGTTTCATTATTGAGTCGAGTTGTGAAACTTTGGACTTCTGAATGGCCGCGATCAATCAGCCCACCACAGCCCTTGTGTTCGGCGCAGGATTCTCGGCGGCCGTCAATCCTGAAATTCCAACCGCGAACGAACTCGGGAACCGTGCGTACCGGCATGTGAAAAAGGCCGGCGGGAGCGCAGCGTCAAGGCGGGAGTTCTCACTCGACTTTCCGTTCGAGCTCGCTCTTTCGTTGCTCGCTGAAAAGCAACCACACCTATCGGAACTTCAGAATCGTCAGAACGCTGTTCAGCTGGCAGAGCTCACTAACTCAATCGCCATGGTCCTTGAGCGAGCGCAAGAACTTGCGTTTGAGACGCAACCACCGAGTTGGCTTTACGAACTGTTGAGTGTCCTCAACCAATGGCACAGCACCATTGTTTCCCTCAACCAAGACCTTGTTGTCGAGACCGCTGTGGAATCGCACTACCTCGAGCCGACCTCTCCGAGGCCTTTATTGCCCGACGCGACACGGCTTGAGGTACTCGCTGCGGGCGGGTCCATGGAGAAAATTGACTCAACCGACCTCCTATGGCACGTCCCACCGTTAGCGGGTGGTACACATCAGCAACCGCGGAACCTCTCGAAGTCGATGCGTCTTCTCAAACTTCATGGGTCGGTTGATTGGTGGTGGGCACCTCCCGACCAGACCGGCGCCACGATTCTGCGCGAGGGGGTCTACGGCACATTCGGCAACGCCTATCGGATGAGCGACCAAGTTCGACGCGACTTCTTACCTGGGCGAGAGCGCTTCATCGTGCCGCCGCTTGCGACCAAATCCATGTATTTCGACAACCCGATCACCCGTCAGCTCTGGCAGGACGCCTTTAGTTCATTACACAATGCGGATCGGATTGCACTCGTCGGCTATTCGCTTCCGATCACCGATCACATGACCTTTGCTCTTTTGCAATCCGCTCTAGATGGACGACCCGTGCGTCTGGACGTAGTGAACAGCAACGTCACAGAACTTCTGCCTCGTTTGAACGCGTTGGTTGGCGTGGGGCGCGGTGACTCCCTCCCATCGTGGGTGCAGACCTACGACGGCATCGATGCAATTGAGACCTACACCCATGAACTCGCAGATGAACGAAGCAGAGAACTCATCAGTGAAATCAAGACCTCATTGCCTCCAGGCGATGCTGATCGGTCGATGCACATTCACTGGGCCAGACCAAACGGGAACACCTCTCGCCGCGTATTTGAAGTCGAGGGTCCCGATGAACGTGGCGTTGTCACTCTCAGGACTGCGACTATTGAACCGACGGACAAACTTGATTCACGAATCGACTACGACCCAAAGGAGGAACCATCAAAGGTCACCCTTGCTGACCTCATTCCGCGGCTCAGCAATGCGACGTCACTAGTGGCTAGGCACGGTGACTCTGACGAATCACGTCTTGTCAGTTACGACGTAAATATCCCATGGATAATGTTCGTTCCAGCGGGTCTTGTGCTTTGACGGTTGTTCTTCGCGTACGATACGTCTAGCCCAAATTACAGAGAGCCTTGGTCGCGTCATCTTTTGTGGCGACTCACTCGTTCCGGACATTTAAAGGATGACCGAAGCATTCTCATTTCTCCGCGCAAGTTGACTTTCGTCGCGCAACCTAGACATCGAATAATTATGGTGTCCGCACATTTCAATCAGCCTGGTCAGAGTCTTGCCAGCAGCGCGACTCACGGTTGTAGATGATTCGGCCCGATGGTGCGCCTGGAAGTTTGCCCTGCAACTTCAAGAACGCCTCTGGCGGCAGATCCAAATCAATACGGGCATCTATACCTTCCTGGCCGGCGTAGATGACGTAATGAACAGCACCTCGACGATAGAAACGTTGCAGAAGATTCTTGATCCCGGCGTAGGCATCGTCAGTGATCAACCGTGCAAACTCCGGCAGCGGAACTCCTACAAAAATTCCAATTAGCATTCCGCCATCAGCCGAAGCCGTGAGCGACAGCCCTCGCTCTTCGACGATGACGCTCAGGCCAGCCTGCGCAAAAACTTGTTGTACATCTTCGGGTGAGGGCACTTCGAATGCACCTGCATCGGATCCACCTTCGTGGGGTGGCAGAAGTGAGGAAGCCACCTACTTGCCCTTTTCCTTGCGAACCCCCTTGAACGGCTTCGGTCCTTCCTTGCCAGCGACGAATTGCCCAGTGTCCGTGTTGCGCTTTATAAAACCGTCGGTCAGTGGGTTGGGCAGCTGACTACGTCCTCGCACTTCGCCTCGACGGAAACCTTCGCCAGTGTTCTTGGCCATGATGTTGCTCCTCCTGCCATCTGGACAGCCGCCGTTTGGCAGTTCCATCCTATCGAACATTTGTTCGTACAGTATGTGACTCGATTTATCCCGTTTTCCCAGGTTTTGCAACATCTTTGAACAATGTCAGAACCATTCATGGTATTATGTCGCTACGAGATAATACCAAATAGTTCTGGAGAAGATCGATGAAAGACAGCGTGGCCGCAAACATTAGAGACCAGGTTCTGGCGTCATCCGACCGCTTCTGGGGTCTATCTGATTTCAAGTTGGCACCTCACGCTGCCACGACAGCATTGTCAAGGCTTGAAAAGACGGGCGAACTCGATCGGGTACGCAGAGGCGTCTACTGGCGTGGACGAAAGACTCGTTTTGGCACTGTGGGTGCTCCGGCGGTTGAAACCGTCCGGAGGATGCTCTCCGATTCCGAAGCCCTTGGTGCATCCGGCTGGTACGCCACGAACCTGTTGAAGCTGTCGACCCAGGTCGCTCCAGTTCCAGTCGTCGCCGTAACGGCCCGCCCGCCTAGCGGGCTTAGCAACGTGCACGTCGTCGATCGTTCCGGCCGGCGCGGTAGGCGTGACGCAAAGCTGAACGAGACTGAAGTGACGTTCCTTGAAGCGCTTGAAGCCTGGGACACCAACGTCGAATTGAGCAACAAGGAGGCGTTCGACCGCTTCGTTGAGCTCCTCGATGGTCGAGAGCTTCGTGCCGAGCGCTTGGTTGAAGCCTCTACCACTGAGTCGTCACGTGTGCGCGAACGTCTCCGCGCTGTCCTTGCCGGCGCGGGGTGGAGTGAATTGGCGAACCGTGTTGAGGGCGCGAGGAGCCCGTCTTCAAAGGAACGTGCGCGAGCCGTCTTACCCGCGGGGGCATACAAGTGACGCAATTTCGCAACGCCGAGTCACTCGCAGATGCGATTGAGGAGGTCTCAAAGAGACGCGGTCGTCTCGACAAGGTATTCATCGAGAAGGACTACTGGGTGACCCAAGTCCTGCGCGCGCTCAACGACATCATTCCCGGGGCTTTTCAACTCAAGGGAGGCACCAGCCTCTCGAAGGGCTACCAACTCATCACGCGCTTCTCTGAAGATGTTGATGTTGTGGTCATACCTGTTCATGGAATGTCGATAGCTGACCGAGAAGCGCATCTGATCTTCATAAAGGACGAAGTTGCTTCACGACTTGGACTCGCGTCACGCGAGCAACGTGCCCCCGGGCATGGACGGCTAGCCAGTCGTGGAGACTACCTCAGTTATATCCCGGTTGTGGTGCCCGAAGTGAAGGTAGACCTTGTTGAAGACGCCGTCCTGCTCGAGACCGGTTACAGCGATGGTTCTTGGCCACCGGAGATGGTCGACATCCGCACAATGATCGGAGAGTCCCTCGACGTGGACGAGAACGATTATGAAGATCTCGCACCCTTCAGGATTCAAGCGCTTGACGCCATGCGAACACTGGTGGAGAAGCTCTTCGCCGTGCACGGCATCGTCAGCCGTCGAATGATAGATGGAACCAACGCTGAAAGATTTGGACGCCACTACTACGACGTCCATTGCCTCTTGGAACATTCTGCGACAAGGACGAAGCTCGGTCGACGGGCCGAATTCGAAGCGGTAGTCGCCGATGTCGAGCGTATTTCCAACGAGCGCTGGGGTGGAACCGTGACTCGACCCGCCGGCGGATTCGCAGACAGTCCGGCATTTGCGCCTCCTGATGGCGACCTGCGACGATGGATCGAAGCGAAGTACGGGGAGTCCTTATCGCTCGTACCTCCCACAAGTGCGCGTCCCGGATTCGAAGCTGTGTTGACTACCGTTCGACGATACGCAGCATTGATCTAAAAGTTGGAACGACCCCGTATCGCGCCAAATGCGGCCACACCTCGTCCACCTTCCGAGTGACCCTTGCTCCGGCGACAATGACTCCACCCAGATCCTGTGGTAGACCATGCCCGAAATCGAGCGCGTCACGCGTGAACCTCTCATTCCAGTAGTTCTCGACCTTGAATACTTGGCCAAGTGATTCACTTTGTGAAGCAGGGTTGTACTGCAAGTAGCGCCGCCAAAAAGGCATCGTGGCCTACTGTTGAACATTATGGACGAGTCACCCCCAAAGGTCGAGCCATCCACTGAGAGCAACAATACGAGGAGTGCGTTGCGGACGACGGTGCTCCTTGCGGGTCCCATCATTGTGGTTTCAATGGGGGTCGCAGGCCTCTTTGTGACTGGTGACTGGTTTTCGAAGTGGGAGTCAATCATTCTGATATCTGGTGGTCTTGGATTGCTGACCACTACTTTTACAGCCTGGAAAACCCAACGAGTCATACCGGATGATCAGAGGTGGACGAAACAGTTTGTCATCATGTGGCTTGTCATACTCATGGTATTCATGGGTGCTGGCCTTTGGCTACTGCAAGATGTCCAAAAGGGACAGCCACTGATTTCTCGGGTCAACGGAGACCTGGACACTATTTTGCCGATTTGCGTTGCGATGATCAGTTTTTCAAGCAAGCACAATTTTCAGATTGGACATCAAGGCGAATGAAGTAGGAGTAGATCATGCTGATCGCGCGATCAACATGAAGGAGTTGAGTACTACCACGTCTGCAGGAACATAGTGCAACTCATCCATGATGCGCCCGAGTCTGGAGGTCCCAGTCTTTGAGCCCGAATCACTTTTCACTTCGTCTTTGCTGGAAGATCAGTATTTATGACCCCTTGCGTGGCTCGCAAAGGCAGTCCGTCAGCAACGCCGTCAGCAGCGCCAAAAAATTTGCGTACACACCGGCGAATCTCGGTGGACAAGATGTGCTACGGTTTGGCGACATTTGGACGTCAGAAAGCACCGGTGAACAGGAAATATGGGCATAACGTGCAAAGGCACGGACAAAAATTTCTTCAGCAACGACGTCAGCAACGCCGGAGAATTTGTGAAGACAATGGCGAATCTCAGTGGACAAAATGTGCTACGGTTTGGCGAGATTTGGACGTCAGAAAGTGGCGGTGAACAGGAAATATGGGCATGACACTGTCATGAGCAAATGGTGGCTCAGGTTGGTATCAAGATGAAGGAGACGCCCGAACCGGCGTGATAGTAGGGATTCCTATCCGGCGCGAACCCTGTGTTGGCGGCGCCGTTCGCGAGCACATCGTTGAGTTCGAGAACTGTGAAGTGGCTTCCGTTCACCGCGGTTACCCAGGCCACGTGGCCGGCGCTGTTCGTTACTCCATTCTCGCCTGGCTGAAAGACCACGATCGAGTTCACCGTGGGTGTCGTGGTGACGGTCCATCCGTGCTTCTGAGCGCTCGTCGCCCACAACTTCGCGTTGCCGGTGACGTCGATGTAACTATTGTTCGCCGGGTAGGCGGAGGGGAAGTTGATGACGTAGTCGTGGAAACGTACTTCGGCGTACCACGTGCAGTAGCCACTCTCGTTGAAGGGATTAGTGGATACCGTCTGGCCGTGTAACGGGCTCCACGAAGATGTGGGAGCCGTCGGCGTCGAGGGTATCGTCGGCACGGACGTGCACTGAGGTATGGACGAAGTAAATCCGTCAACCGTAGGTGTGTTCGTGTAGTAGTCAGAGATGTAGTCATTGCTTGAGAGCTGGTCCCACACCGAGGTGCCATTGACGTCAGTTCCAGATGTTTGGCAGGCAATCTGGATACCCGTGCCGTCACCCATGGTGCCGACGATTGAGTAACTCGTGCCCGGCCCCGATCGTTCGTTTACGCTGCCGTTGGTGGCGCCCGGAATGGTTATCTGATAGGACGTCGCGGAGGGAATTGAGTTGGGAGGCGAACTCGTCGTGGTTGTCGAACCGCACATAGGTATTGGCGGACTGAATCCATAGGACACCGGTGTGTTCGTGTAGTAGTCAGAGATGTAGTCATTGCTTGCGAGCTGGTCCCACACCGAGGTGCCATCGACATTTGTACCCATGGTCTGGCAGGCAATCTGGATGCTCGTGCCGTCGCTCAGCGTACCCACGATTGAGTAGCTCGTTCCGGGTCCCGAGCGTTCATTGACTGTGCCGCTCGTCGCTCCAGGAATTGTTATCTGATACGTGTACGTAGTCGCGCCCGCTCGTCCCGAAGCCGCGAAAACCGCTATCAGCAGACAGCACAAAGTGACAATGAGCAGGTTTCGATTCGCGCTTTGAAGGCGCCGCTGAGCGAGGGCTGACATTCCCAACTTTCTTCCTCTGTATGACTTGAGCACGTTTAAGTAGTTCTACTACAGCGGCGAACGTGCATCCAGGGACCCCGGCGCACTCTTTCGCAACTCACCCTCTCGCGCACTTCTCGATCCCCACCAGGTGGACAACATTCCAACCCCGGCAATGTTGTTGTTCCCAAAGAAGTCCGGGAGACCTTACGGTGCGCGTACCACGGCGTGCTGTGACTCGCTCTGAGTTAACCTCGTTACCGCGCCCCATTAGGTCCCGAGTTTGCCACGTACAACCAACGCCCACCGCTTAAGAACGGGTTCGTGAGACCGTGAGCGGATCTTTCGTGAACACAGTCAATAGGGGCGTATCGTTCCTTCGACGCAGCCTCGCATAGAGGCGGCAACCAGGAGGATCGAGGTTCGAGATGAGCAGGCGCACTGGCTCCCTCGCATCTCCATCAAAGGTGAGCCGATGACGACCAAGGCACTCGCTGCAGCGGCTTCTCTGGTTGCTGGATTTTCGGCCCTTGCAATATCGCTTGCAACTACAACGACTACAGCTAATGCCGCGCCCGCTCCACGCGCAGCGGCGTACGACTTCAGAAACCCCGACAGCATCGCGATCTCAGGCCACGACGCTTTCGTGGCCAACGGCGACTCCGTCACCGAGTTCAATACGTCAACCGGTGCGCTGGTTCGCTTGATAAGTG
>Ga0182012_10004379_pt1 | contig 14770 bp, 7 predicted proteins | sample 612S2SmetaG_FD_120486 | JGI IMG/M metagenome (GOLD analysis project Ga0182012, IMG submission 120486) | Permafrost microbial communities from Stordalen Mire, Sweden - 612S2S metaG | ecosystem: Environmental > Terrestrial > Soil > Wetlands > Permafrost | place: Sweden: Stordalen | collected... | reverse complement strand
CCGCACCGCTGCGGGTGGAGGAGTTCTTAGCGCGCAGAGCGATGCCGACGATCAACTCAATCTGGCTCCGAACTCGGTTGCGGGCTTCAACGTGAACACTATCGCGATTGAAGTTCCAATCACCCTTTTGACCAGCGACGGCAAACTGCATCCGGCAACGGATCCAAAGGGAACAATCGGCGCGTGGGCGACAACCTCGCGGCCGCAGTACACGATCCTTAACTCGCCGAAGCCCCCCTCGACAAGCGGTGCGTATGCGCAGGTTCAGCGCCTAGGCAACCCGCTGATCAATGAGCTCATCATCGGAACCGGAAGCAAGGACCTTTGGAGTATGTCGCAGCCGGTGAACGATAGCCAGTTTGCCTCATTCGACCTTGATCCACTGCTGGCTCGGGTGCTGAATGCCATCTACGGGATTGCCATTCCTACGCCCCCGCGTACGGATCTGCTGCCCCTCGTCACGTATGCGCCTCCAATCGCACCGGCCGGAACCCCGGCGGGCCCGATTGCCGATATGCTGCGCCTGAACACCGGTGTGCCCCCCACCCCGGTCAACAGCCGCAAGCGCCTCGGTCTACTCGCCGGCGATGCAGCGGGATTCCCCAACGGCCGTCGTCTGACGGACGATGTGGTTGACATTGCGGCACGGGCGGTAGCCGGAATCCTGGCTGGTCCAAAATACAACTACCCGATCGGTGATGGCGTGAACGCGCCCGACGTTCCTCCGCAAGAGACGTTCCCCTACGTCCACTATGCATACAGTGGACGTGAGAGCCGCCACATCAGCCCGGGCGACCCAACCGGTTGCGGCGACCAGCCGAACTCTTTCAGTTCACAAAACAGTGACAACCCACCGCTCAACCAGGGCGGCCCCACGCCCTGCCCGACCAACTAACCATTGGGCAAGTCCACATTGGTTGATTGATCATTCACCGGTTCTCTGCGCGGAGTCCATTCCGCGCAGAGAACCCTTTTCAAGGACTCTCACTCAAGGGTGTCTCATGAAGTCTCATCAGAGATTGCTTCTCTTCTTCGGCTTGCTGCTTCCCTGGGTTGGAAACGCTCAGCAGACGGCCGCGACGCAGGTTGAACAGCCGCTCTCGTTCAACCCGGGCACAGCTGCACAAGACACTCCAGCGCAACAGCGCATTGCGGCGGCACGGCAGCAGTTGAAGGCCGATCTGAAGAGAGTGCAGGCTTATAACGAACTGGCGCTCGCACTGCTGCGCAGGGCACGCGAGACCGCCGATCCCGCTTATCTGAATGAAGCAAACGACGCCCTGACACAGGGGGTGAGCCTGGATGCAAATGACTTTCAGTTGCGGCGGACCGAGGTGGCACTGATGCTAAGCCGGCGCCAATACTCCCAGGCGAAGGAGCTCGCGTCGACCCTTCACCACCGGGTGCCGGACGATGTGATGGTCTTCGGCTATCTCGCTGAAGCGGACATGGGGTTGGGCAATTATTCATCCGCAGTGGACAACGCGCAGTGGATGATGAACATGCGCCCCAACAACACTCCGGCGCTGCTGTTGGGGGCGCGCTTGCGCGTGATCTATGGCGATAGTCACGGAGCAATCGAATTTCTCAATCGAGCGGCTGTACAAACCTCGCCGGTAGAGGTTGAAGAACAGGCATGGATCGCCAACCAGGTGGCGTCGATTCAGATCGAATCGGGCCAGACCGAGGAGGCGGAGCAAACCTTGCAGCAGGCAACTCAACTGTTCCCAAACTATCCCTACACATTAGAGAACCTGGCGCGCGTTCGCATGGCTCAGAACAGGGCCGGGGACGCATCCGCACTACTGCTTAAAGCCGTAACGCTCGATCATGACCCGCACATCCTCTATCAATTGGCTCTCGCTGAGCAGGCCGCCGGACAGGCGCCACAAGCGAGCAGGACACTTGAAGAGTTTGAGAAGCTCGCCAACGATCCTAATCGCGGAACGGAGGAGTCAATGCGCGACCTGATACTCATGCTCGCTGAAAAGCCCTCCACTGCCCCAGCTGCGCTGAAGCTTGCCAAGGCCCAGGTTGAGTCGCGCCAGGACATCTGGATATTGGATGCATATGCGTGGTCCCTGTATTCCAACGGGAGGTTTTCAGAAGCAAGCGATGCGTCGCAAAAAGCGATGGCAACTGGAATCCAGAGCGCGCAGATCTTCGATCACGCCGGCCGCATTGCGCAGAAGCTGAATCGCGACGAGGAGGCGGCCAAATACTTCAAGATGGCTATCCAATCGAACCCTGCTTCTGACTTTGCCGCGGATGCACTGCGGTCTGCGAGCATGGCTCGGGCCACAACCGAGCCCCGGCCGAATGACGTTCGGGATGGTGACGCGCAGACCGCTGTGGCGGCAGCGGACGCGCAAGCGACGCAATCCGCTGCTGACCATGCGGCTGCTCTTGCACCAGCCCACCGCGTAAACAAGGGGATTGCGGTTGCATTCTCGCCTGTACCGGAGCGCCTGCTGACGCCTGAACCGACGGACACGAGCCGTGCCATTCAAAAGGCGCAGCAGGCATTGACGCGAAATCCGAACGATGCCGAGGGCTACTCGGTGCTGGGCGCGGCCTATTTCCAACGCGCACGGGAGACAGGCGATGTAAGCGATTATCAGTCTGCGGAAGAGGCTCTGAAAAAGTCGCTTGATCTGGATTCCTCAGACTTTTCCGCAGCCGATGCCCTGGGGACTATGGCTGAAGTCTGCATGGGCGAGCACCGCTTTACCGATGCGTTGACATACGCGCAGAAGGCGCTTTCGCTCGGCACCGGAGACGTGTCGCCCTTCGCCATTATTGGCGATGCCTATGCGGATAGGGGCGAGTACGACAAGGCAGCCGCGGCCTACGCCCGGCTGACGCCGCGTGACATGACGCTTTCTCCTCATGCAGCTTATGCCCGCGACAGCAGGCTGGCTTATTTGAAGTTTGTTGCGGGCGACACTGGCGGGGCAATTGAGCTGATGCGGAAGTCAGTATCAGAAGGAGTGGAAGCGCAGCTTCCGCGCGAGAATCTGGCCTGGCTGTACTACGAGCTGGGAGAGTTTGAAGCACAAGATGGCGACGCTGCGTCTGCCGATGCAGCCTACCTAGCCGCGCTCAACACGCATCCTGGCGACTATCGAGCACTTGCGGCTCTCGGCAAGCTCCGCGCCAACAATGGCAGGTTCGACGAAGCTATAGTGCTTTACCAGAAGGCCATCGCCGTTGTGCCCATGCCTATCTTCATTTCGGAGCTCGGCGATCTCTACGCAAAAACCGGAAATCAAGTTGAAGCGCAGAAGCAATATGCGCTGGTTGAATACATTGGACAACTCGGCAAGATCAACCAGGTGCTGCACAACCGCGACCTCGCGCTCTTCTATGCCGATCACGACACGAAGCTGCCCGAAGCTCTCGATCTCGCGCAAAAGGAGCTCGAAGTGAGGCAGGACATTTACACATGGGATGCGCTTGCATGGGCGCTTTACAAGAATGGCAAGCTTGCCGAGGCTGCCGAGGCAAGCGACAAAGCGACGCGTCAGGGGACGAAGGATGCGATACTCCACTATCACGCGGGAATGATCGCCGAGAAGCTGGGGCAGCAGGACAAGGCTCTGTTCGAGCTGAAACGGGCTTTGGAGATCAACCCGCGCTTCCATCTCGTCTACGCAAAGGCAGCGAGTGACAAAGTGGCATCGCTGGGACCGCAGTTGGCAGCTTCGGGAGGTTCGAATGACATCGCTCGCTAGACGGCTCGGCCAGGTTCTCTCGCTTGTTGTTCTGGTGGGCCTTTGTCGCTCTGCCTCGGCTCACCCCATGGGCAACTTCAGCGTGAATCACTACTCAAAGATCACGGTGGAGGGCGAGCGCGTGCGCATTCGCTACATCATCGATCTGGCTGAGATTCCGACTTACCAGGAGCTGCAGAAGGCGGGCATTCCGGCTACGGCAATCGATCCAAAATCGACGCCGGTCATTGAGTACGTTGCACTCCGCGGCGCGGAACTTGCGCGCGGCCTGGTTCTCACGCTCAACGGCAACGCGGCTGGCCTTCGCCTGGTCTCGAGCGACGTGATCTTCCCCCCCGGCGCCGGTGGCCTGCCCACGATGAAGATGGGGTTTGTGTTTGAAGCAGCCATGCCTGCGGCAACTCCGGGCGCGGCCCCGTCTGGCACGGCCTCAGCGAGTGCCGCTTCGGCCAGCCCAGGGACAACAGCGGGCGCAGCCCGGCAAATGGCCATTGAATATGCGGATAACAATTATCCCGGCCAAAGCGGATGGAAAGAGATAGTCGCCACTTCAACCACCGGCGCACTGCTGCGCACTTCAGTCCCTGCGACAGATCGGAGCGGCGAGTTGAGCAACTATCCAACCGACCTGCTCACCAGTCCGCCGCAAGTTCTCGAGGCTACGATTGTCGCTGCAATGCCCGTGCCTTCACCCGCAACTGAAACGGCGCAAGCCGCACGCTCGTCGCATCCAGCAGCAGTTTCCTCACCGGCGCCTGCGACCTCATCGAGCCAACCCGACGCTGAAGCCGGTAGAGCGTCGAAGCAGGCTGTGGCAGCGAAGCCGCCATTGCCTCCTGCGGTAGCGCCGGAAATGGCGCAGGCAACACCAGCGCCCTTGCACTTGCAGGCCAATCAACAGCAGACACCGCGCAGCAAATTCACTGAGCTGATTCAAGCCGAGCATCTCAGCCCTTGGTTCCTCTTCACCGCAGCCCTGATCGCAATCGGGCTGGGAGGGCTGCACGCTCTTGAGCCGGGGCACGGCAAAACGATTGTTGCCGCGTACCTCGTCGGCTCCAAAGGGACTGCGCGCCATGCCGTGCTTCTGGGCGTAATCGTGACCGTGTCGCACACCATCGGAGTCTTCGCACTGGGCGCGATCACCCTCTATGCGTCGCGCTACATTGTGCCCGAGCAACTCTACCCGTGGCTCGGCGCTTTCTCCGGAATTACGATTGCGGGCCTTGGCTGCTACATGCTCCTGCGCCGCTTGACCGGAACTGCGACGGATCATTCTCATGCTCCCGGCGAAGGCCACTTCAACTGGATGTTCTGGAAGCGTGCGTCGAGCGAAGAGGCAAACAGCGCCACAACCCCGACGACGCCGGCACCCGCGCGGTCCGTCAGCATGGCGCAACTCTTCACCCTGGGCATCACCGGTGGAATCATTCCCTGCCCCGCCGCGCTCATCGTGCTGCTCAGCGCCTTTGCCCTGCACAGGATCGGTCTCGGATTCTTTCTGATTGTCGCTTTCAGCGTTGGGCTGGCAGCCGTCCTCATCAGCTTTGGCATGGCCATGGTGTATGCGCGGCGCTTCATGTCGCGGCTCCAGGTCGATGGGCCGCTTACCAAGCGCTGGTTGCCGGTTGCGTCCTCGGCATTCATCACCGTACTCGGCCTCATTCTCACCGTGCAGTCGCTGTCAACGGTTCACTTCGCGGCAAACCTGATCTCCAAAGAGCGCCTGGGCCCGGCGCTGTTCGTCATCGGCCTGGGCCTCATTCTCGGCATGCGCCACTCCACCGATGCCGATCACGTGGTGGCTATCTCAACCATCGTCAGCAAGCAGCGCAGCATCCGCAATGCGGCTTTCATCGGCTCCGTCTGGGGATTGGGCCACACCATCACCATCTTCATCGTCGGCGCGCTCATCATTCTTTTCGGCGTGGAGATTCCGCCGCGGCTCGGACTTTCCATGGAGTTCAGCGTCGCCCTGATGCTGATTTTGCTGGGTATTTTGAATCTGACAGGCATTCTGCAAAAGGTCACCAGCTACTTCACACCTTCGTCGGCCACGTCTCCGCTCGCGACCGCGCCGCAAGGCCAGGGATCGACAAGAATGGAGCGGCTGCTCGAAAAATCGGTAGGCCGCTTCGGCCTTTACCAGTGCCTGCGGCCGTTGGTCATCGGACTCGTTCATGGGCTTGCCGGTTCGGCAGCCGTGGCGCTGCTAGTGCTTTCGACCATCCACAACCCTGCCTGGGCAACGGTGTACCTGCTCATCTTCGGCATCGGCACCATGATTGGAATGATGTGTATGACCGCGGCAATCGCGGTTCCGCTCACCTTTGCGGGCGACCGCTTCACCAAGCTCAGCAAGTATCTTGGTGCAGCCTCAGGCATGGTGAGCCTCTGCTTCGGGTCATTCCTCGTGTATCAACTCGGATTTCTCGGAGGACTCTTCACCAGCCATCCCCATTGGACGCCTCAGTAGCGCTGCTCGTTGAAGCGCTCTATGCCGGCATTGCTTGCACCTCGCCGCTCTGCTTTGCCCACCCGCGCTGAACCACCGCAATCCGCGAATTGCCTTGGCTATTCCGCCTCTATAATGGAGGCGGAGTCCGGTTTTTTGCCATGGCATTTCGCGCTGCTCTTCTTGTGTTTGCCACTCTCCTCCTTCCTCAGCAGGCGGCGCAGAAGTTTGGCGTAGACTTGAGCGGCCGTCCCATTGTGCAGCTTGCTCCCGGCAACGCAAAGGCAATCGTCCTCTTCTTCGCCGCAACCGATTGCCCGATCTCCAACCGGTATATCCCTGAGATCGAGCTACTCAATCGCGAATTTGCGCCTCAGGGCGTGGCCTTCTGGTGGGTGTATCCCAACCCCACCGACACCGCCGATATCGTCCGCCAACATCGGCAGCAATTCAACATTCAGGGTCAGACCGCTGTCGACACAGACCAGCGGATTACGCAGATGGCTCACGCAACCATGACGCCCGAAGTCGCTGTCTTTGTTCCTGCCTCGTCGGAACTGCGCGAGGTTTATCTCGGCCGCGTGGACGACCGTTACATTGCGCTCGGACAGGAGCGGGCCGCCGCCACCAAACACGATCTTGCTGACGCGATCCGCGCTGTGCTCAACCACCAGCCCATTCTCAAGCCGGGCGGCCCACCGGTTGGCTGCGCGATTGTGCCACTTAAGGGCCAATGAGATTCCTGAAGCACATTCTGGTGGTCGCAGCATGCGCGGTCGCAATACCGTCCACTTCTCTTACGCAGCACAGCGCCAGCGCCGCGTCCAGTCCGGTGACCTGGAATCACGACATTGCGCCCATCATCTATCACAACTGCGCGGTTTGCCATCATCCTGGGGGCGGCGGGCCATTCAGCCTGCTCAGCTTCCGCGACGCCCTGCGCTGGAGCCGGCAGATTGTCACTGTTACTGGCTCGCGCTACATGCCGCCCTGGCTGCCTGCCCCGGGCTACGGCGACTTCGCCGGCGCGCGCCGCATGAGCGATGATCAGATTGCGCTGATTCGCCGGTGGGTCGATTCCGGCATGAAAGAAGGCGATGCTGCCGAAGCGCCCACACCGCCTCACTTCGACACCGACTGGCAGTTGGGCAAGCCTGATCTCGTGCTCACCATCGAGCGCCCTTTCACACTTCCTGATGCGGGCACCGATGTTTTTCGTAATTTCGTCTTTCGCTACACGCTGGGCGAGACTCACTTCATTCGCGCCGTTGAGATTCGGCCCAGCGTGCCCGCGGTTGTCCACCACGCAAACATCCTGATCGATCGAACGGCTTCGCTCCGCCGCCTTCATCCCAATGACTGGCAGGACGGAGTTGCGGGCATGGAGATTCAGCTTGATGCCGGCAACACCTTTGACCCCGACAGCCACTTCCTTTTCTGGAAGCCAGATACCCCTGCCCTCGAAGAGCCCGCCGGGATGACCTGGCGGCTCGACCCAGGCAACGATCTCGTTCTCAATATGCACCTGAAACCGAGCGGCAAACCCGAGACTGTCAGCGCGCAGATCGGCCTTTACTTTGCCGCTGAGCCCGCCGTGGAGCACCCCATGCTGCTGCAGCTTGAGGATGACCGCGACCTGGATATACCGCCCGGAGCGCGAGACTTCGTGGTCGAAGACGAACTCACGCTTCCCATCGATGTGAAGGTCTTCGGTGTCTATCCTCACGCGCACTATATCGGCCGCGAGCTTGCGGGATGGGCTATTCTGCCGAATCAGCAAAAGAAGTGGCTCATACGCATCCCCAGCTGGGATATTGATCGCCAGTCTGTATATCACTATCGCGAGCCAATAGTGTTGCCGCGGGGCACAGTACTGCACATGCGCTACGTTTACGACAACTCTGCTGACAACATCCACAACCCGAACAGCCCGCCGGTCCGCGTGCGCGCAGGCAATCGGTCGGTGGACGAGATGGCTCATTTCTGGCTTCAAGTACTGCCTGTGAACACGCCGAAGGATGGACCAGACCCGCGCCTGCTGCTGGAAAAGGCCTGGATGAAACACCGAGTCAAGCGCGGCCCCGAAGACACCATCGCCCGCTACAATCTCGCCGCGGCCGAAGCCGGACTGGGCCAATACGCGGCAGCCGCGGCGGAGTATCGGCGCCTGCTTGCAATACACCCAAACGACGCCCGCGCGCTCAACAGTCTCGGGGCGGCACTGGAAAGCGCTGGAGACCTGGAGCGGGCTCAGGCTGCCTTCCGGCAAGCCATCGATCACGCTCCAGACAATTGCGACGCTGAGTTTAATCTCGCCGGGCTGGAGTTAAGGCTCTCACAGTTCGATAAGGCTGAGGCACATCTACAAGCTATGCTTCAACGCTGTCCCAAAGATGCGACTGCCCACAGTGCGCTCGGCGTGGCGCTCACAGGTAGAGGCGACCGCTCCGCTGCGCAGATAGAGTTTGATCGGGCACTCTCGCTCGACGCTTCGGATTTCACTGCGCTTTATCATCTTGGCGAAAGTGCGATTGAGGCAGGCGGATTCGACCGCGCAATCGATCTGCTCGAAAAAGCCAAAGCGCAACGGCCCGAGGATGTCGACACGCTTGAGCACCTCGCCATGGCATTTGCACAGTCCGGCCGCACGGGCGAGGCTCTCAACGAACTTCATGCGGCTGCGAAGATTGCCCCAGGTGACGCCGTGGTGCATTCGCTCCTGTCGCAACTGCTGGCCGCCGCCGGATCGCTGGCCGAAGCAATCGACGAACAGAAGCAGGCTCTCCACATCGAGCCCAGAGAAGCGAACGGATGGAACAACCTGGGCGTTCTCGAGGCTCGTGCGGGAAAGACCGCAGCAGCTCGTGCCGACTTTCAGCATGCGCTTGAGCTCGCTCCCGATCACGCTGAGGCGCGGGCCAATCTCGCCCGCATCAATCGGGATTAGCCATGAATTCGGGTCAGCTTTCCTGAGTTCAGCCGATGTTCTCCTGCCCAGTGTTTGTCACGATCTCCTCGATTGAAGTTCTTTTCCCTCGGACACCAGGCAAGCTGGTGTGGTGTCACAGAAGTTCAAGGCACACTTTGCAAAGAAGAGCCGCAGATCCTTCGACTCAACACCCCCGAATTGGAAAACGTTTGGGCCCCGTTGGCACGGGATGACAGGACTTTTTGGGGGTATCAACTTTGGAGACGGGAAAAGCGATCGATTACCCAGGGTTCCAAGGTCGCGCCAACGCACGACCGTGCATCGCAGCATTACCGATAGCGCATAACATTACGTTGCAATAAGCCCATTATTTGACATGACATATTGACCTTGAATCTCGTAAACTCACTGAGGCAACTTCTCCGCCAGTTTCACTTGATCGAGGGGGTCTTATGGTCTCGAGCCCTGTTTCGCCGATTGTGGCAATCGGCGAAGTGCTGTGGGATCTGCTTCCCGCCGGGCCCAGGCTGGGTGGCACAACAACAAATTTCGCTGTGTTGACTGCCCGGCTTGGCGGCTATGCTGCTCTGATAAGCGCCGTTGGTTGCGATGAACTGGGCGCAGAAGCTACCCGCCAACTACATGCGCTGGCCCCGACCGACTCCGAGGCCGCGCCTCACCTTGAATTGTCTGGACTGCAAACTGCACGTGGTCTTCCCACAGGAACGGTCGGCGTGACCCTCGACGCAGAGGGCAGGCCGCGCTACACGATTCACGCGCCTGCGGCATGGGATGGGATCGAGCTGACGCCGACGCTCGCTGCATTTGCGCAAAGTGCTTCCGCTGTCTGCCTCGGCACGCTGGCGCAGCGTGGCATGCGCTCTCGTCATGCAATTCGCAGTTTTGTTGAGTCTTTGCGGCCCGAGTGTGTGCGCATTGTCGACATCAATCTGCGCTTGCCCTTCGCTCATACCGAGACACTCGAGTGGTGTCTAGCGCATGCCGACGTGTTGAAGATATCCGACGAAGAACTCCCGGAGATCGCGCATCTTCTCGGTCGACCCGAACTGGCCTCAGGCTTCCCGGCCGAAAGCGGCCACGAACTCACGAGTGCGGCAACCGTGGCCGCGGCCCGGCTGCTTGAGTTGGCGCCTCATTGCCTTTTGGTCGCGATCACTCTTGGGCCTCACGGCAGCCTGCTGGCAGATCGAAGAACGTGCTATCGGCATCCGGGAATTCCCACGCAAGTTGCGGATACGGTGGGTGCAGGGGACGCGTTTACTGCCGGACTTGCGCACGCCTATCTTCGGGGACTCGGAATCGAGACAATCAGCATGATCGCCAATACGTGCGGCAGCTTTGTGGCAAGCCAACCCGGAGCCACGCCGGAGCTTTCCCCCGCGGTGATTCAAGACCTACGCCGACTCGGAGCCTGATCTGCCTTAGACTGCAGATCCGCAAGATGCGCGAACCACAAGCTCAGTCTTCACGCGAACATCCATCACCGGATGATTGGGTCTCTTGATGCGCTCGAGCATCACCGACATGGCCACCGCGCCAATCTCGGCGCAGTCCTGGCGCATGGTCGTCAACGGTGTGGGCAAGTACTTTGCATAGCTCACGTCATCCACACCCACCATGCGAATATCCTCAGGGACCTGCTTGCCTAGAGAAATAATGGTGCCCATCAACTTAGCCGCTGTCACGTCGTTCGCGCAAACAATCCCATCAGGCCGCTCGCGATCGAGCATGTGCTTGACAAACTTCGCTTCCTCAAAATCGGCGAGTACGACCTTGCCATTCGAGCCGTTCTGCAACGTGTATAGGGCTTCCCGATAGCCGGCCGCCCGCGCGTCCACTGTGGATGCAGAGTTCGGTCGCGCAGCAAAGACAATTCTCTTCGCGCCCGCTTTCAACAAATGGCGGGTGAGAGCGAAGCCCGCGCGATGGTTGTCGATGCCGACCAAGTCAAACTCGCAGCGGTCCGGGTAAGGCTCCAGGCAGCGATCGAGCAGAACCACGGGAATATTCGCCCGGGTAAACATATCGGCGATTCGGCGGTTGGTGCGATCTTTGTCTTCCTCGTACTCGACCGGCGCAAAAAACACGCCATTCACTTTTTGAGCGATGTATTGGCGGCATAGGCTCTCCGCGCCGTCCCTTGGCGATCGTGCCAAGTCAGATGTGTTGCCCCACGCAAGAGAGTGCGAGCGCGCGGCCGGAGTGCTGAGGATTCCTTGACAGATGGGTTCAAAAATGTCGGTGGTGCCCAGCTCGGGAATCAACACGCCAAAGCGCATTGACTCGCTGTCGGGGGGCCGCTCGACGTAGGTTCCGGAACCTGGGCGGCGCACAACCAACCCCTCACGCTGCAGGTTTTCAAAAGCCTTGGCAACGGTGATGCGCGAAGCGTTAAAACGCTCGCACAACAGCGCCTCGCTGGGAAGGCGCTCGCCAGGCTGGTAGACGCCAGACTGAATCTCGCTGAGCAACTCTTCGTAAATGGCCCGGTGTCGCGGAATATTTCCGCGCTCAAGCTCGCCGCTATCTGAGCCGTGCGCGTGGCCGTTCTTCGCTGAATGCATCTGAGGGCACACTGAACACCTCCCGTCATCCTGGATTTGAAATCCCAGTCCAACTCCTGGATACGGAATACGTCACAAGGCCTGAAGAGCGATGCAGATGTCCCTTGGTGTTTGATTTGAGATGCGATTTTGTTTGGGACGTGACAAATCGGTCAATACAATTTGAGCATATAAGAGGAATGTTGCCTTGTCGACCAAAAAGAAAGCGTTTTCTGCACGAGAAAATCGATTGAGTTCGGGGGAAAATGCGCAATCGATTGCGGACTTGGGAGGCGGCCGTGATCTCCATCGCCCACAGCAGAGCTTCGATCGCGATCAACTGTCTGCGGCAATCGGTCAATACTGCTTTCTATCTATTGTGTCTTGCCTTTTCCCTCGGTCAGCTCGACAAAACGGTCGACGCCATCCACCGGAAATGACTCGCTCTGCCCATTGGGCCAGCGAACTGAGATGCTTTTGAGGGAAGGCGAACTTCCCAAGCCAAAATGCAGCCGGAGATCGCTGGAACTGTCGTACCCGGAGCCACTCCGCAACTCATCTACCCAGTCGCGAGTAGCCCCGTGGACAACCACCCTAGCGCCGATGCCGTCTCGATTTGACTTTGTGCCGATCAGCCGAACCCCAAGCCAATGGTTCGAGTTCTTCGCTTCGTTCACCAGCAGCAGTGGGCGATCGCTCAGATTGTTCACGACAACCGAAAGCCGGCCGTCATTCCAAAAATCAGCAATGGCCATGCCGCGCCCGGGCATCGGCTCCTTCAGACCTGGGCCGGAAGTGTCCGATACATCCTTGAACTTTCCATTGCCCTGATTCCAATAAAGAAAACGAGGCTCCCTGAAGGTCGCCCCCAGCTTGGCGGCGTCCACTTCCGGGTACACATGGCCATTTGCCACCAACAGATCGGGCCACCCGTCGTTATCGACGTCAGCAAACATCGTCCCCCACCCCAGCGACTCCTGATGGATGCCAAGACCGGCTGCGCTCGTCATGTCGGCAAAGGTTCCATCTCCGTTGGCGTGATAGAGCGTCGCGGTGTCATCGGAGAAGTTCGTCTTGAAGAGGTCGATGTGGCCGTCGCCATCGTAGTCTGCGGCCGTGGATCCCATTCCGGCTTGCTCTCTCCCGTCCTCGTTGAAGGCCGCCCCCACCTCCGAGGCAACATCCGTAAACGTTCCATCGTGATTGTTGCGATACAGGATTGACGGTGTCGAGTCGCACGCTACGTAGATGTCGGGCCAGCCGTCTTCGTTGTAGTCGAGAGTTGTCACCGAGAAGCAGTAATGGCCCTCGGTTTTCTCGATCCCGCTCGCCGCGCTTACGTCGCGGAACTTTCCGTTTCCTTCGTTGTGATAGAGAATGTTCGACGCATGCGGCAGGCCTCGTGGCCCGCACATCACCGGCGCTCCCTTCCACATGCATCCTGCTTCTGCGCCCGGCGCCGGCGTCGCTGCCAGGTCGAAGTGCACGTAGTTCGAGACAAAGAGGTCCAGTTTGCCGTCACGATCGTAATCCACAAAGGCGCAACCCGTCCCCCACTCCTTGCCCGTGCCTGCTACACCCGCCTGCTCGCCAACCTCGCGAAATGTGCCGTCTCCCTGGTTGTGAAACAGGCGATTCTTTCCGTATCCAGTCACATAAATGTCGTCGAAACCATCATTGTCATAGTCGCCAACGCATGCGCCCTGGCCCCAACCGGTCGACACCAGCCCGGCCTTCGCCGTCACATCGGTGAACGTACCGTCGTGGTTGTTGCGAAAAAGGTGATTGGTCGGCGCTTCGCCCTTGCGCGTTTTCGGGTCGAGTTCCATCCCGTTGACGAGAAAGATATCCATCCAGCCGTCACGATCGTAGTCGAGAATCGCAACACCCGAGCCGGTGGATTCAACAATATATTTCTTGTTGTCAGCGTTGCCATTGACGTTGCGGACGGTGATGCCAGCTTGTGCCGCTACATCAACAAACCACGCCGTCGTGGGGTGCGCCGCACTGGGAGCGTACGGGGTCTGCGCCGCCAACCCGGCACAGAGGCTCGCTGCCAGCGCGGCTGACGAGACGTTTAAGGCGAACTTCACTTCGGCCCCTTTTCAGCCGATTTCGCCAGAGTTCCGCCCATGGCCATCGTCTTTATGATCTTGCCACCCTCTTCCACAACGTAGAAGTGGTTTGCCGCGAGGTCCTTCAGCGTGTCCTTTGTGCCGCTGGGCCAGACGATCTCAACCATGTCAACTTTGGTCGCCTGATCCAGTCCAAAGTGCATGCGAAGATCGTTCTGTGAGTAGTAGCTTCCGCCGCTGCGCAACTCATCCACCTGCTTGAGCGGTTGTTTGCCGATGCCGCTCATCTCCTGCGTCGCGGTCGTCGCGGTGACGGTAACGCGAGCCCCAATGCCAGCGCGATTGCTCTTTGTTCCCACCAGCCGCAGCTTTATCCAGTTGCGCTTGAGACTCGCGTCGCAGCGCAGAAGTTGAGGCGGAGCGTTCACACAGTTCACCACCACATCCAGATTGCCGTCGTTGTTGTAGTCGCCAAACGCGCAGCCGCGCGCCGGGACGTCCTCATTCATCCCCGGGCCGGCCAACCTGGTCACGTCTTCAAACTGCCCGTTGCGCAAGTTGCGATACACATATTTGTGCTCAGCATAGGTCGCGTCCAGGCTGGTGCCGTCTACCTCTGGGTACACGTGGCCATTTGAGACCACGATGTCGAGCCATCCGTCGTTGTCGAGATCGGCAAAACCCACGCCCCACCCGAGATAGCGTGTGTTAATGCCCAGCCCTGCTAAATAGGTTCGATCGTCAAAGGTCCCATCTCCGAGGTTCTGATACAGCGAGTCAGTATCTCCCGCGAAGTTCGTCTTCACAATATCGAGCAAGCCATCGCGATTGAAATCTCCAACAGATACGCCCATCCCCGCCTGCGGTTTGCCGTCCGGCGAGTAGGCCACACCTGCCTCTACCGCAACGTCTTTGAATGTCCCGTCTTTCTGATTCTGATAAAGCGTGGCAGCCGTCGAGTCGTTGGCCACATATATGTCTGGCCAGCCGTCGTTATCAAAGTCTGCGACGCT
>Ga0182012_10004377_pt1 | contig 14772 bp, 8 predicted proteins | sample 612S2SmetaG_FD_120486 | JGI IMG/M metagenome (GOLD analysis project Ga0182012, IMG submission 120486) | Permafrost microbial communities from Stordalen Mire, Sweden - 612S2S metaG | ecosystem: Environmental > Terrestrial > Soil > Wetlands > Permafrost | place: Sweden: Stordalen | collected... | reverse complement strand
CTCCAGCACCGGTATCAAAGGCAGCCAGCTCAAGACTCTGGCCACTGACGATGCAGCACTGAAGGCCGGGGCTTCTCTCAAGAGCATCACTCTGGCGCCTTTTGCCAGTTGGGTTGCCGAGGTAAAGTAACTCTGCCTAACAGCAATTGCCAACAAAAACGCTGCGGCCACTGGTCGCAGCGTTTTAGTTTTGAGCGTGGACCCATTCAATTCTGCAGCGGGGTTGCAACCAGCTCACGAAAGGGTAGTCTCCAATTCACCACCGCAGAGAGATGGACTTCTCCACATAGCCATCCGCATCTCCTTCTCCCGCAAACGACACAATGAGGCGATCGCCCTCGAGTTTCGCCCCTTCTGCGCTCACCTTCGCGTTTCCATCGTTGCGAACAACCTCCAACTCACTCGTGCTGCCTGCCTGCCCTTCCACTTCGAGCGTCAGAGCGCGGCCATCTTGCCCGACGTGCAGAATCTTCAACTGCGTCGAGCGCGATCCGCGCAGCGGAAGCCCATGACCGACGCTCACCTCGACAGCGGGCAAAGGGCCGCGCAGAATTCCGTCCTTGTCGGCCCCGGCAAGTTTGACCTTCTCACCACTGAGTTGCTCCATCGACACCAGCATCGTCGTACCACTTCTCTGATAAACAAGATCGACAACAGATTCGCCCACATGCACGCGCAGCACCGCTGCGCTCTTCCAGTCCGCAGGCAGGCGCGGGGTGACCTGCAGAGTCCGATTCGGCGCGTCGACGTCAATCCCCAGGAGGCCGCGCAGGATAGGCGTGATCACCATGGCCGAGGACCAGAGCTGATGACTCGTGCTCCGTCCAAAGGGCTCGAAGTAGTCGCCGGAAAGCAGCTCCGTCACCGCGCCGTTGTCCTGCGCCATTGTCAGGTCCACATTCTGCATCACGCTCTGAAATCCAGCCAGGGGCTGCCCTCCGCGATACTCCGCCATCGCCTGCCATCCAGTAAAGAGCGGCCATACCGATCCCTGGTGGTAGCTCATGCCGTCGTATATGTGCTCCGTCGACGCCACATCGCGCTGCCCCCAGTCCGTCGCAAACGCATGCGATGCCCAGGCCCGCAGGCTGGCATCCTTGTGGGCCAGACCCGTCCCGCCATTCCACCATGCGATCGCGGGAAACATCGTCCGCGTCTCATCCTGAATGCCGGCATTCCAGCTGAAGGCGTATTCGCCCGTCGCCGGCCGGTAGTACTCGCGCTCGAGCGTCGCATGCACCGTCTCCGCGCGCTTCTTCGCGGTCGCGGCGATCTCGTCTTCCCCAAGCAGAACGCCCAGTTCCGCCATGGCACGCGAAGCCTGCTCATCGAGCGACGCAAGGTAGATTTCCTGTTTCGGCATGCCCGGCGGCCAGCTCTCAACCCACCCTGTGCCCTGGGTGTTGTCGTATATCCCGTCCCCGCCGGCGTCGTGAGTCGTCTCAAACTCCCACGCCTTCATCACCGCATCGCGATGCTGCTTGAGGAAGTTCACATCGCCGCTTGCCCTCACATAATCGAGCATCGCCGTCAGAAACAACGGCGTCGAGTCCGCGGCGGCGTATTCATACGGCAGCGAGCCCCAATCCATTTCATCGGCTGTCTGCGAGTACTCGTGCATGATCTTGCCGTCCGCGCGCTGGCGCTTGATCAGAAACTGAAACTCCGAGCGGGACAGCGCGAAGTCGCCGAACCCATGCACGGCATACAACGTGAACAGCGCATCACGGCCAAAGAACCACCCAAAGCCCGGGCGCGCCGAGTCGCCGGATGCAAAGTAACCGGCCACCAATGCCCGCTCTCCCTGCGATGAGTCCGCACGCAACTGCTCGATCGAGGTTGCGGCCCATGAGAAGGCTGCATTCACCCGTTCATCGGGCGTTTTGATGACGGTCTGTTCGGCCTCGCGCTTGCGCCACGCGGTGACACTCTTTTCATAGAGGTCAGGCAGTCCATCATTCAGCGCGGTCAGCGATGCGAGCAGCGCTCCGCCATTACTCGAATCCTTCGTCCGGCCCAGAGCCATCAACATCGGAAACAGTTTGTTGCGGTCGGCAGGCGTTACATGAAGCTTGAACTCCAGCGGATGAAACTGCGGGCGTTCCTGGTAGGGCGCCATGATGCCCGACACCGCGCCTGGAATCGCAATTGCCCCCGTAAGGTTCGGTACGTCTGTATGAAGAAGGTAATACCCTGATGCGCCCTGCGCTACCCACTCCGGGGACGGCGCTACACCGCTCAGCTTGGGCCACATCTCACGCATCTCCGGGGTCAGCCGAATCGTGAGATCCACAGCGTGTGGCGAGTCCACCTGGAACAGAATCACTGCGCCCGTGCCAGGCGGCATGTCGTCGGCCGCAAACATCGTCTGCCGCACCACGACTGCAATGTGGGAGTAGGTGATCGTCGTGCTCTCCGGCCGAACTTCGATCTCTCTCGCCTGCTGGTTCAGATCGATTGGCACCGAATACCCTTCCACCTGGGCCTCCAGCGTCAGGTGCGAAAAAAGCTTCACCGGCAACAGCCACGCCTCCAACTCGCCCTGCTGCTGACCGACCAGCACACCATGTGGCCCCGCAACTGTGAATGGCTCGCCGTAGTGCACACTCTGCCGCAGAACTGTCCCCTTTGAAGCCGCCTGGGAAAGTTCCACGGGATGGAGGGCAGCCTGCGCTGCCGCGACGCCGCTCGAAATCGAAAGCAACGTTGCGAAGATCGTCCTCATTTGCACACCTCTTCAAAACCAGCATCATAGCTGCCTTGCAAGCTGTCCGTACAGTTCCGTAGGATAGGGGACGCTGTGCTCGACCGCCCTTTTATTCGATGTCTCGCGGCTGCTCTGTTGGTGTTGCTCGTGCAGCCGGCTCTCGGCCAGCAGGCGCATCCGCAGCCATCCACACTCTCGATGGCGCGCCGAGAGTTTGCGGCCGGCCACATGGCCCAGGCTGCAACTCTGTTCCGCAAGACGCAGCAGCAGCCGCATTCCATCGCACTTTCCGCAGCGGACACCCTCAGTTTTGCCACGGCTCTGAGCGCGACGGGAGACAACCATTCCGCGCTCGAAGTGCTGGCGGGGGGGCTCAAGCGCTACCCCACCTCGGCCCCCTTGCTCGATGCCGATGGCGCGCTTGTAGCCCAGTCGGGTGACCTTGAAAGGGCGGTCTCTCTTTTTGAAAATGCTGTCGCGCAGGATCACAACTTTTTTTCGGCTCACTATCATCTCGGCGTCGCGCTGCTGTCGGTTGGCCGCCCCGAAGAAGCACTTCCTCATCTTGAGAATGCAGTCGCAAGCCAGCCGGACAACTTCGATGCGCAGCTGCAGTTGGGGCGTGCCTTCTCTACGCTGCATAGCGACGACGAGGGCCTCACTCATCTTCATCGCGCCGTAGAGCTTCGCCCCGCCACCGCGCCTCCACAGGCGATTTACGCGCTTGCGCTGGCCCTGCAAGCGAGTGGCGACGCCAAGGCTGCTTTGCCGCTCTTCGATCTGGTGCTGGCCGATCCCGCAATCGCCGACAGTGCCGCCCTCACCAACGCCGGGCTAGCCCACACTCAGACCGGAGACGCCAAAGGCGGCCTTGCTCTCTACGCAAAAGCTCTTGCCCTCGGCCCCGATACCGCGACGCTGCGTGAAGATTACGGTGCAACCTATCTGCAGCAGGCGGCTTTGAACGACGCCATCGTTCAATTTCAGGCTGGACTCAAACTCGAACCCGATAATGCGCACCTTCATTACGATCTCGGCCTCGCTTACAAACTGAAGGATGATCTGCCCGCCGCGGTTACCGAGTTTGAACGCGCGGGAGCCCTCGACTCCTCGCTGCCTGATCCGGCATTCACGCTCGGCATCATTTACATGCAGCAGGGCCGCTTCTCTGAGTCCGCCGCGCATCTCAAGCAGGCAGTCGCGCTGCAGCCGCAGAATGGGGATGCGTGGGCCCTGCTGGGCAGCGTGCTCAAAGATGCCGACGACCCCACAGGCGCTGCCGAAGCCCTCAAGCATGCGATTGCACTGCGCCCCGATCAGCCCAGCCTGCACATTCAACTCGCGACACTCGAGGCTCAGGCAGGCGACAAGGAGGCCGCGGCTGCAGAACGCAAGATTGCAGCCGATCTAAGCCGCGCTGCCATCAACCACCAGCGCGCCAGCTTTGCGCTCAAGAGCGGCCGCGCGTTGCTCGATCAGAACCAGCTCAACGAGGCGGTCTATCAGCTCAACACCGCGGCCCAGGCTGACCCGAAGTCCCCTGAACCCCACCAGTTGCTCGCCGAGGCTTACACGCGCCTTGGCAAAGCTGAAGAAGCAAAGCAAGAGACACAGCGGGCGCAGGAGTTGTCTCGTCCATGAAGCAATCCATCGGCTTTTCCATGGTTCTCCTGGGCACGTTCGCCGCTGTGCTCCTCGGCACTTCAATTCTCCGGCGAGCCGAAGTCTTTGCCCTTGCGGCGCAGACTTCCGCTGCTCCCCCAGCGCAGTTGGAAAACCCCGATGCAGTCTGCGCCACTTGCCATCAGCAGATCTACGACCGCTACCGCACCACCTCCAAGGCGCGGGGCAGTGGCGATGCCCTCTCAGCGCTTTTTCCGGGCAACTTTCATCATGAGGCTTCGAACATCAGCTATCGCGTTTATCAACAGGATGGCGCCGCCTGGATGAGTTACTCCCGCCCCGCAAGCGATCCGCGCGGTCCGCTCGACGGTCATGAGCAACTGCGCTTCTACATCGGCTCCGGACATCGCGGGCGCACCTACCTGTTTCAAGCCGGCGATCAGTGGTATGAGCTGCCCATCAACTACTACACCCGTCGTGCCGGATGGGATATGGCTCCCGCTTTCGGTGATGCAGCCACGCTCCCGGCTCCTTTGCCAGTCGATCCAAACTGCCTCCACTGCCACGCCACCGCGGTGCAGCCTTCCCTTCCCACCGCGCGCAACAGCTTTGCCACCATCCCGTTTCTTCAGGGTGGCATCGGATGCAGTGCGTGCCATGGCGATGCCACCGCTCATCTGGCGGCAAAGGGCCATGCGCCCATCGCAAACCCTGTAAAGATGGCCACCGCGGCACGCGACAGCGTTTGCCTGCAGTGCCATCTCGAGGGCGATGCCGTGGTTTACCGGCCCGGCAAATCGCTCAATCAATTCACCGTTGGCGATGACCTTGCCAACACAGCTGTCTACTTTGTTCGCTCAACAGGTCAGGCCGGCGGCGGCAGGGCCACCAGCCAATACGAGGCACTGCTGCAGAGCGCCTGCAAGCGCGCCAGCGGCGACAAGCTTACCTGCATCACCTGCCACGATCCTCATGGCTCGCCCGCGCCCAGCGAGCGCGTAGCCTTTTATCGCGCGCGCTGCCTCCAATGCCACACGTCGCCGGCAATGGCTCAGCATCACGCCGAGCAGCCCGATTGCACACACTGCCACATGCCTCGCCTCAATACCGCAGACATCTCCCACGAACAGCTCACCGACCACAACATCCAGGCCAAGCCCCGCCCGTCGCGCGACAGCACGCCAACACCGCAAGCCATCGAGAGCCTCTTGCCGGTCGGCAATACAACATTCACCGACCGCGAGCTAGGGCTCGCTTATGCGCAGATGGCGGAGCACGGCTTCCCCGGCATGGACACCAGGGCGCTTCAGTTACTCTCTGGCGCGGCAGGCGCCGGCGCCTCTGACCCGGAGATGAACAGCCGTCTCGGTTATCTCTATCAGCTTGCGGGCAAAGGCGATCTTGCCCGCGTGTACTACCGCAAGGTGCTCGAAGCAGACCCCTACCAGCCGTCGGCACTGGCTAACCTGGCCGTGATGGATGCAGCAAGTGGACGCGTTCAAGAAGCTATTCACCTGCTCGATCGTCTCGTCTCGGCAGACCCATCGCGCACCACGGCGGGGCTCAATCTCGCCTTCATCGAGTGCAGTCTTGGACGTAGTGCTGAGTCACACGCGCTGCTCGAAAGGCTGGAAAAACTCAATCCTGACGACCCTCAATTGCGGACCTTCCTTGAAAAGGGGACTTACGCAGGCCGGCGTTGCGCCGTGCAACCCGGAATTCCAGTGGACCGCCCCACGAAATAAGCCTGAAGCCGAGCCAACAGGCCGGTTTGCAATCGCCCCAAAAAATCTGTGGCCCGGATCTAAATCGATCCGGGCCACAGATTTTTCCCACCAATGCGCGAAACTCCCCGCACGTTTCCTATTCACTTTTTCAGGTCAAAGCGGTCCAGGTTCATCACCTTTGCCCAGACCCCGACAAACTCCTCGACAAATGCTTTTTCGCCATCGCTGCTGGCGTAGACTTCAGCCAGCGCACGAAGTTGCGCGTTGGACCCGAAGACCAGATCCGCCAGCGTGCCGGTCCACTTCAGCTCGCCAGTGTTTCGGTCCCGGCCTTCCATAGCGCCTTCTTCTGTCTTGTCCCACTTCGTTCCCATATCCAGAAGGTTCACGAAGAAGTCGTTGGTGAGCGTCTCTGGCCGCTTGGTGAAGGCACCATGCTTCGATCCGCCATGGTTCGCGTTCAGCACGCGCAGTCCGCCTACCAGCACGGTCAACTCCGGAGCAGTGAGCGTTAGGAGTTGCGCTTTGTCCAGCAAAATGTACGCTTCCTGCCCTTCAACTCCCTTGCGCACATAATTGCGGAACCCATCGGCCAGCGGCTCAAGGTGCTCAAATGACTCAACGTCGGTCTGCTCCTGCGATGCGTCCGTCCGCCCCGGCAGAAAGGGAACCTTTACGTCATAGCCAGCCCTTTTCGCTGCATTTTCGACAGCCGCATCGCCGCCCAGCACGATCAGGTCAGCCAGTGAAACCTTCTTGCCGTCTGGTTGTGCCGCATTGAATTTGGATTGGATTCCCTCCAGCGTCGCCAGCACCTTGGCCAGTTCCGCCGGCTCGTTTGCTTCCCAGTCCTTCTGCGGAGCGAGCCGGATGCGCGCACCGTTTGCTCCGCCGCGCTTGTCGCTGCCGCGGAAGCTGGACGCGGATGCCCACGCCGTCTTCACCAGTTGCGGAATCGACAACCCGCTCGCCAGCAGTTCAGCCTTCAACGACTCGGCATCCTTCTCATTGATCAGCACGTGATCCACAGGCGGAACCGGATCCTGCCAGATCAGCTCCTCACCTGGCACCAGCTTGCCCAGGTAGCGAGCGCGTGGCCCCATGTCGCGATGCGTCAGCTTGAACCATGCCCGCGCGAAGGCGTCGGCAAACTCGTCAGGATGCTCATGGAAATGCCGCGAGATCTTTTCATATGCCGGATCAAACCGCAACGAAAGATCTGTCGTCAGCATCGCCGGAGCGTGTTTCTTGCCCGCGACGTGCGCATCAGGAACCAGGTCTTCCTCGGCGACCTCGCCCTTCGGCGTCCATTGTTGCGCGCCTGCCGGGCTCTTGGTCAGTTCCCACTCATACTTGAACAAATTGTCAAAGTAGTCGTTGCTCCATTTGGTCGGCGTCGAGGTCCAGGTCACCTCCAGGCCGCTGGTAATCGCATCGCCGCCCTTGCCGGTGCCGTAGCTGTTGTTCCAGCCCAGGCCCTGCGCTTCAACGCCCGCGGCCTCGGGCTCAGCGCCCACGTTGCTTGCCGGTGCTGCGCCGTGCGTTTTGCCGAAGGTGTGGCCGCCAGCGATCAGGGCGACGGTCTCTTCATCGTTCATCGCCATACGCTTGAATGTCTCGCGGATGTCGCGCGCAGCCAAGAGCGGATCGGGGTTTCCGTTCGGGCCCTCCGGATTCACATAGATCAGGCCCATCTGCACCGCACCCAGCGGATTTGCCAACTCCCGGTCGCCGCTGTAACGCTTGTCGTCCAACCAGATTGTCTCCGGCCCCCAATCGACATCCTCTTCCGGCTCCCAAATGTCAGCGCGGCCGCCACCGAATCCAAATGTCTTGAATCCCATCGAGTCCAGAGCCACATTGCCCGCCAGCACCAGCAGGTCAGCCCAGGAAAGGTTCTTGCCATACTTCTGCTTGATCGGCCAAAGGAGACGGCGCGCCTTGTCGAGGTTCACGTTGTCTGGCCAGCTGTTGAGCGGAGCAAAGCGCTGCGAGCCACGGCCTGCGCCACCGCGCCCGTCATGAATGCGGTAGGTTCCTGCCGCGTGCCACGACATGCGGACAAACAAGCCGCCATAATGTCCAAAGTCCGCCGGCCACCAGTCCTGCGAGTCGGTCATGAGTGCATGCAGATCCTTCACAACCGCATCCAGATCGAGACTCTTGAAGGCCTCAGCGTAGTCAAATTCTTCGCCCATGGGGTTCGACAGGGATGAGTGTTGATGGAGAATTCCCAGGTTCAACTGCTTGGGCCACCAGTTGCGGTTGCCTTTGAGCCCTGCCATTGCTTGCTTGCCGCCCGTAAACGGGCACTTCATTTCGCTGGACATAAAGCCTCCTATAACTCGCCGGCCACCAGATAGCTACGCGCTTCAGTTAGCTCGCCGACGCTTACCGACTGTGATTTTACCAACCGGACCGCCCCCGCTCCGGCGGCGAAGGTGGATATGGATTTCAGCGGGTCAATTTTTGACGAATTCCACCACACCGGGGCTCCCGTCCGGCGTTGCTCACGACTTGAATCCGACCCCTAGCAGCGAACGATCTTGGCCGATTGGATCCCCTTTGTCGCGTTGCGGGTATCGACCACCAGCTTCGACTTCTCCACGATCGCCCGGTAGTCGTAGCTTGAGTGGTCGGTGACGATCACGGTCGCGTCAAAGTCTTCAATCTGCTCCAGCGGGGTACTGACCATGTTGAGGTCGTAGTGACGCCCGTGCCCCACGGTCGGAAAATATGGGTCGTTGTATGCGACATTCGCGCCACGCGCCCGCAGCAACTCGATGATGGTGAGCGAAGGCGACTCGCGCAGATCGTCGATGTCGCGCTTGTAGGCCAAGCCGAGGACGAGTATCTTCGAACCGTTCAAGCACTTCGACTGCACATTTAATCCGTTCGCTACGTGGTCCACAACAAAATAGGGCATCCGGGAATTCAGCTCACCCGCGAGTTCAATGAAGCGCGTCCTGAAGTCGAATTCCCTCGCCTTCCACGAAAGATAAAACGGATCGATCGGAATGCAGTGGCCGCCCAGTCCAGGACCGGGATAAAACGCCTGGAACCCGAAAGGCTTGGTCCTGGCTGCGTCGATCACTTCGTGAATATCGATGCCCATCCGCATGCACAACTGCTTCAGCTCGTTTACCAGTGCAATGTTGACACAGCGGTAAATGTTCTCAAGCAGCTTTGTCATCTCCGCCACGGATGTGCTGCTCACTGGCACGACGCGGCGAAAGATAGTGCTGTACATGGCGGTGGCCAGTTCCACTGCAACCGGCCCGCAGCCGCCCACCACCTTGGGAATATCTACCCGCGCAACGCTGTCGTTGCCTGGGTCTTCACGTTCCGGAGAAAAGCACACGTGGAAGCCTGTTTGCTGATTGTTGCAAGCTGCCTTCAGGCCATGAGGATTCCCAGCCTCAAGAATTGGGATCACAATCTCTTCCGTGGTTCCCGGATAGGTTGTGCTCTCGAGCACAATAAGCTGTCCCTCTCGAACGTGCGGCGCAATCGAGCCGACGGTCCCCTTTACGTAACTCAGATCAGGATCGTTATGCTCGTCAAGGGGAGTTGGCACACAGATAATCACAGCGTCCATCTGGCCAATCTCAGCATAATCGGCCGTGGCGCGAAAACCCGCCTCCTGCGCCTTACTGATCGTTTCCGGCGCGATCCGTACAATGTAGGACTTGCCCGCGTTCAAAGCGCTGACCTTCGCCGGGTCCGTGTCGAATCCCGTCACCCGGAAGCGCTCCTCGCTGAACAACAAGGCAAGCGGCAGTCCCACGTAGCCCATGCCGATGATTCCGATCCGCGCCTCGCGCGTCTGCATTTTTTCGATGGTGTCGATGGGTGTGCAACCGGATAGAGTCTTCATCCGGTGGATTATATAGGCTTCCTGGCTTCCGTTTGGACAGCACGAAAGGCCTGTATAAGGGCTTCTGGATCGCAGAGAAATTCACCTGCCAGACCTGCGGTCTGACCACTATACTCACTGTCGTGTTGAATGAAGGAGATTTTTGAAATCCATGAATCCGGGTAGATTCGACACATGGCGCTTTCGAACGTTGCACGCAGCCCCGAAGGAGAAGAGACGATGAAATCGACCGTACGGCGCGACTTTCTCAAGCAGGCCGGACTTATGGGCTCGGCCGCCGTGATGGCGGCAATGCCGCAGAGTGCCTTAGCTTTTGGCGGCGCAAACGCCATCCCCACGGAAATGGCGCTGCAGGCCCCGGCCGAGCCCGTGGCCAAAAACCGCATCAAGTTTGCCGTATGCGGCATGAGCCACGACCACATCTACGGGATGATCCTGGCCATCATGCGCGGCGGCGGCGAGTTTGTGGCCGCATGGGCCGGCGAGCCCGACAAGCTCGCCAGCCTCAAGGCCCGGTTCCCCAACGTCAAGATCGCCGCGACGCAGGATGAGATCATCGAAGATCCGGCGATCCAGCTCGTTCTCAGCAGCCAGGTTGCCAGCGAACGAGCCCCGCTCGGCGTCCGCGCGATGCGCCACGGCAAAGACTTCCTCGCTGACAAGCCCGGCATCACCACACTTGCCCAGCTCGCCGAGGTCCGAAAAACCATCGCTGAGACAAAGCGCATCTACGGCATCATGTACAGCGAGCGCCTTGAAGTGAAGGCTGCCGTTTACGCCGGCGACCTAGTGCAGCAGGGCGCCATCGGCAAGGTCATTCAGACCATCAACATCGCGCCCCACCAGGTCATTCAGGGCCACGGCGATGCCGGCGGCGGCGCGGGACGGCCTGAGTGGTTTTGGAACCCCGACCTCTACGGCGGCATCCTCTGCGACATCGGCTCGCACCAGGTGGACCAGTTCCTTTTCTACACCGGCTCAAAGCAGGCTGAAGTCGTCGAGTCGCAGATCGCGAACATCCGCCACCCCAACCGCCCGCGCTTTCAGGACTTCGGCGACATGGTTCTTCGGGGCGATCGCGGACTGGGCTACGTCCGCCTCGACTGGTTCACCCCCGATGGTCTCGGCACATGGGGCGACGGACGTCTCTTCATTCTTGGGACTGACGGCTACATCGAGCTGCGCAAGTACACCGACGTTGCCGTCAAGAAGCAGGGCAACAACCTTTTCATCGTCGACAACAAGCAGGCTCGGTATATCGACTGCAACGCCATGCCGCTGCCTTTCGGTCCGCAGTTTGTCGACGACATCGTCAACCGCACGCACACCGCGCAAGACCAGGAGCAATGCCTGCTCGCCGCCGAGCTGGTTATCAAAGCCCAGGTTGGCGCAAAGTGGGTCACGCTGAAGGACTGAGCTTGTCGCTCGCTCGACATCGAAAGATGCCGGGGCAAAACAAATCTGGGTGCCCCATCCTAACCGCGGCTCTTCGAGGAAAAATGCGGTTAGGGTGGGATTCAAAAAACTCCATCGCAACAAACCGGTAGTCCCATCAAAGGAATCTCACATGCCTCACAAATCCACTTCCTCTCGCTCCCGTCGCTCCTTCCTCAAGGCCTCGCTGGCCTCCGCCGCCGTCGCCGGCTTCCCCGCCTTTGTTCCCGCGCGCCTGCTCGGCCAATACGCGCCCAGCAAACAGATCAACATTGGAGCTATCGGCGTCGGTCGCATCTCCCGCGGCCACGATATGGCCAACATCTTCCCGCTCAACAACGCGCGCATCATCGCCGTGTGCGACCTCGATGCCAACCGCGTTGAAGACGGCAAGAAGCTGGTCAACGAAACCTACGCTGCAAAAACCGGCAAGCCCTTCGACGGCGTCACCGGCTATGCCAACTACCACGATCTGCTCGCCAACAAGGACATCGACGCCGTCCTCATCAGCACTCCAGACCACTGGCACGCGCTCATCGCCATGGATGCCGTGCGCGCGGGCAAACACGTGTACCTGCAGAAGCCGGCATCGCTCACCATTGCCGAGGGTCGCGCCATGTCCAACGCCGTCCAGGCCTCGGGGCGCATCTTGCAGATTGGCAGCCAGCAGCGGTCTACAGTGCAATTTCGGTATGCCGCAGAACTTGTGCGCAACGGCCGCATCGGCAATCTTGAACGCGTGGAGGTGGGCCTCCCGGGCGACCCGGCAGGCGGCGACAAAACCCCCATGCCGGTTCCCGACGGCTTCAACTACGAGATGTGGCTCGGCGAAACGCCTTACGTCTACTACACCGTCGATCGCGTGCATCCGCCCAAGGGCTATGGCCGTCCCGGCTGGCTGCGCTGCCGCCAGTTTGGCGCCGGCATGATTACCGGCTGGGGCGCTCACCACATTGACAGCGCCCACTGGGGCATGGACACCGAGTACTCCGGCCCCATCGAGATCTGGGGCAGCGCCGAGTTCCCCGATCACGGCCTCTGGGACGTCCACGGCACGTTCAAAACTGAGGCCCTCTACGCCAACGGCGTGCGCATGAGCGTCAGCGGCGACTATCCCAACGGCATCAAGTTTTCCGGCTCCAAGGGTTGGATCTTTGTCTCGCGCGGCAACGAGCAGGTAACCCAGAGCGACCCCGTCGCCAAGCTCAACGACGCGACAGCGCTTGCCTCAAGCGACCCGGCAATCATCAAGTCGGTCATCGGTCCTGACGAGATTCACCTTTACAAGAGCGACGAGCAGCACGCCAACTGGATCGAGTCGATCATCCAGAACAAGGAGCCCATCTCGCCCGCCGAACTCGGCCATCGCGCCTGCACCACCTGCCTGCTCCATGACATGGCCATGGTGCTCAAGCGCAAGCTCTACTGGGACCCAGTTCGCGAGCGCTTCCACAACGACGACGAAGCCAACAGCATGCTTACTCGCCCGCACCGCGCGCCGTACCTGCTCAGCTAAGCCAAAGTCGCCGCAGAGGTAGTCCTGTAGCAGGGCACGACTTCACAGCTTGGTGAAAAAGGTCCGACAGGAGGATGAATGCGCGAGAAACGTGCCTCAGGGGCTAAAGCCCGCGTTGATTTTGCGGCATTTGCGGCACGACTAAAGTCGTGCCCTGACTCATGTGATCACCTTCATCAAGTTTTTCACCAAGCTGTTCAGTCGTGCCGCTAAGATCCCCAATAAAAATGTGGGATTCAGCCCGTGCTCGCCAACTTCCTCCCTAACGACCTGAGAGCCAGAAACTCAGAACCGCACCACCACTCCGGTATTGATCCGCAGGTTGTTCTGGTGGTTGTTCCCACCGTTATCAAACGTCGTCAGCAAGTAGTCAACCTCCGCCAGCCTGATCGACCAGCGCCTGCTAAGCCGCCAGTCCGCGCCGCCGCCCATGATCGACGCAAATGCCGCGCCCGCATTTCCCACGTTCGTGCCAGTACCGTTGACCAGCGTCCCGCTTGCATGTCCCAACCCAACCAGGGCCTGTCCAAAAGGTTGAAGCACGGAGTGCCCCAACTTCGGCGAGTACCGCATACCCGCGGTATAGGTGCTCATCGTAAGGCCGTAGCCGCCTCCAGTGCCTGTCGAGTATGTTCCCGACTGTACCCCGAAGACGTTGCTCGCAATCCCACCCGCATAGGTCGCCGTCACGTCGCCAACCAGGGCAAACTGCGAGCCCTTCAATGGCCAGGCAAACGTCGCGCTTCCCCCGTTCTGGTTGAAGCACGCGCATCCTCCCGGCGGCGCGTTGCTGCGTACGTAGCTATAGCCAAGCGCCAGTTCCGGCCGCGCAGTGGAATTGGTGACCGCTTCCGCCTGCGCCCACGCGACGCTTGGCCCCTCCAAAACTGCAGAGACCGCGGCGATCGCAAGCAGTATCCATGCACCATTCACTCTGAATCGCATACGCGTCTCCTCTTATTGCACTGTCAGTGTCACGGTTGTAGTCTGTTGAATGGTCCCGCTGGTTGCCGTCACCGTCACGGTGTAGGCCTGCGTCGGCGCCTTGGGAAGCGCGAACCCGCCGCCGCATCCGGTCATCGCCGTCACCGCTCCAAACGACCCCAGCAGCAGCACTGCCATCGTGATCCAACGCCTGCGCCGTTTGCCAGGAATGAAGAACAGACCCAGCGCTGCCAGTGCCGAACCCGTCAACGGCCATCCAACCTTTGCCGCGGCCGCTTGCACTGTGCCTGTCTGGATGGTCATCGTCGAGCTTGCCGCCGATGCCCCGGGCGTCACGCTGGCCGGTTGGAACGTCGCAGTTGCACCCGACGGCAAACCACTCGCCGCAAAGGTGACAGCGTTGTTGAACGAGCCATTTTGCGGCGTCACGGTGATGGTGTACGTCGCCGTACTGCCTGCCGTTATCGTCTGCGGCCCTGTCGGCGAGCTGATGGTGAAGGTCGGCGCCGGCGTTGATGTGCCGTTCAAAGTTGCCGTCTGCGGAGCGCCAGTCGCGTTGTCTGCTACCGAGAGCGTCGCCGTCAGGCTGCCTGCCGCGACGGGCGTAAACGTCACGCTGATCGCGCAAGTCTGTTGAGCCGCCAGCGAACTGCCGCACGTATTGGTCTCGGCAAAGTCGCTGGGGTTCGCTCCCGTCAGGGTGATCCCCGTGATCGACAGAGCCGTGTTGCCCGTATTGGTCAGCGTCGCTGTCTGCGCAGCGCTTGTGGTGCCGACAACACCGGTAAACGTCAGCGTTCCCGGCGTCAGCGTCGCCGAGAGCACCTGCGCCACTGTCACTGTCACCGTGACCGCTGCCGATGTGCTGCCGCCATTGTTTTGGTCACCGCCATACACCGCGGTGATCGAATGCGCCCCGATCCCGAGTTGAATCGTTGAGAGT
>Ga0182012_10004376_pt1 | contig 14772 bp, 13 predicted proteins | sample 612S2SmetaG_FD_120486 | JGI IMG/M metagenome (GOLD analysis project Ga0182012, IMG submission 120486) | Permafrost microbial communities from Stordalen Mire, Sweden - 612S2S metaG | ecosystem: Environmental > Terrestrial > Soil > Wetlands > Permafrost | place: Sweden: Stordalen | collected... | reverse complement strand
TGATCGGCTGGCTTCCATTCTTTCTGACAGAAGGGAAGAGGTAGTCGCTGTCTGCGCGGTAGAGAGTCACCGCCCGCCATTGTTTCAATTCTTCAATCACCATTTGTGGAATTGGTACAGGTTTGCGTGAAGCCTCCGTCTTGACGTCGCCTTCGACGTTGTTCCAGATCGCGTGCGTGACGTTCGCCTGGCTCAATTCGAAGTCGATGTCCGCCCAGCGGAGAGCGATCAGCTCTCCGCGGCGAAAACCGGTAATTCCGTCCATCAACACCATGACGCGCTCACGCCGAGAAAGCTCCGGGAGAAGTGCTCGGAACTCATCGCCCCTGAGAATGTCTGGAGTACGGAGCCTATAAAGCCCCCTTGCATTTTGTGGTTCTGTGAGGTTCCGCCTACATCGGTGAGGTTTTGTCGTACTCAATTTTGACTACAGTGGCCAGATTCAACCCGTATGGTGTTTTAGTGACGCCCACTCGCCCATGCCTCATGGGAGTATGCAGGATAAATGAACGGGTATCGTCGTGGCACTGAACGGCCGGTAGTCGTCATCTCATCCAAGGGTTCGTCCCGCAGAAGCTCCTCGCAACAAGAGGAGCTTCAGCTCTTTTTTGCGAGGCTCAAACCTGCTCGCCGCGGGCAGCATGGCGAATTCCTTGCGGGTCTGCTGGAGAATGGGGATGCCGGGGGCGGCGTCCTTCCACAGGGTAAGAGAGCCGCTGTAGGCTGCTTTGGCTTCGGCGCGGTCTCCCGCCGTCGCGTAGGCGCGAGGCCGTCCGAAAAGGGCCACGAGTACGGGAGATTTCCTGATCTGGCGCGCCGGCGGCGCTATGACTGGCGCCAATTTCCGCACAACCAGAGGCACTTGTGAGTACCGATCCGGGCGACGTAATAGCAATTTCTTTGCGGCTGCATGAAACGGCTGACAAACTCCGAACACTACATCTCTGAGAACTCAATCGGAGAGACGGGCCATGGGACTTCATCGTGCGATTTCGCAAAGCTCTCGGAGAGAGTTTTATCGGCAAGCTAATGGATTGCTCTTGTTGTTTAACACTTTGGCCCTCTGTTGCTACAGCTATCTGGCTGGGCCGCGGTTGGATAATGTGATTCCTCTTCTGGTTTGCGCTCTCTGGCGCGGCATGTCTGAAAGAAAGAAGTACGGTTCAGAAGGACCTGAGGTACCTGCAATTCAATTTTTTGAAGGAGAGCCGTCATGTGCTGTGATAAAAAACGAAACTCTTTGAAGAGTGTTGTCGATCATCCGGCTGAGGCAAAGCTCTACTGTTTTCCCCGGTTGTCACCTCTCCAACCGGTTGATCGTCGCGACACAGTTCTGATGTTGCAGTCTCATATGCTCAGGCGGACAAAATGAATCCTGCTCTGAAGCCAGATTCGATCGCACTAAACCCGGAGATGTTGACGCACCGTCCGCGCCCGATTGCTAGAGATCGCGTGACGCGGCCTTTGCCGCCAGCCCCGATGCTATACTTGGCTCCTCTCACGCCGACAGCGGAGCGAGCCTTGGACTTTTTCGCTTTCAACGCGGAATACGTTGAAAATCTGTGCGCGGGAGACGTTTCCACGCAAGATCATTTCGTCGCGTACTTCACAGTCCTTACTCAGATCAAGCTCCGTTCCAGGCTACAGTCCCCCCAGGCGATTGAAGATGTTCGTCAAGAGACTTTTGCCCGTGTGCTGGCGACGCTAAGCAAGAACAGCGGACTGCGCCGGCCGGAGGCGCTGGGCGCGTTCGTGAACTCCGTCTGCAACAACGTGTTGCTGGAACACTACCGGTCGAAGACCCGCACACAGTCGCTGGACGAAGCAGACCAGCCAGAGCTTCCAGCTCCGGACGAGGATATAGTCGGCAAGCTTGCGACCCGTCAATTGGGAGATAAGGTGCGCGAAATTCTGCTGGATATGCCCAGCAAAGACAGAATACTGCTGAAAGCGGTGTTTCTCGACGAGAAGGACCGCGACAAAGTTTGTGAAGAGTTTGGAGTAGACCGCGAATATCTGCGCGTCTTGCTCTTCAGAGCCAAAAAGGAATTCAAAACCGAGTATCTAAAGCGGGTCGGAGCCGGATCTCATATACAGCAAGTATGAAACGGGTTGGAGACCCGATACACCACTTAGTATGGAGTGTCGCCCGAGGAAATATATTTATGGACCACAATGAAGCGAAACTAAAGATGGCATCGGAACAATATCTCCTTGGCGCGCTCACACCCGACGAGCTCAATGCCTTCGAGGAACATATGTTCGGCTGCATCGAGTGTGCGATGGACGTTCGTGCTACGGATGCGTTTATGCGAGAGGCCAAGGAGCAGCTAGCTCACTTTCCCGCCGAACTCCCAAAATCGGCGGCGGCCGAACCTGTGCAGCCGAAAAGCATAAAATCCCGCTGGTTCTTTTTACTAAGACCATCGTTCGCAACGCCCGTATTTGCGACGCTGTTGGGCCTGATCGCCTATCAAAACCTTTCTGTCATCCCAAGACTTCAGTCCGAAGCGATGGGTCCGCGAATCGTTCCGTCGTTTGCCTCGCTTCATGTGGGCGTGCGCGGTGCTGATGCTACATCTGTGCTTGCAGACCGAGAGCAGGGGGCGATAGTAATGGTTCAACTGCCGCCGAGCGGATCGTATTCCTCCTACGCCTTCGATTTCTACGATGCGCAGATGAAGCAACTCTGGTCCATGAAGGCTCCTGCCCCAGGGCCGGCAAGCGATGGAACGCTCTCGCTGGCAATTTCGCCCATCGGACTGGAAACCGGTTCGTATACACTTGCCATCTCGGGAATCTCCACGGCTGGAGAACGCACCGAGATTGACCGGCGGGCCCTCGACATTCACTTCGAACCATAAATGTATTCATTCAGAGAAGGGTGGCGCAAACTCCCATGCCAGACCAGACCGAACCACCAACCCACATCTTCCATGCAGAGGCGACAGCGCTCAGCGGCGCGATTATCCAACCTCTGAGTCAGAACATCTACCCGCAAGCCTATCTGAAGCTGCGCGATGAAGGCGGCTATCTGTCGCAACGCTCTGAAGGTTTTCGCGTCGAGGAAGTTATCTCCTACCGATCTGCGTATACGCAGGTGGCTGGAAAGCTCGACCCCAAAAAAGACCTCGGCTGGAGCACTCTTGCAACGTCTGTTGTGGAAGGGCTGAATATCCTTGATGTGTTGACGGCCGATCGGGTCGTCGCGCAGATATCTACAGTGCATCCGCTTAAAGGCCATGTTCCAAGCATCAGTTTTCTTGGAACGCGCTTTGAGAATCTGCGCATCGCCGGCGTTAATGTCGTTTTGCAGTTGGACCTGGATTTATTTGGTGCCGGGCCTGCAGGCGACCGACCTTACATCGGCGACACCGGCTTCGACAAGCGCATAAGCGACCAGCATAAAGCCATTCTTGCATGTAATACCCTGCCATCGAAAGTCTCAGAGAAATATGCAACGCAACCGGTTGATGCCAAGGGGGCTACCTCCGTGTATGGCTCGCTGGCAAAAGACGTAGAAGGACCTCGGAGCAAGTTTGGCCACATGATCGACGTGCCGAATTTCGGTAAGATTTACCTGGCGACATTCAGACTCGAACACTCTGACTTCGATAATGGAATTCCGAAGAAAACGCTCATCGATTTCAAAATGCTTGATATTGAGATGGGATGTATCGCGTCTGGAAACATAGGTGCGGGTGGCGCGGTCGTCAATGGCTCAACTGTGCCATGAGACCGAATCAAGCTGAAGCGTGAAGGCAAGCAATAATGACAACAGACCGGAAGAGTCGGCAGCTACAAGCACGATGGCTGCGCACCATCGTGCTTGCATCTACGCTCCTTCTGTTGATCCCTCTTCACGACTCGCCTCTCCTGGATGCGCAGACCGAGTATCAAATCGCTCGTTTGCACTTTTTGCATGGGCAATTGGAGTTGAGCCAAGACGAAGCTGCCCAAGGTTACACGCGCTATCTCACATCGAATGGCGATTGGTCATCCAGGTTTCAACTTCTGGAGGCGCAGTCGATGTTATATCGTGGCCTGAACGTTGATGTGATGTCACTTTTGACAACGCATCCTACGGCCCGAAGCAATGTGGATGACTCCATTCAGGAGTTGACGGTAGAATCCATCGCACTCGGAAGACTCCATCAGTACGAGGCCTCCGAGCAGAAATTATCAAGAGCGGAAAGTTTCTGCGAAAGCGGCTCCTTCGATAGCTGTGGAGGGGTCCTATTAGCGCGTGGACTTCTGGCTCTGGACCGCGGCGACTTCGGAGATTGTAACCCAGCGTTCAAGCGCAGCCTTTCATTTGCCCAGACTCACAATGATCGATGGCTGCAGGTAGCCTCACTTCTAAACTTGGGTGTTTCTGCGGTGCAGCAGGAGCACTTTGATGAAGCATTGAGCTATTCGGAACAAGGGCTGGCAAGCGCTCGCAGTTTGGATGCTGAAAACAATATTCAGATAGCTCTAGGAAACATGGGATGGGCCTACCTCGGGCTGGGAGACGCGGAGAAGGCGTTGGAGTTGCTCGATGAGGCGGAGCAGCAAGCCCTCAAATTAGGCAACGCACGAGCGGAGATCATATGGCTGACCGCTGAGGGCGCCATCTATCAGCGAGTCGGTGATCTGTCGCAAGGTTTACAGGTCTATCGTGAGACGCTCACTTTGGCGAGGCAGATCGACAGCAAAGCAGACATCGTCAATTCGCTGGAGCTCCTGGCTCATCTCTCTGTAGAGATGGACAGACCTTCAGAATCGGTACTTTACATCCAAGAGGTTACGCCTCTGATACAAGCGGGCTCGAACCGCCTTGATGTGTTGGATGTGATGCTCGCACAGGGGGAGGTCGCCGCCGTCCGGCGTGAAGACGTTCAAGCTGAAGTTGCCTTTCGCACAGTTGAAAGAGATCCCGCCAGCCAATCCTCGATGCGCCTGGGTGCAGGCCATGAACTGGCCAGGCTCTATGAAGTTGAGGGTAACTCCGCAGCAGCTGATCGCGAGTACAAGGCAACACTCGCTGCGTTTTTGTCCACGCAGGATGAGCTCAAAAACGAAAATTCGAAGTTGCCATTCCTGGCGAATGCTACTCCTATCTATGACGACTATATTCATTTCCTTGTAGGGCAGAATAAGCCGGAAGAAGCTCTCGCGGCGGCCGACCAAAGCCGCGCGCGCACCCTGGAACAAGGGCTTGGCCTCTCGACAGGCAAAGGACCACACGGCACGATGCGCTTACAAGCTGGTGCTATCGCACGAAAGACCGGCGCGACGTTGTTGTTTTATTGGCTCGGCGAAAAACGATCGTACCTATGGGCAATTACACCCAAGAAGACCGCTCTCTATCCGCTACCCCCGCAACGCGAACTTGCCCATCGTGTGGAACTATACCGAAATATCCTGCTTGGGCCGAATGATCCCCTCGACCCTGGCGATGAGGATGGACGGGCGTTGTATCGCATGCTCGTTGCACCCGCCAGAAACCTCATTCGCCGTGGCTCGCAAGTGGTGATTTTGGATGATGGTGTTTTGAGCAGGTTGAACTTTGAAACCCTCATCGTGACTGATGCAGAAACCGGCCCTCGGACCCCACACTATTGGATCGAGGATGCAACGCTGCGTTCCGCCCCTTCTCTGCTGCTGTTAAAGGATTCCAAAGCCGGGCGCAGAAAAAACAAGCTGCTCCTATTGGGCGATGCGGTTTCTCCGGGCCCGGAATACCCCAATCTGCCGATGTCTTCCACCGAAATGAGTGAGATCGAGAAGCATTTTGCGCCAGCGAATCAGACTGTCTTTTCTCGCGCACAAGCAACCGCGAATGCATATTTTCAAAGTGCGCCGGAACAATATGGCTATATACACTTTGTGACACATGCAGTGGCCAGTAATACTGACCCTTTGGATTCGGCGATCCTGCTTTCGCGCAATACGCCGTCACAGGATGACTCCTTCAAACTGTATGCAAGGCAAATCCTACAGCGTCCCATCCATGCACGACTGGTGACGATCTCTGCGTGTTACGGAAGTGGGATTCGATCCTATGCAGGAGAAGGACTCGTAGGCTTATCCTGGGCATTCCTGCGTGCAGGCGCTCACAATGTGATTGGCGCGTTATGGGAAGTAAGTGATGAGTCCACGCCAATACTGATGGATAGGCTCTACCAGGGATTGGAAGCTGGTCTTAGTCCTTCGGATGCGCTTCATCAGGCGAAACTGACGCTGCTTCACTCCGATAGCAGCTTCCGCAGGCCATATTACTGGGGACCGTTTCAACTATATTCTGGTCTGTGACAGCTTAATGAGCGCGGTCGCCTCTGGGCCTCCATGGTGACCGATTAATCGCGCCGCAACTAACCCGATTCGCAGAATTCCGTTCTTCTAGACCGTCTGCTCTCACAGCAGATGGTCTACTGATCGGGTTTTCCCAGACAGGGGTTGCCAACTCATTTTGAATGAGGCGGAAGTGGTGACCCGTTCCCCTCGGCGACTGTGTATGTGATTGCAAAGTTCGTCGATCCGGCTGCGAAGCACTGGGATCCGTCCACGAAGAAATATGTGGTTGGCCCTCTAACATCGACGACTTATTACCAGTTCGCGGGAATCCGTCATCGGGAAACCCAGTCCTCATCCGCCAGCGTTCAGTACGCCGCGAAGTTTCTTTGTGGCCGAATGGAACACATGGATCGCACGGAACTCCCGGGCGAAGGCCGGGAAGCGGTTGCGGATGGTGACTATCACACCGCGATCAACGTACATAACCCTTCGAAGGGCGAGGCCGCGATTCGCTTCAGATTTTCGGCAACGCTTCCCAGCGGAAAGCCCGGCACGATCTCGCGTTTCGCGGAGATTAAGCTGGATCCCGGTCAGACCATCTCTCTCGATTGCGCCCAGGTCTACGAGCTTCTCCAGGCAAAGCCAGGCTTTATCGACGGTTTTGCCGTGATCGATAGCAATGTCGATCAGGATGTTGTCGCGGTCTATTCGGCGGCTGGTGAGCACGGAAAAGTAACGACACTGCAAACGGAACGTGTACAGGCCCGCAACATTCAATAGGGCCGTCGCGTCTCTTGTTGTGGGCGGATGCCCGTCCGCCCACAACAAGATATGGAAACCCAGGACCCGATTTGGAGAAACGGGAGGCTGCCGAATCTTGCAGATCAAGGCGGGTCGGAAAGTCAATTGCTGATTACAGGCGAATGCACTCATTGAGGTTGGACGAGCCGTCGCCGTTAGTTCTCAAAAAATGAGTGGGATATCACCGCAGTCACACACAGCAGCCATCAGGCGCTATTCAGCATCCCTGGCCCGGTGTTCCGCACGTTGCCCACCGCCGGATTGCAGGCGTACATCTCCATTGCGTCTGACTCCAGCGCCGTGAGCCGAGTCGCTTTTATGTGAATTACGCCGTCTTGATTTTGCAGGATGCCCTCGACCGATAAGAACTTGCTTCGCACGACGGTCAGTCGCTCCCGTTCATAGAGATCGGGTGTGACGATGACGTTTGCAATCCCGGTTTCATCTTCCATCGAGATAAAGATGAAGCCTTTGGCTGTGCCGGGACGTTGGCGTGCGATAACGCAGCCCGCGGTCTTTACATACTGGCCATCCCGGCAGCGGTGAAGCTCGACAGCCGAGAGGACGTTCCTGGACTGTAATCCCTGCCGCCGATAGTGCATTGGGTGTTTTCCGACGGTCAGGCCCGTTCCGGCATAATCGGCGATTAGACGCTCTTCTGTGTTCATCTGGGCCAGCGGCAACGCATCGGAGTCTTCCTGAAGCCAGTCGCAACTCTGTCGGAGTAGCGGCCCTTCCAGTTTGCCGGCGCGTTCTACCTGCCAGAGTGCATCGCGGCGGTGTGCAATGCCGTCGAGATTGTTCAGCGCGCCGATGCGGGCCAGCAGCGTCAGCTCTTTCCGGTTGAGCAAAGGCACGCGCAAAGCAAGATCTTCCGCGGAGCGAAACGGCCCGTCCTGCCATCGATCTGCCACTACGGCCTCAGCCGGTTGCCGCCGCAGACCCTTCGCATAGCCCAGACCCATCCGCAACGAAAGCGAGCCATCGGCCTCATGCTCAATGGTGCAAGCCCAGTCGGACACCTGGATGTCGATTGGCCGAACGCGCAGCCCATGCCGTTGCGCGTCCTTAACTAGTACGGCAGGCATATAGAAGCCCATCGGCTGGTTGTTGAGGATCGCACAGGTGAATGCCGCGAGGTACTTCACCTTCAGGTAGGCCGATGCATACGCAATCAGGGCGAAGCTGGCCGCATGACTCTCCGGGAAGCCGTACAGCGCGAACGAGCTGATGTTCTGGATGATGTTCTCCTGCGTCGCCAGATCAATCCCGTTGGCCGTCATGCCAGTGCGGAGCTTACCTTCAAGGTTCTTCATCCGCTCCCATGACCGCCGCATCCCGACGGCGCGGCGCAGTTCTTCCGCCTCAGCACCAGAAAAGTTGGCGACGGTCATCGCTATACGCAGCAGTTGCTCCTGGAAGAGCGGCACGCCCAGCGTTCGCTTGAGCACCGGCTCCAGCGAAGGATGCGGGTATGTGACAGGCTCTTTCTTCTGCCGCCGCCGCATGTAGGGGTGCATCATCTTCCCGACGATAGGGCCGGGCCGGATAATGGCGACCTGCACGACGAGATCGTAGAAGCGGGTCGGATGATTCCGGGGCAGAGATGCCATCTGCGCGCGGCTCTCGACCTGGAACATGCCTACAGTGTCGGCCAGTTGAAGGGCTTTGTAGACCTCCTCATCCTCAGGCAGTTGGGCCAGGTCTATCGATTCTCCATAGTGCCGGGGTATCAGCTCGAGGCAGTCCTTCAGCACAGCCATCATGCCGAGACCGAGGAGGTCTACCTTGATGATGCCGAGGTCGGCGCAGTCTTCCTTGTCCCACTGGACAACGGTGCGACCGGGCATGGACGCGCGTTCGAGCGGCACAACACAGTCCAACTGGCCCTGGCAGATGACCATGCCGCCGGAGTGCTGGCCAAGGTGACGCGGCAGGTCCTGAACGCGCATACAGAGTTCGAGGTATTTGGCGATACGCGGATGCTTGAGGTCGAAACCTGCATTCTGAAACGAATGTGCCATCGTGTCGGTCTTGCCGCGCCACTCCCACTGGCTAACCAGGCTGGACAAGCGCCCAAGCGACTTCTGATCGAAGCCGAGGGCCTTGCCGACCTCCCGAGCTGCGGATTTGCCACGATAGCTGATGACATTCGCCGTCATCGCCGCGCCCAGCTCTCCGTATCGCTGGTAGACGTACTGGATGGCCTGCTCCCGCTTGTCTTCCGAGGGAAGATCGAGGTCGATGTCCGGCCACTCGCCCCGGCTCTCGCTAAGGAACCGCTCGAAGAGCAGTTCCATGCCTACCGGGTCGATGGCCGTGATTTCGAGAGCGTAGCAGACGGCCGAATTCGCGGCGCTGCCGCGGCCTTGAATCAGGATGTCGTTCTTCTTGCAGAAGCAGACGATGTCCCAGACGATGAGGAAGTATCCAGCAAAGCCGAGCCGCGCGATCAGGTCCAATTCGTGATCGACCTGCTTCTTCGCGCGTTGGAGGAGAGCTGGGTCATTCTTCGGCCCGTACCGGCGCATCACGCCTTCGGCGACTCGCTTTCTCAAGAAGCTGTCCATTGCCTCGCCATCCGGGACCGGATAGCGCGGAAATTCGTAGCCAAGATCGTCCAGTTGGAAGCGCAGCCGAGCGGAGAGTTCAAGCGTCTGCTCGACAGCTCCAGGCACATCGCGGAAGAGTGCCATCATCTCCCGCGCCGAGCGCAGATGCCGCCGATTGTTGAGAGCTAGAAGGCGCCCTGCATGGTCGAGATCGATATGATGACGAATTGCCGTAAAGACATCGAGGACTTCGCGGTCGTATGCCGTGGCGCACCGGACGCCATTGGTTGCAAGTACCGGCAGCTTCAAAGACTGGGCGATGCGGATGGCCGCTTGATTGCTCCACTCCTCCTCACGTTCACGGTGGCGTTGGACTTCGACATACACGCTGTCCCTGCCGTAGATCCTTACCAGCCGTTCGACTACTTCGCGACCTGCTTCCTCGCCGCCGCTGACGAGCGCTGCGGACAATGGGCCTTCATCGCCACCCGTGAGGCAGACCAGACCGGCAGAGTATTTTTGTAGGTCATCGAAGGTGGCAGCACCTTCGCACTTGACCTTTTCGCGCATCTTGAAGCGGGTAATGAGCTGACAAAGGTTCTGATATCCAACCCGTGATTCGCACAGCAACGGCAGGCGCGCCGGTTCGAGGGGATGTTGATGCGGAAGCCACGCGGGAGGCATAAGCCGGTTCCCGAAGCACGACGCGGCAATCTCCGCTCCCACATGAGCGTGAACTCCGTTCCGCTTGGCGCTGGTGTGGAAGCGCGCCGACCCGTAGACGCCGTTGCGGTCGAGGAGCGCCATCGCGGGCATCTCGAGTTCAACGGCCCGCTCAATGAGCCCCTCAGGCTGCGAAGCGCCTTCAAGGAAGCTGAAGGCGCTCGTGGAGTGCAGTTCGATATACCGCTCAGTCATAGAGCATCACCATCTTCCATGACGCGTCTTTCAGATCGCGCACCAGACAGCAACAGAGCATCGTGCAGTCTCCGGAAGGCGCACCGGAGCGGGCAATCAGATCCCATTGCTCCAGTGCCCAGGACTCGCGCTGCCACCAATCGCCTTCGGCCAGCCATGGACCATAGGCATGTTCGACTTCATACCTGCAATCTCGAAAGACGAAGGATGCTGGTTGGCGATAACGTAGCGCGACCGATACCCTCTCGGGCGGACGCAGCTGTCGCATGGCGGCCAAGGGCCCGACTGTCCTGAGCGTGGAGCTACGGGTAGACGGTACTTGGAACGGTTCGAGCTTAAAACTGTCCGGCTTGCGGGTATCGCGGAGTACGGGACTGCCCACGTACTCATCTCCGACGATTGCGCGGATGCGGGCGAGCGTGACGTCGAGCCGCATGGGCTCCGGCAATTGTGGAGAGAACAAGCCAAGCTGCACCTTACTGGTGTTGCCAGGTTCTGCGGTGAGCGTGAGCGCAACGACCGCTGCCTGTGGCGGATGAGCCTCAAGATCGAGATGCAGCAGCTTAATCCAGAGCTGCCGTTCATTCGTGGGGAGTGCCGGCCGCACCGTTCGGAGATGCACGGGACCACCCTCCAGGGTCAATGCCGTTGTGACCGAGGCAAGCGCGAGCACACGCGCTGCCGCCCGGAGGATGAGTTGTTCGAGCATCACGCCCAGGACAAACAGCAACGACTCCAGTTGCTCGACCGGTGAATCCAGTTCCATCCGCTCTTCAAGGGCAAACGCCGCTTCATATGGCACGAAATGATGCGGGAGTTCGCCACGCGCCAACTGCCGAAGGCGTCTGCCTTCCTGCCCCAGACGTCCAATCAGCTCCTTCTCTGGAAGAGCGGCCAGGGCACCGAGCGTGCGGATGCCCCATAGAGCGAATGTCTCCGTGTGTTCACTCGATATGTCCAAAACCTTGAGCGGCAACGGAGCGAGAGCTTCGTCTTCCTTGCCGGGTGCCATCGGCGCAATACGAGCGGTTGAGCCGCGTGCCAGGCAGATGGCCGCATGGAAGTTTCCGGCGATCGCGGCGGACGCGCTCACCCCCAGGATCTGCGCACGGTGTAATAGCTCGCGGACCAGCACAGGCGGCGGACCGAACAGCTTCTCCGTTCCGGCAATGTCGATGACGCAGAGGAAGGCATCCCCATTGCTGCAATCTTCCACGCGCGGAGAGAAGCCACACGCGCACTCCAGCATGGCCGCGTGCGCCGAGAGCTCTTCCATGCGGGAGCGCGGAAGCACAATCAGCGATGAGAACGTGTCCAGCTCCACCCTGGTCATTCCACGCGCCACGCCCAGATGGCGGGCCTTTGCATTGAAGGAGCAGGCCGTTTCGAGCGGAGGATCCCCTTCGAGGATGATGACAGCACGCTCTCGCAACTCCGGCCGTAGGCGCAGAGCCGACTGGGCCGGAAACTCCTTCGCGTAGAGACACGCGTACAGGTCACCTGCATCGTCTATCGGATAACCGCTCATCGAATGCCTGCCCATATTGTCTTGCTTTGCCAATCGGCACCGGTTGCGGGTTGCGGAGGCTTGCGAAAGGGAACTACCTTCGCCGTGGCTTCTGTGAATCGCTGGCGCGATACCTCGACATGGCGTTCAAGGCCGGCAAGTACTGTGGTCTCCCCGGAGAGCGGTAGTCCTGCTTGCAGATGCAGAACCAGACTGGCGCTGCTCTTTGAGCAGGTGTGCTGCGTCAGCAGCAGGACGCTCGTCCGGCTGCGCTCTGCGGCGGCCCGGTAGCGGAACCACGTCGCCAGCGGGATACGCAGGACGTGCTCCGGCGCAACGCTTCCCAGATCCAGAACGATGGCGCTGAAGCCACCGGCCTGTAAAAGTAAATCGGTGGCACGCAATGCCTGCTCAATCCGCGACCAGGGCTTCGTCGCCCGTGTTGAAGAGCTATTGCGTTTGAAGATGGCGGTGGGTCGCGCACCGCATCGTATCCAGAGAAGACGCCTCAACTCGATGTCGGCCGCCGCCGCGGACTCAGGGCTTAGCGCATCCGACACGTCGATCCACGCGCAGACTCTCTCCGCCCTCGTAACCTGCGCTAAGAAAGAGAGCGCGAGCGCCGTTCTCCCCGAGCACTCTGCACCGATCATCTCTGTCACTGCCCCCACCGGCAGACCGCCGTCCAGAAGGGCATCCACCGCCACAATCCCGGTAGGCATCACCTCGCGGATCGTCTTCGCCGCCGGCGTAAGCGCGGACGGAGTTCGGTCTGCCAGGGCAGCTTCGATTTCTGAACGGAGGGCGGCAGCGGTACTCATAGTATTCGCCTTATGTTCGCCTAATAAGCCGGGATCTACAAATCGAGAATGCAACCAAAACTGTGCAATCGTTCCATAAGTAATTGAAGATAATCAGCTTACGGTGCAAAGATTTTCATGCAACGACAAAATCAGGCCGCGCGCTAAAGCGACGATGTGCGGCGGATATTTCCGTCAATCTGACAAGCGGAAGAAACGGTGCCATAGAAGGAAGGGAAGCGCCGGCCAGATGTGAAACACGGTGCGAATACGCGCAACCTCATTGCGGTAGGACTCGGGGAGCATCGGGACTCATTACCAACTGGTATTTAGGAAATCGTGCTTATTACTTACAGACTCAGTTTGGATTTATCTGAGGCCCGAAATCACAGCTGGCAGGTTCAAGTGAAATGCCTTCGGTGCCCGTGCTCCAGGTGATATGTGGTCAGGGGCACGAACATTAGCGTCGCAAGTGGCTTCGCGTTTATCCATGAATCAGATTCCGATCTCCTGGTCATAAGCTGCCAGTTCGTTGAGGACGGCGATGCGTTCCGCGTGGACTCGCCGTTTGTGTGCTATCAAGGACTCGAAGCGAACACGGGGATGCGTTCCGACCTTCCGGTACTCGATCTTGCCGTCGTCGAGCAGTTGGATGAGGGAAGGCCGCGAGATGCTCAGCATCTCAGCCGCTTCCTGGGGGGTCAGTTCGGCATGAACCGGGATTACGGTGACCGTGTTTCCACGGCCCATTTCGTCCAGGATTACGACCAGCATTTCGGCAGCGGAAGAGGGAATGACGACCGTCTCGTCTCCCGGGTCGCCGACCACCCGGAGCCGGAGGGGAGTCTTCGAGCCTAGACGGGAGGCCTGATCCACGGGCGGTGAAATTGTGCCTACGTTTGAGACCATCATCCTTACAACCTTGCAGCTTGATGCGGCTGTCCGGGTGCTGGATGCGCGGTTCACCGAATTGCAAATAAAGTCGATCGCGGGGTTACACCGCTACTGATTGTTCAATGTCAGGATATTTGCAATCGGATATTTGGAGGTATCCACGGTGACCTGCGAAGTGAGCGCGTTGATCAGCCGGAAAACATCGCGGTTCCAGTATTCATTTTCTAACTCGTCGGGATTGGTGGAATCGGCAACCATGTAGTGTGTTTTCCGGTAGTCCAGGGAGGTAATCGAGGTCGCAGCCGGCGGCTGCGTCAGCGCGATCCCGTTGTCTGCTGCCGCTGTCCAATTAATACGAAGGATGGGGAGTCGCTCAATGGGAGGGACAGCATCGAGGAACGACACTCCGTTAGGAGCCTCCTTAAGGTAGAGGACTTTAGGGTTTGACGTAGGGCTCTCTAACCTGTCTAGCAGCAGCTCCTCCTGCGAGGCTGCGGCCATGACACCAATGATGGAGCGCAGGATCAACTGTGCCTTGTAATTCTCTGTACCCGGCAGACACGCTACTGCCCCTTGATCAGATGTTGCTATGTCATCGGCAATGGCGAACCCGTTGTCTTGAACCGCAGCCAGAAAGATATCCAGGCCGGTGGGTGGCGGTTTTTGATCGGCTGGCAGCGCGGGGCTTCTGGTGACCGCAGTAAAGTGCTGATCGTCCTTAAGGTCATTCACAATCTTCGCCGTGTCAGCCGTATATTTCGGAGCAGGCTTATCCTTTTCTTTATCTTGCTCCGTAGGCTTATCCGGGTCCTTCTGTGCAGCCTCCACCATCGTTTTTGTGGGAATCAGGTAAAACCTGGGAGTCGTGATACGTTGTCCGATGACTATGTTTGGGCCGGGTGTCTTCACTGCGTCTGCCACCTGGTCCGTCGCAGGTTGCGGAGCTTTTATTGATTCGAATGTCAAATCCTTCTCTGCGGCCTTCTCAAAGTCCGTGGCACTGATGAGGGGCTTCGTCGAG
>Ga0182012_10004375_pt1 | contig 14774 bp, 10 predicted proteins | sample 612S2SmetaG_FD_120486 | JGI IMG/M metagenome (GOLD analysis project Ga0182012, IMG submission 120486) | Permafrost microbial communities from Stordalen Mire, Sweden - 612S2S metaG | ecosystem: Environmental > Terrestrial > Soil > Wetlands > Permafrost | place: Sweden: Stordalen | collected... | reverse complement strand
TTGCTCTTCCACCTGCTCAGCAAGCTCTACGAGCGCGCCAGCGTGGCGATCACGACGAACCTAAGCTTCAGCGAGTGGGCTGGCGTATTCGGCGATACGAAAATGACGACCGCATTGCTCGATCGGCTGACGCAGCATTGCCATATCGTCGAAACCGGCAATGACAGCTTCCGCTTCAAGGCGAGCGCCGCTGCAACAAAAACACGAAAGGAGAAAACCAAAAACTTGACCCCGGCCTGAACATCGAACCATAAATCCTGGTGGGTCAATTCTCAGTGAAAAGCCCGGGTCAAATACAGCCGGAAATCAACAGACTGCCCCATCTTCGTCTTGATTCGGATCTCGTCGAGCAGGTCGTCGGCGAACTTCCTTGCCTCATAGAAGTCGGAAGTGCCCGTGCCCCGGTAGATGTAGCCGCTCCCATTGGGGACTTTGATCCGGCAGAGCCAGAGCTGCTTGGGCCGGTTTTCCAGTTGGTAGAGGACCAGTCTGCCGTCGTGGAAGGACTGTTGGTTGATGACCCTGGATACCGCCATGGGTCGATAATAACCCGGGTTCTGGGGATATGACACCGTAATATGATTGTAATACGGCTTGAGCTTGGCAGGATGAAATCATATCTATTTGAAAATGAAGGATAAATGGTGCTGCAAGAGAGGATTGAACTCTCGACCTCTCCCTTACCAAGGGAGTGCTCTACCACTGAGCTACTGCAGCGCTGGAATGGCGGCCTTGTGCCACAGGCGGCAGCCACTGGCAAGCTGTCTTCTTCCCCTCACGGGAAGAGATATCCGATCTCCGCAACGCTGCGCCATTGACGCCGCCCAAGCGGAGTGCAGGCGATGCCGCTAAGTTGTATTGATTATTATTGCAACCTTAGGTAGATTACGAATCAGATGTGGAACCAGCGTGTCGCGTTTGCGGCGCGAATTGGACTGAGCGGATCCGCAGATTTCGAAACGCGCAATTTGCGTGCAGCGCGCCGCGAGGCGCGAACAATGGCGCTCGCCATTGATCCAACAGAAGGTGTCATGACTGAATTCTATCTGACAGACGAGCGTTGGGCCTTGATCGCCACGCGTGTGCCCGGGAAGGACGGCGACCCCGGCTGCCACGGGCGCGACAACCGGCTTTTCATCGAAGCCGTGCTTTGGATCGCGAGAACTGGCGCCCCCTGGCGCGACTTGCCGGCACAATTCGGCAAATGGTACACCGCCTACACCCGCTTTCGCAGGTGGACGAAAAAAGGCGTTTGGCCGGGCGTCTTTTCAGACCTCGCGCAGGACTCGGAATGCGAATATTTTTTCCAGGACGGAAGGCTTAATTACGCGCCATTGCGCGCGCTACTGGCCCGCGAGCTTGAGGCAGGCCCATTGGCGGCGCAGGATGAAGAGCACAGAGCCGCCTGAGCGAGCCTACCCGCGTCTCTCTCAGCTCTGGGACTGCGCGCGGGCCATGGCCACGCGCAGGCGGACCTCCATGGCCTCATCGCCTCCACCAGTCCGCGCGCCCCTGATTGGCGCTGCGCCAAGATAGTCCAGCGCCACTGCGACCCGCACATATGCGTCGTCGGGCGACATCTTGTGCGCGGGGTCGAAGCCTACCCAGCCAAGACCGTAGACATAGGCCTCGGCCCAGGCGTGACCGGCCGCCTGGGCGTCTTGACCGTCCGATCGCTTGAAATAGCCACTCGCATAGCGTGCAGGGATTTCGAGCGCTCGGGCACAAGCAATGAAAATATGCGCGAAATCCTGGCAAACGCCTTCCTTTTGGCTAAAGGCCTCCGACGCCGTCGTGACCACTTGCGTCACCGCGGCGTCGAAACGCATCGCGTCATGTAGGGCAGCCATGAGCGCATGCAGCTTGTCGAGCGTCGACTTTTCGCGTTCCGTTGCGGCATGGGCGAATTCACCCATTTGTGGATCGCCCGCGGTCAACTGAGTTTCGCGCAGATAAAGCTCTGGAGGAAAACGCTCGATCGAATCGCCGATGACGCCCGCGGTGTCGAAAGTCTCGACTTCGCCTTCAACCAGAGTCGTCAGAGTTTCGAACGGACCGTCGACGGTGAAGCATTGAAGAAGATTGCCGAATGCATCCTCGCTCTGACGTAGGCGGCAATCGCGGTCGACGTCGATGCGCCAGTTCAAAACATGCTGTCCGGAATAATTGCGCGGCGTAAGGAGTAGCTTTTGCACCGCCGCCTTCGCCGGCTCGCTGTAGCGATAAATGGTTTCATGCCGAATGCGCATCAACATGACAGGCGCCTGCTTTCTTTCAAAAAAGATATTGTTCGGAGACCAGAGTTCCGAGCCGGGTGTTGTCCAGGATGAATCCCCCGACAAATTCATGCAGCCCGTCCTGGAAGAGGCTGTCCGTCGACATTTTCTCCAGCTTGCCATAGACCGCGCGGGCGTGGCGTTGAGCCTGTCCCTGTCGCCCATGCGTATTGGCGAGCCGGTCAAGATTGCGCACGACGCTTTCGTAACAGGAGATCAGAGAGCGGGGCATCTCGGGACGCAGGATGAGCAGGTCAGCCACCAGCCAGGGCTTGAGACTCTCCCGATAGACCCAGTGGTAGGCGGTATGCGCGGACACCGCGCGCAGAATCGCCATCCACTGGAAATAGTCGAGGGAGCCGCCGACCACTTCCTTTTCCGGCAGCAGCAATTGGTATTTGACGTCGAGCAGCCGCGCCGTATTGTCCGCGCGCTCGATGAACAGCCCTACCCGCGAAAACCAATAGGCGTCATTGCGCAACATCGTGCGGTAGGCTCCGCCGTCATAAGTCAGGGACACCCGCTTCACGAAATCAAGGAAGCGGGTCAGGTCTTCACCCGAACGGGCCTTGCGGGACTGTTCGATGGCCTGCATCTCCAGATAGCCATCGTTGATAGCCTCCCACATCTCGACAGTCAGCGCTGTGCGGACCGCGCGGGCGTTCGTTCGCGATTGATGAATGCAATTGCGGATCGAACTTGGATTATCCGACGCAAAGGCCAGGAACTCGATGACATTGGCCTCGTCGAGCTTGCGCCCGGTGGCGGTGAACGCCGTGGCCGCGCCAGAGGAGAGCAGCACGCTCTCCCATTCGCTTTCAGCCCCTCCATAGGCTTTGGGCAGCGAAGCAAGGCGCCGCGACGCCTGGATGACGCGCGCCAGAAAATCTGCACGCTCCATATAGCGGGCGAGCCAGTAAAGGTTGTCGGCGGTGCGAGAGAGCATGAATTGAACTCTGATGAGGTAAGCGACCTGGAGGGCTTCGGGGCGTCAGTTGGGAACAATCGGCGAGGGCGCCGGAATGTCGTCGATCACCCATGTGTCTTTTGTTCCGCCGCCCTGGCTTGAATTCACGACGAGAGACTTTTCGGTCATCGCGACTCGCGTAAGCCCCCCGGGCACGACGCAGATGTCATTGGCGCCCTGCAGGACAAAGGGGCGCAAATCGACATGACGCGGCGAAAGGCCATCAGCTGTCGAAATCGGGCAGGTGGACAACGCCAGCGTGGGTTGGGCGATGAAATTGTCGGGACGCTCCGACAGCTTTTTCGAGAACTCTTCGAGCTGTGCACGGGTAGCATGCGGTCCTATCAACATCCCGTAGCCGCCGGAACCATTGACTTCCTTGACCACCAGCTCATCGAGATGATCGAGAACGTAGGAGAGCGCTTCCTTTTCGCGGCAGCGCCAGGTCGGCACATTTTTCAGGATTGGCTCCTCGCCAAGATAGAAACGGATCGCATCTGGAATGTAGGTATACATCGCCTTGTCATCGGCGACCCCTGCCCCCACAGCATTGGCAAGCGTCACATTGCCTGCATAATAGGCGCCCATAAGACCGGCGACTCCGAGCGCCGAGTCGGGGCGGAAGGCCAGCGGGTCAAGAAAATCGTCGTCGATGCGGCGGTAGATCACATCGACGCGACGCGGCCCCTCGGTGGTGCGCATATATACGACATCATCGCGCACGAAGAGATCTCGACCCTCGACAAGTTCAATGCCCAACTTGTCCGCCAGGAAGGAGTGCTCATAGAAGGCCGAGTTGTATTGACCTGGCGTGAGCAAGACAATTACCGGGTCACGGTTGGCGCTGCGCGGCGTCACCGAGCGCAACGTCGCGAGCAGCCGGTCGGGGTAATTCTCGATTGGCGCCACCTTATGCATGGCGAAAAGATCCGGAAACAACCGCATCATCACCTCGCGGTTCTCCAGCATGTAGGAGACTCCGGAGGGCGTGCGGGCGTTGTCCTCCAGAACATAGAAACTGTCATCGTCCGTGCGTACCATGTCGATGCCAGCGATCTGGACATAGATGTCGTGTGGCACCCGGCGCCCCGCCATCTCCGGCCGGAATGCGGCATTGCGGTAAACCAGCTCCGAGGGGATCACGCCGGCCTTCAATATCTCTCCTGCGCCATACAGGTCGGCAAGAAACAAGTTGAGGGCCCGCACACGCTGGATCAGCCCCTTCTCCAGAGCGATCCATTCGGCCCTGGCGATGATGCGAGGCAGGATGTCGAATGGGATCAGCCGCTCTGTCGACTCTTGCGATCCATAAACGGCGAAGGTGATGCCTATGCGGCGAAACAAAAGCTCCGCCTGTGCTCGGCGCGACACAAGCAAATCCTGTGGCGTCTTCGCAAGCCACTGGGCGAGTTTTTCATAGGGCTGGCGTGTCTTGCCCCCCGTACCGCTCATTTCGTCGAATTGCGCCCCGTTAAACTCCAAAGTCGCTGCTCCTGGCTGATCGTTGGACTTTATCCATAGTTGAGAACTCTGCTTACGCGCCTTTTTCGCCCTCGGGGATCTGGTTCTACGAAATAAAAACAGCAAAAAGCGCGCCACGTCCACGAAACCGATTTCCTGATGACAAATCAAGGCGTCCCCGCGTGATGAGCACGTTCCAGCGGAAGGTCGCGCATCCCCCCGGACCAGGAAGAAACTCAGACCCCGATTCGGACGCGCGCGGCAAACTCCGTCTCCTCGAAACGAGCCATATCGGCGTCCACTCCATTGGCGGCCAAAGTGCTTCTCACGCGCGGATTTGCCCCGACGATATAAACGACGGTCTTCCGCCGCTTCGCCTTTTGCGCGAAGGACAAAAGGGCGTTTGCAGCGGCGGCGTCAGCCAGAGGCACGCGGGTAAGGTCCAGGATGAAGGCCTCGGGCGAGGGGCCGATAGCGTCCAGAACGGCCGAGATCGTCGCCGCGACGCCGAAAAAGAACGGGCCGTTTATGCGATAGGTCATGACCGCGTCGGCGCGAGACGATGGAACGTAGCATTTATCCTCGTCTTCTAGGTCATCATTACGCGCCCCGGCGCCATCGCTGACCTCGACTTCAACAATTTCCGCCATGCGATGCATGAACAGCAACGAGCCAAGCGTGACGCCAACTCCGATGCCAACGGTGATGTCTTCAAAGACCGTGAGCAGGAAGGTCGCGCCAAGCACGAAGGCCTCGCCCCGATCATGCTTGAATATGGAGACGATCTGTTCGCGTTCGATCATGTTCCAGGCGACGATGGTCAAGACGGCGGCGAGCGTCGCGAGCGGAATATGCGCCGCCATGGGGGCTGCGAGAGCCATGAACGCAAGCAGAAACAGCGAATGCAGCATCCCCGCGACAGGACCATGCGCCCCGGCGCGAATGTTCGTCGCGGTCCGCGCAATGGCGCCTGTGCAACAAAGTCCGCCGAACAGAGCCGAACCGATATTGGCGTAACCCTGCGCCGCAAGCTCGCAGTTGGAGCGGTGATGACGCCCGGTCATCCCATCGGCCACCACGGCCGACAACAGGGATTCGATGCCGCCCAGAAGGGCGATGGCGACCGCCGACGGAACCAGTGCGGCCAGTTCGGAGAGGGAGACTTGAGGCAGCGCCGGCGCCGGCAGACCGCGCGGCACGCCGCCGAATTTTGAGCCTATGGTTTCGACCGGAAGGTCCAGCGCCCAGACCGCGAGGCCGCCGAGAGCAATCACCGCCAAAAGGCCGGGGAAGCGGGGCTTCCAGATACGCAGGATCATGATGAAAGCGAGCGAGGCGGCGGCGAGGCCGAAGGCCGCCGGCGTAGCCGTGCCCAACGCGGGCCAGAAGGCCTCAAGCTTGGGAAAGAAGGCCGCCGGCTCGCGTTCGACGTGTAGGCCAAGCAGATCCTTGATCTGACTGGCGAAAATAATGACGGCGACGCCAGCGGTGAAGCCCATCGTCACCGCATAGGGGATATATTTGACATAGACGCCAAGGCGCAGATAGCCGATCGCGATCAGGAGCAGTCCGGACATAATCGTCGCGGCCAGGAATCCCTGGTAGCCGTGACTCTCGATTGTCTTCGCGACGAGCACGATGAACGCGCCTGCGGGGCCGCCGATCTGGAACCGGCTGCCGCCGAGCATCGAAATCAGAAATCCGCCGATAACCGCCGCGAACAGGCCATTTTCCGGTTTGGCTCCCGAGGCGATCGCTATCGCCATGGACAGCGGCAATGCGACAATCGCGACAGTCAATCCGGCGAGAGCGTCGGCGCGCAACTGCGTCAGCCCATAGCCCTCGCGCATCGTGGCGATCAGTTTGGGCGTGAAGCTTTCAACGAAAGTTGGCGCGCGCGCCGCGATTTGTTCTTGCATGGATATTGACGAAACCGTCGCGGCCCTTTGCATGAACCCGCAAGTTTGCAGGTGATTTTTCTTATAACGGACAGCAAGATAAAAAAGCTTGTACAAATATTACGCTTTTTGCAGTCTCAAAATATCGCGCCTATGACTCTGCGAGCAGCGCCTCAATGTCGGCGCCAATTGCTTCGGGCGCGTCGTTCGGGGCATAGCGTCTTTTGACATTGCCCTGACGGTCCACCAAGAATTTGGTGAAATTCCATTTGATGGCTTGGGTGCCGAGCAGCCCCGGCGCCTGCGCTTTCAGATAGGCGTAAACCGGGTGAGCATGCTCGCCATTCACTTCGATCTTGGCGAACATCGGAAAAGTAACGTCATAGGTAAGGCTGCAGAAAGCTGCGATGTCCGCTTCGCTTCCCGGCTCCTGATGACCAAATTGATCGCAGGGAAATCCGAGCACGACGAGGCCACGGTCGGCGAATTTGCGGTAGAGCGCTTCAAGCCCCGCATATTGCGGCGTGAAGCCGCATTTGCTGGCGACATTCACGATGAGCAGCGTCTTGCCGGAGAACTCCGCAAGTTTCTGCCGTCTGCCGTCGATTGTTTGTGCTTCGATCTCGTAAAGCCGCGTCATCTGTCCCCCTCCGCCATCGCGAAGGCTCGCACATTTTAGCGGTTCACGCCACCATACTCGATTCCTCCCCATGGTCCTCGGAGGCTTCTTCGCCGAGACCATATTCCTTCATCTTGCGGTAGAGAGTCGAGCGGCCAATCCCGAGGCGGCGGGCGATCTCCGACATCTGGCCCCGGTAGTGCTGGAGCGCGAAGCGGATGGTTTCCGCTTCGATGTCTTCAAGCTTGCGCATCTCGCCAGCCTGTCCGAGCAAAGGCAAGACGTTCGGATCACGCACTTCAATGTGCAGAACTTCCCGCTCCCTGGGAGCCAATTGGGCGACCGGCGCCGGAAGCGGGGGGACGCGCACGTCAAAGCCGGACACATGTGAGGCGATCTGGGGGAATTCGGCCACCGTCAATTCGTCGCCCTCGCAGAGCACGACGGCGCGGAAAACCGCATTCTCCAATTGGCGCACGTTGCCGGGCCAGTCGTAGGTGGAAAGGAGCGAAAGCGCCTCCGCCGTTATGCCACGAATCGTGCGGCCTTCCTCCGCGGAGAACCGAGCGCAAAAGCGCCTCGCTAGATCCGGGATATCCTCGCGGCGAGATCGCAGCGGCGGAATCCCGATAGGAAATACATTGAGGCGATAGAACAGGTCTTCACGAAACAGACCACGTTTCACCAGTTCGATGAGATTCTGATTGGTGGCTGAAATCAGGCGGATATCGACGCGTATCGGTCGTTTTGAGCCGATTGGATCGATCTCGCCTTCCTGCAGCGCCCGCAGCAGCTTGACCTGAAGATCAAGCGGCAGTTCGCCAATTTCGTCGAGAAAAAGCGTGCCGCCATTGGCTTCGACGAATTTGCCGACGTGCTTTTCGGTGGCGCCGGTGAAGGCGCCCTTCTCGTGGCCGAACAATATGGATTCGACGAGATTCGCCGGAAGAGCTCCGCAATTCACGGTGACGAACGCTTTGCCTCGCCGATCCGAAGCGCCCTGAATGGCGCGCGCCACCAATTCCTTGCCTACGCCCGATTCGCCCTCGATCAGAACGGGAATGGTGGAATGCGCGGACCGCTCTCCGAGTCGGATCACGCGCGCCATCTCCGGGCTGCGCGAGACAAGATCCTTAAAAGTCAGAACCCCTTGCGAGCGCCGGTTGATACGCCGAACTTCGCCGGCCAGCGCGTCGACCGACAAGGCGTTCTTGATGGAGATCTGAAGGCGTTCAGCTCCGACTGGCTTGACGACGAAATCGTGAGCGCCAGCCCGCATCGCGGATATCACCGCTTCTATCGAACCATGCGCGGTTTGCACGATGACCGGAGTGGTGAGCTTCATTTCGCGCATTCGCGTGAGCACGCCCATCCCGTCGAGATCCGGCATTACAAGGTCGAGGATCAGCAGGGCGATGGGTGCGGCGCCGACGTTGGTCAAACGCGCGAGCGCCTGCTCGCCCCCTTCAACCGTTTCGACCTCATAACCGAAGCGCCGCGTCATTGCCTCGAGCAGGCGGCGTTGCACCGGATCGTCATCGGCAATGAGTACAATGGAAGTCATTTGCGCCCTTTTATAGCGACGCATGGCGCGTCGCGGGTCCATGTTCATATTGAGCGTTGCGGCGTCGCCAGACGAGACGAGCCCATGACTATCGTCGGGGAACAGGGTAAAGGCGGGGTTAATGGATGCTGAGCAAATGACTCAACTATTAAATATAAACGGCTGTTTCTCTTTATCTATTTTTAACTGGAATCGCACTCGCGACGCTCCCCGAGCGGACGAGAACAGTCGAAATGCGAGCAATCTCGCATCTGTCGCAACTTTTTCGTGCTGTTCCTTCCGCTTTGGTTGATCCTGCTACGACTTTGAACATATTAACGGTCAATCGGTCGCTCCGACCTCCCTCTTATCCAGGTTTTCGAAATGCAGCCCGTTCAGGAAACCCAGACTAACGCCAGCACCCTGCCCGAATGGAATCTGGCCGATCTCTACCCAGGCGTCGATTCGCCGGCGCTGGCGGTCGACTTTGAACGCGCCGCACGCGAGTCGAACGACTTCGCCACGAAGTACCGAGGCAGGCTCGCCGAGCTGGCCGTCGACAAGCAGGCGAGCGAAAAACTGGGAGAAGCCGTGGCGCGCTATGAAGCGCTGCAGGATCTGCTGGGGCGCATCATGTCCTTCGCCAGCCTGCTGCACGCCGGCAATGTCACCGATCCGGCGCGCGCGAAATTTTACGCGGATGCGCGCGACAAGATTGTCGACGCCTCCACGAAGCTGCTGTTCTTCCAGCTCGAACTCAATCGCATCGACGACGCGATTCTCGATCGGGCGGCGCAATATCCGCCGCTGGCGCATTGGCGGCCCTGGCTCGAAGACATCCGCAAGGAAAAGCCTTATGAGCTGGACGACAAGCTTGAAGAGCTGTTCCACGAGAAATCCGTCACTGGCGCGAGCAGCTGGAATCGGTTGTTCGACGAGACCATCGCCTCCCTGCGGTTTACCGTGGATGGCAGGGAACTGGCGATCGAGCCCGTGCTCAATCTGATGCAGGATTCGCGCGAGGAGGTTCGGCGCGAGGCCGCCGAGGCTGTAGGCAAGACCCTGACGGCGAATTTGCGCATCTTCTCCCTGATTACAAACACTCTGGCGAAGGACAAGGAAATTTCCGACCGGTGGCGGGGATTCAAGGACGTCGCCGATGCGCGTCATTTGTCCAACCGGGTCGAGGGAGAGGTTGTCGCCGCACTGGTCTCCGCTGTCGAAGCGGCGCATCCGCGCCTGTCGCATCGCTATTACAAGCTGAAGGCGAAGTGGTTCGGCAAGGACGCGCTGAACTATTGGGACCGCAATGCGCCTTTGCCGATGGCCCCGGCCAGAAATTTCTCCTGGGACGAGGCGCGTGGGGTCGTGCTCTCCGCTTATAGCGGCTTCGCGCCACGCATGGCGCAGATCGCCGGCGATTTTTTCGACAAACGCTGGATCGACGCGCCAGTTCGTCCTGGCAAGGCGCCGGGAGCTTTCGCGCATCCTACCGTGCCGTCAGCGCATCCCTATGTGCTGCTCAACTTCCAGGGCAAGCCGCGCGACGTGATGACTCTCGCGCATGAACTCGGCCATGGCGTGCATCAGGTTCTCGCCGCACGGCAGGGCGCGCTGATGGCGCCGACGCCGCTCACGCTAGCCGAAACGGCGTCGGTGTTCGGAGAGATGCTGACCTTCCGCAAATTGCTGGAAGGAGCTGGCGACAAGCAGGAGCGCCGCGCAATGCTCGCTTCGAAGGTCGAGGACATGCTGAACACGGTGGTGCGGCAGACGGCCTTCTACTCCTTTGAGCGCAAGGTTCACCTGGAACGACGCAATGGCGAACTGACGGCCGAGAAGATCTGCGAGTTATGGATGAGCGTGCAGGCCGAGAGCCTTGGCCCGTCGATCCGTCTGGGGCCGGGATATGAAAGCTTCTGGGCCTATATTCCCCATTTCATCCACTCGCCATTTTATGTTTACGCCTACGCCTTCGGCGACTGCCTCGTGAATTCACTTTATGGCGTCTATCAGAAGGCGCATGAGGGCTTCGCCGAGCGCTACTTCCATTTGCTGGAGGCGGGTGGATCGAAGCCCTATAACGAACTTCTGGCGCCCTTCGGGCTTGATGCGCGCGATCCGGCGTTCTGGAGCATCGGGCTGGAGATGATCGAGGGGCTCATCGCCGAACTGGAGGCGATGGAGGAGAACTAGTCGCCCTTCCGTCACGCCATGCGCCACCTCCACGTTCGACATGACCGAGCGAACCCGCGCGGTCATGTCGATGGCTTATCCGGCTAAATTCAGAAAACCTTCTTTGTAGAGATGGCGGATCAAGAAGAGCCTCGTTTCCTCGCTCAATTCGGAGGGGAGTTCCGCAGGCTTGAATGAAGACCTCTCGCAAATCGCATCAAGCGTGGCGCGGGCGCGAACCGAGACTGGTATGGTTTTGCCCTCGAACCTCAGAATGAGGCTCCCGCCTTCCTCGGCTCGGGCATAACGATCGCGCGGAAGCGTTTGCAGCTGGCTCCCCGGCCCTATCGCCACTGCATTCGCGTCGAACTCCACACTCGAGCCGCGTTGTCCGGGATAGCCTTCCCTGACCCGCTGCAAAAAGCTCTCGATCACGTTCTCGCCATCGAGCTTGTCGTGGAGTCCCGAGACAAGCTTTGAGAATTCCGCTTTCAGTCCCTGCTTCAACTCCGGACGGGAGGCGAAGCCGGGAGGCAACGCGCGGCGAAAGGCGACGTCGTTCTTGCTGGATTGCAGCCAGATCGCCAGCAGCTCCATCCACGTATAGACCGTGACGCCAAGCGTGACATGCGCCGAGGCGCGGTCGGTGGTGTTTGTCGTGTGAACGAAGCCGCGCGGCAGATAGAGAAGATCGCCGGGCTCTATGTCGAGCTCCAGCAGCGGAGCCGACTGCGTGAACATTTGCGGGCGGAACGGCTGGCTGGCGTGCGGCAGATCGAAGATCGGGCTGTAGATCTTCCAGTGCTTGGAGCCGGAGATTTGAAAGACGAAGACGTCATGCACGTCATAATGCGGACCAAAGCCTGAGACCGCGCCCGGCGTGAGGTAGACATTCGTGTGAATGGCATGGTCCAGATACGCTTCGACGGCGGTTGTGAGTCGCTGGAGCGGCTCCCATGCGCGGTGGAATCCGGGCAGTGAAATTGTCGCGCCGGATTGATATTCCGCGTGCAAGCGGCCGATATTCGGCACGCCGCTGAAGACGACGTCGCCCGAGCGGATATCCTGGCAATAGGCCTCCGGCGGCAGGAAGCCGCCGCCTTTTGACAATTGGATGGCGGGATAGCGAAGGCCGCCAGCGGAAATTGCGTTTTGGACATTTTCAAGCGTGAGGAGCGCTTCGTAATAATGTGGGCTCGAACGCCGCATGAAAAGCGGCTGCTTTTCCCAATATTTCGAAAAAAACTCGGCCAAAGAAGTAGGCGCGATCATGTCTTCGAATGAAGCGATAATCGCGCCCATAGGGTTGCTTGTCTCCGATGTTGCCGCAAGATGCGGCTTTAGTCCGCCCGATACGCGCTCAATATTTGGCGAGGATCGGAGACGGAGCGCCGAAGTCGAAGTGATAATTCACGCCCCCGCGCACGATGTGCCCGTTGAAGCGGGCGCTGGCCTGGCTCGCAAGAGTGAAGGCGGCGAAGGGCGCTCCCGAGGGGCTCGTTCCCGCGACCGGGCCGGAAGTCGAGACAGCCCCGAGATCGTAATAGAGATATTCCGCCTTCACGCTCCAGTTCGGGTGGAACATCCACTCCATGCCACCGCCGGCGGTCCAGCCGACGAGCAGGTTCGAGTAGTTCGCCGAACCAGCGGCGAAACCGGCCAAGGCGCCGGACGGAGCAGCCGCGAACAGGGACGTCTGCGTGATCAAATTGGCCTGCCCGTAAGCGAGCCCGCCGCTTCCATAGGCGAGCAGTGAAGGCGTCAGGAGATAGCCGACGCGCGTGCGCACGGTGCCGATATAGTCGAGGCTGTAGGACGTCGCCACGCTGCCGCTGATATTGTTGGCGGGGACCAGTGTGCTCGGGGCGCCGTTCGAGAGAGGCCAGGTGTTTCCGGCGCCACCCGTGCCTTGAATATCCGCTTCGATACCTGCAACAAACTTTTTGCGGCCCGATTGCTCGTCGCCCAACTGCCAGTTGTAGCCGACCTGACCGCCGCCAATGAAGCCGCCAAAATTGCCCAGCCCGCTTGTCGCGGCGCCGGAGACAGCCGCTGCGGCGCCAAGATCGCCGCTTGCAGCCAACGGGCTGGCGACGACGTTGAGATTGCTGCTGCCGAAATTGTCGCCAGCGCTTACGCCCACGTAGAGTCCAGTCCATGAGACAAGACTCTGGGCGACCGGCGGCGGTCCCTTCTTGTTGGGCAGAGAGGCGCTCTCGTCAGACGCCAATACGTTCCCGTTGGACACATCGGAAGCCAATGCGAGGAAGTCCTTGTAAGGCGTGTGCGCGCTGGGCTCGGCGGCGAAAATCGGATCGAAGGCATGCGGCGACAAGGGGCCGCTCAGCGTTACGCGGATGACACCCGGTTCAATCGGCTTGAAGTGGCGATCCATCTGGCCGATGGCGCAGACGGCGGCAGGCGCCGTTCCGTTTACGCATGGCGCGTAAAGCGGGTCGGTCGGCAGCAGCGAGCCATAGGCGTAAGTGATCTGGTCCGAACGCGAGTTCAGCGCATTATAGCCGTCGATCTGCAGCTTCAGACCGTTTTCCCATTTGTAGCCGACGCGCAGATTGACCGTTCCGGTGGCCGGCGCCTTGAAGTAGCCGTCTTCCGTCAACGGATAGGCGCCCTTGAAACGGTATTTCAACCCGGCGAACCAACCATATTGCTTGCCCAGTTCGACCGCGACCGAGGCGATGACTGGCGGGCCTTCGGGGATATAATTGCCCGGCGCATTGCCGAGATAAGTGAAATAGCCAATCGTTTGCGGCGTGATGAGCTGGGACCAGGCCGCGAGCTGGGGCGTGTCGAAGCCGCGGGAGCGGGCATGACTGAGCGACAGATCGCCATCAAAATGCGCCCAATCCGTCGGCGAATAATGATTGGCTAGTTCGACGCCGTAACGGCGGCTCGGACGCCCGAAGAGCGTAGTTCCCGTGTCGCCGTCAAACTGGCTTTCGGAGTCGAAATTCAGCCCCCAAAGGCTGATCGTCGAGTCGAGCCCTTCAAGGAACTTGGTGCGCGCGCCGACTTCGGCGCCGCGCGCCTTCACCAGGAACGGAGTCGTCGCAGCGACCGTGCCGTCGCCGGGATTAAGCGTCGTTACTGTCGCGCGCGCGTCGACGGAGTGGAAGCCTTCACCCGCGTTGATGAAGAATTCGGTCTTCTCCCACGGACCCAGCGTGATGGCGAGCTTGGGGCTGTCCATCCCGTCCGCCTTGTGGCCGGAATTCCAGGGGCCGGTCCAGATCGGCAGCGCGCCCGGCGTGCCGACGGGCACGCCCGTCGGCGCCGAGAGCGGGTTCTGATAATCGCCGATGGCCGCAGCGAAGAAGTCGTAGCGAATGCCCGTCGTCGTGCGCAGCCAGGGCGTCCATTTCACGGTGGTGTCGGTCCAGACGCCGATATTGCCCTGCGCGACCTGATCATTTTCGACGGTCGCGTAAGCCACTGTCTGAGTGGTGTCCTGCAAGCCGACGCGAATGTTGTCGTAGCGCGATTGCAAGCCGATGCGCGTTTCGACGGGGTAGCCCGCGAACCCATATTTCCAGCCGTGTTCCGCGTTGATTCCCATCGTCGTGCGGCGGTCGAACTGACGGAACTGGTCGCCGATGATTGGCTGGGTCAGGTAGTAATCGAAGTCGTTATAGAGATCGAGCGTCGTGTGAGCCACGAAAGCTTCGATCCGCGAATGGCTGTTGGCGTCGGTCTCGCTCCAGCGGGTGGAGAGGCTGAAACGCGTTGTATCGCCCCGGTCGGTGGGGTCGATATTGCCCCAGAGGGGGATCACCCCTTCCGATACGGCGCGCTCTGGAATCTGGTTCGACGCATG
>Ga0182012_10004374_pt1 | contig 14774 bp, 12 predicted proteins | sample 612S2SmetaG_FD_120486 | JGI IMG/M metagenome (GOLD analysis project Ga0182012, IMG submission 120486) | Permafrost microbial communities from Stordalen Mire, Sweden - 612S2S metaG | ecosystem: Environmental > Terrestrial > Soil > Wetlands > Permafrost | place: Sweden: Stordalen | collected... | reverse complement strand
TGTCGAATTGCGCGAGGGTCTGCTGCATCAGCCGGGCATTGGCCATCAATTCCTCCTTGGACTCGGTGGGCTTGAGGGTGGTGTCCGGGTGCTGGAGGTAATCCATGGAAGGCAGCTTGTAATTGCCGATCATGGGGGTCTGGGCCACGGTGATGGGCTTGGGCCGGCGGGGCAGGGGCCGGGCCTTGGGGCCGGCATTGGGAGCGGGAGGCGAGCCCGCAGTGGCGGTGGCATTCAATGCCCCGGGCGTTTCATCCTCGTCTTTGAAAGGCGACGGTTCCTCCTCGGGGCCGGGTTTCCCGCCGGGCAAGTCGGTCTTGGCAGACTCCGGCTTGGATTCGGATTTTTGGCCGAGAATATCGGCGGTGGAGGCGGTGCCCAACTCGCGGGGTCCGGCCACGACGGGTTCCGACGGCGAGGTGGATTCTTTGGCTTCCTTGGCCTCTTTGCGTCCGGGCAAGGTCGTTTTGGTGATGCGCGGTCCATCGGCCGGTTTGGCCTGGGGCACGCTGAGGTCGCGAACCGTGGGCTCCGGCACGGGCTGCATGTCGGCTCCGAGACCGGAAGCGGCGGGAACCCCGGTGACCTTTTCCACCTGCTCTTGTAGTTTCTTGGACTGCTTCTCCAATTCGCGCGCCCGTTTCTCCAAAGCCAGCTCCTCGCGGGTTTTGCCGGCCGCCGCCGCAATGTCCGCCTCGGACTTTTTGGGAAACAACATTTGAATCCACTGGGTGAGCCGGAAATTAGTGAGGAAAAGCAGGCTGATGAGCACCAGGGCGATGTAAATAATCGTGGCCCCCAGGGGGCCGAAGTTCCAGAAGCCATATTCGTACATCGTCATGCCCAGCCAGCCGCCGGCGCTGGGGGCCTGGATGCTCCGGGCCAGGTTGCCCAGCGGGTAATTCAAGCGGTCCAGCAACCCGGCGAGGGAAAACAGGAACAGGATGGTCCAGCAACCGAACCAGAGGCGGCGGATCCGCAAGCCGGACAAAAACTTGGAAATGTGGCCAAGGCCAAAGGCCGCAAGGATGAGGGGGAAGCCATAGGCGGCCAGGCCGAAGACGAAAAACGAGGCATAGGCCAGGTGGGTGCCAAAGCGCCCGATCCAATTATGCGTGGTTAGATTTGGGGGAGTGCGGACAAATTCGAGATCATAGCGGTCAAAGGACAACTGGGCGGCCAGCAACAACCCGGCAAGGAGCAACAGCACGAGGCCGGTGATTTCATCCCAGCCCCGGGCGGTGTGTGACTCTGGATCTGTCTTGCGTGACATGCCGGTAACGTACCAACGGGCGGTCGTAACATCAAAGTTGAAATTGAAGCAGAGGGGGAGGGGAAGTGGCGAGGGGTGAGTGACAGGTGTGGTATGGGGGCGCAACTCGCTGATTGCGGCGGCGGGCCAACCTAGTATGTTATGGGGACTTGAGTGACGGTCCCCCGATACCGGGAGCCGTTCGCCTTATGGAATCAGAATCATTGAAAGTGTTGTTGATCGGCAATGACGAGCGCTGCGCGTTCGCCGTGGCCGAGTGGTTGCGGATCACCACCCAGACGGGCGAACTGCAGACGGCCCCCTCAATTGACGCGGGGCTGGCCCGGTTGCGGGAGGGTCAATTTCATGTGATTTTGTTCGAGGTGCCCACGGTGAGCCTGGCGTGGCTGTTTCAACTCACCTCCCTGGTCAGCCGGGCGCCGCGAATGCCGGTGATTGTGCTGGGGCCAGCGGATGACAAAGTGTTTTCTTCGGAAGTGGTGCGCAGTGGCGCCCAGGACTATTTGTTGAAGGAGGGTCTGTCGTTGTTCATGCTGGAACATGCCGTCCAATGCGCCATTGAACGGCAGGAGGAGCGCATTGCCCTGATTGACGAGCGCGAGAATTATTTCAGCGTGTTTGATCATTTGATCGAGGGCATTTTCCGCACCACGCCGGAGGGGCATTATTTGCTCGCCAATGTGGCGCTGGCGCGCATTTACGGCTATGAAACGCCGCTGGAATTGATGGCCAGCATCAAGGACATCGCCAACCGGCTGTACGTGGAAACCGGCCGGCGCGAGGAATTTGTGCGCCTGATGCAGATGCACGACACCCTGAGCGGGTTTGAATCACGGATTTACCGCAAGGACGGGACGATCATCTGGATCGCGGAGAACTGCCGGGCGGTGCGGGATTCCAAGGGGCGGCTGGTCTATTACGAGGGGACAGTGGAGGACATCAGCGAACGGAAGCGAGCCGAGGAGGAAATTCGCCGGGCCACGACCGAAGTCACCCGCAGCCGCGAGGAATTGCGCGGCAAAAACCTGGTGATGGAGGAGAACTTGCGCACGGCGCGGGAAATTCAACTGGCCATGCTGCCGCAGGCGTATCCGTGCTTTCCCGCGAACGCGGAGCCGGCCGACAGCGCGTTCCACTTCGTGCATCGTTACCAGCCAGCAGAGGCGGTGAGCGGCGATTTTTTCAGCATCTCGGCACTGTCGGACGAAGAGGTCGGGGTGTTCATTTGCGACGTCACCGGCCATGGGGTGCGGGCGGCGCTGGTCACGGCCATGATCCGGGCACTGGCGGAGGAATTGAAACCGCAGGCGCGGGACCCGGGCACTTTCCTGCGGAAATTGAATTCCGACTTGTGCAGCATTCTGAAAAGCACGGGATCGCCGATGCTGACCACGGCCTTTTATCTGGTGGCGAACTGTCAGACGGGCACCTTGCGGTACGCCAACGCCGGCCATCCCAAACCGCTGCTGGTGAACCGGTCGGGCAACCGCGCCCAACCGCTGGTGAATGATTGCGGGCACAGTCAGCCGGCGCTGGGCCTCTTTGACGATCCGCCTTACCTCACCAGCGAGACCATCATTGTCCCGGGCGATTTTGTGATGCTCTTCACGGACGGTCTCTACGAGGTGCTGGGGCAGAACGAGGAGATCTACTCGCAACAGCGTCTGATGGTGGATGTCAAAAGCCTGAACCACCTGCCCGCCGGGCAGATGTTTGACGACCTGCTGGAGCGCATTCGGAACTTCTCCGTGGACCATGGCTTTGATGACGACGTGTGCCTGGTGGGATTGGAGTACGCGCGAAAGACGATGCGGTTTAAGTGCTGAACGGGGCTTGACTTTCTACGCCAATGGCGTATCCTGCCACCAATGGTCTTTGAAGAGTTTTCACCCTTCACCCGTCGAGTGATGGAGTTGCTGGACGATGAAGATCTGGCGCAAGTACAAGCACTTTTGATGGCACGTCCGAACGCAGGAGTGGTGATTCCAAAATCCGGCGGGTTGCGTAAATTGCGAGTGGCGGCGAAAGGCCACGGCAAGCGCGGAGGGGCGCGAATAATATACTACTGGGTGGTGGCTCGCGACCGGATTTTGATGCTGGATATTTTTGCCAAAAATGAACAGGTGGATTTGAGCGCGGTTGAATTGAAGCAACTGAGAACCTTGATTGAGGACTATAACCGATGAACCAGGCGCGATTTGAAGAATTGACGGGGGCACTGCGGCAAGCCAAGGCCGTGCGGCGGGGAGAGGCCGCGCCAGCGCGGGTGTGGGAGCTGTCGGCTGGCAAAGATGGTAAATTAATTCGCCGCGAGGCTAATCTTCAAGAGTACCAACAGGCCAAGCGGGCGGAGTGGGAAAACAACATTAGCGCGACCCGGTCGCGGTTGTGCCTGTCGCAAGCGAAGTTTGCCGAATTACTGGGTATTTCCATCAAAACACTCCACAACTGGGAACAGGGACGACGCAAACCAACTGGTGCCGCGCGAGTCCTATTGCGCGTGGCGGCAACGCATCCCGAAGTTATTTTGGAACAAGCTTTGGTTTGAGGCTGGATTTGCCTGCTGTGCATTTTATGGACCGTGCGAAAAAAATCCTTGGTTTGGCTGCCAAGGTGCTGGTTTATGGTTTCGTTTTCTTCATTTTTCTAAGTCTGCTGCCCATTTTTCAACCGCATTCAACTCGAGCCCCAAAAGTAAAAGCGAAGATCGAAATGATTGCGCTGGTCCAGGCCATTGAGAGTTACAATGCAGCTTATGGTCATATGCCGGTTTCGGCGGCGGTTCAGCCGGCGGCACATTCTGGCAGTTTCACCTACGGTGCCATGATTCCCAATCCCAAGGCTCTTGGTCCCATCGGGACCCTGGTGGGCGGGCAAGTCGTAATGAATTCGGAGCTGATCGCCGTGCTGATGTGCATAACCAATTACCCGGGCCAACCCCGCCACGCTGCCATCAACACCAATTATTGCTTAAATCCACAACAAACCAAGTTTCTCAATGCATCCTTCGTTGCCGATGGATCACTGCCAGGCGTGGGTCCCGATTTGGTTTATCGCGATCCTTGGGGAACTCCTTATGTGATCACCATTAGCCTCAGCGAAACGAACCCGTGCTTGGATGCGTTCTATGGAAATCAGCATTTTGGTCAGGACCAAAGTTCCAAGCTTGGCGGCTCTAGCGGTCCGACTAATTCTATCGGTACGGGTGAAAATGAAGGGTTGTTTCAACTTCGAGGCCATGTGATGGTTTGGTCGGCCGGGCCGGACAAAACAGTGAATGCCAGCACTCCTTTGGACCAGGCTGAGAACCAGGACAATGTCGTCAGTTGGCGGTAAGAGGAGCGATGGTAAAAAAGACCCGTGAACACGCGTTCACGGGCCTTGTTGATGCTAAATTGAGCGGCAGTTTATTCCGTCACGAACCGGATGCTGCGGGATTTCTCGGAGCGTTTGCGCTGGTTCTCGTCCAGCACCTTTTTGCGCAGGCGCAGGTTCTTGGGCGTGGCCTCGACGTATTCATCCGTGTCAATGTATTCCAAGGCGCGTTCGAGGCTGAGTTTCAGCGGGGCATTCAATTGAATGCCCTTGCCGTCGCCCTGGGAACGCATGTTGGTGAGGCGCTTTTCTTTGACGGGGTTCACCGGAATGTCGTTTTCGCGGGAGTTTTCGCCCACGATCATGCCCACATAGACCTGGTCACCCGGCTCAATCATGAGGCGGCCGCGTTCCTGAACCATATTCAAGGCGTAGGAAGTGGCCTCGCCGGTGTCCATGGAAACGAGCGAACCGTTTTTGCGGGCGGCGATTTCGCCGCGGTCCTCGCCGTATTCGTGGAAGAGATGGCTCATCACGCCCATGCCCTTGGTGGAGTTCACGAGGTCCGTTTCAAAGCCGATCAGACCGCGCATGGGCACGAGGGCCTCGACGGAGACCTGGTTGCCCACGTGGTTCATGTTGGTGATCTGCGCCTTGCGGCCGGCCAGATTTTCCATGATGGTGCCGAGGTTTTCACTGGGCACTTCCACGAATAATTTTTCGATGGGTTCCAGCGCATTGCCATTGGCATCTTTTTTCCAGAGCACTTCAGGACGGGACACGAGGACCTCATGGCCTTCGCGGCGCATCTGCTCGACGAGAATGGCGATTTGCATTTCGCCCCGGCCGCTGACGGCGAAAATCTTGGGGTCGGAGGTTTGGGCGACGCGCAGAGCGACGTTCGTGCGGGTTTCCTTCACCAGCCGGTCCCAAATGTGGCGCGCGGTGACGAGCTTGCCATCCTGGCCGGCCAGCGGGCTGTCGTTCACGGCGAATTCCATCTGAATGGTCGGCGGATCAATCGGAATGTAGGGCAGGGATTCGCGCAATTCGGAATCACAAATACTCTCCCCAATGAACACTTCCTCGAAACCGCACAGCCCGACGATGTCGCCGGCGTGGGCTTCCTGGACTTCGATGCGCTTCATGCCTTCGAAGTGGTAAATGGCGGTGATTTTGTTTTTGGTGATCTTGCCATGGCCATGGCGGCAAATGGCGGGATCGCCCAGCTTGACCTTGCCTTCGTGGATTTTGCCGAAAGCGATACGCCCGAGATATTCGCTGTAGTCCAGATTGGCCACCAGCAATTGGAAACCATCACCGGCTTTGGCGCGGGGCGGTGGGATGAATTTTACAATGGCGTCAAACAAGGGTTCCATGGTACCGGAGACATGCTCCAGCTCGGTCTTCGCGTAACCCATCTTGGCGGAGCAATAGATGAAGGGAAAATCTAGCTGTTCGTCCGTCGCATTGAGGGACATGAACAGCTCGAATACCTGGTCCAGCACCTTTTTTGGGTTCGCGTTTTCGCGGTCAATCTTGTTGATGACCACAATCGGCTTGGCGCCGGCTTCCAGCGCCTTGCGGAGCACAAAGCGGGTCTGCGCCTGCGGACCCTCGGCGGAATCCACCACGAGCAGCACGCCATCAATCATGTTCATGATGCGCTCCACTTCGCCGCCGAAATCGGCGTGTCCAGGAGTGTCAACAATGTTGATGTGGAAGTTCTTGTACTTGAAAGCGGCGTTTTTGGCGCGGATGGTGATGCCCTTCTCGCGCTCCAAGTCCATCGAATCCATCAGGCGCTCGACCTGGGTTTCGTGCTGGTTGGCACGGAAAGTGCCGGATTGCTTGAGCAGACAGTCCACGAGCGTGGTTTTGCCATGGTCAACGTGGGCGATGATCGCGATGTTTCTTATATGCTGCATGGTGTCAAAATTCTCTAAAATAGTCGCACATCTTGGCAGGTTTGCGGCAAAGGTCAAGTCATGGCGGGTTAATTTTTTGCGACATCTGATCATGACCCCGGGTGCCATCCTGTTTCTGGTTCTCAAGCACGGCATCCGGCGGCCGGGCAAATAGCAAAAATTATCTAAGGAATGGCAATATCCGGTTAGCCAGACCCGGCGCAAATGCTTATGATTTGATTTGAAATACTTATAAAACAAAAATAGGAAACAGCTTTGCTTATGCATAATCCGCCATTTTTCTCCTGGCCCGCCCTGGCGCTGGCCGCCGGGTGCGCGTTTAGTTTGGTCGGCGCGGGCCGGGCGGAAGCCGCCCCGGGGGATACGAATGCCGTGGCCGTCGTTACTAGTTCGCCCGTCCCGGTGGGTCCGGCCCCCAAACGAAGCCTCAGCGGCGCGGAACTTTATTCTATTCACTGCAACCGCTGCCATGCCGAGCGCTATCCGACGGAACGAACGGCGGCGCAATGGAAAACGATCATGCTGCACATGCAGGTGCGGGCCAGCATTCCCGGCCAGCAGGCCCGGCGGATTTTGCAATATCTCCAGGAAAACAGCGGCCGTTGAAAGATTGAGCACGACTTGAACCAGCCATGAAAAACCAAATAACTTCCCGCCGGGTAATGACGGGACTGCTGACCGCCGGCAGCGCCCTGTGGATGGCGGCCCCCGCCCGGTTGCATGCTGAAGTGAGTGACGCGGACTTTAAGGCCCTGCAGGAGACGGTGGCCAAACTGGCCGGCGAGGTGCAGAGTTTGCGCCAGACCAACCAACTGGTGCAACAACTGCACGAACAGGACCAGGTCCAATTGCAGCAACTCCAGCAAAAACTCACGGAAACCCAGCAAACCGCCGTGGACGCGCAGCAAAAAATTGCCGCCGCCGCCGCCACTCAGACGCAACCGCTGCCCCGCGTGCCCATTGACGAAACGACCGTCAATCATAACTTCCAAATCCTCGGTGACGCGGAAATTCAATACGCCAAGGCCGACGGCGGGAACGGCTCCTTTTATCTGGCCGACTTTGCGCCCATTTTCCTGTACCGGGGCGGGGACAATATTTTGTTTGAGGCGGGTTTTGACACCACGATCGCGAACAACGCGCCCGCAGGCGGCGGTTACACCACCACGTTCAATTTGAGTTTTGCGCAGTTGGATTATGTCATGACCGACTGGCTGACTTTGTGCGCGGGTGACATGCTGCTGCCCCTGGGCACTTATAGTGAGCGCGGGGCTGGCTGGTTGAACAAATTGCCGGACGATCCGCTGGTTCGGGATGCCTTGCTGCCATCGAGCGGAGTTGGCGCGCAATTGCGCGGGGCGCTCCCGTTGGGAGAATCGGGAAAAATTTTCAATTACTCGATTTATGGGGTGAACGGGCCCAGTTCGGCCGATGGCAGCGGACTGGGCAGTGCGCTGGATCTGGGCGGCAATGTGGGGCCGAATCTGCACGCCGATCCGGCCGGGGGCGGTCGCGTGGGACTATTTCTGCCCTTCAAGCCGCATTATGATTTGGAACTTGGCCTCTCGGCCATGTCCGGGGAATGGGACAATGCCGGGAGCCATCTCTGGACCGCCGGAGTGGTGGACGCCTCACTGCACCTGGGCTCCTGCTTTGAGGTCAAGGGCGAGTACGTGCGCACCCGATTTGGCACCGACGACCTGGGCATGATCAGCCAGGAAGGCTGGTGGACGCAGGTGGGATATAAACTGTCGGGACTGAATCTGGAGTTACCCGGCATTAACAATGTGGAGTTGATTGGCCGCTATGATGTCGTTCATGGTGCCTATGATTCAGGCAACAACGCCTTTGATTTCAACACCCGGCGTTACACCGTGGGATATGTTTATTACATCACCAGCGCGCTGCTGTTCGAGGGGGATTATGAGTTTCTGCATAGCAATGATCCCAGCCAGGCGAACCAATTTATCCTGCAACTTTCCTATGGGTTTTAACCTCCCGGCCTGACCGCCAGTCAAAGCGATCCAACCAAACAAAAGCTGCCATGAAAACCAAGTTTTCCCCCAAACCAACCCGGCCGACCCCGTGGCTCTGGCCTGCCACACTGGCAACCGGAGGATTACTCCTTGCCGGGGCTGGAGCTATCGCGGAAGATGTGACCGCCGTTCCGCCCAATTCCCATCCCACTTATTTGCGGGACATCCAGCCCATTTTCATGGGGAGTTGCTCCCGCTGCCACAACCAGGAAACCAAGTTTGTATACAACTGGCTGGATTACAAGACCGCCTTTGCCGACCGCTGGGAAATTCGCCGCCGGATTTGGGATAGTTACCAGGGCCATTTTTACAAGGAACCCATGCCAATTGCGAACAGCCCCGAATCCCTGGCGCTAACCGACGCTGACCGCGCCCTGATCAAAGCGTGGGTGGACCAGGGCGCGGAGCGGGGCGAGGCCCCGGCGCCCGGCGCGGCGAAATCCAAGGGCGAACGCATTGAACTAGGGCGCCGGCTGTTCACCTCCATTTGCGCGGCCTGTCACCAGCCGACGGGCCGGGGATTGCCGAATGTGTTTCCGCCGCTCGCCGGCTCCGACTTCTTGAACGCCGACAAAGCCCGGGCTATCAAACTGGTGATTTACGGCCGGCAGGGCGAGGTGGTGGTAAACGGCATGAAGTTTAATAATAACATGCCCTCCTTCCCCCTCAGCGACCAGGATATCGCTAATGTGCTGACGTTTGTTTACAATTCTTTTGGCAATGCCGGGCTCGAAGTGACCCCGGACGAGGTGAAAACCTTGCGAGCCCAGCCGCCCGAGACTGTCGCGCCTTCCCCGGCGAAAGCCGCGGCCCCCAGCACCTTTGAATGAGACAGGTTTTAATTGCCCCTCCCCGGCAAAAGCGTTAACTGTATGGCGTGGACGCATCGCTTGAGACCAACATTTTAAAAGCCCTCGTGGATTTGGACTTGGCCGTCAAATCCATGGCCACCGCCCGGCCCAAGCCGGACTTGCTGCCGCTATTTGCCCGGCTGGATCAATTGACCGCCCGGCTTCCCCGGCAAACGGATCCCATTCTGTTGCATTATATGCACAAGAAAAGCTACGAGAAAGCCCGGTTGTTTCTCGAGGGCCGCGAGGCGGAAAATCAGGCGGGCAACTGCCGCCACGTCTGAGCTTTCCGGCGTTTTGCCATGCTTGAGGACACTATTGCCGCCATCGCCACGCCGCTCGGGCAGGGGGGCCTGGCCGTCATCCGTCTCTCCGGTCCCCAAGCCTTGCGGGTGGCGGATCGCAGTTTTGTCCCGGCCGGGCCGCAATCCCTTTCTCCCTCCCAAGCCCTTTCACACACCATTCACTATGGCCGGATCGTCCGGTCCGGTCGCACGGTGGACGAGGTGCTGGTGGCGGTGATGCGGGCGCCGCGCACCTTTACCCGCGAGGATACGGTGGAAATCTCCTGCCACGGCGGCGTGCTGCCCGCCAAGCTCGTGCTGGACACCCTGTTGGAAAACGGCGCGCGGCTGGCGGGACCGGGCGAGTTCACCCGCCGGGCGTTTCTTAATGGCCGTTTGGACCTTGCCCAAGCTGAAGCCGTTGCCGACCTGATCCATTCACGCACAGAACTGGCCCTCGAGGCCGCCAATGAACAGCTCGCTGGCAAGCTTTCCCAGCGCATCAATCAATTGCGCGACGAAATGATCCGCACCCTGGCGCATGTGGAAGCGCACATTGATTTTCCCGACGAGGATATTTCGCCGGACACGCGCGGGCAGTTGATCGCCCGGCTGGAGCGCGGGGTGGCGTTCATGGCCGAATTGCTACGGACGGCCAACGAGGGGCGGATTCTACGGCAGGGCATCCGGGCCGCGATTGTGGGCCGGCCCAATGCCGGGAAGTCCAGCCTGCTTAACCAATTGCTGGGACAGGACCGGGCGATCGTCTCGCCGATTGCCGGCACCACGCGCGACACCATCGAGGAAACCGCCAACATCCGTGGGCTGCCAGTGATATTCATTGATACCGCGGGACTGCGCGAGGCGCGGGATGCCATCGAGGTGGAGGGCATCCGCCGCAGCCGGGAATCCCTGGCGCGGGCCGAGTTCATTCTGCACCTGCTGGATGCCAGTCAACCGCTGACGCCGGCCGATGACCAATATTTTGCCGAGTTCGCCGGCAAAAAAAACATCGTGGTGCTAAACAAACTGGATTTACCCCGCCAGCTCGTTTTGCCGCCGGGCCGGGCGGACACTGGTCCGGTGGTGACGGTGAGTTGCGCGACCGGGCAGGGGATTGAGGCGCTCAAAGATGCCATCAAGGCGCTGGCCTGGTCCGGCGGGCTGGCCTCGGAAATGTTTCAAGTAATGATTAATTCGCGCCATCAAGAGGCCCTCGGGCGCGCGCGACTGGCCACGCAGCGCACCATTGGTGTGCTGCGCGCCGGGGAAACCCTGGAACTGGCCGCCGCCGAACTGCGTATCGCCGTAAACGCCGTCGGCGAAATTGTGGGCAAAACCACCACTGAGGACCTGCTCGACTCCATCTTCAGCCAGTTTTGCCTGGGGAAATAGGCGGGTGGCCTCGCGATTGCACCCGGGTATGCACCCGGGTATGGGTTGACTATTTTCGGATTAAAAACCATTATTTTACCGCTCCTGCTTCAAAGGCGGGAGGCAACCACCGCCGGTGTGGCGAAATGGCAGACGCACAGGACTTAAAATCCTGGGACCATAAAAAGTCGTGTGGGTTCGAGTCCCACCACCGGCACCAATGGGAGTCTCACCCCTTTTGGGAGGTTATACAATATATAATTATTTCTTAAGGCTTGTTTTATTCACGGAAACTACTTAATTGGATTAGCGCACAGTAACCAGACCTGACTTTGCCTCGTGTGAAAATTAAAATGTTTGATTTACAGGCGGTTATGTCCGGGCGGAACCATCGTGGTTCCGCTGGCGGCAGTACTCCGGTTTGGCTGGTGATCCTGACTTTTCTCTGGATGGCGGGGTTGGGTTGCTGCCTGGCTTGGGTGACTCAATACACCCTGACGCCCGGCCCTACCGGCCCGGCGCCCGCCCAGTGGCCGACGGCATCGCAAATCGCCCCGGACAACCACCTTCCCACGCTAGTGCTGTTTGCCCATCCGCAATGCCCCTGCACCCGCGCAACCTTGGGGGAACTGGAGCTGATCATGGCGCGGGCCTCCGGTCAGTTGGCGGCCCAGGTGTGGTTTCTCAAACCGGATAACACACCACCCGATTGGACCAACACCACCCTCTGGCATCTCGCCGCCGTTATTCCGGGCGTTTCCGTGCATGAAGATTGGGACGGACGCGAGGCCCGCCGGTTTCGCGCCGGCACCTCCGGGCAGGCGCTGCTTTACGACGCGCGGGGCCGGCTATTGTTTCAGGGCGGGATAACCGAGTCCCGCGGGCATTCCGGTGATAACACCGGACGCAGTGCGATTACCGCTTTGGTGTCGGGTGGGTGGGTGGGGGTCGTGCAAACGCCGGTCTTTGGGTGCTCACTCTTTAACACCAACTGCGCCTTGGGAGGCATCGCATGGCAGCCGTAAACACCAGTCCGGCCGGCTCCGGACAATTATCCTCCCGCGCGCTGGCCTTGTTCCAGGAGGCGCAACAGAATATTTATGTGCGGACGGACCAGTTGTTCGCCAAGCTGATGGTCTTCCAATGGCTGGCGGGGATTGTCGCGGCCGTCTGGATTTCGCCCTATACCTGGATTGGCGCTACCCGGCAGGTTCACTGGCACATTTACGCGGCCGTTTTCCTGGGCGGATTCATCACGAGCCTGCCGTTGCTCCTTATTTGGCGGCATCCTGGCGGCGTTCTGACCCGCCACGTGGTGGCCGTGGCCCAAGTTTGTTTTTCGGCCCTGCTCATTCATCTTACCGGCGGGCGGATTGAAACCCATTTCCATATTTTTGGCTCGCTCGCCTTTTTGGCGTTTTACCGCGACTGGCGCGTACTGGTGTCCGCCACGCTGCTGGTGGTGCTGGATCATTTCCTGCGGGGAACCTACTGGCCCCAGTCCGTCTTTGGCGTGCTGTCCGCCAGCCCGTGGCGCTGGCTCGAGCACGCCGGCTGGGTGGTCTTTGAGGACACTTTTTTATTCATTTCCATTCATCAAAGCTTGCGGGAAATGTGGGGTCTCGCCGAGCGCCAGGCCTCCCTGGAGTCCCTGAACGCCCGGATCGAGCAAAAGGTGACGGAACGCACCGCCGAGCTGACGCGCGAAATTGCCGTGCGCCGGCAAACCGAGCAGGCGCTGGTGGAGTCCCAGGGTTTGTACCATTCGCTCGTCGAACAATTGCCCATCAATGTGTACCGTCAAGATGCCGCCGGCCGCTTCGTTTATGTGAACACCGGCTTTTGCCGGATGAAGGGGCTGCCGGCGGACAAAATCCTCGGGAAAACCGTGCGGGACATGGACAGCCCTGACCTCGCCGCGCAAAACGAGCGGGACCATGACGAGATCATGCGCGATGGCCGGACGTTGGAAAGGGAATCGGCCTGTCCCGTCACGGACAGCGCCGCGCCGCAGTTTTTCCAGGTGGTCAAACTGCCCGTCCTCAATTCAGACCAGCGCATCATTGGCTCCCAGGGCGTGTATTTTGACATCACCCAGCGCAAGCTGGCCGAGGCCCGGCTGGGCGAGTTAAACCGGCAGCTCGTGGACACCTCCCGCCGGGCGGGCATGGCGGAGGTCGCCACCAGCGTCCTGCACAATGTCGGCAATGTGTTGAATAGTGTTAATGTCTCCAGTTCCCTCGTGGCGGATAAAATCCGCCAGTCCAAAGTGGGGAATGTGGCCCGGGCCATCGCGCTGTTTCCGCCGGGGGAAGCCGACCTGGCAGCGTTTCTCACCCTCGATCCCAAAGGCCGCCAACTGCCCGCCTATTTGGCCAGTCTGTCCACGCACCTGTCCCGGGAACAGGCTGAATTGCAGGCCGAGGTCGAGACGCTGCTGAAAAACATCAGCCACATCCGGGAAATCGTGGCCATGCAGCAAGGTTACGCCCGGATTTCCGGGCTGCTCGAGCTCCTGCCCGTTAATGAACTAGTGGAAGATGCCCTCCGCATGAACACTTTGGCGCTGGACCGGCATCAAATCACGATGGTGCGCGAACTGGAGCCCGTGGCCCCGCTGCTGCTGGACAAACATAAAGTCCTGCAAATTCTGATCAACCTGCTGCGCAATGCCAAACATGCCTGCGAGGATTCGAGCCGGACGGACAAGGAAATCCGTGTGCGCGTGCGCGAGTCCGGCGGAATAGTTGCCATTTCCGTCGCGGACAATGGCGTGGGTATTCCCCCCGAAAATTTGACCCGCATTTTCAACCACGGCTTCACCACCCGCGCCGACGGCCATGGTTTTGGTTTGCACAGCGGCGCCCTCGCCGCCCGGGACATGGGCGGTTCGTTGACGGCCTTTAGCGCGGGACCCGGACAGGGGGCGGTTTTTACTCTTGAAATCCCCCGCCAACACACCAAGTTAACCTCATGACGTTCAACCCCGGCCAAAATCACCGCATTCTCGTGATTGATGACAATCAGTCCATTCACGCGGACTTCCGGAAAATCCTGGCCCCGGCTTACGCCTCCGCGCGGAATCTGGAGGCCGCCGAGTCGGCCCTGTTTGGCGAATCCATTCCCGCCCTTGAACTTCCTGAATTCCAGCTTGATTTTGCGTTTCAGGGCCGGGAAGGCTTGGATTTGATCGAGCGCAGCCTCGCCGAAAACCGGCCGTACGCCATGGCCTTCGTGGATGTCCGGATGCCGCCCGGCTGGGATGGCATTGAAACCACCGCCAAAATTTGGAAAACGTATCCCGATTTGCAAGTGGTCATCTGCACCGCCTATTCCGATTATTCCTGGGAGGAAATGCTCAAAATCCTCGGCTATTCCGACCGGCTGATCATTCTCAAAAAGCCGTTCGACACCATTGAGGTCGTGCAACTGGCCATTTCCCTCACCGAAAAATGGCGGCTGTACCAGCAGGCCCGGCTCCGGTTGGAGGATTTGGAAAACATGGTGCGCGAACGGACCCTCCGGTTGGAAAATGCCAACCAGGAATTAATCACCGCCAACCAAATGCTGGAACTGGCCCGCGAAAAAACCCAGCTTATGGCCGAGACCGCCCTGGTCGCCAGCAAGGCCAAAGGCGAGTTCCTCGCCAACATGAGTCATGAAATCCGCACCCCCATGAACGGAGTCGTCGGCATGGTCGGGCTGCTGCTGGA
>Ga0182012_10004372_pt1 | contig 14781 bp, 13 predicted proteins | sample 612S2SmetaG_FD_120486 | JGI IMG/M metagenome (GOLD analysis project Ga0182012, IMG submission 120486) | Permafrost microbial communities from Stordalen Mire, Sweden - 612S2S metaG | ecosystem: Environmental > Terrestrial > Soil > Wetlands > Permafrost | place: Sweden: Stordalen | collected... | reverse complement strand
TCCAGGTCCCACCACCATGCGACGCGGCATGGAACGGTTCAACGACATACATCGAGGCCGTTGCCTTGACGGCGCCAACCAACCCGGAATGATGTTGCAATGAGAAGTGCGAATCCCCTAGACCGCGGGCAGGGGGTCGCTCATACGATCGCATGACCGACCCAAACGCCCGTCACACTCGTGCCCCACACGGCCAAGGTTGCGTTCCCACCCGAGATACGCCCCATGGTATGCCGGTCCCGCTTGTTTGGCGCCGGCACCCCCTGCTACGCAACACGTTATAACAGCGAGGAGTCGCTCCAATGGCCCAGGCGATCCGCCCCGTGATGCTGGCAATCCTCGACGGCTTCGGCTGGCGCGAGGACCCCGCCGACAACGCCGTCCTGGACGCCAACACGCCCAATTTCACCCGCCTGTGGCAGACCTGTCCGCACGCTTTCCTGCAGACATCCGGGCGAAACGTCGGCCTGCCGGACGGCCAGATGGGCAATTCCGAGGTCGGCCACCTGAACATCGGCGCCGGCCGCGTGGTCCCGCAGGAACTGGTGCGAATCGGCGACGCGGTCGCGGACGGCAGCCTGGTCCGCACGCCGATGTTCACCCAACTCGTTGAGAAACTGAAGACATCCGGCGGCGCCTGCCACCTGATGGGGCTGGTGTCCCCGGGCGGCGTGCACTCCCACCAGGACCACGCCGCGGCGCTGGCGGGCCTGCTGCGGCAAGCCGGCATTCCGGTTTGGGTCCACGCCTTCACCGATGGCCGCGACACCCCGCCCCAGTCCGGCGCGGAGTTCATGCGCACCCTGTTGGAAGCATTGCCGAAGGATGTCCCGGTCGCCACCGTCACCGGCCGCTACTACGCGATGGACCGCGACAAGCGCTGGGACCGCGTCGCCCGCGCCTACGCCGCCCTGGCCGAGGCCGACGCCCCCCGCTTCGCCAATCCGATCACGGCGATCGAGGACGCCTACGCCCATGAAAAGCATGACGAATTCATCCCCCCGTCGGTGATCGGCGACTACGCCGGCATGCGCGACGGCGACGGCATCCTGTGCTTCAACTTCCGCGCCGACCGGGTCCGGGAAATCCTGACCGCGTTCCTCGACCCCACCTTCCAGGGCTTCCAGCGCGCCCGCGTCGTCCACTTTGCCGCCGCCGCCGGCATGACCCGCTATTCCGACGCCCTGGCCCCCTACATCGAGGCGCTGTTCCCGCCCGAGCCCCTTACCAACATTCTCGGCGAGGTCGTTGCCGCAGCCGGCCGCACCCAGCTCCGCATGGCCGAGACGGAAAAATACGCCCACGTCACCTACTTCCTGAACGGCGGCCAGGAAGCGACCTTCCCGGGCGAGGACCGGATCATGGTCCCCTCGCCAAAGGTCGCGACCTACGATCTGCAGCCGGAGATGTCCGCGCCCGAACTGACCGACCGCGCGGTCGAGGCGATCACCTCCGGAAAGTACGACCTGATCGTGCTGAATTACGCGAATCCCGACATGGTCGGGCACACCGGCGTGCTGGCCGCCGCGATCCGCGCGGTGGAGACGGTTGACGCCGGTCTCGGCCGGCTGGCGGACGCCGTGAGCCGGCAAGGCGGCGCCCTGCTGGTCACCGCCGACCACGGCAATTGCGAGCTGATGAAGGACCCGGAGACCGGCGGTCCGCATACCGCCCACACCACCAACCCCGTCCCCGTCCTGCTGATGGGCGGGGGCAGCGCCCTCGCGGACGGCCGTCTGGCCGACATCGCGCCCACGCTGCTGGCGCTGATGGGGCTGCCGAAGCCGGCCGAAATGACCGGGACCTCGCTGATCCGCCACGATGCGGCGCGCGCAGCGGAGTAGCCTGCTCGCCCTTGCCCTGCTCGCCACGCTGGGCGCGCGGCACGCCCCCACTCCCCCCCGGGAGGAGGATGCGGCGCGCGCGCAGATCGAGGCGGCCGAGCGCGCCCGCGCCCAGAACCTTGCGGCACAGAAGCAGGAAGCCGACCGTGCCGCCGCCGCCGCCGCGGAGGCGAACCGGCTCGCCGCGGAGCGTGTCGCCGCCGCCGCACGCTTGCGCCAGGCCGAACATGCCACCACGGAGGCTGCCGACCAGCTTGAAACGCTCGCCGCGCGCCGGCGCGAAGCTGAAGCCCAGTTGCAGGCCCGCGCCGAGGCCATGCAGCCGCTGCTTCCCGTGATCGAACGCCTCGCGATCTATCCAGCCGAGACCCTGCTCGCTGTCCCCGCCACGCCCGAGGACGCCCTGCGCGGCGTGATCGTGCTGCGCGGCATCGCGGCGCAGATCGGCCAGGACGCGGTGGCGCTGCGCCGCCAACAGGAGGTCCTGGCCGACGCGACCCACGCCGAGGAGGCCCAGATCCCCAAGCTGGCCGCCGCCAAATCCGCCCAGGCGTCGCAGGCCATGGCGCTCGACCGACAGCTTGCCACGGCCCAGGCCAGCCGCCAGGAAGCCCTGTCCGCAGCGGCCGCCGACGCCCAGCGCGCCGCCGCCGAGGCCGCCCGTGGCGAGAGCTTGCACGCCGTGCTGGCCTCGCTGGAGGCGCAACGCCGCGCCGAGGAAGAACGCGCCCGCGAGGAAGCCGCCCGCGCCGCCCGCCACAAGCATCAGGCCGAGGCCGAATCGGCGCGGCAGCGGCAGCGCGATCTGGCGCGTCCATCCGGCGCGGGCACCATCGCGGCCGCCGCCCAGCCCCGTGGCCAGCTCACCGCCCCGGTTGCCGGCACCATCGTCCGCGGCTGGGGTGCCGCCACCGACGCCGGGCCGGCCACCGGCGTCTCCTACCGGGCCGCCCCATCGGCCCGGGTCGTGTCCCCTTGCGCCGGCCGGGCCGCCTTCGCCGAGCCGTTCCGCAGCTACGGGCTGCTGCTGATCATCGATTGCGGCGGCGGCTACCATGCCGTCCTTGCCGGTTTCGAGCGGCTGGATGTGAAGCCGGGCCAGCCGGTCCAGACAGGCGAGCCGGTCGGGGTGATGCCTGCCTGGGATCCGCGCTCGCCAGGCAGCCGCCCGTCGTTGTATGTGGAACTGCGCCGCCAGGGACAGCCGGTGAACCCGGCCCCTTGGCTGAAAGCCAGCAGCTAGGGAGATGCTGAAAGCCAGCAGCTAGGGAGATGCTGAAAGCCAGCAGCTAGGGAGATGCTGAAAGCCAGCAGCCAGGGAGATGCTGAAAGCCAGCAGCCAGGGAGATGCTGAAAGCCAGCAGTTACCGTCGTGGCTGAAAGCGAGCGGCTGGCTTTACGTGACGTAAGATTTCAGCACTGGACGCGGCAACGCGCCGCGCGCCAAAAGATGACTTGCCATTGGCCGAAAGGGCGCCCGCCCCATTTAAGCGAGCGTAAGAGGAACGAATGTAATGGATCACCGCCCCAAGCGCCGCCCTGGGCGTCTCCGCTCCGGCCTGCTGATCGGAACCGCTTTTTTGGCCGGCGTGGCGATCGTGCCATTCACCGGGCTGCTCGGCACGCGGCTCGGCGTCGTCAGCGCGTTCGCCGAAACCGGCGGCCGGTCGGACACCTACCGCCTGCTGACTTTGTTCGGCGACGTGCTGGAGCGGGTGCACGGCGACTACGTCGACTCGGTCAACGACAAGGACCTGATCGAGAACGCGATCAACGGCATGCTCACCGGCCTTGACCCGCATTCCTCCTACATGAACGCGAAGGCCTTCCGCGACATGCAGGTGCAGACCAAGGGCGAGTTCGGCGGTCTGGGCATCGAGGTCACCCAGGACAACGGGTTCATCAAGGTGGTCAGCCCGATCGACGACACGCCGGCCGCGAAGGCCGGGGTCAAGTCGGGCGATATCATCACCGCGCTGGACGGCAAGACCGTGCAGGGCCTGTCGCTCAACGACGCGGTCGACAAGATGCGCGGAGCGCCCAACACCAAGATCACGCTGACCATCAAGCGTGAGGGAATCGACAAGCCGCTGGACATCTCCATGATGCGGGAGGTCATCCATATCCAGGTCGTCAAGTCGCGGCTGTTGCCTGACGATATCGGCTACATTCGCCTGTCGCAGTTCACCGAGCAGGCGGATGTCGGCATCCGCCAGGCGTATCACGCGCTGAAGGCGCAGGCGGGCGGCAAGCTGCGGGCGGTCATCCTGGACCTGCGCAACAACCCCGGCGGCCTGCTCGACCAGGCAGTCGCGGTTTCGTCGGACTTCCTCGACCAGGGAGAGATCGTGTCCACCCGGGCGCGCCACCCGGAAGACAGCCAACGCTGGGACGCCAAGAGCAGCGACATCCTGGGTGGCCTGCCCCTGGTTCTTTTGATCAACGGCGGCTCGGCGTCGTCGTCCGAAATCGTCGCCGGCGCGCTGCAGGACCACCAGCGGGCGGTGCTGGTCGGCACCCGCAGCTTCGGCAAGGGCTCGGTGCAGACGGTGATCCCGCTGCCCGGCAACGGTGCCATCCGCCTGACGACCGCGCGGTACTACACGCCTTCGGGCCGCTCGATCCAGGCGCTGGGCATCGCCCCCGATATCACCGTGGCGGAGAGCCGGGAGGAGCCGCGGCGGTTTGGGGCCGAGCGGGAAGCCGACCTCAATCACGTGCTGAGCAATTCCGGGGGCACCGACCAGCAAGCGGCGCCGGCGCGGACCGACCTGCCGCCGATCGCCAAGGAGATCCCGGACAAGCCGCCGGAAGGCTTCGCGGCGTTCGATCCGGCCAAGCCGGACGAGACGGATTTCCAGCTCCAGCAGGCCCTGGCGGTCGCCAAGGCGATGGCCACGCAGAAGCGGGTCTCGGCCGATTGAGCCGAGCGGCGCGCTGCGATGTCGGGCTGGCGTCTGCTCGGCCTGTTTTGGCTCGCGGTCTTGGTTGCGTTGGGCACGGGCGGTGCGGTTTTGCAGTACCTTGGCCCCCCCCCAAGGCCGATTGCATCGGCCAGGCTGGGTCCGGAGCCGGCCCCGTCTGGCGTGCCGGCCGACGCTCCGGTGCCCGCGCAGCCGGATAGGCAGCCGCGCTTGCCGATCCAGGCGTCAGCCGCAGCGTTCGACCGCTCCACCCGCCGGCCCTGGGTCGGCCTGTTGCTGGCCGGTGTCGGGCTGAACCTGACCGACAGCGAGCGTGCGGTGAAGGTGCTGCCGGCCGGCGTTACCCTCGTCGTCTCGCCCTATGCAGCGGCCCCCGGGTCTCTGCTGGCTGCGGCCCGTCGTGCAGGCCATGAATACCTGGTCGCAATCCCGATGGAGCCGCAGGGTTACCCGCTGAACGACCCCGGCAACCACGCGCTGATGACCACGCTCCCGCCGGAGCAGAACCGCGCGGTGCTGAACTGGGTGCTGGCCCGGATCGACGGCTACGTCGGCGCCACCGCGGCGCTTGGCGCGTTGCGCGGTGAGCGTTTCGTCGGGATGCAAGACCAGATGGAGCCGGTCTTCGCGACTTTGGGGGAACGCGGCTTGCTGTACGTGGACCCCCGGCCTGACGCGCCCAGGCCGCCCTATGTGTGGAGCCGCGGAATCGACCTGGTGGTCGACGAACCCCCAACCCACACCGAGATCGACGCAAAGCTGGACCGGCTGGAACGACTTGCGCAAGACAAAGGCAGCGCCCTCGGCCTTGTCACGGCGGTCCGTCCGGTCACCATAGACCGGATCGCCGCCTGGGCGAGCGGGCTGGCCGGCCGAGGCGTCGCGCTGGCGCCAGTCAGCGCGCTGGTGGAGCCGCCTTCGGACAAGGAAAGCGCCGCGCAATGAAGGACCCCACCGATCTCCCGTATCGCTGGAACGTCGGGGCCGCGCTGTTCAATCGGCTGGGGCTGGTCTTCGTCGCGCGCCGTGCCGACCTGCCGAAAGCCGAGGGCGCGCCGGGCGGCTGGCAGCTTCCCCAGGGCGGCATCGACGAGGGCGAGGACCCCCGCGCCGCGGTGCTGCGCGAACTGGCCGAGGAAATCGGCACCGACCGCGCCGAGATCATCGGCGAGCACCCCGACTGGCTGACCTACGACCTGCCGCCGCATCTGGTCGGCGTGGCCCTCAAGGGCAGATACCGCGGCCAGCGTCAGCGCTGGTTCGCTCTGCGCTTTACCGGCACGGATGGGGATATTCGCCTGGATGCCGACGCGCATCCCGAGTTCGACGCCTGGCGCTGGGCACATCTGGCCGAACTGCCATCCCTGGCCGTCGCGTTCAAGCGCCCGATCTACCAGGTGCTGGCCATTGAGTTCGCCCGCTTCGCCGGGCAGGCGTAGGGTGGACCAGCGGAGCGCCGTCCACCGCGATCGTCCGTCCCGCACGGACGAACCGGGAAGGCGCGACTGACACCTGTGGACCGCGGCCGCAAGGCGGAAGGCGCGGCGCTGTCCCGCCCTGCCGTGTCCGTCGATGCGGGTCAGCCGACAGAGACGTGGCATGGCTCGTGATATTGCCGCCCCACCGCCTGGGCGTGATTCGCTGGAGCGGGCGGCCGCCGAGGCTCGCGCCTGCCGGATCTGCGCCTTGCATCTGCCGCTGGGACCGCGCCCGGTGTTCCGGGTCTCGGCGACCGCGCGGCTGCTGATCGTCGGACAGGCGCCGGGAACCAAGGTCCACCTGACCGGGCTGCCGTGGAACGACCCGTCCGGCGACCGGCTGCGCCGCTGGCTCGCGATGGACCGCGACTCGTTCTACGACGTGAGCCGTATTGCCATCGTGCCGATCGGGCTGTGCTATCCTGGCCGGCTGCCCAATGGCGGCGACGCGCCGCCGCGATCGGAATGCGCCCCGCTCTGGCACGCGCGGCTGGTCTCGCTGATGCCGCAGGTCCGGCTGACGTTGCTGGTCGGCAGCTACGCGCAGGCGTTCGCGCTCGGCCCGGGCGCGATGACCGATCGGGTGCGTGCGTTCCGCGATCACCTGCCGCGCCGCATCCCGCTGCCACATCCTTCGTGGCGGACCACCGCGTGGGAGAGCCGAAACCCGTGGTTCGCCGCCGAAGTCCTGCCGGCGTTGCGCAATGCGGTGGCGGTGGCGCTATCGCCAGCGGCTTCGTGATTCGCCCCGGAAATGAAGAGGCGCGGAAATTGGCGATGCGCGTCGCCGGGCGGCGGCGGACCACAGCCTCCCCCGCGTGGCGGAACCCGCCGACAACCCGCAAGACGCCATCGGCAATTTGCGCTAAGTCACGGATCGGCAGACGCTGACGACGCAGAATTCAGCGACCGACCGGGGGGTTCCAGGCATGGACGACCATCGCCAGGCGGTGATCACGATCGACGGCCTCGCCAGGCTGATCGAGGCTCTGCGCGCCGATGGGTTCCGTGTGATTGGCCCCACCCGCCGGGACGACGCCATCGTCTACGACGACATCGAGACCCTCGACGACCTGCCCGCCGGCTGGACCGACGAGCAGGATGGCGGCCGCTATCGCCTGGCCCGCCGCGCGGACAGGGCGCTGTTCGGCTATGTCGTCGGTCCGCATTCATGGAAGCGCTACCTGCATCCGCCGCTGCTGCGCCTCTGGCGCGCCGAGCACAAAGACGGCGCGGTCGCAATGACCGGCGGCGCCGACCCGGCCGAACCGCAGGCCTTCCTTGCCGTGCGCGCCTGCGAATTGCACGCAATCGCGATCCAGGACCGCGTGTTCCTCGGCGGCCCGTATGTCGATCCGCACTACAAGGCGCGGCGCGAGGCGTGCTTCATCGTGGCGGTGAATTGCGGCCAGGCGGGCGGCACCTGCTTCTGCGCCTCGATGAAGACCGGCCCCAAGGTCGGCGAAGGCTTCGACATCGCGCTCACCGAACTGTTGACCGGCGAGCATCGCTTCCTGGCCGAAGCCGGCAGCGAGCGCGGCGCCGCGCTGCTGGCCCGCCTGCCGCAGCGCGCGGCTTCGCCGGCGGACCAGGACGCCGCCGGCGCCGCCGTGGCGCATGCCGAGGCGACGATGGGCCGTCACATGCAGGCCGACGGCGTACACGATCTGTTGATGGCCAACCTGGAGCATCCCCGCTGGGACGACGTCGCCGGCCGCTGCCTGACCTGCGGCAATTGCACGCAGGTCTGCCCGACCTGCTTCTGCGCCACCGTCTGGGACGAGAGCGACCTGTCCGGCACCGTATCGGAACGGAAGCGAAGCTGGACCTCCTGTTTCAGCATCGACTTCTCCTACATCCACGGCGGCAGCATCCGGCAGTCGGGCAAGTCCCGCTACCGACAGTGGATGACCCATAAGCTCGCGACCTGGCACGACCAGTTCGGCACCTCCGGCTGCGTCGGTTGCGGTCGGTGCATCACCTGGTGCCCGACCGGCATCGACATCACCGAGGAAGTGCGTGCGATCAGGGGGGACAGCGATGCCGTCGCTTGAGCGAGGAGGGCGCGTCGTGCGCGAGGACCGGAGCCCGCTGGCGTTGCGGGCGCGGTGAGATGACCGCAAAGCGCACCCGCAAGCCCAAGCTTGCAGTCTGGAAGTTTTCATCCTGCGACGGCTGTCAGTTGACCCTGCTGGATTGCGAGGACGAGTTGCTGGCGGTCGCCGGTGCGATCGAGATCGCCTACTTCCCCGAAGCGACCCGCGCCGTGGTCAAGGGGCCGTATGACCTGTCGCTGGTGGAGGGCTCGATCACCACGCCGCACGATGCGGAGCGCATCCACGACGTACGCAAGCAGTCGCGCTTCCTGGTTACGATCGGCGCCTGCGCGACCTCGGGCGGCATCCAGGCGCTGCGCAACTTCCGCGACGTGCGCGCCTTCACCGACATCGTCTACGCGCATCCCGAGTTCATCGACACGCTGGCGACCTCGACCGCGATCCGCCAGCACGTCAATGTCGATTTCGAGCTGCAGGGCTGCCCGATCAACAAGCACCAGCTTATCGAGCTGCTGTCCGCCTACCTGAACAAACGCCGCCCGAACATCCCGGCGGACAGCGTGTGCATGGAGTGCAAGCGGCGCGGCACCGTCTGCGTGCTGGTGCGTGGCGCCGCGTCCTGCCTGGGACCGGTCACCCACGCCGGCTGCGGCGCCATTTGTCCGGCCTACAACCGCGGCTGCTATGGCTGCTTCGGCCCGAAGGAGACGCCGAACACCCAGGCGCTGGCTGCCGAGCTTGCCAGAGCGGGCATGGACGAACGCGACATCCAGCGCGTGTTCCGCACCTTCACGTCCAACGCCGAGCCGTTCCGGCAGGAAAGCGCGCGCCATGGATCGTAGGACGATCAAGGTCGATTACCTCGCCCGGGTGGAGGGCGAAGGGGCGCTGCGCGTTGCGATCGAAGGCGGCATCCTGCGCGAGGTGGAACTGCGCATCTTCGAACCGCCCCGCTTCTTCGAGGCGTTCATGCGCGGCCGGTCCTGCATGGAGGCGCCGGACATCGCCGCGCGCATCTGCGGGATTTGCCCGATCGCGTATCAGATGAGCGCGGTGCATGCGATCGAGGACGCGCTCGGCGTGACCATCACGCCGGCGATCCGGGCGCTGCGCCGGCTGATCTATTGCGGCGAATGGATCGAAAGCCACACGCTGCACATCTACATGCTGCATGCGCCCGACTTCCTCGGCTACGAGGGCGCGATCGAGATGGCGAAGGACCATGGCGACGTGGTGCGCCAGGGGCTGGACCTGAAGAAAGTCGGCAACGAACTGCTGGCCGTGGTGGGCGGACGCGAGATCCACCCGGTCAATGTCCGCGTCGGCGGATTCTACCGTGCACCGACCAGGCGCGAACTGCGCAGCCTGGTGCCGGCGCTGGAGCGCGCGCGGGACATCGCCCATGCGACGGTTCGGTGGACGGCGGGGCTCGATTTTCCCGATCTGGAACGCGACTATGAATTCGTTTCGGTCGGCAAGGCGGGTGAGTATCCGTTCAACGAGGGGCGCATCGTCTCCAACAAGGGGCTCGACATTCCGGCCGCCGACTACGACCGGAACTTTGCGGAGTCGCATGTCAGGCACTCCAACGCGCTGCATTCGCACCTGCAGGGGCGTCCATACCTGACGGGTCCGCTGGCGCGCTACAGCCTGAACTCGGACTTTTTGTCGCCGCTGTGCCGGCAGGCGGCGAAGGAGGCAGGGCTCGGGCCGACCTGCAACAACCCGTTTCGGAGTATTATCATCCGCGCGGTCGAGGTGCTCTACGCCTGCGACGAGGCGCTGCGCATTATCGGCGAGTACGAACCGCCGGAGGAAAGCTTCGTGCCGACCCCGGCGCGGGCCGGCACCGGCTATGCCGCCACCGAGGCGCCGCGCGGGATGCTGTATCACCGCTACAAGCTCGACGCCGAGGGCAGCATCCTGGACGCCAAGATCGTGCCGCCGACCTCGCAGAACCAGCCGAGCATCGAGGATGACGTGCGTGACTTCGGGACGGCCTGGCTGGACCTGCCGGACGACCAATTGCGTCACCGCTGCGAGCAGGCGATCCGCAACCACGATCCCTGCATCTCCTGCGCGACGCATTTCCTGAAGCTGGACGTTATACGTTCCTGAACCGTGCCACGGCGGCCGAGCGGTAGGGCGGATAAGCGGAGCGCCATCCGCCGCTGCGGTGCGGCTTGCGGCATGGGTGGACGGCGCTGCGTTCGTCCACTCCACCACGCATGGCCATGGCGCCCAAGTGGCGGGCTGGGCCGCCCACCGATCGCTACGGCCATTTCACCACGGGCGGCAGGCTCATCAGGATCGCTTCGACATTGCCGCCGGTCTGCAATCCGAACAGCGTGCCGCGGTCGTGCAGCAGGTTGAATTCCACGTAGCGCCCGCGGCGCACGAGCTGGTGCTCGCGTTCCGCCGCGCTCCAGCTTTCGCCCATGCGGCGCCGGACGATCGCGGGATAGGAGTCCAGGAAGGCCAGCCCGACATCCCGGGTGAAGGCGAAGTCGGACTCGGCGTCGCCCGAGAAGAAGTGGTCGTAGAAGATTCCGCCCGCCCCTCTGGGCTCGTTCCGGTGCGGCAGGAAGAAATACTTGTCGCACCATGCCTTGAACGCGGGGTAGCGGCCCGGATCGTAGCGGTCGCAGGCCGCCTTGAAGCCGGCGTGGAACAGGGCGGCGTCTTCCTGAGCCTCCGGCGTGTCCAGCCGCATCGGGGTCAGGTCGCCGCCGCCGCCGAACCAGCCCTCGGTGGTGACCAGCATCCGCGTGTTCATATGCGCCGCCGGCACGCGCGGGCTTTGCGGATGGGCGACCAGGCTGATGCCGCTTGCCCAGAAGCGCGGGTCCCGGTCGGCGCCGGGGATCTGGTTACGGAACGCCGGGCTGAACTCCCCGCACACGGTAGAGACGTTCACCCCGACCTTCTCGAACACCCGGCCGTGCAGCACGCTGGTCACGCCGCCGCCGCCGTCGGAGCCGTCGGGCGTGGGACGTTGCCATTCGGTCCGGACGAATCGGCCGGGCGACTGACCGGCCAGAGGGCCGGCGGGGTCATCGGCGGGCGCACCGGCCGGCGCGTCCTCGATCGCCTCGAAGGCGGCGCAGATGCGGTCGCGCAGCTCTTCGAACCACGCGCGGGCACTATTCTGCAGGCCGCCATGAGGCGGTGCAGCGGAGTCTTGCGTCATAAGCACTTGTCCCCAGCTCACGGGCAGGCTAGCCCGATCTCGCGGCAAGGTGCAGTGGGGAAAATCCTCTGTGGCATGTGCCGCCATCGGCTGAAATCCGGCAGTCCGCGAGGACCTGTCCGGGGTCAGGCGTACCCAGCGCCTGGCCAATGTCTCGATCGAGGTGAAGATGGCACGCACGACCGCCGTACCCGCAAAGCCTGTTGTAGAGCTTCCTGACGTTACCAAACGCGATTTCCTGCAACTGGTCGCCCTCGCCGGCGCGGCGGTTGGAACCGGCGCGATTGCCTGGCCGCTGATCGACTCGATGAACCCGTCGCAGGACGTGCTGGCGCTGTCCTCGATCGAGGTGGACCTGACGCCGGTCGTCGTCGGCCAGGGCATCACCGTGATGTGGCAGGGCAAGCCGATCTTCGTGCGCCATCGCACCGCGACCGAGACCAAGTCAGCCCAGGACGTCCAGCTTTCCCAGTTGATCGACCCGCAGGCGGACTCGGCACGGGTCAAGGCCGGGCACGATGAGTGGATCATCGTGGTCGGCATCTGCACGCATTTGGGCTGCGTGCCCCTCGGCAACAAGCCGAGCGATCCGCGCGGCGATTGGGGCGGCTGGTTCTGCCCCTGCCATGGCAGCCAGTATGATACGTCCGGCCGAGTCCGGCACGGGCCGGCGCCGGCAAACCTGCCGGTTCCGCCCTATGCGTTCGAGACCGACAGCAAGATCAAGATCGGCTGACGCCGGTCCAGCCGATTAGCAGCGACCTGCCTACGAAGGGTTCCACGATGGCCGGCATACAGCAAAGCACCTTCCGCAATCCGGTGATAAACTGGATCGACACCCGTCTGCCTCTCTTCACGATGATGCAGAAAGAATACGGAGAGTTCCCAACCCCGAAGAACTTCAACTATCTCTGGAACTTCGGCGCCCTGTCGATGGTGATCCTGGTGATCATGATCGCCACCGGCATCTTCCTGGCGATGAACTATCAGCCGAATATCAGCATGGCGTTCGATTCCGTCCAGCGCATCATGCGCGACGTGAATTACGGCTGGCTGATCCGCTACGCGCACCAGAACGGCGCGTCGATGTTCTTCATCGTGGTCTACATCCATATTTTCCGCGGTCTCTACTACGGCTCCTACAAGTCGCCGCGCGAGCTGCTGTGGATGCTGGGCGTCGTTATCCTGCTGATCATGATGGCGACCGCGTTCATGGGCTACGTGCTGCCCTGGGGCCAGATGTCGTATTGGGGCGCCACCGTCATCACCAACCTGTTCTCCGCCTTCCCGATCGTCGGCCAGCCGATCGTGACCTGGCTGTGGGGCGGGTTCAGCGTGGACAACCCGACGCTGAACCGCTTCTTCAGCCTGCACTACCTGCTGCCGTTCGTGCTGATCGGCATCGTGTTCCTGCACGTCGCGGCACTGCACATCGTCGGCTCCAACAACCCGCTGGGCATCGACCCCAAAGGCCCGCAAGACACGCTGCCGTTCCACCCGTACTACACGGTGAAGGACAGCGTCGGGCTCTGCGTCTGCCTGCTGGTGTTCGCCGCGCTGATCTTCTTCGCCCCGAATCTGCTGGGCGATCCGAACAACTTCATCCCGGCCAACCCGTTGCTGACGCCCAGCGACATCGTGCCGGAATGGTACCTGCTGCCGTACTACGCCATCCTGCGCGCGGTGCCGAACAAGCTCGGCGGCGTGTGCCTGATGTTCGGCTCGATCCTGATCCTGTTCGTGCTGCCCTGGCTCGACACCTCCAAGGTGCGCAGCGCCCGGTTCCGGCCGATCTACCGTCAGCTCATCTGGGTTTGGGTGTTGTCGTTCTTCGTGCTCGGCCTGGTCGGGGCGCACAAGCCTCTGGGCTGGTGGGTGCTGACCGGCCGCATCGCCACGCTGTACTACTTCGCCCACTTCCTGATCGTGCTGCCGCTGCTGCCCCGCTTCGAGAAAACGCTGCCGGTGCCGGAAAGCATCAGTCAGCCCGTCCTGGGCGGTGGACGCCTGCCTCGCGGCGTCCCCGCAAGATCGATGGAGAACGCATAATGCGCGCGTTGCGCTCGATGATTGCCGGGGCGGCGCTTGCCGCCGCCCTCGCAACGCCCGCCGCCGCCCAGTTCACGGTGACGCCGGAGCCGCCGAAGCAGGAATGGAGCTTCGACGGTGTGTTCGGCACCTACGACCTGGCCGCCGCGCAGCGCGGCTTCCAGGTCTATTCCGAAGTCTGCTCGAACTGTCACTCTATGAAGCAACTGCACTACCGCGACCTGGCCGGCATCGGGCTGTCGACCGAGCAGATCAAGGCGGTCGCCGCCGCCGTGCAGGTGCCCGCCGGGCTCAACGACAGCGGCGAGCCGATCGACGGGCCAGGTACCCCGGCCAGCCAGTTCCGCTCGCCGTTCCCGAATGAAAAGGCAGCCCGCGCGGCCTTGAACGGCGCCCTGCCGCCCGACCTCTCGCTGATCGTCAACGCTCGCGAGGGTCATGCCGATTACGTCTACGCGATCCTGAACGGCTACACCGCGCCACCGGCCGACTTCAAGCTGCTGGCGGGGATGAACTACAACACCTACTTCCCCGGCCATCAGATCGGCATGCCGCAGCCGCTGCGCGACGGTCAGGTGAATTTTGCCGACGGCACGCCGAACACGTTGCCCCAGATGTCCCATGACGTCGTAACCTTCCTGGCCTGGGCCTCGAACCCGGAACTGGCCGAGCGCAAGCAGATCGGGGTGCGGATTATCCTCTTTCTTGTGTTCATGACCGGCATCACCTACGCGGTGAAGCGCAAGGTCTGGGCGGATGTCCATTAAGCGGAAGACGGACGACAGCGTGCGGAAGACTGACCTGGTGTTGGTCTTCCGCGCTCTGAGGACGGTCGGGCGATGACGGCGCCTGTTATCGGCATCATCGGCGGCTCCGGCCTGTACGATATCGACGGGCTGGAAGAGAAGGCCTGGCAACAGGTCGAGACCCCTTGGGGTACGCCGTCCGACGCGCTTCTGTTCGGGCGGCTTGACGGGGTGCGCTGCGTTTTCCTGCCACGGCACGGACGCGGCCACCCGCTATCGCCCTCGCACCTGAACTACCGGGCGAATATCGACGCGCTGAAGCGGTCCGGCGTGACCGACGTGGTGTCGCTCTCGGCGGTCGGCAGCCTGAAGGCGGAGCTGCCTCCCGGTCACTTCGTGATCGTCGATCAGTTCATCGACCGCAGCTTTGCCCGGGAGAAGAGCTTTTTCGGCGAGGGCGTGGTGGCGCATGTCTCCATGGCTCATCCGGTCT
>Ga0182012_10004371_pt1 | contig 14783 bp, 14 predicted proteins | sample 612S2SmetaG_FD_120486 | JGI IMG/M metagenome (GOLD analysis project Ga0182012, IMG submission 120486) | Permafrost microbial communities from Stordalen Mire, Sweden - 612S2S metaG | ecosystem: Environmental > Terrestrial > Soil > Wetlands > Permafrost | place: Sweden: Stordalen | collected... | reverse complement strand
GTCATCGATAAGCCCAACACCAAAAACAATTGCGACGGCAGGAAGGATGCGGAGAATGAGGGGTAAACCATCCCATACGATAGCGCCTGCAGCGAACCTCGCCGCGAGAAGCAGGCAGTATGAGCCTATGACGGTCGCGAATATGGCGACGCCTCCGACTCGTGGAATCGGGGTGCTGTGAAGCTTGCGCTGTTGGTCTGGTTGGTCTACAACTCCAAGACGTCTCGCCGTATTCCTGACCAATGGGGTCAGCAATAGCGCGAGAACTGCGGACACGAGACCGAGAAAGAGTAAGGAATACATAAATAGCGCTCTGGAGCTATGCGTGAGCCACTTTGACGCCTGAGTCCAACACAATTGCCAGGATTCTGGCTACACCAATGGGACGATCAAAATGCTGTTCAAATGCCGCGCGGCCTCGGCTGCCGGATTCACGAAGGAGATGCCGATTCGCATTAAGGTGGAGGAGGAGGTGGATGGCCCCGTCTACGTCGCCTGGCTGAATACGCCATCCGCAATCGAAACTCTGAATGTGACGCGAAGGAGTGGACCCATCCGGACCAATGTAGAGTAGCGGACGCCCGGCTGCCATGATTCCATATATTTTGCTAGGAACGATGGAGCCTAGAGTCTCAGGAATCTGCGTGACTAAGCCAAGATCTCCTTCCGCCAGACTTTGGCCGAGCTCGGCATTGCTGCAGTACGAACGGAACTCAACATTCTTAATAGATCGTTCGCGACAGTAAGCCTCAAGTTCTGGCCGACGCGGACCACCACCTGCAAAGATGAAACGAAAATTCGGCTGGTTGGCTAGGCGCCCAATCACGGCAGAAATGGTTGCCGATTCGTGCGCGAGTCCAAGGTTGCCGGAGTAGTGGACTACGAGTGGCCCTTGCGGAAAGGATAGGGGCGTGATTTCGGCGCCATCGGCCCAGTTCTCGGCGACATGGATCTTTGCTTCAGCAATGCCCCGAGCGATGAGGCGCTCTTTCATGTCTTCGCCGAGCACGATTATCGCATCGGCCCGTCGCCTCGACCAATCCAAAATAGCCCCGCTAAAGCGTTCCACGATGCTGCCTCTTTTGAAATATCCAATGTCGGTTGCAATATCCGGGTATACATCCATCTCCCATATCAAATGCTTAGTGCGCTTTGTTTGTGCAAAAAATGTCCCAACGACGGACAATACGGGAGGTGTAGTAAGCGTTATGAAACAATCAGGGCGCCGCATCAAACAGGCATGCCAGATCACGCCGGCGAAATAAGTTAGATAGGATGCCACACGGGCGAGCGCGGAGTGTCCGAATCCAGAGTTCCGAATTCGTATGAGCTTGACACTCGGCTTGAGAGTCTCGCCAAAACTGGGATTCTTTGCACTCCCACCACCGCAAATCACCGTCACATCGTGCTCTTGCCCAAGTGACCTGGCTGCCTCCGTCAATATCTGACTGGTAGCAACAGTGTCTGGCCAGAAAAACTGGTTTAGGAGTACAACGTTCATTTGTGGGATTCTGAAACCAACAGCAAACCTGTGTGAGGCCAGAAGAAACGGCGGGAGTTATGGCTTTCTGCAGACGATCACCATGCTCTTCCAAAGAAGAGGAATACGCCCTGTGCCGCCAAACTGAATATCTACGAATCCGCTTTCTTCGAGCACCTCGCGGATCGTTTTCCAGGACCAGAACTTTATGTGGCCTCCATCCCACAAAACAGTCCAATGGCGGTCCATATTTCCTGAAATTGCAAGTGCAAGGTTCTTGAGATAGCCGTGATAAGGCGTAGTTAACACAAAGAGACCGCCGGGGCGGAGCAATTGAAATGCGCACTTGACCAAAACACGGGGAAGATAAATGTGCTCTATCACTTCCGCGCAGGCAATGGCATCAAAGCTCCCTTCGCCAAACGTGATTGCTAAGTCGGCACTGATCGGGGCACATGAGAACGAGATTGCCGGATACGCCAGTTTTGCATTGGAAATCCCTGATTCTGAGACATCCACACCAAAGACCTTCCAGTCCCGATGTGCCCATGCTGCGGTCAGGGATCCATTGCCGCAGCCCAAATCCATAACTCTCGCCCCTGCGGGGAGGACCGAGAGTTTTCGCCTGATCGGGGGGAGAAGGTAAGCATGATTGACGTTGTTGGCGGCGTCTGAATAGGGATACTCGAATTCATTTGCTTCTGTGCTGCGAATAGACATAGAGTTACCTCGCATCAGGCTCGCTTGGAACTGCCACCGTATACCGCTCTTTTGCCTTCAGTTCGTACAGTTTCGCGTGGACTTGTTCAATGTAGGCCCGCCGCAATGAAGACGCAATGTAGCCGCGTCGGCCCTCGAAGACCGCCCCGCGAATGACATAGTGATAAAGAAACCATAGCAACGGTTCGAAGGGCAGCCTCAGTATCAGAGGCTTTACGAGCCTTCGAAAGCTTTGGGCATCTCCAACAATTGAAGCCTTTATCGTGCGTTGTCCCCATGATCCGGTCATCAGATAATGGGCCCGGATCCCAGCCTCCCATGATGAGTACTTATTATGTCGATCGCAGTATGCAAAGAGCCCTTTGCAATCGTCATGGAGCAAAGGGGTCCGGAGGCGCCCTACCTTTCCCTCAACAATCAGGCGTTCATGAACCTCCATATCCTGTCCATTCAAACTGTTGCCTGCTGTCTCTTCAAATCTTGCATGCCCCGTACGAAATAGCATGATCGCTGAGTGTGAAAAACCGCCGAATCGAAACCTCTTTCCAAGAAAGTGAAACTGCTTGAGAACCAGATATGCAGCGCTGGGACTTGGAGCATTCAATACACTTCTGATTTCGTTCCAAAGCGCAGCTGTCACTTGTTCGTCGGCGTCGACAAGCATGATCCAAGGCGTCGGGATATCCAAGTGGTCGAGCGCCCATTGTCGCTTTTTTGGGTAACCTCCTGAATAGGCGTAGTCGATGACTTCAGCGCCGTACTGTTTCGCAATGGCTTGTGTTCGATCCGTACTGCCCGAATCGATCACCAGGATGCGCTGCGCTTGGTCGAGCGACAACAAGCAACTGGCAATGTTCGCCTCTTCATTTTTCGTCGCGACGACCACTGTGATTGGCAGACGGAAGATGTTCGATTGATGTTCTACCCCCGGTTGGTTTTCTAACATCATCGCTTTCCCCTGAATTCCCACTACAATGGCCGCTCGCGAAGAATGCGCTTTTTCAGCGGTTTTGCAGGATTACCTCCAACGACTGTCCAATCTTCAACATCTTTAAAAACCGACGAAGCAGCCCCGACTACTGCCCCCTCACCCACGTTCACGCCAGGCCCCACGAATGCTCTTGCCCCGACCCATGCATGAGTGCCAATCTTGATCCGTTTAGTGACCAACTTGAATTCTGGGTCGTTGTAATCGTGCGTCGCTGTGCACAGCATAGCCTGCTGGGAGACTATGGCGTACTCGCCGAGAATCACGGCATCAACGGAATAGCAATCAACATCGTCTGCGAGGCAACTGCCGCTGCCCATTGTCAGGTTCCATGGGGCCCATATACGGCAGCGGGGATAGGGGTGAGCATGGGTTCCAATTGTTGCTCCAAAACAGCGGAGTAAGGCACGGCGCCACCAAAACAGTGGGCTAGGGGAGGTACGGTACAGAACTGTCCATGTTATTGCCCAGAGGACGCGGACCGCACGGTTTCCGATACTTAGCCGGTTTTGGTAATGGCTTAACTTGACCTGTATCGCTGAGGAGTCCATTAGTCCAATATCTCCACAGAATTTGGCCGGGCGCCTCCAAGGATCCAGTCGTATACATCTGCCATTTGCTGGCCAATGTAAGACCACGAGTACTTGCACCGTACTAGCTGCATCCCACGTTGCCCTCGAGCTTCGAGGTCGGATCTTGGAGATTCCAATGCCTCCTTCAATGCGCCTGCTACTTGCACCACATCTGGAGAAATTACCCAGCCCGATTCGCTCTCGGTCACATCGGGAAAATTGCATTCTTTCGTGATGATGACCGGGACACCCGCAGCAAGTGATTCTAAGACAGCAATACTGAAACCCTCAGAATGCGAGGGCAGGACAAATACTGAAGCCGCATTCAATAACGACGCCTTGACGTCGCCAAACACAGCACCTGTGAAGGTTACGCGATTGCTCAAGGAGCGCTCGCGTACGAGTTGCTCAATAATCGGACGCGTCTTTTCGAAATCAGGACCTGCGATGACCAAATGAGCATCTGTGAATTGCTGTGCAACAGTGGCCCACGCCTTAACTAAAAGATCGATTCCCTTCTTATAGTGAATGCGGCTCAGATAGAGTACGACTTGACGACCTCGGAGTTCCGGCCACGATGTATAGCACAGACTTGTGCTTGTCTTGCTCGGAATATCAACACCATTGGGTATGATTACGATCGGATTCGATAGCCCATACGTTCTGTAGTCGCAGGCCTCTGACCTTGTCAGTGCTCGCAATACAGCGGCGTGCCGAAGATTTGGGCGCTCCACTAGTAAGCTGTAAATCCACTTCTTCCAGTGTTTGTTACGAAGAGCCCAGGGCTCCAACATACCGTGTGCAGAGACCACCAGCGGTTTGCGACGGCGCTTAGCTGCCAGGCCAGTTGTAATGCAGTGTGCCTGCCAAAGACCATGAACATGAATGACATCGGAGCGGCGAACTGCATTATCAATTTCTCCCCCAAAAACTATATTCGCGTAAGTCCCGAGAGCGGACTGGGGTATCGTCTGAAGCCTCGAATCTTGTCCGAGTGCCCCCGAGATGGCTCTTCTGTCCATCTGAAGAAGCAGGTTGTTGTATCGGTTTGTTGCGGCCGTTGCCCTCACTAGGGCTGGAACGCTCACGCTCGTCCCTCCATGGTTGGGGTCGGTACTGTTGATTACGTGCAGTGCCGACCTCATGCGATCTCACGTCGCTTCGATTCCTTCAGCCAAGTGGAAAACATCTCAATTCCCTCCTGAAAGGAGACGCGAGGGCGATATCCGAGCATGGTTGTTGCCTTACTTACGTCAGCGAATGTTTGCTTCGGTTCGATGGACGGTAGTTTCACCTCATTTAGTATCGCTTCCCTCCCGAGCACTCCTGAGGTCACATTGATCATGGTTCTCAGATTGATCGGATTGCCTGACCCGAGATTGAATACTTCAAAAGATTCTTCACAGTTCAGAGACGCGCATATTCCAGATACGATGTCTGAGATGTATGTGTAGTCCCGCGCACTTCCTCCATCTCCGTTCATTGGAAATGGAAGACCAGATTCGATGCATCGGGCCAGCTTGAAGATCGCCATATCTGGGCGCTGCCTGGGCCCATAAACAGTAAAGAGACGGAGGCACGTAACTGAGAGGTCATGGCAAGCGACGAATGACCGGCATAGCGCTTCCCCGGATACCTTGGTAGCCGCGTAAGGCGAAAGCGGAACGAGCGGATCACTCTCCCGCGCAGGTCTTCCAGGCCCCTCACCGTATACAGAGCTTGACGATGCAAACACGAACTTCGAAATACCTGTTGATCTTGCGCACGCGAGCACATTGGCTGTTGCACGTACGTTGTTGTCTACGTAGTCGAGGACATGTTCGACCGAAGGACGCACCCCTGGAGTCGCTGCCAGGTGCACTATTGCATCAGGACGGATGGAGGATAGCAGCTTACAAAACCCCTCATCGCCAACATCGTATTCCACAAGTTTGAAGTTCTTTGACTGTGACAAATCTCGGATGTTGTCTCGTTTCGCGGCGTCGGCGTAATTTGGCGCGAAGTTGTCGAAACCAGTTACTATTCGCCCCTGCGCCACAAGCGCCTCACACAATGAGCTACCGATGAAGCCGGCGGCGCCGGTAACCACTATGCGGTCATGATTCATCATCCACGTTTCCCTTTTTCCACGGCATTCACTATCCGCCGCACCTCGCCGGACCAACGCTCCGGTGAATAATCCGCGATGATCTCTTTCGACCGCTCGCCCATCTTTGTACGTTTTTCTGAACTCAGTTGCGACATACGCAACATCGCCAAAGCAATGGTTGACGCACTGTTGGCATCAATTATGAAGCCATTTGATCCATCCTCAACCAGATCGTCGACGCAGCCGCTGGAAGACGAGACAATCACAGGTAGCCCGGATGCCATAGCCTCATTGACCACCAGGCCCCACGGCTCGCATAGACTTGGAAGGATAAAACAGCCGGCAAGTGCATAGAGTGGAGGAAGTTCGTGCACACTCTTACGGCCAGTAAAAATCACTGTTCGGCTTTGAGACTCGGCGCTAGCCTGATCCGTTAAGGCCTTGTTTAGTGGCCCATCGCCGACAATCACGAGCGACCATGTTCCACCGAAATTCAGATATTGCCGGAAGGCTTCGAGGAGAGTTGAGATATTCTTTTCGGGAGCGAGACGGCCCACGAACAAAAAGTACGGTGTTTGGCTCACGTTCCCGAGATCGTTGGCCTCAAGGCGACATCGCGTAGCGCGAGACAAAAAGTATTCGTTATCCACCACGTCATATCCCTGCGCAATACAGTCCGACGGTAACCCCAAGCGTTGCAGGTAGGATGCTGCGCGCTTCCCGCCTACCACTCCGCCGTCAAACAGTAGAGTGACTAGGACTCGTTTTACAGCCTCGACCAAAGGGCTTCGGCGGTGATCTTCGTAGTTTGACTCGCTCATTAGGATCGCCTTCGCCCGATGGGTACGACTCCACACAGCTGCACAAAGAGCAGGCAGGCTGGAGTATCCGGGGACAAGAACGATCCTTGGTCGTAACAGACTCAATTTGCGCCATAATTTAAATGCTACGAGGAACTGGTTTTGATCCTCCGCGTCTCCTGAAGTGAGTGTATAAACTGATGCGTCGGACTCACCGCGCCACCATTGATATTTGCGCTGACCGCTGGCCAATTCGATCGCCTGTACCTCGAAATATGGCTTAAGAGCATCGATACGAGCCATATGGTAAGGACCGAGATTCGTCCAGATGATTGCTAGCCGTTCGTTCATATGCATGTGGAATGGTGGACGTTGCTCTGCAATGTTTACGCTTTCTTCCACGCGTCGTAATACAAGGAGATTTCTGGAGGATGTCTGAAACGTTCAGGATGTGTATCCAGTCGAGCCAGTTTTGAATTGGCCTCTCGATAAGTACTGCGGCGAAACTCAAAACCCGCCAAGCAAAATAGCTTCTCTAGGCTTTGAGAAGTGTACACAAACCTGTGCCCATGAAAGAAAAAGATAGAGTTCAGAGCCGCGGCTCGAATCAGTTCGTCCGGCGCGTCATTCGTTCCCAACAGACGGCAACCTTCGCGGTATACAAAATCCTCTTTCGCCTCCTGCGCATTACTAAGCATAGGTCTAATCTGCAACTCCGCAAACCACATAACATCTGGAGTTGATACCCTAAGAATGCCGTTGCCTTTTAGGATTCTGTTGCATTCCTTAAGCAATTTGAGCCCACGTAGGTAGTCCAAGTGTTCAATGACTTCCTCCAACATGATCCCATCTACCGTACCATTCGCAAAAGGAAGAGTTTCCCCACAGTCAACAAATACATCCGCTCGCGGGTCCACGTCTGCAGTTAACCACTCTTCATTCAAATTACCGCCGCCACCGAGATTCAACAGTTTCGTACCAGGCTGTCTTTTCCACCACTTAAGGTAGGACGTGGTGGCGATACCCCCGAAGAGAGACCATACACGCGGATAGCACCTGCCTATGTACCGGAGTATGGCGCTAAGACGGCCGTATCGCCTGGAGTAGTGGCGCCACTTATGTACGATTACAGACAATCGCGAGTCCTTATTCCCCATTTGCTGAAATCGAGTTGGGGCTTTCCCCACCGTATCTTCTTGTCCAACTCCATCTGTCATCATCTTGGATCTCCGGTTTAACATTGGAGGTTCGGTATGAGACCCTCAACCAGCAATCCGGCTATCGCGCAGGGCAGAACGCAACTCAAGGCCGCGATGCTGGACAAGCCTCTGCCCCACAAGGGGCAAAGCGCCTTCTTATCAATTAGTGAATGCTTCGCAGCGTTGAGATCAAGCGCTCTCCCCACTTAGCTTCAGAATACTGCATTGCGGTACGAATGCCTTCTATGCTCATAGCGCCGCGGAGATCGCGCCGAGATGCGATAGCTGCAATCGCATCCGCCAGAGCTGCAGAATCTCGCTCTGGAACAACAAAACCTTCTTTTCCGCTCGTTATGACAGAGCCCGCATTTCTCGTGGTCACTACGGGAACGCCCAATGCAAGAGATTCATAAATCACTGTTGCGGAGCCTTCCGCGAGCGTTGGCAAGACAAACATATCCGCAGCCTCCAATTCTGCAAGAAAGTCCGAACGTGTCAACGGGCCAAGAAACTTCAGGAGTCTGCATTCGGGACGACTGCGGATAGCATGGGTAGCCGGGCCCGCTACCCGAAACTCATAGTCCTTAGCATTGCGCGATAGCAATTCTGCGGCACGAGCGAAATAATGGATTCCCTTTCGCAAAGTCGCTGCTCCGCCAAATAGAACTCTACGCGGTAATGGCTTAATTCCCTGCGGGTGAATATCACCTGCGAAGCCGTAGGGCACTACCACAGCTTTTTCTTCAGCGAAGGAAGGGTAATACCTTAATCCGTCTACGACCGCATCTGCCGGGCAAAGAAGCAGGTCCGCTAGAGCGATGCGTTTGTCAACTTTTTCTTCTTGCTCATGAAACCCTAGCTTGCAAGGCGTTTCCCATTCCGGAAACATTTGGCGCTCACTTTCGACAATGCGATGCGCAACCGGATTGATGAATATGTCAAGCGCAATTCTCAATCCCCTCTGCTTAGCTGCTTCCAAGAAACTCCATCCTTCGCCAAACATTGAGTACACCATGGTGGCATGGCCAAAACCCCACCGTGAAAGAATACTTGAGAATACTTTATCGCGTTGGTTATCCAAATCGTAGGGTGAACGGCAGAACCGTCTCAAAAGTGGATCAAGAGCCAGAAAGATATCAGTGGAACGAACTAATTCAGAGGGAAGGCTTGAGATAGTGCGCTGAGAGAGCCGACGGGCCGAATGTGGAAGAATCGAAGACGGCAATGCGCTGAGCAGCCGACCAAGTCCATAAGATCCGTTGGAGTCTGTGTACAACGACTCCAAATACCCTGACTCGTGAAGGAAACGCGGAACAGCATACCGATGCCTTGCCCCCAACTGCAGCACAATAACCTTCACATCGGGGCCTCAGCCGGGACCGCAATCAAATTGTCCCACGGATTCGACTTCAGTTCAGCAAGCGTCAATGGCCTATCAGTCTTCGGAGCTAATGAGATCGGATGCAAGACATAACCCATATCTTTGATCAGCTGCCATAGCCTGTCTGGACTTGACCCCGCTCTTACAAGCAGCTCCGGACACCATTCCAAGAGAATCAGGGATACACGTTTCTCATTCAGTAGCGATTCGCTACCGAGCAGGACCGCGGTTTCGTAGCCTTCTGTATCGATCTTGAGAAAATCGATCCGTTGGATTCCATTCAACTCGGCATACTTGTCCAGCGTGGTAATTTGCACAGGACATGTATCGGACGTCGCTTCCGAAACCATGTGAGCAGTGGCCGGAGACTTCCAATCGTATCTAATGTTGAGAACCCGCTCCTGATCCCCTAATCCCATTGGATTTAGCAAAACTTTGGATTTGAAATGATTGATGGCAACGTTATCAGCCAATCTTTCGAAGGTCGCAGGAACAGGCTCGAATGCATGCACCTCTGAAAATCCGGACGCGGCGAAAGCGGCCGTAAACAATCCAATGTTTGCGCCTGCATCGATTGCTACGGCCCTCCCACTGGCCCGTGCCTGGCTCGACGCAATGAGAGACTTGACGGCTGATGGCAGTGATGGGCCGGGCCCGTGCCCAGGTCCCCGATAGGACCAATACTCGGAGAAATTAGTCCACTTCCGGCCGACGCGGGCATCTGACCCAACGCGGATATAGGGCCCACCCATGCCCAAGGAGCGGAGGATGAGGTAGCGGCCATATGCTCCCGGCATTCCTGGATTATTTATCGCTGTCCGAGCGGCCCTGATCAGATTCATGGAGCTTCACCCTCATTTGTATGTTGGGGAGTAATCGTGATACGTCTTCCGTTTGGATGCCTCTGTTGATATCCGGGACTGAGTATCCGCCTCGGATCATTGGTATGCCAATCGGCTGACAGAGTGGTGCTAAGTGGGAATATAGATGATTCAAACTTCTAATTCCTTCGCTGCTGTTTTTCAGCACGGGAAGTCTTGATTTGACTTACTCAAAGATCAAGGTCCACCACTTCGAGCTATCCCCTTTCACGAACACCGCATCCGCCCAAAGGGCTTTTCCACCGCTGCCCGTATATGGCAGTGAGAGAGACCAGAATGAGAATCCTTGACTGGCCAGGCTATTCCACAGCGAAGGAAAGGTATCATCACCGACATAATGAGATTGCAGATTGGCTTCAATGAGCACGGCCCTGGTGGATTCAAGCACACGTCGCGCACCGGAAAGGACTGCTTGTTCAAAGCCCTGTACATCAACCTTCAACAGGTCCACAGTTCGAGAAGCTGGAACCAGACTGTCAAGTGTTGCGACCTGGACCTGGTTATTCAAAACAACCTGAGCCGCATTCGACCCATAATGCGTCTCTAGAAAGTCTGTTCTCGGCTGAAGAATCGAAGCGAAATCGGAAGATGCAGTTACATGCAACTCGGCCCGCCCGTCCGTCTCACCGAGCGCAAGATCGAAATACTTCACTTCGGGAAGTTCGCCGATCCGTGCCCGACAAATTTTCATCGCTTCCGGATTAGGCTCAAAAATCCAAGTCTCCGATATAGGCAGTAGTTCCATCAGCGCGCCAATCCATTGGCCCTGATTCGCCCCCACATCGATAACAAACGATAGGGGACGCAGCTTTGGCGGCAGAATCGCAATTCTCGAACGATCCAAAGCTGTGCGTTTGACTGCAGAACATGCATCCAACAATGGACGATTCGAAATCTGGGCTAGCGCCCTCTTTGCGTCAACGACCTGCCCGAACAGGCTGGGTGCCAGTGCCCTGAAAACACTTTTCAATCGAATCTCCTTGCCAGGCAGTGTGGTCAGTTTTTGTATGCTTTAAGATAAGCCGCAATCGTTAGCACTATAAGGAATTGTGCATCGTAAGCTGCGCCGGACTTTCAATGCCAGGCAATCTGTACTGACTTGACGCTTCTCGCATTCATCGCATTTGGTTCGGCGTTTTTTATACACCCACGACAGACTCATACAGGTTCGTCATCTGTTCTGCCTGCCTCGTGACGTCGAATCGCTCTTTGACCCACATTTGTGCTCGGTTGGCCATCGAGAACCGGGCAACTTGAGAAGATCGAAGGCTAAGAATAGCTTGTGCAAGATCAATTAAGAGCCGATCCGGCACGGGCTCATTTCTGGTTAGAGGCTTAGTGGGCCTGAGCAAAAGTGCATTATCGTGCGTCACCAATGGATATTCCAGATCAGAGTACCCGCCCTTCCCGGCGACGCCGACTACTGGAACTCCCGAAGCCATTGCCTCAGCAATAACAAGTCCAAAAGGCTCGTCTTTGCTGAGAAAAAGCAGATCGTCTATGGCTGCATAAACCGGTAGAACAGATTCGTGGGATCCAAGAAAGTGAACACGATCTTCCATCTCCTCGCTAGCCACGCAGCTCTTCAATTCCTCCATTTGGGGACCTTTGCCGCAAATCACTAAGTGGACGTCCGATGGAAGGTATGTCAACAGCCGGATTCCGTCAAGGCAGCCTTTCTCAGGAACAAGTCTGCAGATCATTCCCAACAGATGTGCTTCTTTGGGAAGACCAAGGTGCGCGCGTGCCTCCTGGGATTCTGGAAGATTCCGATACTCCGCACAATCTATCGCGTTGTATATCGTGCAAAGGGAATCGCTGCGGGCGGCGCCGATTCTGACAGCGCAATCTTCAACCTCTTTACTGACACAGACATGTCGTGTCATCGAAATTCGAAATGACCCCCAAACCAGGCGATCCCGAAACCCGGCAATCTTCTGGGGAAGCGGACCATGCAAATGATTGATGCGTGGTCCGCGCCATCCGAAAAGCGCGATGTTCGCCCAAAACACAGGATTGAGGAAGTGCAACACCTCGGGGCGTAAAGCCGAAATGAGCCGGCGAATTCGCATCCATCCGCCCAAATCTCCGGGGCCGCTTGCACCTACAAAATGAACAGGGATGCGCGAGGTAGCGGTAACGGGACCAGGCCCGCCGTATACGAAGACGAAATGCGGTTCAATTCTCTTGCAGTCGAGGTGATTGCCAAGGAGTTGTGCAACTCGCAGGGACCCTCCAACGGCCGCGTCGTCGCGATACAGAATAAGAGCCACGCGGACCCGATCAGTGGTTCCGGGGCATTCATTAGCCATGACAAGGCCGCCCTACAAATGGAGTGGCCGCATATCCCATCGCAGACTGAACTGCGTCGATCATTTGCCGGGCCCGCTCCTCCCATATATTCTGCATGCTTGTTTCCCAGCGAAGTTCAGTAAGTCCATCGTTGAACCCCAATGATCGGAGTTCCTCAAGGGCTTTGACTAATTCCTCAGGAGAGTCCGCAAGCCGGAGAAGCGGCGCCTTATGCAGCAGTTCCTCGAAACCTCTAGAAGCGATCATCGGCCGGCAGGCGGCCAAATGCTCATAGAAGCGGGTGGAACTTCCCGAATACGTTGGCTCGCGCTTGCGATAAGGCAAAATCGCAACATCAAGTGCGCGCGCATAGTCCTTCAGATCTCCATACGGTTTTGGCCCCGTGAATCGAACCCTTCCTCCAACCGCAATGAGTCGGGCGCGGGCACTTGCCTGGCTTGCATCTGAAATGGGCCCAGAATATGGACCGACAAACAACCAGGAGAGCCAAGGAGTTGAGTTCACCGCCTGCTCCGTCAATTCCCAATCCGTGTTCTGAGCGAGATTCCCAATTACGCCGGCAACTGGGCGCGGGAGGTCCCCAGCGTCAGGAGGTAATGGCATTGGGCTTGAAGAAGGACTTGACAGTAGGTTCTCTTGGCGCACTGCATTTGGCAAAATGAGAATACGATTGGGGTCGCATCCTGAGTCGCGGACGAGGACATCGGCAATCCTCTGCGAGTTTGGACATACGAGCGTCGCAGTCTGGCACATGCTGTGCTCTAACCCGCTGATATGCTCGGGACTCCACCCTGAATAGGCCCGAAACAGATCCGTCACATAGTAAACAACAGGACCACGCCACTTTTCTGCCACGCGGGCATAGTGCGGAAGGCAGCAAATGAACGGCTGGGCACCGGTCTGATCGTCGATAGCCAACCTGGCGAATATCCTGCGGTCTTCGCTAACCAACCTTCCAAGCCCTTCCGAGAAATAACCTCTCTGCAGCGGGAAGTTCGACACTGAAAGTGGACCGAAGGATGAGATGCGCCCGCTGCCTCTTCGGAATCTTCCCCAAAGCGCAATATCAGGCGAAAACGCGCGAGTGTGAATGATTCCACAAAGCGCCCTTGCAAATTCAACGAGCCAAGGCGAGCGCGTGTCCAACAGGATAGTACATGCTTGGATATCTCTTCGAATCAGCTCAGTATTGTTGGGCGCAAAAGTCTTTGTCATCTCAGGTTTCTTCTCATTCGAAAGGCCAAAACAGTACGGGAGGACGGGGGCTCGCATCTTATACAAGAATCAGATAGGGTCATGCGGCGAGTCTCTGTCGCCTAATATGTGAACTTGACTGAAAAAGGTATTGAGATGATTCGGTTTACCAAAGGCGCTTCCATGATCGACCCTATGGCAAGCGCAACTCAGCAAGGGCGACCTGGGCCCCCAATAAAGACAGATGAGCGTCGTCAACGTAGAGAACCTGGTCTCCTTCGGCAAATCTGCAGCCCTGCGAGCTGCATAATGGTCTTCTCAGATCTAGCAGATGTGTGGTCGGATGTGCTGCTGCGATGGTTCCAACAATTATCCGAGCCTTCAGATCATTCGGGTCGTTGGCATCTGGAGCTAGATCCGAGGTGTACCCCTGCGATGAATTCCCTAGCTGAGTCGCGAGAATGCGGCGCGGACCAATAAAGCGCGTCCGCATCAGCCGCACTGGGTCGAAGCGGAAGTTTGGGTTGTCCTGTAACAGGTACACAACTTTTCCACTCCCCTGCAGGCGAAGTACCAAATTCTCAAGTCCCTTCGCTAAATACCCCCATTTCTGCTCTTGGCTTATCTTGGTCCTGCCTATGGCTAACGGCATATTGCTGCCGCCTTTACGGACAGCATCGGTCGCGAATAGCAAGGGCCAATACTCGGCGATCACAACTACCTGAATGCTTGGGTCTTTCACTATGTAATCCAGTGCCTCAAGGTTGAAACTGAAACACTCAGGAGAAAGCCCTAGTTCGCTGTATGCCTCCACCGATATCCCCTCGAGCTCGGGACAAGCGCCTTTCGTCAACTCCACCAAACGGTACGCCGACTTTTCGGCGATAGTGCGCAAGCCTCCCGCCAGTGCAGTAGCGTGGCTATCTCCAACTAGAGCAATCGCGCGCCCCGACCCCGGAGGAATGCACGGGGCACGAAGCGGTGGATGCGCCTGAGACAACTCCACGGCACAGCTGTCGAGAAGCAAATTGTTGTTCGCCATATCTAGTGTAGTCCACCACACAGATGGTCATTTATTCAAGACCGCCCGAGCGCGTGTGACCTTTTCCAGGATGTCAGTGGCTTTGGCGGTCCAGATGAAGGGCTTGGGATTCTGATTGTGGCCG
>Ga0182012_10004370_pt1 | contig 14789 bp, 12 predicted proteins | sample 612S2SmetaG_FD_120486 | JGI IMG/M metagenome (GOLD analysis project Ga0182012, IMG submission 120486) | Permafrost microbial communities from Stordalen Mire, Sweden - 612S2S metaG | ecosystem: Environmental > Terrestrial > Soil > Wetlands > Permafrost | place: Sweden: Stordalen | collected... | reverse complement strand
GTATGGCGACGCTCGAGAACGTCCGGCCCCGACGCAAGGGCTCGACCGCCAGTTCGATGGGGTCGTCGAACGACGCCGCCTTGGGGAAGGTGATGAAGGCGGATGTCACCCGTTGCCCGGGCACTGCCTTGGAGGCGGAGACGATGGCCTGGGCCAGCAGTTGACCGCCCTCGACGACATTGCGCGACCGCTCGTGGTAGCCGGGGGCCACGAACCGGTTCGTCCCGTTCTCCCGGGCGTCGATCAGGTGCAGAAGATCGCGTTGATCGCCCCACACGGGGAAGGGGTTCGTCCTCACGGCACGGGGGTCGTCGGGCCAGCGCGTCTCGAGCTCGACCCGGACCTTTTCGTGGTACACCCCGAGATAGCCCTTGAGTCCCGCCACCTCGGCGAGTGGATCCCGGTAGGTCCAGAACACATCCTCGACGGCCGGCGTCACGGCGGTCAAGGTCCAATAGCCGGCCTCGCCCTTGAACGGGCAGAAGGTGTGGCTGTCGTTGGCGGCGAGGAGCTCTAGGCGCACGTCGCGCTCGGGAAAGTACAGCCGTTCCACATGATCGGTCTCGATCACCCGTACTGCGTCCGTGCTCTCGGCAAGGAGTAGAGCGCCGTGCCAGGCGCGCGCCACCCCTTGGTACGGCACGATGTCGACGCGGTATCCCGGGTGGCTCTCCCACGCCGACTCGACTACTGCCATGACTCCTCCTCGGTTGCGCTCCCCGCCACGTGCGGCCCCCTCACGTGCAGCCCCGCCACGTGCTGCGTCAATCTAGCCAGGCCGGTCCGGCAGGCGCCGGGCCGGCCACTCCCACCACTCAGGCGCCGGCCGACCGGAAGGCCGCGACGACCTCTCCCAGATACTCGGTCAGTGCGGCCGGCTCGCTCGGTCCCGCCAAAGCGATGCGAAAGTCCGTGACCCCTGCCTCGCGCAACCGTGGCACGGCCGCCATGGTCCCGGGCAGGTCGAGCCGGTTGTCGTCCTGGCGGACGGGCGTGAGCGTGCCCACCACGCCGACCCCGGCGGGGTCCCGGCCGAGATCAGAGAGGGCGGCCCGCATGCGGGCGATCCCGCCCACCACGTCGGCGGCGTCGTCGCCCCAGGGGATCCACCCCGACCCATACGCAGCCAATCGCTCCATGGAGCGGGCGTTCACCGTGCCGCTCACCCATATCGGCACCCCTCCGGGCTGCCTTGGTTTGGGCATCTGGTGGATGTGGGAGAACGACAGCTCGCCACTCTCGTAGCTGGCCGTCTGGTCCCGCCAGAGTGCCTGGCACACCTCGATCGTGTGGTTGAGGAGCCGGCCGCGGCCCTCGAAGGAGAGCCCAGCCGCCTCGTACTCCTCGCGCTGCCATCCGACGCCGACACCGATGTCGAGACGACCATTGGAGAGCACGTCTATGGTTGCCGCCATCTTCGCCAGGACGACGGGACGCCGTAACGCGGCGATCAGGATGTTGGTTCCGAAGCGGACCCGGGAGGTCACCGCGGTCAGGTGGGCGATGGTGGTGATCGGGTCGAGCCATGCCCCGTCAGGCCCGGTCGGCTGCTTGCCACCGCGCGATCCGCCGTTGGCGGGGTCGCCGTAGGCCTCGAGGTTCTCCCCGAACACCACATGGTCGGAGAGCACCAGCCGATCGACACCTGCGTCGTCGGCCGCCCGGGCGAACGCGACCAGGGACGACCAGTCCCCGGGGTCCTCGGCGGCAAACGTCCGCAATCCGGTCGAGAGTTGCGCTGGCGTGGTCATTTCTCGGTCTCCGTTCTGAGCCCCAGGGAGCGTGCGATTCCTGGCGTGGGAAGCTGCGACCCGCGGCGGCGAGGATGGCGACGCTGTCCGGCCCCCCGTCGGAATCCTATGCGAGACTCAGGGAACGTCGGGGCTCTCGAACATGGCCTCGACCAGGGCCTCCATCCGGGTCGTTTCGCCGTGACGCGTCTGGCCCCCCGCACGGAGGAACCGCCGCATCGGGGCCTGATGGGCGCCGGAGGCCAGGAGGCGGCCCAGCTCGTTGCTCTCGGCCACCAGCGCCGTGTCGATTCCGGCGAGGGAGGCGCTGACCACGCGCTTGACGGCGGCTACCGAAGCCGCGGGAATCCGGGCGATCCGCGCCGCGAACGCCGCCGCCTCGTTGGCCATGCTTTCCGATGGACCGAGTGCGTGCAGCCACCCCAGCGCCAGGAGCTCGGCCGCTCCGATGTCACGCCCCGTGAGCAAGATGTCGAGGGCGCGGGAGCGGCCGACCAGCCGGGGCCACCGTGCCGTCCCCCCAGCGCCCGGCACTATGCCCATGGCGACCTCCGGCTGACTCACCACGGCCCGCTCCGTGCCGAAGCGGACGTCCATGGCACAGAGCAGTTCGCATCCGCCGCCGCGTGCGGCACCGTCGAGCAGGCCAATGCTCACGAAGGGCGCAGTAGCCAACCTCTCCAACGTGGCGGCGGCCAGGTTCGCCTCCCGGACGGGCGCAGGTGCGGGGCGCAAGCCGGCCAGAAGCTCGACATCGCCGTGCATGACGAAGAAGTCCGGGTCGGCGCTGCGAAAGACGACGACCCGGACGGAGGGGTCACCCTCGATGGTGTCGAGAAGTCCCCGCAGACCCATCAGCAGGGAACCGTCCATGAGGTTGGTGGGAGGGTGGTCGATGACGACGTTGACGATCCCGGGCTCCGATGTCGTCTGCAGGGGGCCGTGGTCCACGCAGGCGATGGTAGGCCCTCTCCGCCGCGGCCCGCCCTGCCGCGCCCTACCGACCGAGCGTGGAGCCGCCGTTCAGATGGATGACCTGTCCCGTGACGAAGCCCCCGCCGTCCGACGACAGCCACGCCGCCGCCAGCCCCACCTCTTCCGGCTGGCCCAGCCGGCCCACCGGGACAGCCTTGAGCAGACGCAGGACGCCCTCGTTCACCGTTCCCCCGACATTCGCCATCAGTCCGAGCGCGAGCGCATTGGCCGTGATCCCGTGCTTGCCGTTCTCGACGGCCACGTGCCGGATCAACGACTCCGCGGCGGCCTTGGCTGCGCCGTAGGCGCTCACCCCGATGGACAGACCTTGCGAGCCGGCACCGGAGGAGATCTGGATTATCCGGCCGAATCGGCGCTCGATCATCCCCGGCAAACAGGACCGAATGAGATTCATCGACCCGTAGAGGTTCAGATCGATGGTGGGCTGCCAGTCGTCCGGCCCGGACTCGCTGAACAGAACCGGCCGCGTGCCCTCGGCGATGCCGGCGTTGTTGACCAAGATGTCGATTGAGCTGTCGTCGGTCTCGACGGCCGCGAAGCCGCCCTCGACGGCGCCCCGGTCGGTCACGTCGAACATCAGCGCACGGGCTGATCCACCGGCCGCCTCAATGGCCGCGGAGACCTCCTCCGCCCGTTCGCCATGGAGGTCGTTCACGTAGACGAATGCGCCGGCCGATGCCAGCACTTCAGCAATGCCGCGTCCCACGCTGCGGCCCGCACCGGTGACGAGGGCGGTGCGGCCCGTCAGATCGATGAGCATGCCCCGACGTCGTTCAGGCCGGGGGCGTGAACTTCGGCAGGTCGAGCTTGAGAACGTCGATGGCGTTGTTCCGCAAGAACTGGGGCCACACCCTGTCTTTGAGGCCGACGCCGGGCATCTCCTCGAAGATGCGGCGCAGGCTCAAGCCCATGGGGTAGTAGCCGGCGTACATGACCTTGTCGGCGCCCCTCGTGTTGGCATAGTCGATTATCGCCTTGGGGTAGTACTTGGGCGCGAATGCACTCGGCATGTAGTACAGGCCCGGCCACTTGAGCATCAACTTGACCGCCAGCGCCTCCCACGGCTCCGCCCCGTGGCGCATGATGATGCGTAGCTCGGGGAAGTCGTAGCAGACCTGGTCGAAATGGATGACGTCCTGGCAGGCGGCCGGCACCCGGGGCCCCGGGATGCCGGCATTGGAGATGATCGGGATGTCCAGGTCGATACAGGTCTGATAGATCGGGTAGTAGCGGCGGTCGCTCACCGGAACCTGCGGGTTGCAGCCGGCGGGGAACGTCGTCACGGCCTTGATGTCCGCATCGTCCTTGGCCTTGCGGATCGTCCGCACGGCGCCGGTGATGTCGTTGGGATCGATCTCAATCGCTGCGAAGAAACGGTCGGGGTGCTCCTTCAACGCCCGCTTGCCCACCTCGAAGTACGGGTTGCCGATGAGCCCGGCCGCCACGCCGCAGTGGTCCATCTCCTGCAGGGTGACCTCAATGGGATCGGCGCCCTCGGGCAGGTAGTTGGGAACCTGCTTGAACATGTACTCGGCCGGGAACTCCATCTCCTGGCTCTCGGCGTCCTTGGCCAACACCCGGAGGAATTCGTAGTGGCTCCGGGCATCGGCGCTCGGGAAGCTGATCATGAGGTCGATCGCGGTGAGCCCCTGGGGTATAGGCATGCCCCTTCCTCAGAAAGCCTTGCCGGCGGAGCGCAATAGCGCTTCGTTCGGGCTGTCGGGGAGCTTGTCCAGCGGAACGGCGAGCTCCTCGACGGTGGGTCCGAACTTGGTCGCCAGCGAAGCCAGCTTGGGCAGGTCGAAGTCGTAGAGCTTGGCGCAGTTCTCAGCCAGGATCTTCTGCATCTCGGCCGGCTCGATGCCCGGCATCACCTGGCGCAGGTGCTCACGGGTGAACGGGTGCGTCCCCTCGTCGTGCGGATAATCGCTGCCCCACATGAACCGGTCGATGCCGATCTTCTCCCGTGCCGCCACGTCGGCCGGGCGGGGCATGCTCACGCCCATCCAGACGTTCTGGGCGAACAGTTCGCTGGCCAAGAGGTTGAGCTTGTCGCCGTCCCCGTAGCGGATCTCTCCGGTCTGACCGGTCTTGCGGATCTGGTCGATGGTGGCGTCGAGCTGCGCTAGCAGGCCGGGCACCCAGGCGCAGCCCGTCTCGGTCATGACGAACTTGAGGCGGGGGAAACGCTCGAAGATTCCTCCGAGGATGAACTGCACCAGAGGACGCTGGGAGTACCACCCCACCTCGTTGATGTAGAAGAGCATGGCGAAGGGGTACTTGCCGTAGTCGGGTGCCCCGGTTCCCCCGTGCACGTTGATGGGCATGTCGAGATCCGAAATGACCTGCCACAGCCGGTCGTAGGCCGGGTCGTACAGCGGCTTGACCCACTTGACGTCGGGCGGCACGTTGGGGATCAGCACGCCGCCGCGCAGACCGTGCTCTTTTATCCACCGGACATCCTCGATGGCGTCGTCGATGTCGTTCAGGAAGATCTGCCCGATCCCGGCCCGGCGCTCGGGGAACTCGGCGCAAAAGTCCACCAGCCACCGGTTGTGCGCCCGGATGCCGGCCAACCGGTGCTCGTAGTCCTCAGGGCTCGGAGGCGCCGCGAAGAGCACGAAGCCGGGGAAGAACGGGGGCACCGTGTTCGGGAAGATGACTTCGCCGACCACCCCGTCTTCTTCCTGCTGGGTGTTGCGCATGTCGTTGTCCCAGTTGCGGAAACGGCGCGTGTCACCGAGGTCCTTGAACGGGTTCTTGTACTTGGCCCGCCAGGCATCGAAGTCCTCGAGGTACTTCGGGTCGAGATACTCCCGGTAGGCGGCGTGGCTGCCCCCGGCGTGGCTGTCGGCGGTGACGATCGTGTAGTGGCCGTTGGCCCTATCGATAGTGGCGTTGCCCGTTTCCATTCCTGGCCCTCATTTCACGGTGACTCAACAGAACTCGCTCTAGAACCTTATTCTAGAATCGAGGGGGTCGTCGAAGCCATTCGGATCAGCCGGCGGCGGACGCATCGGCTATCTTCCCGCACGTGGGGGCGCAGCCGGTGATCATCGAGGCGGCCATCAACGGCCAGACGTCCAAGGACGCCAATCCCCACGTACCCAAGGAGCCCGAGGAGATCGCAGCGGACGCCCTGGCGTGCCTGGCCGCCGGCGCCGCCGTCATCCACAACCACATCGACCAGATCGGCGCCTCCGAGGACGAGACAGTGGCGCGCTACCTCCAGGGATGGCGTCCGATTCTGGCGGCGCGCCCCGATGCGCTGGTGTACCCCACCGTTCGCTACGGGAAATCCATCAGCTACGAGCATCTCGCCCGACTGGCGGCGAGCGGATTGCTGCGTATCGGAATCGTCGACCCGGGGTCGGTCAACCTGGGCGGCGTCGACGGGAACGGGGTCCCGGCCGGCGGTTTCGTCTATGCCAACTCCTACGATGTCATCAGCCACGCCTTCGCTATCTGCCGTGACCACGGACTCGGCCCGAGCCTGGCCATTTACGAGCCGGGGTTCCTCCGCACGACCCTCGCCTGGTGGCGAGCCGGACGCCTGCCGCGAGGCACCATGATCAAGCTCTATTTCTCCGCGGAACGCGGCCTCATGGGTGCGCCGTTCGGCCTCCCGCCGACGGTGACGGCGCTCGCCGCCTATCTCGAGTTGCTCGACGAGTGCGACCTGCCCTGGGCGGTGTCGGTGGTCGGCGGGGACGTGGTGGCCAGCGACGTCGCCCGTGCCGCGCTCGACGCCGGCGGGCACCTGCACCTTGGGCTCGAGTTCTACGGGGGTCCCCGCACACCCACCAACGCCGAGCTGGTGGCCGAAGCGGTCGCACTGTGCGCCAAAGCGGGGCGCCCCGTCGCCACCCCGGATCAGGCCGCCGAGATCCTCGGGCTCACCCCCCGCCAGTAGCTGAGGGCGCCTAGAGCTGAGGGCGCCCAGATCCGACTGCCCAGATTCGACTGCCCAGATTCGACTGCCCAGATCCGACTGTGGTCAGGTGCGCAGGCCCGCTGCGGCGGCGTCGGAACTCGCGGCGTCCCTGTAGGTGAGCAGGAGCGTCAGGGCAGCATCGATGTTCTGCGTGACCTCGTTGATGGTCTGGCGGCCGAGCACCCACTTCCGCAGCTCCGCTCCCAGCACGGCGAGGACCACCCCGAGAAGATCCGACGCCGTCTTGTCGTCCACGCCGGAGAGCGTCTCGCGATAGGTCGCCTCGGTCTCGCGCGTCATGACCTCGAACAGCTCTTTGGCGAAGGGGTCCTTGGCCACCTCGAGGACGAGGAGCACCCGGTAGAACTGCGGCTGGACCGCAAACGCCCGGACGGACTTGTGCAGGATCTGCGACAGCCGCTCGAGATTGCTCCCCCCCGCCAGGGGGCGCTTGAGGATTTGGCGGTGCAGGCTCTTCACCCATTCGAGCTGTACCGCAGCGAACAGGTGCTCTTTGGATGTGAAATAGCGGTAGACGGTACCCAGGGCGACATCCGAGGCCTCCGCCACATCCTTCATCTGGATCTTCTCGTAGTCCCCACTGACCAAGAGGCCCAGCGCCACGTGGACGATCCTTTCCCGACGGGCGAGCTGCGACGCGGTGAGTGTCTCGGGGGCAGGCGGTGCTGCAGTGCCGTGCATGGGACCGTACCTCCAGTTTTCTTACAGGCGTTTCGAGCGCGGGCTACCCCGGGCCTCGGGCGGAGGCGGATTGACGGAAGGGGATGTCCTTGTCCGCCGGAGTGTCACGGGGCATGCCGAGGACGCGCTCTGCGATGATGTTGCGCTGAATTTGCTCTGTCCCCCCGCCGAGTTTCGATGCCCACTGCGACAAGAACTGCAGGGCCCACGGCCCGCTCTGGGCGTCGGCGTAGTCCAAGATGTTCGCCTGCGGGCCCTGCAGCGACATGACGAGATCTCCCGTCAGGGTGAGGTGCCGCGACAGGCCCAGCTTGAGCACGGAGCTCTCGGGGCCCGGTTGCTGGTTGCGCGAGATGGCGGTCTGTATGCGCCACCCGAGATACTTGAGCAGCTGCAGGCGGATGTAGGTTGCGGCCAGGTCCTGCCGGGTGAGGGCGTCTTCGGTGCGTCCGAACTCGCGGGCCAGGCGCACGACATCGCCGAAGGCGTCGCCCACCCCGACACCCGAACCGATGAGCGTGCGCTCGTTGGTCAAGGTGGTGATGGTGACGCCCCATCCCCCGTTGACCGGCCCCACGACGTTCTCCACCGGTATGCGCACATCGGTGAGGAAAACCTCGTTGAAGTGGGACGCACCGGTGGCCTGGCGCAGGGGCCGCACGTCGATGCCCGGCGTGGTCATGTCCAACAGGAAATAGGTGATGCCCCGGTGCTTCGGCACGTCGACATCGGTGCGGGCCAAGAGGATGCCCCAGTCGCTGAAGTGCGCGGAGGACGTCCAGACCTTCTGGCCGTTGATCACGTACTCGTCTCCGTCACGCACGGCGCTGGTCCGCAACGCGGCGAGATCAGAACCCGCACCCGGCTCGCTGAAGAGCTGGCACCACACTTCGTCCCCGCGCAGCATCGGCTCGAGAAAGCGCTCCTTTTGCGCGTCGGTGCCGTGGGCCATGATCGTCGGGCCCGCCATGCCGATCCCCTGGGCGAAGACACTGGTCGGCACATCGAAGCGGGCTTGCTCCTGGCCGAAGATGATGGCTTCTATGGGGGTCCCACCCCTCCCTCCGTACTCCTTGGGCCAGGTGATGCCGGCCCAACCCCCGTCGAAAAGCGTGCGTTGCCACGCCTTGGACAGGCGGACATGCTCGCGCTCGGCCTCGGGATCAGCCTCTCCCATCGACATCGGGTTGCTCTTGTTCGGATCCTTCAGAGCGGCGTGGGCGCGGAGCCATTCGTGGGCCTCGGCCCGGAATGCTGCCTCTTCGGCACTCTCATCGAAGTCCATGGGGGCTCACTCCTGTACGAAATCGCACGGGGCCTGGGTGGATCCGAGGAGGTGCTTGAGCACCTTGCCCGTTGCATTGTGGGGTAGCTCGGCGACGAACTCGACGTGGGCCGGAACCTTGAAGCGCGCCAGGGTCACGGCGCACCACTCCTCGACAGCAGCCTCGGTCAGTGTGCCGGGGAATTTCTCGACCACGTACGCCTTCACCTCTTGGCCCAAGGCGGCATGGGGCACGCCCACCACGGCCACCTCGAAGATATCGGGGTGCTCGATCAGACGATTCTCGATCTCGATCGGGTAGATGTTCTCTCCGCCCCGGATGATGAGGTCCTGGCGTCGGCCCTCCAGATAGACGAAGCCATCGCGTACGTGGCCGAAGTCGCCGGTGTGGTACCACCGATCGGAGTCGAGGACGCTGCGGGTCGCTTCGGGGTTGCCCCAGTACCCGAGAAAGGTGGCGGCAGTGCGTAGGGCTATCTCGCCCACCTCCCCGTGCGGGAGTGCCTGACGCGTCACGGGATCGCGTATCTCGACCTGCACTGTCGGCGCCGGCTTCCCGATCGAGTCCGGCCGGCTGTAGGTGTCCTGGCGGCTCAGCGACGTCCCCAGCCCGTTCGTCTCGGTCATCCCGAACCCGAGGCCGAGCCCCGGCCTGACCCAGGGGAGCTTCTCCTCCAGCTTGCGCAGCAGCTCGGGGGCCCACACGGCGCTCCCGCCGCCCACGGTCCGTAGCGACGTCAGGTCGTAGTCGGAGAGCGTCGGCCATTCGAGCAGCCGCCACAGCTGTGTGGGGACCAGGGTCCACAGGGTGGCCCGGTACTTCTCGGTGTACTCGAGCTGGACGGCCTCCTGCCACTTCCCCGCCGGCGGGTAGACGATGGTCTGCCCGCTCATCGGGGCCAGCACCAGCGAGCAGTTGAGCCCCGCCACGTGGAACATGGGGCTGGCCGAGATGGAGCACGGGAGCACGGGCTCGGGGACCGGTTCGCCCGCGGCGGCGGCCTGCGCCATGCCCTCGGCGCCGCGCAGGTAGGTGGCCAGCCCGAAGTGGATGTTGCTCCGGTGCGAGATCATGGCACCCTTGGGGCGACCCGTCGTCCCACTGGTGAACAGGATCAGGAACGGATCGTCCTCGTCGAGATCGACCGCCGGCAGCGCCGCTCCGGCACCGGCGGACTCGATCGACGCGAACTCCTCCTCGAAGACGACGCAGGGCGTGGCCACGTCGAGCCCCTCCAGGCGGCTCAGGCGCCGGCGGTCGCCGAGCAGCACGACGGGCTCGGTGAGTTCGAGGGCGTAGACGATCTCAGGACCGGTCCACCACCCATTGAGCGCCACCGTCACTCCTCCGAGAGCGGTGACGGCCCAGAAGGTCAGCACCCACTCGACGCTGTTGGCGGCGCAGATCCCGACCCGGTCCCCCTTCTTGATCCCGTAGGCGTCCTTGAGCCCCTGGGCCACGGCTGCGACCGGGTCGATGATCGACGCGAAGGTGAGCTCGCGCTCGGGGAACACCGTGTACGGACGCCCGCCGAAGCGCTCCACCCCGCCCAGGAGGATCTCGACGATGGTCCGGGGCCGGTTGGCGAAGACCTCCATGACGGAGCCCAGCACGTCGGAATCGACCAGTTCGAACGGTGCCCCCGGGCCGACGAGTGAGCGTCGAAGTTCGTCGGGAAGGCTCTTGTCGGGCCAGGTCAATGTCATCGCGGGCGCCACCCCGTCGTGGTGTGCGTTCGCCATTCGGCCCGGCGACCTTCGGCGCGCCGGCCTGTATCCGCGTCGTCCCCGTTCACCTCTATGCGTCCAGGCCCAGCACCCTCAGGGCATTGCCCCTCAAGAACTTGGGCCATACGTCATCGTGGAGGGGTAGGTCCACCATCTCGGTCATTATCCTCTCCAGCGACAGCCCCATGGGGAAGTACCCGGCGTAAATGAACTTGTCGGCACCGCGCGTGTTGGCGAAATCGACCACGGCCTTGGGGTAGTAGCGGGGGGCGAACGCGCTGGTGGAGAAGTGCAGGCCCGGCCACTTGAGCATGAGCTTGACCGCCAGGTCCGCCCAGGGCTCGCAGCCGTGCCGGGTGACGAAGACGAGCTCGGGGAAGTCGTACATCACCTCGTCGATGAGCTCGACGTGTTGGACGGCGAACTTCAGCCGGGGACCGGGCACCCCTGCAGTGCAGAAGATCGGTATGCCCAACTCCACGCACTTGGCGTAAATCGGGTACATCTTCTTGTCGTTGATGGCCACCTGGGGGAACGTGCCGGCCGGGAAGGCGCTCACCGCCCTGATGCCCTGGGTCTCGTAGAGCCTCGTCAGCTTGCGAATCCCGTCCATCCCCTCGTTGGGGTCACACCCCGCAGATGGGATGAACCGGTCGGGATGCCTCTTGACGGCCAGGTCCCCGAGACCGTCCTCGCCCCCTACCCCCACGAGACCGCGCTCGACGCCCCAACGATCCATTTCGTTGAGCGTGTAGGAGATCGGGTCGTCGGTCTCTATGTCCTTTTCGGGCACCTGCTTGAACATGTACTCCGCCGGGAACGCGAACTCCTCCTTCGACTGGCGGTCCTTCGTCTGGCGGGTGATGAAGGCGTAGACCTCCTTCATGTTCCCCGAAGCGAAGCCGATCATGGTGTCGATGGCCCCGATGCCGGCCGGCATGGCCATCAGGTCGGTCCTTTCGTCAGGTGCGACTGCATCAGGCGGGTCGGCGCTTCGACAGGGCCAGGCCGTTCTCGCGCATGACGAGCCGGCAGTCCGCGTCGGGATAGTCGAAGTTCTTGAGATCCTTGATGTAGCTGATCGGATCGGCCAGGCCCTCAGCATGGGGGTAGTCCGAACCCATGAGGATGTGGTTTGCGCCGAGAAGGCTCCTCAGAGCGCCCAGCTCGTCCTCGTAGTAGGGCGAAACCCACACATGCCGCTTGAAGGTCTCACGGGGATCCTCCGGGTAGAGGTGGGGCGACTGGCCGTACGACTTCTTCAACTTCTCGAACAGGTGGAACACCCACTCGGCGCCGGTCTCGATGCATGCGATGCGCAGATTGTTGAAGCGGTCGAACAGCCCGTGGGCCAAAAGGTTGGCGAGGGTGTCCTGGGTAGGGTTGGCCGAGCCCAAGGCACGGAAGGGACTCTGGCGGAAAGCCTCGGTCTCCGCATTCTCGCCCCAGTCGGAGAGATACCGGGCGTAGTGGCTGTTCCCGCCGTGATAGCAGACAGTGATGCCCGAATCGTTGACGAGGGACCAGAAGGGGTCGTAGACGGGGTCGGCCGGCGAGGTACCTACTCCGTTGACCACGATCGGACCGCCGACCATGACGAGGAAGCGGGCGTCGCGCTCCAGCGCCCATTCGAGCTCGGACACGGCGCTGGCCGGGTCGACCAGGGTGATGTACGGAGCGGCGAAGATCCGTTCTTGGTAGGCGAAACCCCAGTCATCGTCGATCCAACGGTTGAAGGCCCGGAACGCTGCCAGCAGTGCGGGGATGTCGTCGAGCAGGGCCTGCTCCATCCCGACGCCGAGAGTTGGCAGGAAGATCGCCCCTTCGAGCCCCTGGGTGTCCATGAGGCGAAGGCGGGCATCGCGGTTCTGGTACTCCGGGTGGTCCGCCAGGCGATCGAGCTCGCCGAAGAGGGTGGACGTGTCGGCGCCGCCGGGGTTACGCCCCCTGAAGTACTCGTCGAGGGCGCCCGGCTTGGACACGGGATCCCAGGTGGGGTTCGGGATGAAGCGGTTGATCCGGCCCCCGACCAAAAGGCGCGACTTCCCGTTGATCTGCGCCCACTGCATCCCTCGCTTGGCGAATCGCGGGTCGATGTGGCGGGTGAAGGCATCCGGGGCCTCGTAGTAATGGTTGTCCGAATCGAACGCGGTGAAGTCGATCTCTGTCATTTTGGACCTCCTGTGGCCAGCCCACTCTCGGAGCGTGACACTAGAACGAGAATCTAGTTGCGTCAATCAGTGGCGGGGGCGGCGGCGGGGGCGGCGCCGGAGTCAGCGAGGGCGCTGATCTCCTCTTCGGACTTCCCGAGCTCGGACAAGAGGTCGTGCGTGTGCTCGCCCAAGTGCGGCGCCCGGAAGCGGGGGGCACTGCGGTGGACGTCGAAGTCGGCCGGCGTGGCCAGCATCGCCCAGGAGCCGTCCTCGGACGGGACGTCGACCAGCCCGCCGGCGGCGTGGAACTGCTGGTCGCCCAACAGCTCGTTGACCGTTTGCACCGGGGCCCAGAAGAACTCCGGCTCGGCATCGAAGATGGCGGTCCACTCTTCGAGCGTCTTGGTGGCGAAGACCTCGTCGAGCAGGCCGATGAGCTCCGTGGCGTGCTGGGCCCGGGCCGCAGGGGTGGCGAAGCGCTCGTCCTCCAGCCACTCGGGATGCCCGACTGCGTGCGCCAGCGGGGGCCAGTGGCGGTGTCCCTCGAGCCCCACGACCCAGAAGCGTCGCCCATCGCCGGCCGAGTAGTTGTTGATGGCCGGGTTGCCCATTTCCGTGCGGGTCCCGACCCGTATCTGCAGTCCCCACATCAGGGCGACGTTCACGTCGAAGCCGATGGTGTAAGCCCCCTGCCGGAGCAGGGAAGTCGATACGAGGTCGCCCTCCCCCGTCCGCTCACGAGCGAAGAGCGCGGCGCTGATCATCGCAGCCGCCGTCATCCCGACGGAGTGGTCGCCCATGCCCCCGCGCTGGAAGGGCAGGTCACCGCCCGGGGGGGTGAGCGAGGCCGCCAGGCCTGACCGCGCCCAGTACGCCGCGATGTCGTAGGCCGGCCGATCCGCATCCGGTCCGGCCAACCCGTACCCGGTGACGATGGCGTAGATCAGCCGGGAATTGCGCGCCCTCAGCGTCTGCGGGTCGAGCCCGACACGGCGCAGCGCCGGGACGCGGATGTTGGTGAGGAACACATCGGCGGAGTCCACCAGCTCGAGAGCGAGTGCCCTCCCCTCCTCGGTCCCGAGGTCGAGCACGACGCTGCGCTTCGAGCGGTTGTCGAGCTCGAACACCGGGTTGGTCGGCAGGTCCCCGCCGAGCATGCGCTGGAACGAACGAGCCGGGTCCCCGGTCGGCGGCTCTATCTTGATCACGTCCGCGCCCCAGTCGGCCAAGATCCCGCCCGCCGCCGGTCCTGCGATCCACACACCGAGCTCGACCACGCGCACTCCGGACATGGGTCCGCGCCCCGGCCCCCCGGGTGCGGCCGGCGTGCCGGGCGGGCTCATGGTTCAGGCGTGAAGTCGATGTGGATCTCGCGATAAGTCCGCGTGAAGAAGCCAGGGACGAACTCGGGCTCGGGGCCCGGAGCCAGGCGGAAGTCGGGCAGCCGGCGGAGAAGCTCCTCGAACAACACGCGGAGCTCGAGGATGGCCAGGTTGGCCCCGAGGCAACGGTGCGGGCCGAAGCCGAACGCCACGTGGTGGTTGTGATTCCGCAGCACGTCGAAGGAGTCGGGGCGGTCGAAGGCGCGCTCGTCGCGATTGGCAGCTGCGTACATCAGGAGGACCTCGTCGCCGACATGAAGCTGCTCGCCGTGCAGTTCGTGGTCAGCCGTCACGGTCCGTCGCATGTTCAAGATCGGGCTGGACCACCGGATGAACTCGTCGACCGCGGTCGTCCGCAGCAGGCTCGGGTCCTTCATGATGATGGCCCGCTGCTCGGGATACTTCGCCAGCGCCACCACCGTCTGCCCAATCGTCGACCGCGTGGTCTCGGCACCCCCGTCGATCAGCAGCAGGGCCTCGTTGAAGATCTCCTCGACCGGCAAGGGGACGCCGTCGACGGCGCCGTGGACCCACATCGACATCAGATCGTCACGGGGATCGGTCCGCCGGGCCTCCATCAATTTGAATGTCTCGCTGGCGAAGTCCGCCTGCGCCGCCTCGGATCCCTGCGGCCGCCGCTCGTCGCCATCCTTGAACCCGGCGCTGGCCATCGTCGCCTCGGACCACCACTTGACCTGCGGCCACGTGGCGCGGTCAAAGCCCATGAGCTCGGTGATCATTATGGCCGGGAGCGGCGCAGCGAGGTCGGCGACCACCTCGGCGTGACCGGTGCGCGCCACGGAGTCGATGAGCTCGGTGACCACGCTGCGCACGTGGTCCTCGTGGCGCTGCAGGGCC
>Ga0182012_10004368_pt1 | contig 14790 bp, 12 predicted proteins | sample 612S2SmetaG_FD_120486 | JGI IMG/M metagenome (GOLD analysis project Ga0182012, IMG submission 120486) | Permafrost microbial communities from Stordalen Mire, Sweden - 612S2S metaG | ecosystem: Environmental > Terrestrial > Soil > Wetlands > Permafrost | place: Sweden: Stordalen | collected... | reverse complement strand
GTATCGTTGGGCGCGGCCTGGCGCGTTTAACCCCTTGATTACGCTTCAACAAGTGTAGCAGAATTCTCTCGACCTGCGGCGCCACGGCGACCGCTCACTGAGCGAGTACCCTTGCATGGGAATTCGAGTTAACCGCCGCTCCGCTCTCAGTCGCCGCCCTTGTCCGAGCCCACCGGAAGATCGAGTGCCACGAGCTCAAATCGGGTCTGGCCATTGTCGTCCTTCTCAAAGCCGACAATGTGCTGGTGGCGCTTGGACCCCGCCTTCAACTCAAGCCCGTTCTTGCTCGAGCCATAATCGCCGCGATCGATCTGAACCGTGCCGGTATTCTCTTTGTCATCGGCACAGGTAAGACCTTCCGAAGTGGCAACCGGTGTGCCCACCGGGGTGTTGCCCTGGCAGGTAATCACCTCACCATAACGCTCAAGCGCTTTCTTATAGAACGCCGTTACCTTGTCTCGTGAATCGGGAGTGCTGTAGTTGACGACCTTCACACGCAACTCCCACTGTCCAAAACCAAGGTGGACGTCAGCAGAATTGTGCTTGCCATCGTCGGTAACGGTTTGCGCGCCAGGGTAGGTTGGCAGACCGAGATCGGCCGCACTCGTCTGGTTGGTATTCACATGCACGCCGCCGAAGGGCGTATCCACCTGGACATTCTTGTCGGCGCCCCCTTCACCCTTGTCCACTTGCACTCTGCAGCCGGCAATCCCAATCGCGAAGGCAGCAGCGGCGAGCAGGGTTGAAGCATTGCGCATCGTGTTCCACGGCAGGTTTGGCGTCAAATTCCGATTCATAGTGACCAACCTCTCGCTCTTTACTACGCTCAGGGCCGGCAAATTGTTCCCGGAACCGGTTCCAGGGATCAGTGGCTCGAGTGCCCGTCTTCTTTGCTGCTGGTGGCAAACAGGATCGACGCAAAGAAAACAATGACGATGACAGGGACAACGAGGAACGGGGAAGTAATGCTCATGGCGGGGTCTCCTTGCTGCTTTCAGATTAACAGCGAACCGTGGAAAGTGAACAGTGGTCAGTGGTCAGTGGCCGGCCTTCAGCCATCCGCTCGCAGCCTCTAGCCTGATGCACGAAAGGCCAGCTTCTAGCTTCTAGCCTTCAATTTTCCGGTTGCGCACCGCAGCAAATTACCAGATTCCGCACTGTTCACTGTCCACTGTTCCATGTCCAGTGTTCCCTATTCCCTGTTCCCTATCTTTTCGTAATCCACCCGGATGGTCAGGATCTCGTAGGGATGAATGGGGACCTTCACCACGTCCCCGGTCACTGCAAGAGAGCTGCCCTCGGGTTTCTCCATCAGGTTGGTCACAGTGGCGCTGGTTGCGCCCGGCGGTAGGTGGAACTCGGCGGTCGCGTTCTTCCCTGCCCACTCGTAGGCGCGGAAAATCAGCCCATCGGCGTCTTCCGCCTTTTTCACCGCGGTCAAGACCACGTTCTCCGGCGAGACTGAAGCAAATGAGTGCTCTCCTGGAAGCGCTCCCGCATGCGCCGTCGTCACCACAGCCGTTAGTGGATAGTCGTATTCCCATCCGTGCCGCACCGTGAGCGCATCTTTCCACGTTCCCGCGTGCGGGTAGAGCGCGTAATGGAAATGGTGATGGCCCTGGTCGGCCTCCGGGTCGGGCCATGTGGGCGAGCGCAGCAGCGTCAGGCGCAGCATGTTGCCCACGGCGTCGTATCCATACTTGCCCTGGTTCAGCACGCTCAAGCCTTGCTTGCCGTCGCCCAGGTCGGCCCAGCGCATCGCAGGCACTTCAAACTGCGCCTTCTCCCAACTATTGTTGCGCGTCGTCGGACGATCAATGGTTCCGTAAGGAATTTCGTACGTCGCAAATCCGCTTGTCGCCGCCAGCTGGAACGCCGCCTTCAGCAACACATGCCTCTCGTGCCAGTCGATATCGTTTTCGATGTCGGCCTGGTCGCCCTTCAAGCTGATAGTCTGCACAAACTTCGAGCTCTGCCACGTGCGCGTTACGCGAACTCCCGGCCGCAGCGTCTTCTCGTTGACTAAACTGACGGAATCCGCTGCGTCGAGCAGGGCCGGCGGCTGATCGAGCGTGCCTGGATCGATGTTCCAGGCGTCGTATTGTTTTGGCGTGTCCTTGAAGGCCTGGAGCTGATTGCCGCAAGCACCCGGCGCCAGCGCTTCCACTCCTCCCTGCTTCAGACTGACAATACATCCGGTCTTCTTGTCGACGGTGAGCGAAAGCTTATCGTTCGACAACTGGATCGTATCCCCCAAGTCCCCTGCCACATTGGCGGCTGGGACGGCCTGCTTGCTGGGCAAAAGCCTGACAACCTTGTACCCAACCGCGGGAACCGACGAAACATAGAAGGTAAGATGAGCCACGCCACTCTTGGTGTCGATCTCCTGGCGAATGGGAAAACGAGGCTGTTTGCCGGCAGCCGGATCAACGATGACGAGGCCGTTGATGCTCGTCAAAGGCAGTTGCGCGTCGACCTTTACTTCGCCTGAACGCTCCCAGCCCAGCGGGTTGTAGACAACCACCGGAATTCCTTCTCCGGCAGTTTCCACGCGCGAGGAGATGGTCTCAGCCGACTTCGCGCTGATCTCATTCGTCGACCACCGCACCACATCGTAGTCCTTCTGCGCATCTGCATAAATGATCCCAATGCCGGAACCCGCGGCCAGATCGTGAAACTGGTTGAACAACACCTTCTTCCAATCCTCGGTGATCTCATCGCCCGGATACTTCTTTCCATCGAGCCACGCCAAAGACGCCCACTTCTCCGCGTTCAGCACTTCTTCTTCGCTGTCGCGCATGTTCTTCTTGTGGTTGGCTTGCGTCGTCATCACGCCGCGATGGTATTCAAAGTAGAGTTCGCTCTTCCACGTCGGAATGGAAACCTCGCCAGGCACAGCCGGCGGCGGCTCATAGCCCTTGGCAATCGACTGGTAATTCCATTCGCGGCTTTCTGGCGCAATCTGCTTCTCGACCGATGTGAAATAAGCCTGCGCCGTGCCAAACTCATACTTCGGCGTGACGTGCGCCGAGCCTTCCTGCCCGGCCCAGTGGAATCCCTCGTCCAGAATCGCGCGTGTCGGTCCGCCGCCATGGTCGCCCACGCCGTACAGATCCAGCATGTCGGTCATGCCGGTAGAACGCTCGCGGGCATTCTTCAAATCCTCTGCGAGCCGCACCGGGTTCATCGTCGTGTTCACGTAGTCATGCGGAAAGTAAGCCAGCACCTTCGAACCATCCGGTGATTCCCACCAGAAGAGCTTGAACGGCAGTTGATTGGTATCGTTCCAGGTCATCTTTTGAGTGACGAAGTAGTCCACGCCGCTCTTCTTGTAGATCTGCGGCAACTGCCACGTGTACCCGAACGAATCCGGATTCCAGCCGATGCGCACGTCTACGCCATAGGCCTGCTTGTACCAGCGCTTGCCCACCAGCAGTTGACGAACAAGAGACTCGCCGTCCGGCATATTCAAATCCGGCTCAACCCACATGCCGCCCACAATCTCCCAGCGGCCTTCGCCGATGCGCTGCTTGATCTCGGCGTTCATGTCGGGATACTTCTGCGCCATCCACTCGTTGTACGCCGCGGCAGACTGCGTATACGTGTAGCCGGGATACTCATACATCAACTGCAGCGCCGTCCCGAATGTGCGCTTGACCACATCCACGGTTTCGGTCCACGGCCAAAGCCAGGCCGCGTCGATGTGCGCATTGCCGGTCAAGTGATATGTCGCCTGCGTAAGCAGAGGCTTGAGCGTGTCGAGCTTCGCCTGCGCTGCCGTCAGGCTGGCGTCGAATTTGGCCTGGTCGTGTGCGTCCAGCGCGGCAAGGTCAACCGCGTGGATCGAGTCGTTGAGCGTTGCAAGTTTTGGCGCATCGCCGGGCGCCAGCGTCGGAAGCAGCAAGGCCGCCGACAAAAACTCTTCGCGCAGATCTTCGGGATTCGGTCGCCCCTCGGCAAAGTCGATGCGCATGGTGGCTCCGCGAAAGGTCTTCGTGTCCACCGTGTGTAGCACCTTCACCGCTACCGTCACTTTTTCGCCGGGCTTGGCCTTGTCAAACAGCACCACTGGCTCAAGATCTTCGCCAAGCGCAACGCGCCTGCCGTTGAAATAGAAGATCTCCGGCATGGGCCCATTGCCGTTCACATTAAAGTCGAACCAGATGCGCGCCCCCGTCAGGTCGTAGCCATTCAGCGTCTCCGGGACCTGGATTGTCTGGCGAAACCAGACCGCTTCATTCGGAGCCTTTTCGCCCACCGCAACCGTCTGCCATGAGCTGTCATCCAGGTTCACGTCTTCGCCGTGAGCCACGTCGCCCACATGCAATTTCCATGTGCCTGCGGGCAGCTCGCGCAGCCCCGCAAGCCGTTCTGCCACAACCCGCGAATCGGAGGGCAAAAGCAGGGTAGCCCGGAACATTTCGCCGCGCTGGGCTACAGCCCGCCCGGCAAAGACCAAAGCACCCGAAAGTGTCAGCAGAAGCACACGCTTACAAGTCGGTTTCAATGCAGGAAACATGGCAGAAAATCCCCCCGCACATCTTAGCATCGGGGCTTGGCCCGGACGGGTTTGCACACAATCAGCGCAGCAACACGCGTCAGAAGGTCGACTTCTGAGAGAGGCCTGGAATACCGCTCCATATATAGGTTGTTCCAGTGCCGGAACCGCGTGCACACTGCCGAGGTAAATCGATGGTGTGGAAGCATTTGCCCAATCGTGTCGAGACGACACATCGGCATATCATAATGCGGTACAAAATACCTCATTTTGACAACCGCCGCTCCGATCATGTGTGGTCCGTCACATCTACAAGACCCGTCGCGCGTTCACCATGGAGGTCATGACTGCTGCGACCTTCATCCTGATTGCTCCCTGCTCGCTCCTATTGGGCGCAGTGCTGCAGATTCTGGTAGCGCGGCTCTGTTCCGCCCGGGCAAAGGGAATTCTGGCTTTTCTAAGCTGTGTGCCGGCTTTGCTGGCCGTCATTGCCATGGTGCCTTCGGTACGTGCGGGGCAGGCTGTCGAGCTCAACCTCTTCCAGTGGGACTCACCCCTGGCTCTGGTCCTCCATGTGGACGCGCTCAGCGTCTTGTTCGCCTTTATGGGGTCGTCGATCGGCGCAATGGTGCTGCTCTACTCCATTGGATACATGGCGCACGACAAGTCCGCCACGCGCTTCTTCTTCACCATGCTGGTCTTCATCGGCGGCTTCATCGGCCTCGTTTACAGCGCCAACCTGTTCATCTTCTACCTGTGCTGGGAGTTGGTCGGGCTCTGCTCCTTTTCGCTGGTCGGCTTCTGGTATACAAACCCCGAGGCCGTGGCAGGCGCTCGCAAAGTGCTGCTGATGACGCACATTGCCGGCTATGGCCTGCTGGCCGGCATCCTGGTCCTCGTCCACCGCACCGGAAGCGCTCTGTGGACCGATCCGAATGTCGCGCACAGCTTTACCACCGGGATCTTCCTGCTCATGCTGGTTGCCCTCGTCGCCAAGAGCGTCCAGGTGCCCATCCATACATGGATTCCTGAAGCCATGGCCGCGCCCACTCCGGTCAGCGCGCTGCTCCACGCTGCTTGTTACGTCACCTCCGGCGTCTATCTCGCCGCGCGCATGCACAGCTTTGGCGTGTGGCCGGTTGCCTGGGGAGCCACACTTATATGGATAGGCACCATCACCATGGCCGTCGGCGTCATGTACGCCATGGTGCAGACTGATCTCAAGCGCATGCTGGCCTTCTCCACCGTCAGCCAGATCGGCTACATGATGTTGGGCATCGGCATCGGCACCCCGCTCGCCATTACCGCCGGCCTGCTCCACTGCCTCAATCATGGTTTCTTCAAGGGCGGCCTGTTTCTAAACGCCGGCTCGGTACAGCACGCCACCGGCACACGCGACATGAACAAGCTGGGCGGTCTCGCGCAGAAAATGCCGCACACCACACTCTCCTGGCTCATCGGCATTGGCAGCATGATGGGCATTCCCCTCATGAGCGGCTTCGCCAGCAAATGGATGCTCTACGCCGCGGCATTGCAGGCAGGCTGGGCCGTCCCCGCCATGGTTGCATGGGCCGTCAGTCTCGGTACCGTCTTCCTCGGAGCCAAGGCCACCAGCGCAGTCTTCCTCGGCCCGCTCACTGAGGCTACAAAAGACGCGCACGAGTCTCCTCCGACCATGGTCTGGGGAATGGGGCTGCTGGCCGCAGGCAGCGTCGTGCTCGGCATCGCCCCGCAACTGGCCGTCAATTACCTCATCAATCCCATCATGGGCGCGCTTTCACTCAGCGCTGTTCAAGTCACCTGGTTCGGTCTTTCGTCAGACGCGGGCAGCTTCTCTACCGCCGGCGGACTGGTGCTCGCAATTGTCTCCATCGTTCTTGGTGGCATCATTTACGCCCTCGCCTACGCATCGCGCCAGACCCCGGCAACAGTCGCCGTCACTGCGGGCGGCGCCGCAATCGCTTCTGGTGGCGGCATCTTTACTGGCGGCGAACCGCTATCCGACCAGGGCCGACTCACTGCGGGCGACTTCTCCAGCATCTTCTTTCAGAATTGGCATGAGTTCTTCCGCTGGTCAAATGTGGACCGCGTCTATCTTGCCGTCTGGAGCGGGTTGCAGGCCGTCTCACGCGCGCTCGGCGTAGTTGTCTCGTGGATGGAGCAAAAAGCGGCAGTCCTCGTCATCGTGCTCGCAGCCCTCATCCTCGCTGCCCTTCGCTGGCTGGTCCCCGCAGTGGAAGGCGTGCCTTCCTCCAGTCCAATCCCCGTCCCTGCGTCGTTGATCGCCGCCATCGCGGTCGCCGCATTGGCTCTTCTTGCAGCCGCCTTGGTCTACAAGCCCACCCGCGGACCCATCCTCTGGCCTTGCATGATCATTGTCGGCGGCCTGTCTGTCGCAGGACTTGCCGTCAGCAATCCCTGGCTGCGGCTTTCGCTGCTTGAAGCCGCCGCTCTCCTCACCGTCCTGCGCGTCTGGCTCACAGCCCGTACGATCTCAGCCAAACTCACCTACCTTGCCGTCGTCCTCATCTCGGCCAGTTCTCTGGTTGCCAGCGAAATGCTCGCCGAAACCAACCAGGCATGGTCGCGCGCTCTTCTGCTCACCAGCGTGCTCGTCAAGCTGGCTGCAATACCGCTCATCTTCTGGCTGCTCCGCCTGGCCGATGAACTCCCCGCCCTCGTCCTCGGCCTCATCATCGCCATCGTCGATATGGCCGCGTTTGGCGAGTTATACATCGCGGTCCACGCAAATCCAGCCATTTTCACTCCGCAGGGACTGGTTCTCTGGGTCGCAGCCGCCACATCCTTCATCGCGGCGTTGCTGATGATCACGCAGCGCAGTCTCAAGCGCCTCCTGGTTCTCTCCACCATTGAAGACGCAGGATTCCTCCTCCTCGGTCTGGCTGCAGCGACAACATTGGGCGCAGCGGGCGCACTGGTTGCGGCAGTTACCCATGCTCTCGCCAAGGCTCTGCTCTTCATCTGCCTCAGCGGACCTGAAGCCGCCGGCGCTCTCGAAGACAACCGCACCGGTCTCATCAGCCGATATCCGGTCAGCGCCTTCGGCTTCCTCTTCGGCATGTTAGCCATGCTCGGCATTCCGCCCACAATCGGCTTCATCGGCCGCTGGAAGCTCTATGAATCCGCAGCGGTCCTTGGCTGGCCGCTCGCCGCCGTCTTCATCCTCTCCTCCATCCTCGCGCTGATCGCCTATGTGCTGGCATTGACCCGCACCTGGTGGGGGCCGCCTGGGAACGAAGATCCTCCACCTCCCTCAACAGCAAAGGAGCCCTGGTTGATTCAAACCGCCATCGTTCTCCTGGTCGTCTTGATCCTTGCCGCCGGCATCTGGCCCAACCTGCTCGACATGGTCAAGTGGGGGACACTATGAACCTCTGGAACAAATTGATGTGCTACTCGCGCCGCCACAGCCCCTGGCTCTTCCATATGAACTCAGGCAGCTGCAATGGTTGCGACATCGAGTTGGTAGCCAGCCTCACCCCTCGCTATGACGCCGAGCAGCTGGGCGTACGGCTTGAAGGCAGTCCCCGCCACGCAGACATCCTCTGCATCACCGGCCCGGTCACCCACAACGCCGTCAATGCCATTCACACGGTCTACGATCAGGTCCTCGGCCCCAAGGCGGTTGTCGCCATTGGCTCCTGCCCGGCCACAACCAACGTCTTCATTGACAGCCGTACCCTCGACGGCCCACTCAACAAGCACATTCCCGTCGACGTCTTTGTCCCCGGTTGCCCTCCCCGTCCTGACGCCATCATCCAGGGCGTCGCCAAGGCTGCTGAGATTCTGGCCGCGCGCGGCAATAACCCGCCCGCCACTGAAATCGTGATCGCCGAAACCCCCGCAGAGGTGCAGCCATGAATCTGACTACCGCGCTAGCGCGCCTGCTCATCTTTCCGGGACTCCTGTTCGCCGTACCCGCAGCCTGGTTCTTTCTCTGGGTCGAGCGCAAAGCCGTCGCCTTGATGCAGGGCCGCGTTGGCCCTCCCTTCATGCAGCCCTTCTTTGACTTCATAAAGCTGCTCGGCAAATCCACGCCTCCGCGCAGCGGTGTTGGCGGCCTGCTCATGCGCGCCTGGCCGCTCATTGCCGTTTCAGCCGCCGCGGGAGCCGTCGGCCTGCTGCCGGTACTTCCCTCCTCTGGCGGCTTTGAAGGCGACCTCATTCTGCTGCTCGCCCTCCTTGAGCTTCCCTCCATGTGCATCATCGCCGCGGGATTCTCATCGCGCTCCATCTTTGGCGAAATCGGCTCAGCGCGTGAAGCCGTCCTCAGCGTTGCCTACAATGTTGTCTTCCTTCTCGCCATCGTTTCTATCGCCGCCTCGCAGCATACTTTCCGGCTCGAATCGCTCGCCGCCCTGCCGGCCTCACCCATGCGCTGGCTCGGCGTGCTCGCCCTGCTGGTTTGCCTGCCTGCCAAGCTGCACTTGAATCCTTTCTCGCTGCCCAATGCCGAGCAGGAGATCTACTCCGGCCCCATGGTTGAATACGCCGGACCCGAGCTGGCCATGTGGGAGCTTTCTCACGGCCTCGAATGGGTGGCAGCCACTGGACTGGTAGCAACCCTGGCCGCCCCCTACATCACAATCTGGTGGCTGGCTGCTCTGGTCTTCGTCGGCCTCATGTTTGCCATCGTCCTGGCACTCTCAACGCTTGCCTCCGCCACCGCAAGGCTGGCCATCGATACCACTGTCCGTTTCTATTGGCAATGCACCCTTATCTTCGCGGTACTCGCCGTCTCGTCCGCGCTCTTCATGAGGCTTAGATCATGAACATTCTCTCTATGCTGTGGAAGAATCTCTGGGGCGGCAACCGCACCACGCTCTTCCCTGCGCGACCAACCGTAAGCAAGGGCTATCGCGGCCTGGTCCAATTCGACCCCGCACTCTGCTCCGGATGCGCCATCTGCAAATTCCGTTGCACGGCGCGCGCCATCGAGTTCAAAGCCGGCAAAGGTGAATTTACGTGGAGCTACGATCCCGGCCAATGCACCTTCTGCGGCCGCTGCGTTGAAGGCTGCGCAGAGCATGCGCTCAAGGAAGGACACGCCGAGCACGCACTCAGCCAGGAGTCGGCGCCCCCACCCATCTATCTCCACATCGGCGAGCTGAAAAACGCCTACACCGTAAAGCGCAAGACAACCGTCAAGCCCGCCGTAAAACCGGATGCATCACCTGCCGTTGGCGCCCCTGCTCCCAACGCCGCGACTGGAGGCACACAATGATTCTTCTCGAGGCTCTAAAACAAAAACTCGGATGCGCCGAACCCTGGGTTGAAAAAGGCGGCGTCCACTGGCTCGACCCCGGCCCCTTGACTGTGCGTGAGCTCTGCATGGAGATGATCGCCTGCCACGCCCGCTTTATCACCATCACCGCCTATCAGTTGCCGAAAGACGAAGGCATCCGCCTGGAATATCACTGGGATCTCAGCGGCCTGCTCCTTGGCTTTCCCTTTCTGCTGAAATCGGAGCCCGGCCAAACCCCAACGATAGAAAGCATCTTCGATCTCACCGAAGCAGTCGACTGGATCGAACGCGAGATTCACGAAGAGTACGCCATCGAATTCACTGGCCGCGTGTACGAACCGTTGTTGCTGCGCGAGGGCGACGCGCTCGGCGTCAACCTCCGTGAAATCGCCAATATCTGCAAGCCCGAAACTGGCGCGCCGGGTCAGGAAGAGGTCAAAAAATGAGCTACAAAATCCCCATGGGCCCCTACCATCCGGCCCTCGAAGAACCTTACAAGCTCGACATGATCTGCGAAGGCGAAACTGTCATCGACGCCAAGCTGCATATCGGTTTCAACTTCCGTGGCATCGAGCACCTCGCCGAGACTCGCAACTACATCCAGGTCATCGCCCTCATGGAGCGCGTCTGCGGCATCTGCTCAAACATTCACACCCTCACCCTTTGCCAGGCCATGGAAGGCCTCACCGGTCAAGTCCCTCCCCCGCGAGCCCAGTACATTCGCGTCATCATGGCCGAGCTTGAGCGCCTGCACTCCCATGTCCTCTGGGCCGGCATCGCCTCAAAGCTCATGGGATTCAAAACCATGTTCATGACCTGCTTTGAGATTCGCGAAAAAATCATGGACGTCCTCGCCGCCATCTCCGGCAACCGCGTCAACTACTCCATGAACCGCATCGGCGGCGTCAATCGCGATATCGAAGATCCCGCCGCAATACTCGCCATGATTGAGCAGCTCGAGGGCGAGATGATGCGAACCGTCATCCCCATCTTCACCACCAGTTCCACTGCCCGCTCGCGCTGCGCAAACATCGGTGTGCTCACTGAAGAAAAAGCCATCAACTGCGGAGTGGTCGGTCCCACGGCCAGAGCCTCAGGCCTCGGCCAGGACTTGCGCAAAGCAGCTCCCTACGCCGCATACGCTGAAATGGACTTCAACGTGCCCGTTGAAAAAGCCGGCGATGTTCGTGCCCGTCTTTTTGTCCGCGCGCTTGAAATCATCGAGAGCTGCCGCATTCTTCGCCAGGCGCTCACCAAACTCCCGCCCGGAGAAATCAACACCGGAGAAGAAAAGTTCAAGTTCATCACCGGCACCGCGACCAGCCGCGTTGAAGCACCGCGTGGCGAGGTCATCTACAGCGTCTCCTGGAAGGAGAACTCGCGTAATCCCAGCCGCGTCCATGTGCGTACGCCCACCTTTGCAAATATGCCGGCTGTCCGCTGGATGGTCATGGGCGCGCGTCTCGCAGACACGCCGCTCATCCAGGCCTCAATCGATCCTTGCTACTCCTGCACCGACCGTTAACCGGTCCCTTCCATCTCTCCACAAACAAAATGTCCGATGCTGACGCCAGCATCGGACATTTTGTTTTTTCGCTGTACTACTGGTTGCATAAATCGGGTTTTGAAAGACCACGGCTTCAGCCGTGCCATGATGGTCGCAAAACGAAAAAACTTACAGGCTGCGGAAAAACTCCATCGGCGAAATGGTTTGTATCAGGGCACGACTTTAGTCGTGCCACAAGAGCCGCAAAATCAACCTCGGGCTTTAGCCCCTGCTATTTTCGTACCACCGAACGTGGCTTCTTCCAAAGCCCACTTCGCCTCCAGGGAGGCTCTATGCTGGAAGGTCCGCATCGATGCAACCATGTCTATAGTTCCATTCCACCGTTGCAACCTCCAGCGCATCCTCGCCGTCCAATCACCACTTCAAATGCATCAGCGACGTGGCCTGCCGTGGAAGGCTCGTTCCAATCGTCACCTTTCCATTGCTTACGTCGAGCCACTCCGGAGAAGTCAGCAGTTCCAATTGCCCCGCGGCCTTGAGCTGCGCGTACTGTTCCGGCGTCGGCGATTGCGGTGAACCCATCGCCTTCCACACCGTATACGCATTGCTGTGCGTATCATCGATCCGGTAGTGCTCCAGCAGAACCTTCTTCACGCCCACCGGTATGTCCGTAATCGTCACCTCAACGTCCGCGTCTGGCGCAGCCACATCGTCATCGTGATAATTCCAAAGCATGACTGCCGCTTCGTGTTCGGCCTTTGTAGCAAAGGCGTCAATATCCGGTCCCTGCCGCACGCCATCGCTCACAATCTCCGCCAAAGGAACCTGCCCTGAACTGCTGGTCGCCACGCGCTCGCCTCCCATCATGCCTGCCATGCGGAACACGTTCAACACCGGCTTGTCCACTCCATTCGTTGCCAGCGTGCGAAAGCCTTCAAAATAATCTTTTCCTTCAAACTCAAACGACCATGAAACCATGGCCAGCAGATTCACCTTCGATGCATCCTGCAGGTCGAACATCGCCTTCATCGCCACCGCGGTATAGGTCGGATAAAGCGGGCCGTTGCGATACGCGTTAGCCGGATTTACTTTCATTGAACATCCGGCGCAGCCTTCGGGATCGGCCTCGCTCAGGATGATCGGCACGCGCCGCAGTTGCGGATACTTCGCAACAATCTGAAAACCATTCTCAGTCGACTTCAGTTCGCTTGAGATTCCCATCCGCACGTGTCCATCAACAAGCTTCGGCGAACCTTTGGGATGGAATGAGATGAAGTTCAGTGGGATCGGCTTGCCGTCAGCCGCGCTCTTGTCGTTCAGGCAATGCTTCAGAAAGCCATCCAGGAACTTTGAAGCCTTCTCGTTTGCCGGCCCTGTGCTCGCGGGTCCACCCACAATCGCACCCGGCAACGCCGCTCTCACCCCGGCCACCGCGTAATCGTAAAGCTTGTAATATTCAGCCGGCGTCCCGTGCCAGTAGAGAATATCCGGCTCGTTCCACACTTCAAAGTACCAGGTGCTCACCTCCTGCCTTCCGTAGCGCTCGGCCAAATGCTCAGTGTACTTGCGCACAAGCTCGCCCCACATCTTGTAATCCTTGGGCGGATTATTGACGGAGCCTCCCATCGTCGGCTTCGGATAGTGAAGCTGGTACTCTGTGATTCCAGTAACCTCTGACGCGAGATCCTTGGGCATAAAACCGAGTTCCACCATCGGGCGCACGCCGGCGCTCTTGTACGAGTCGAACGTCTGATCCGTGATCGTGAAGTCATAAACCGGTTTGCCATTGGCATCCAGTGAGAACACGTTCGACGAACTCCACTTCAGTTCAGGAACTCCATTCCCCGACGTGAACAGATGGTGCGCGCGGATGTAGACCGGCACAGGGCTCAGGTCGTGCAACTCCCGCAGCAGTTCCTTGCCGTACTTCATCGTGGTGTAGTTTGATTCGTCGTAGCCGAACCACCTGTAGATGGGCGTGTACACGCCTTGCGGCTTCGCGAGGTCAACCTTGATGGATACGACGGGATTCGACGGAGAATCCTGTGCCGCCGCTTGAATCGAAGCGGCACAGAGAAGAATCACTGCCAACTTATGCATGGTTTCCTTGGTCTTTGCTGGTTTCACTCGGTGCAATTCCGTTTGCATTAGATTGGCTAATCAAACGAGAAGTCTTTGCCAGGTAAATGGGTCTTTGCCTGAATTCAATTTCAAGCGTCCTCTCAATCAAACGATCGAACGTCTGCTCTTTCTCTTCAGGATTGCGCGTTCACCGTAGCGCGGCGCTCAGCCATCTCAAGCCCTCATTCGTTTTGCCCTCCGGGCGATACTCGCAACCCAGCCATCCCGCATAGCCGATTTCATCGAGCAGCCTGAACAGGTATTCGTAGCGAACCTCCCCCGTATCTGGCTCGTGTCGGTCAGGACATCCGGCAATCTGGATGTGACCGCACTCGGATGCGTAGCGCTTGAGGCATGTGGCCAAGTCGCCTTCCATCACCTGCATGTGATAAATGTCCATCTGCATCTTCAAATTCTGCGCGCCAACTTCAGCGCAAATCGCATGTGAATCCTTTTGAGTGGATACCAGAAAGCCTGGCATATCACGCGTGTTGATCGCCTCCAGAAGCAGGGTAATGTTTTCTTTCCCAAGCTTTTCAGCAGCGTATTTCAGGTTTGAGATCAAGGTAGCTCTGCATGCGGCTGCGTCTGATCCGGCGGGAGCAATGCCGGCCATCGCATGGAGCCTTGGCACTCCCAAAGCCTTCGCGTATACAAGCGCCTTCTCAACGCCCGCGCGAAATTCCTCTTCCCGTCCCGGCAATCCTGTAATGCCACGCTCGCCCGCTGCCCAGTTCCCCGCCGGCATATTGAACAGCACCACTTCCGTCCCTGCCGCCTCTGCCGCGTTCGCTACTTCTTCAGGCGTGTGCTCATAGGGAAACAGAAACTCAACTGCGGTAAACCCGACTACGGCCGCGGCCTTGAACCGCTCAAGGAACGGAACCTCGTTGAACATCATCGTTAAATTTGCTGCAAAACGGGGCATTCGACTTACTCTCCTTTCAACGTGAATGTTGCCATCGTGCCAGTTGTCCACCGGCTTCGCCGACCCGCAAGGAATGAAATCTCATGCGCAATCGTCACCGCGAACTTGCCAACTCGCCATCTCCGCGTAGCGGAGGCTAACTTGCTGAATTGTCTAATCCTCTCCACCTGAATTACCCAATTCACTGCCCGATTGGGGTTCTGTTTCTTATCAGAGCCCTGCGTGATTACGCAGATGCACGCATTCTTGCAGCACCTCGAAAGTGCATGAGAGATCTCTGCGGTCTTCAACCCTGGCCCTCGCTCATCTGGCCGCCGCAGAACTCTGCTTCCCGACACCCAAAACAAGTCGATCGCATCCTGGCCTCCAAACATCACACAGCCTGATGTGCTGATGTTATAGCGAGCGTACTATGATCACCGCAAGGTAGCCATGTCAACCTCAAAACCACTCTTCAGGATCACATTCGG
>Ga0182012_10004365_pt1 | contig 14793 bp, 14 predicted proteins | sample 612S2SmetaG_FD_120486 | JGI IMG/M metagenome (GOLD analysis project Ga0182012, IMG submission 120486) | Permafrost microbial communities from Stordalen Mire, Sweden - 612S2S metaG | ecosystem: Environmental > Terrestrial > Soil > Wetlands > Permafrost | place: Sweden: Stordalen | collected... | reverse complement strand
TGAGTGCTGGCGCCGACTTCGGATCGAGCCCCAGCGCCTTGTCCAGATCGGCGAGAGCGCGATCATACTCGCCTTTGCCCTGATAACCGGAGGCCCGATTGATATAGGCCGTAATCTGATGGCTCTTGGCCTCCCGATTTCCGCGCGTGATCAGCTGCGAGCAACTTACGATCCGCGCGTCGAGGTCTGCGCCGCTGCATCCATCCCAGAGATCGCTTTTGGCCAAAGCCACTCCGCTATGCGAAATGCCCCCCAAAATCAAAAGCCCGACACATATGAGGCGGGAAAACAAGATCAATTTCACTAAGGCGCGATAAAGCGAAAGGTGCACCATCTCGCAACTCCCAAGATCTTTCGGGTGCGCCTTGCCGCGCATGATCCCCACCTCGCCTGTTTAAATCTCCTCATGGCAGCGCATCTCCCTTTCTCTGGTCAGCTCCGTGAAAAGTGGCCCTCCCTGAGGAGTGGCCTCTGGAGCCGTGCGCGAGCGGAGAAATCTGCCCCTAGGTTTCCGGCGGTGTTCTGCGAGGACATACAGCGTTGCACTCTCCAGCACGAAACAAGATGGCCCCACCCGATGACCGCTCTTGGCGCATAGCTGCGGTTGATGACGGGCTGTCGCGCCAAGGATTTGTGGCAGTGCAATCGTTGTTCCGACGGACTGCTTAAGCCAGCATTTTTCGGAAAGACTGCCGGGTGACGGCCATCTTTATTTGCGAGCCTTTCGAGCGGCGTAACGGGCGTCCCTGGCCGCCTTGCGTTCGGCGGCAGAAGCAATCTCTCGCACGACCTGTTCTGCAGCTTTCGCATCGCGATCAGCCTGTTCGGCTTTCAGGATGATTTCGCGAGCGGCTCGGTCTTTGGTCGCACGGACCTGATCGGCTAACCTGGCGGCTTCGCGTTCGGCAGCACGCAGATCGCGCGCGGCAATGATCGCCTGCCGGGTGGCCCCCCGCTCGGCAGCGCCCTGGTCGATCTGGGCTGTCATGGCGCGGAACTTTTCCAGCTTGGCTTTTTTCGCGGCCTCGGCGGCTTTTCGGCGCTCGTCAAAATTGGTGTTCTTAAAAATGGCCATTCCCTCGCGCCCTTGTTTACACCGGTTGTTTCATTTTTGGTGTTCGTGATATTTAAGGCATTATCTCGCTTAGACAAAGCCAGCCCAATACGCTGGGTCGGGAGAAAACGGTTGGCCATCTCGTCCCCATAGGCCCCGATGACGAAACGCACCGATCCGCCAAAGGCGAGCGACGAGCAAGTTCGGGCTTTGCTGGAACGTCATAAATGCCCGGCGCCGTTCCATGGGGTCCGCACGAGGTTCCCGGGAAACATCGCCACGCCGTCCATATCAGCCTCGCCGATAAGCGTGGTCGAGGATCTGCGGGGCGGCGAACTGCCGGAATTCGACAACTTGGATGAAGCAAGAGAGCTGATCGCCGCGCTCGTTTCACGCCTTTGGAACCGACCGCCCCCCATCAAGACCGGAACTCGCCCTTCGGCCTGATGCGCGTTGAAACCGCACCGACGCGGGAGGGACTGGCGGCTATGGCGCTTATTCGCCGACAGGAGCTTGACGGCTTTGTCGAGGGGCTGTTTGGACGAGAAGAGGCAATTGACCTCCCGGAGCGCGCCCATCGAAGTCTCGACCTGTTGGGAGAAATGCGCGCGATGTTTGCGGCAGTGAATGAGGTCGCGACGGACCTGAGCAAGCCCGCGAACGACAAGAGTTCGGCGCGTTCAAAGTCCGCTCCAAGCGTGAGCGTGTCGGGCGCAATCCCAAGACTGGAGTTGAAGCTCCAATTACGCCGCGTAAGGTTTTGACCTTCAAAGCGTCGCCCGTGCTCGTGGCTCGGGTCAACGGCGAGGCGATCAATGATGAGGCAGAGTGATCGCTTCGAAGCCCGTCAGCCTTGCGGAGCCGCACGCTGGACCTTCGCCTTAATCGTCCGCACATCGAACGGGTCAGGATGTGTATCCCGCCCGAACTTCTCGTCGATTGCCCCTTTGTCGCCCTCAATATGCAGCTTTATGGCTTCTGACTGACGGGCTAAAAAACTGGAGAGTTGTTCAGCGCCAACCTTGACTCGGCGGTCGCCGTCGCTCGGGCATATATTCCCGACGCTTGACCGAGAAGCCTCGATGCCGAGCTTGAGTAGCTCTCCGTGTATGCGAGGCGCGCCCCACGGTGGGTTGACCAAGCTCATATCGCGGATCAGCTGGCGGATTTCCAGCTGGACCTTCGGTCTGCCGCGGCGAGATCGCGATTTCCATCGCCAGAACAATCGAAATCCGCCGCGATGCCAGCGGATCGCCGTTTCCGGCTCCACAATCGTCAGTGCGTCCACGACACGCGGTGCAATCTGAAAGAGGCCAACGAAAATCAGGCGATCGAAATTACTGAAAGCCGAGCGCTTCGGAAATTTCCTTCGGAGCACGTTGAGCTGGCAGCGCAACGTCAAGATCTCCGGCTCGAGCGAAGCACTTGATCGGAGTACCTCAATAACTGCCCAGCAGATCAGTTTGAGCACGTCCGCAATGGGACAAAGCATCGCCCAATTCGCGGTCGCGCGCCAGCCGGATGGAGTTTACGACAGGGACAGGCATGATTGCGCACAAAGGCGCGCCAACCCTAACTCAGCGGCTCCGGTCGCTTGGACATATATTTACTGACGCTTGACTGAGAAACCTCGAACCCGAGCTTGAGCAACTCGCCATGGATGACCTTGCCCGCGTTTAGCGTCTCCCTTCCGGGCCTTGTCACCTTCGACGCTTGCCAGACTTGTCCCTCGTAAACGGCATCCCTTGCGCCTCCCACTCGACAACCTGACAACGCATCTTCGAGTTGGACCTAACGATTGCCCGAGACCGATCACGGCGGCTATGCGCCCATCGATACCTTCCGCTGCCGGTAGTGCTGGACGGTATCCAGAATATCCCAGGCAAACGCGCCGCCGTCGCGGGCAAACTCTTCATGGTCGCGGTAGCCCGCGATATGTAATGCAATCTGTTTGGCAATTACCAGCGTCGCCCGCCGCCATTCGTCCTTGGTCGGTGGCGCCCACGGGATTTCTCGAGCTGGCTCATCATTGAAGGTTGCGATGCAAGCCTCAACGAGCGCTGGGTGAGCTTGCCCCCTATGGCTCCACGTCGCGGCCGGCGCAATTTGACGGACGATTACATTGCCCATCGCTCCCTCCCATGATTCCCGCGCTCGGCCTCGCGCGAGGCTCCTTAGCTGCGACATGGGACGAGGCAAATAAATATCAAGCGGGACAGCAACTTAATAAGTTGTTTATTGCGGCGGAGGGCCTATTTGCCCAAAGACACATCGTTGAGGCCGGAAGCATTCGGAACTGGGAGATAGCCTATGGAGATCGGCGATCTCTTTCGAGATGCCTATGAGCGGGGCTCGAAGGTTGGGGCGTGGCCTTTCTTTGCAAAAGGGGCCTCGAGTGCTTTCGCCAATTAGCCGAGAATGGTCCATAATTTCGGGAGATGGACCTCCGTTGATTCTCACTCCGGACTGCGAAAAATGAACATTCTGATGGAAAAGCACGGAGAAAAAATCGTTCTCAGCCTGAAGCAGGAACGCATCGACGCACATAACGCCAGCGAATTGAAAGATCTTTTTCTCAAGGTGCTAGAGCAGGAAGACGGCCACGATATTATTATTGACCTCGATCAGGTCCAGTTCATCGACAGTTCTGGATTGGGGGCGTTACTTTCGGGGTTAAAGAACGCGGGCCTGCGCTCGCGAGGGTTCATTCTGGCAGGGCTTCAACCTCGAGTTCGGTCGATGTTCGAACTCACGCGGTTACACCGCGTCTTTGACATATATCCCAAGCTCGAGGAAGCCTTGAGCGTGTAAGGATTTGCCGCCTAATGGGGCGCGGATTGGCCGAGAAATTACAACGAGACGATAACCCCGAGTCGCTTCATAACCTGAAGAAATGTGAACCGACTGCGGCGCGGAGATTCTCATGTGTGGAGCATCCGAGAATATCATGAACGTGGACATCGTGGTGCCCAACCAAACTCGCTACCTAAGCTTGATTGGCAACATTGCCGAGCAGATCGCGAAGCAACTGGATACCGGCAATGGAGACCGCGACACGCTTGCCTACCACCTTGATCTGGCGCTAACCGAAGCCATGGCGAACGCTATCCAACATGGGTGTCCCGCCGACACACAGCAATCCGTGCGGGTATGTCTTTCCTTCGACGACAAGACCTTGTGCGTCAAGGTGTTCGATCACGGACAGGGCTTCGATCTAGAAGCCGTCACAACTCCAGATTTCGTCGATTTGGACGAACGCGGGCGAGGCATTTTCCTTATCCGCTCGCTGATGGATTCCGTCGAATATCGCAAGACGGAGAATGGCAACGTGCTAGAAATGCGCAAGAAGTTCGCTTAAGCCTCGGCGCTTCGTGGCGTTCGCCCGAAGCGTTAATCGTCACCCGAGGCGGATCCAAGATGCCGCCTCCACCCCGATCGAACCATGCCCTGGGAAGACCATCTTCGAACCATACTCGATCGAGCCCTGCGACGATTGCGTATGGAAAAATTGTCGTTACCCTATGAACGTGGGTTCTCTCCCGAATACCGCTCACTCTTTCCGCCACTTCTCGCCATGCGCGACGTCTTTCAGCTCGAAGCCGTGGCGCGAAGCGACCGCGACACGGTTGATCTGCGCAGATCCGGCGGCGTCGCACTTTTCCAGATCAAGATATATGGCACGCGCGAGCGCGGCCTCCACGAACTCATGCCGCTTTTGCAAAACCTTGGTCTGCGCGTCCTCGATCAAATCCAGTTCAAAATCACGCTCGAGGATCATCGCTTTTTCATGCGGGTATTTTCTGTCGAGCCGATGCTCGACGGCTTTGTGGACTTACTGCCTTCGAAGAAACCGCTGTTATCGGCGTTGGACGCGCTTTTATCTGCGCAGGCAGAAAACGACGCCCTTAATGGACTGATCTTGCTGACAGGCCTCCACTGGAAAGATGTCGATCTGCTCCGGGCTTACCGAAACTATTACCTGCAGCTCGGCGGACGTTTCGGACACTTCCGGTTTCATCGGGCACTCCTCGGTAATCCCGCAATCGCTCGGCTATTGTTTCGCTATTTCGAAGCTCGTTTCGAGCCGGACGGGCGTTGGCGTGACTCCGCGCAACGTGAAGTCGAAGCCTTGACCCCAATCCAGCAGGAGCTTGCTACCGCGCTGGATAACGTCGACGAGATTTATGCGGACCGAATTCTGCGCGACCTCTTCAATCTGATCGACGCCACCTTGCGCACGAACTTTTATCGCCGGCGCGACATGGCGGATCACTTCATCGCACTCAAAATCAATAGTCTCGGCGTCATCGACATGCCGAACCCGAAGCCGTTCGTCGAGATATACGTTCATTCGCGGACCATGGAAGCAGTGCACTTACGTGGCGCGAAGGTGGCCCGCGGCGGCATTCGTTGGTCGGATCGCCCGGATGATTTTCGCGCCGAAATTCTCGAATTGATGCAGACGCAGATGATCAAGAACGCCTTGATCGCGCCCCAGGGCGCCAAGGGCGGTTTCGTTCTTAAAACTTCCTGCAAGGACCCCAGGGAATGCGCCCGTCTTGGGCAAGACGCCTATGTGACCTTTATGCGAGGTTTGCTGGACCTAACTGATAACCTTGAGGCAACACACGCGGTGCGCCCGCCACTCACTGTCGTCTATGACGACGACGATCCTTATCTAGTGGTCGCGGCAGATAAGGGCACGGCGGGCTGGTCGGATCGCGCTAACGAGGTTGCGGCCGAGTATGGCTACTGGTTAGGAGACGCCTTCGCCACTGGTGGATCGCACGGCTATCACCACAAGCAATTAGGGATCACCGCGCGCGGAGCCTTTGTTTGCCTCAGAAGGCATTTCCTGGAATTCGGCTTGGACATCGACAAGGAGACGTTCAGCGTGGTCGGCGTCGGCAGCATGGACGGCGACGTGTTTGGCAATGGCATGCTGCTGTCTGGCAACATCCGTCTGCAGGGCGCATTCAGCGCCGACTATATCTTCCTCGATCCGGCCCCTGACCGGCAGGCGTCCTTCAACGAACGCAAGCGCCTATTTCAGCTGCAGGGCTCTAGCTGGAAAGATTACGATCCTGCGCTCATTTCGCCAGGAGGAGGAGTGTTTCCCCGCAACGCCAAGGACATTCCGCTCAGCGCCGAGATCCGCACTTGGCTCGGCGTGCGATATTCTTCGATTGACGGAGAAGCGCTGACGCGGCTTTTGCTGACTGCGCCTGTGGACATGTTGTGGCTCGGCGGGATCGGCACTTATGTGAAGGCCAGTTCAGAAATCAATGAAAAGGTGGGCGATCGCGCCAATGACGGGGCGCGGGTGGACGCCAGTCAGTTACGAGCCAAGGTTGTGGGCGAAGGCGCCAACCTCGGCTTCACGCAAAAGGCGCGCGTCGAATACGCTCTGAACGGCGGCCGCATCAACACAGATGCGGTTGACAATTCGGCGGGCGTGGATCTCTCGGATCACGAAGTCAATCTGAAAATCCTCATGGCGACGCCGTCGCGCCACAGCGGATTCTTTGCGCCCAAGGAAGTGGATCGCAATCGCTTCCTTGCTGAGCTCACCGACGACGTTTGTCATTCCGTGTTGGCGGACAACTATCGGCAAAGCCTCGGCTTGTCGTTGGAAAGTCAACGCTGCCAAGCCGATATCGAGCCATTCATGGAGTTGGCGGATCAACTGGAACACGTCGGAATGTTCGATCGCGGCGCGGAAGCCTTTCCGGTGCGTAAGGAAATTCTCGCTCGCGCGGGTAAGGGATTAACCCGACCCGAACTGGCCATGCTGATGGCTCACGCCAAGCTGGCGTTGAAGCGGGTTCTGCTGGAGGCCCCCGATTTCCTCGCCGGACAATGGGTCGAAGACATCTTCGCCACTTATTTTCCCTTTCAGGCTCGCGCGCGCTATGCGCCTCATTTGATAGATCATGCCCTCGGGCGAGAAATCGCCGCCACTATAATTTGCAACAAAGTGATCGATCAAGCTGGAGCCGGACTCCTGGTTGGGGCCGAGGAATGGGACGTCACCCGGCTCATCGAAACGGTCCGCGCCTATATCACTTTCGACCAGATCCTGGAGGGGGATCGATGGCGAAAAGCGGTCTATGCGCTGGATGGCAAGACGCCGACCTCTCGCCAATACAAACTCCTGCTGCAACTTGAGGACTCTCTTTCATTCCTGACGCGATGGTCGTTGGACAACGGCCGCAGATTTTCGCCAGAGCCCGAGCTCGTTGGGGGATGGAGAGCCAGTCTGCGGGAGTATCTCGATCATTTGGGAGAAAGCGCCAAATTCGCCGTATTGAATTCCACCGCCCCGGACGCTAGCAGGATGGTGTTTCTCGAAAGATTGCGAGATTTTCCGACCCTGGTGGATTTATCCCGGCGTTCGCGCGAAAAACTGCGGCGCGTATCGCAGCTGTTCGACGAGGCCATCGAATTTTTGGGGGCGCATCAAATTGCAACGCTCATGGTCGAGGTGAAACCGCGAGATCGTTGGGAGAAACGACTGCAAGGAACCTTAGAGAGCCGTCTTCGTTCTGCGCCGGCTCGGCTCTGTCGAGTGATGCTCGAAGCAGGTCAACAAGAACTAGCAGTGTTTTTTCACCAGCAAGGGATGCGCTGGCGCCTGGCGAGTTTTCGGCGCCTAAGCCGGGAATTGCAGGACGCGCATCCGGTCGAGCTTACGCCCTATGCGGCGCTCGTAGATGAACTGGATGCTTTGGTCGACGCTTGCGGCGCAGCTAGCGAAAATTGTTGAGCGGAAGGTCTCAGCATGAATGGAAACCCACTGCTTCCTCAACTCAAACCACGAAGCATTCGAACGAGTCTGGCCTCGGAGATGTTGGTCTTTCAACGCCTTGACGTCGACAAGCAAGACGGAATGCGCAGAAGCAAGACGAATCTGGATGGGGGCGCTTTCGCCTTGCGTGAGATCGTCGACAAGGGACCGTCGAAGGCCGCTTGAACCCCATCTGCAAGAAGAAGACAATGGCCCTAGCGAAGCTCCGCATAACAAATCGAGGACGTAGCTTGCAAGAACCGCTATTGGTCCAACCGTTTCTCGATGCATTTGCGGAAGCGGCCTGCCTATTGGCTGGGACAGGCGATGTTCGGGGCATGAACCCGGCGGCGGAGCGAGCGCTCGGCTATAAGGAAGACGAGCTACTCGGCGGTCCGTTCCTCCCTGACCGCGAGCTCACGCAAGATGGCCAGACTTCACGAGACCGCGCGGCGACGGTGATGGCCTGGCGTTCGATCCGGCCAGTGGACGGCAGGTTTCGTCGCAAAAATGGAACCCTGGTTGACGTCGTTTACACGCTGCATCCGCTCGCGCAGGATGACTTGGGTTCAGTTTTGCTGACGTTCTGCGAAAAAGAGCATGAGCCGGTCGAGGCCGTCGCCTTCAAGGACATCGAGGCGAAGCTTGGCGTCGTCCTCGACGCCGTACCGGGTGGCCTCATTGTCATCGATGAAGACGGCTTGATTGGGTTTTTCAGTTCGGGAGCCGAGCGGTTGTTCGGGTATGGCCGGAGTGAAGCCGTCGAGAGGAACGTCGCTATGCTCATGCCCTCGCCATACCGGGAGGCGCATGATGGCTACCTCGCGGCCTATCGCGAGACCGGCGTCAGGAAGATCATCGGTATCGGACGGGAGGTGATCGGACGGCGCAGGGACGGCACGACGTTCCCGATGTATTTGTCCATCGGCGAAATGTGGCTGGAAGGACGGCGATATTTTGTTGGAGTCGCCCATGATTTGACCACGCTCAAACAAGCTGAACAACGGCTGCTCACCTTGTCAGCAGCAGTGGATCAGAGTCCGTCGGCTATAATGATCGCCACTATGAACGGCGAAATTGAATATATTAATCAATTTTTCACATGCCTGACCGGTTACGCCAAGGACGAGCTCGTCGGAAAAACGCCGCGAGTATTGCACTCCAGCCATACGGCCCCGGAACAATATCAGCGCCTATGGGAAGCGCTGCGCGACGGGCGCGAATGGCGTGGCGAGATTCAAAATCGCAAGAAGAGCGGAGAGCTCTACTGGGCTTCGGAAACCATCACGCCCCTACGCGACGCGAAAGGCGAAATCACCCGTTATTTGGCGATCCAGCAAGACGTCACCGAGCAGAAGCACGCCAAGGAAGCTCTCGCCGAGAGTGAAGAGCGCTTTCACCACGTGGCGGACATGGCGGGCGAATGGCTTTGGGAGCAGGATCCGGAAGGACGTTACATATATAGTAGCGGCGCGGTGCGGAATATCCTCGGCTTTGCGCCCGAGGAAATCCTCGGCAAGACCTACCTCGATCTGTTGACGCCCGAAGATCAGGAGCATTGGATTGCAGCGGCGCCCTCCGCCGTGGCCGGCAGCCATCGACCCTTCCATCACCTCGTCAATCAATACCGCCAAAAGGACGGACGCAAGGTCTATACTGAATCCACGGGAGCTCCGATCTTTGACGAGCGGGGCCAACTCGTCAAATGGCGAGGAGTGGATCATGACATCACTGCTCGCAAAGCCTTCGAGGATGCGCTACGTGTGCGCGACCGCGCCATCGAGGCTGCTCACATCGGCATCGTCATCACCGACGCCCAAGCGCGAGGTAACCCCAATATCTATGTGAACCCCGCGCTGAGCCGTATCACAGGCTATTCGCGGGAGGAGCTGCTGGGCCAGAACATGCGTTTGCTCCAGGGGCCGGACACCGATCCTGCGGCGCTGGCGCAAATCCGGCGAGCCATAGAGTATGGGGAAAGCTGTGAAATCGTTCTGAAGAATTACCGCAAGGACGGCGCAGCGTTCTGGAATGAACTGCTAATCTCCCCCGTCTATGACAAGACCGGAAAACTCTCAAATTACATCGGCATCCAGACTGATGTCACGGAGCGGCGACGAGCGGAAGAGAGCCGGCACGAATTGGAGATTGCAAAAAACATCCAGCTCTCGCTTTTACCCGACGCCCCCATGAATTTGCCGACTGCAGAGCTAGCGGGGATTTGCGTGCCCGCCACTCATGTTGGTGGCGACTATTTCGACTTCTTTGCCGCGACTGACTTCGTAGATATCGTCATTGCCGACGTTTCCGGCCATAGCGTCGGCGCGGCTCTCATCATGATTGAAGTGCGCAGCACGCTACGCGCGGAAACCCGCAAGGTGGTCGAGGCTCCAATGGGGCCAGCGAACATTCTGCGCGATTTAAATCAACTGCTGTTCGATGATCTGAACAAGGCGGAATTATTCATCACGATGTTCTATCTGAAATACCTTCCCGACAGTCGAATTTTGAAATACGCCAACGCCGGCCACAATTGGGCTCTGCTGTTGCGGCGCGACGATGCAACCTGCACGCCTCTCGACGCAGAGGGACTGGTGCTGGGCGTACAGCGCGACGTCGCGTTCGAGGAAAGGAGCGTCAGTTTGGCAATCGGCGACAAATTGTTGCTATACACCGATGGAATAACCGAAACCCAAAATGCCGATGGGACGTTTTTCGGGATGGATCGTCTTTGCGGATTGTTTGCCGCTTATCGGGAAATGTCGCCAGAAGCGACAATTAAGCAGATCCTGGCCGATGTGCGGGCGTTCCGCGGCGATGCGCCGCTCCACGACGACATCAGCATGGTGATTCTGCTAGTGCGATGAACGGCTCGCTTCGACGCCGATGCGAGAGGCGCTGGGTCAAGTCATGCGAAAAAAGTGATCGAGGTGAAGTCTGCCCAGTAGAGTCGAACTCCACGGCCCCCTATATTCTCTATTTTTGGCGCGTCGAGTTTAAAATACGAACGCCGGAGGCGACCAGAATTCGTCCGGCGAGGAACAATCGGGGATCGGTTCATGCCGATTAGCAGCCAAGTCAAACCGCTCGGACGGCGCAAAATCGGCTTAGCTTTGAGTAGCGGTGTGGCGAGAGGGTGGGCGCATATCGGCGCATTGCGCGCGTTACAGCGATTTGGAATTGATTTTGACATTTTGGCGGGCTGCTCGGCAGGAGCCCTGGTCGGTGGATGCTTTCTCGCGCGAAAGCTCGACGAGCTGGAAAGGTGGGCGATCGCACTCAACAAACGCAAGCTTCTTGGCTATCTCGACCTGAATCTGGGTCGGGGAGGATTGATTCGCGGTGATAGACTCATCGGGGATCTGCGGAGTCTCCTCGGGCCGCTTCGGGCAGAGGATCTGCGTATCCCCTTTGTCGCCGTCGCCACCAACCTCACAACAGGACATGAAGTTTGGCTGCAAACTGGCGACCTCACCGAAATACTGCGTGCATCCTTCGCCCTGCCAGGACTCTTCCCGCCGATCGAATTAGATAAACGCTGGCTGGCCGATGGCGCGCTCGTCGATCCCCTACCAGTCGCGGCGTGTCGCGCGCTGGGCGCTGATCTGGTCATCGCAGTCAATCTCAATTCTGATATCATCGGAAAAGTGCGCTGCTCCCGAACCAGCGCCTCCGGCCTCATGGGGTTTGATCCTGCAGTGCTTGTGGAAGAAAGCGCTCAAGCCTCCTCGTCCCTCTTCGCCGACAACTTCACGCTCGGCGTCTTTCGGCGCGAAAGCGACAAACCTAACGTGTTCGGGGTCATGACGACTTCGCTTAGCATCATGCAGGATCGTCTCACGCGCTCGCGTCTCGCGGGTGATCCGCCGGACGTGCACATCACTCCGCGCGTCGGCCATATTGGTTTGCTCGAGTTTGAGCGCGCGGAGGAATTGATTCGCGAGGGAGAAGAGGCCGTAGTGCGTAAACGTCCCGAGCTCTTGGACGCCATGCAGGCGATCGGTGTCGCATCCCCACTGTGATGCGCCGGTGGATCGCCAAGCGGAACCCTTGCGGACTTGCCCCGAAAGGTGATCCGATTAACGCTTTGCCCCCGACACTCGCTGGTGAGCTTAATCCTGGCCGCGATCGAGGCGCTATCCTCGACGCGTTGTTTCCAAAATTTGCAACCCGCGTCGCGGCGTCGCCCCATCAACAACAGAACGTAATTGCGATTGTGGTGCTTCGGAAGATCTAGCGGGTGAGTTTGGCCATCCGCTATCCCCAGATTAGCGCGAAGGTTCAGAGGCGCGAGGACAGCAGATGATTTTGGTTTCCACAGGGTCTTGGAGACCGGAAAGTTTCGGCGTCTCTGGGTCAACCTGCGTCACCGGCGCATAGTTCCACCGCGTCCGCCGAACTTCAACTTGCCGGCGCCGCAAACGCTTCCTCAGGCGGCAGCCGTGCGCCAACAATGGACCCAACGCTTTCCTCCGCGCACATGGCTCCGCCACAGCCATAACGGCGCTGAGCTTCAGCCGAACATCCACGGCTATTGGCAAATTGAACGATTCAATAAACGCCCTGTGCCCCTCTTTGACGGGCCCGCTTTGTTGGGTATAGACTGCGCAAAATCGTGAGATCGCTCTTTTTCACGCTTCCGCGCATTTTAAAGGGAGTCGATCGCCATGCGTGTTGCGCTCGCCATGGTTCTGGTCGTCGCAGCCTCGCTGATCTTTCATTTCGCGAGCCCCTGGCGCGCCACGCCAATTGCCTCGAACTGGGGCTTCATCGACAACATGATCGCGCTTACCTTCTGGATAACCGGAGCAGGTTTCGTCGCGGTCGTATTGTTCATGGCCTATTGCCTCTATCGCTTCCGGCACCAGCCCGGCCGACGAGCGGCCTATGAACCGGAGAATCAAAAGCTCGAAGCTTGGCTCGCAGTCATCACGACGATCGCCGTTGTGGTCCTGCTCGCCCCTGGCCTGTTGGTGTGGGGCCAATATATTTCCGTGCCCCAAGGCGCAATGGAAGTCGAAGCCGTCGGCGTACAGTGGAGTTGGAGCTTTCGACTTCCCGGCGCCGACAACAAATTGGGCTCGACTGACGTTCGCTTCGTCGATGGCAATAATTCGCTAGGCGTAAACCCCGCCGACCCCAAGGGTCGGGACGATCTCATTATCGCAAATGGCGAATTGCATCTGCCCGTCGGCAGGCCGGTGAAGGTGCTGCTGCGCTCGCTCGACGTCCTCCACGACTTCTATGTTCCGCAAATTCGCGCCAAGATGGATTTGGTGCCTGGTATCGTCAGCTATCTTTGGTTCACGCCGACCAAGATCGGCGAATATGAAATTCTTTGCGCGGCCTATTGCGGGACGGGTCATCCACAAATGCGCGGAACGATGATTATCGAGTCGGAGGCCGACTACGCTAAATGGCTGCAGGCCCAACAGACTTTCGAACAATCGCGAAAGACCGACGCCGGTCGAGACAAGCGGGCGTCCAATCCATGAACACAGGCTGAAAAGCGCGCGCAAGAAGAAGCGGGAGACACAGTCGATGACCGACGCTACGGTGAGACCCGAAGATGCAGTTCCGCCCGCCGAAACGCCTGAAATGGAGTTGTTCCATGCGCACAGCTGGGTCACGCAATATGTCTTCTGCCAGGATGCGAAAGTCATTGCGATCCAATATGCTGGCACCGCCATCGGCATTGGTCTCGTTGCTCTAGTGATGTCTTGGGTCATTCGCATACAGCTAGCTTTTCCCGGCGCCATTTCCTTCATAGATGCGGATGTCTATTACCAGTCCGTGACCATGCATGGCATGATCATGGTGGTTTATATGCTGACCGCCATATTTCTTGGCGGGTTCGGTAATTATCTCATTCCACTAATGGTCGGCGCGCGGGATATGGTGTTCCCATTCGTCAACATGCTCAGCTACTGGGTCTATCTGCTTGCGACGCTGGTTCTCGCGGCGAGCTATTTCGTTCCCGGTGGGCCGACCGGCGCCGGTTGGACGCTCTATCCGCCGCAGTCGATCCTCACTGGAACGCCCGGTCACGAATACGGCATCATCATGATGCTCGCCTCGCTGATCCTTTTCATCGTCGGTTTCACCATGGGCGGCCTCAACTACGTCGTGACCGTTTTGCAGGGACGCACACGGGGCATGACGCTGATGCGCATGCCCCTCACGGCCTGGGGCATTTTCGCGGCAGCGGTCATGGCGCTCCTCGCCTTCCCAGGCCTCTTCGTCGCCTGCGTGATGCTGCTGCTCGATCGCACGCTCGGCACCAGTTTTTTCATGCCCAGCATCGTCGAACTGGGCGAGCACAAGAACTATAATGGCGGCAGCCCGATCCTGTTCCAGCATCTCTTCTGGTTCTTCGGCCATCCGGAAGTCTACATCGTTGCGCTGCCCGCGTTCGGCATCGTGTCGGACCTCATCAGCGTCCATGCCCGCAAGAACATCTTCGGTTATCGCATGATGGTCTGGGCGATTATCGCCATCGGCGTTTTGAGCATGGTGGTCTGGGGGCATCACATGTACATCAGTGGGATGGACCCGTGGTTCGGCTTCTTCTTCGCGGTGACAACGCTAGCGATCGCAGTGCCGACAGCCTTGAAAGTTTACAACTGGGTGTTGACGCTCTGGCACGCCGACATTCACTTCACGACGCCGATGCTTTTCGCGCTCGGCTTCCTCGTGACATTCGTGAATGGCGGCATCACGGGCCTCTATCTAGGCAATGTGATTGTGGACGTGCCGCTGTCGGCGACGCTCTTCGTTGTTGCGCATTTCCATATGGTGATGGGGATCGCGCCGGTGCTCGTGATCTTCGGCGCGATCTATCACTGGTATCCGAAAATTACCGGCCGCATGATGGACGAACGCCTTGGCAAGATCCATTTCTGGATCACCTTCCTAGGCGCCTACGCCATTTTCTTCCCCATGCACTATCTTG
>Ga0182012_10004364_pt1 | contig 14798 bp, 14 predicted proteins | sample 612S2SmetaG_FD_120486 | JGI IMG/M metagenome (GOLD analysis project Ga0182012, IMG submission 120486) | Permafrost microbial communities from Stordalen Mire, Sweden - 612S2S metaG | ecosystem: Environmental > Terrestrial > Soil > Wetlands > Permafrost | place: Sweden: Stordalen | collected... | reverse complement strand
TATTCGTCCACCGAGCCCACTTGCAGCCGCGGATTGAAGCGCCGTTCCTCGCCGATGGTGGAGACGGTATCGCCCTTGTAGTCATGGGCCGGAAAAACCATGGTCTCATCGGGCAGCTTCAGCAGCCGGCCAAAAATCGAATCATATTGCGCCCGGGCGCTGCCGTTCTGGAAATCGGTGCGGCCGGTGCCGCGGATCAGAAGCGTATCGCCGGTGAAGACCCGGTCGGCCAAGAGGAAGCTGTAGGAATCGTCGGTATGGCCGGGCGTATAGATCACCTCGAGAGCAAGGCCCTCGATCATTACTCGGTCGCCATCGGCTACCCGCATGGCCACCACGTCGGCCTTGCTCTGCTCGCCCATGATGGTGACGCAGTGGGTGCGGTCGCGCAACTCGCCGAGGCCGGTGACGTGGTCGGCATGCAGATGGGTGTCGACGGCCTTGACCAGCCTGAGATCGAGCTCGCGCAACAGTTGGCAGTAGCGCTCAACCTTTTCCAGCACGGGATCGAGGATCAGAGCCTCGCCGCCGGCGCGGCTGGCCAGCAGATAGCTGTAGGTACCGGATAGACTGTCGAACAATTGACGAAAGATCATGGCGTTGCACGCCTGCAGGATTGATTCTCGATGTTAGCGCATTTTGCGGGGGCGGTGGCCTTTACCTTCGCGATGCGGCGCAAGCCTTTACGGCCTAACATAACTCCAGCCCTGCTCCTGCAATTCCATCAGCTCGACGACGCCCGAGGGGACGATGGTGGCTTCAGGCACGATGAAGATGGCATGGCCTTCGGCCCTTTCCATGCCCAGCTTGGTATTGTTGCAGGCATAGAATTGGAGCTTGCCCGGAAACGCCACTTCCTTGAGATGCTTGATACGATCCTGCACCGGCGAGGTATCGCTCCGCAGCATGTGCAGGCCCGGACCGTAGGCGACGATATCGATGTCGACGTCTTCGTTCTTGGAACGGTAGTATTCGATCACGGCATTGGCGTTGTTCAGTGCCAGGTTCATGACCTGAGGATCGTTCTGGTCCACCTGGATGGCAATGCGGTGCAGCTTGCCTTCACCGGCGAAAGTCGCTGTGGCGAACGCCATCGATAACATCGCAAAGGCGGCTAGATGCCGAAGAAAGTCCCTCATGCTCGATCTCCTTAAGGCCGCACCAGTGTAAATCCGTTTTCGGTCAACGACAGGATTTGCCCGACCCCGACCTGAACCGGCGTGGCGGCGGTGATGATATCCGGGCGCTTGCCAGTTTCGCGCTCGATCGTATCCAGCGTATTGAGGCAGACGTCGAACCGTACGCCTTGCGCGACGAGGCTTTCGACCAGCTTGCGATTGGCATTGTCGGCGCGCAGCAGATCGATACCCGCGCCGAACGTTACCACTTCGATGGCAACCTTGTCGGGATCATAGGCCTTCAGCAGGTTATAGGCGACGCTGATCACGAGGCTTTGCTTTTTTGGATCACTATCGGAGAGCTGCAAGGCAACGCGGTGCTCGGCGAACGGCTTGTCCGGCAGCGGCGCCGGCTGCGCTTGCGCCGCGGAACAGAAGGTTGCCGCCGTCCACGCCGCCATCGCGGCGAGGCCGAAGGCTTGCCAGGTCGATCGTCGATGTCCGGCAGGATGCGTCATCCCTGACCTGCGATGCCCGGATTATCGTCGACGCCCCTCAACGTGACGCCCGCGCCCGGCGGCTCGGGCGGCTTTCCGGTAGATAGATACCGGGCCAGGACATCCCACACGGGCGTTCCCTTCTGCTCGTTGACGGAGGCCCAGCCGGCCACCTTATAGCTCTTGCCGGCCTCGAGCGGCCGGCCATCTTCGAGCTTCAACTCGGAAATCCGCCGGCCAACAGCTTCTTCAGGCGTGCAAGTATAGACAAACCCGCCAACCCGGACCATATCGCCGCCCTGCTGATAATAGGGATCGGCATTGAACAGATTGTCGCAGATGTCTTCGAGGATGTCCTTGATCTGGCTGCCGCGGAGGCTCTGGGCATAAGTCTCGGGATAGGTGATGGAGGTCTCGGCCAGAACGTCTTCCATCGTCACCGGCTGGCCCGGCAGCAGGCTCAAGCCCCAGCGGAAGCCCGGCGACAACGCGATCTCGGCGTCGAATTCGCGGCGCAGCGCTTCGCAGATCAATTGATCCACGGTGCCGCCGAAATTGCCGCGCCGATATAGTAACCGGTCCGCGGTTGCGATCCTCTCTGCGTAGCCCGCCGCGTGCGGCTCGCGCATCCTGTCGATCAGCGACGCCATCGCCGTATCCGGCTTGAGCAATTCGGAGAACACGGGAAGCAGCCGGTAGCGCACGTCGCGGACCCGGCCTTTGGAAAGATCCAGATCAAGTACGCCGAGAAACTTACCGTTGGATCCGGCGCAGGTGACGAGCGTGGTGCCGCCGGCATTGGTTACGGGGATCGGTTGTGGAACGGCGTCGTGGGTATGGCCTCCCAGAATGACGTCGATGCCGGTGACCCGGCCAGCGAGCTTGAGATCGACATCCATACCGTTATGCGACAGCAACACCACGGCATCGACCTTGTCGCTGCTCCGAAGGCCATTGACCAGTTTCTGCAATTCGTCGTCGCGGATCCCGAAGGTCCAGTCCGGCATAAAGCGCTTCGGATGCGCGATCGGCACATAGGGGAAGGCCTGCCCGATCACGGCCACCCGGTGTCCGCCGAGTTCTTTGACCAAAGCAGGCTTGAACACCCGCCCGGAGGCGGCATCGAAGGCCTTGGCGTCGTTGAAGGCGGCCTCCTCGGTGAGGAAGACGTTCTGGGCAAGAAATTCGCCCTTGAAGCGCTCGAGATTGGCGCGCAGCGCCTGCTCGCCATAGGTGAATTCCCAGTGCCCGGTCATGGCCTCGATGCCGAGCAGGTTCGCGGCTTCCACCATGTCGGCGCCCTGCATGGCATTGGCCAGCCCCGTGCCCTGCCACAGATCGCCGCCATCGAGCAGCAGCGCGCGACCCTCGCCGACGTCGCTGCGCAGCCGATCGATCAGCGTCTTCAAATGCGCGAATCCGCCGAGCTTGCCGAAGCGGGCGGCGGATTTCCCGAAATCGAGACAGGTGAACGCATAGGCATCGGCGCTGTCAGGCCGGATGCCGAAGCGGTCGAGGAAGGCGCGGCCGACCAGATGCGGCGGTTTACCGGCCATCGCGCCGATCCCGAGGTTGACGCTCGGCTCGCGAAAATAGACTGGCTTGAGCTGCGCATGGGTGTCGGTCAGGTGCAGGATGCGCGCGTTGCCGAAGGACTCGAAATCGTAAAGGCTGGCACCCTCGACGGCGCGCGACGCGCTCGACCAGCCGCCGCCGAAGGCGGCCGCGGCGGTGAGTTTGAGAATATCGCGCCGGCGAATAGTCATGCGATGTCCTGGCGCTGCCACACAGCGCGCTAGTGTATTTCCGAATTCTTCCAGGCTTCTTTTTCGCTTTCGGCTTGAAAGATCGAAGCCTTGGCCAGCGCCTCGGCTTGTTTCGCCAAGGCGGTGGCGTGGTCGAAATCGCCGCTGTCGGCGGATTTCCTTGCTTCCGCGAGAGCCGTGACCGTCGTGGTCCATTGATCGCGCAGCCGACCGGCCTCCTGATTGGCAGCTTCGGCTGCGGCGTAGGCGGCCCTGAAGCCGGCTTCGGAACCCGCGGCCAGCGCGGCGCCGCCGGCGATCAGCAGCAGCGATGCCAGGGCCAGCGCCAAGATCCGCATCGTCTTCCGCGCACCGCGCTCGGGCTTGGACTGCGCGGAAAGCCGACCGTCGCTCAAGGGCATCGTCCTCATGGCCGCGCACCGGGGCCGGAGATCGGCAGCCCATTGCCGAGATAGGACAGGTAATATTCGAGATCGCGGTATTCGTCGTCCTGTGCATCGAGCGGCACACCGCGGGTCTGGCTGTTGCAGGTGATGAAACGCCGGCTGATCGTGCCCATGCCGCTCCATTCCGAGCGATAGATCGGCATCGCATTCAGAATCCCGAGCGCCGGCGCCAGCACTTCGGCGCGGATTCGCTCGCCCGCGGTCTGCACATGGCAGGACGCGCAGGAGAAATTGAGCTGGCCGCGCCGGGTATAAAAATAGCGCTTGCCGTCCTGGTAGGCGGCAAGCGCGCGCGGGTCGCCGGGGATCTTGATGTCGAAAGGCTTGCCGCGGGAAGTGTAGGCCATATAGGCGGTCAGCGCCGCCATCTCGTCCTTGACATAGGACAGCGGCGCCTCGCCATTGGCCAGCCGGCATTGGTTCAACGCCAGCTCGAGCGTGACGACCTTGCCTTGCTTCTCGTCGAAGATGGGGTAGTTCTGCCTGATGCCGATCCCCTGGTTGGGAAAGCAGTCCGCGTAGGTCTTGCCGTTCCTGAACGGCTTCGCGAACATTTCCTTGCCAGCCTCCAGCGCGAACTCGTAAGGCGGAAATTGCTCTATCTCCTGCCATTGACGGCGCATGTCCTCGTTCATCGAATAGGGTCCGTTGACGAAGTCCTCCAGCTTCACATGGGGAAATTTTCTGGTGAAGTAGCTCTGGAACGCGCTTGCATCGGCCACCGGATCGACAGCGTCATCAGCCACGGCGGGCAGCACGGATAGCAGCGCCAGGACTGCCAGCGCGGCCGCGGCAAAATGGATCATAGATCGCACGTTCACTTCTCCGCTGGCGCGAACAATTATTGAATCTTCGCCGTGGTCGTGTCGGTGTCACCTTTGTTGTCGACCCAGCTGATTTTCAGGTCGTCGCCCTTCTTGCCGCCCTTGAAGCTGAATTTGACATAGGGGTCCTTGGCAACCGCCGGCCCCCAGTTCGCAACGAATACGGTTTTGTCGTCATGTTCGAAGGTCAGTTGCTGGATGAAATGCGGCGGAATGATCGCGCCCTGGGCATCCTTGACGTAGCCGGAATCCATCGGGTGCTGGATCAGCGCCTGCACTTCGGTGGTCTCCCCGCTCGATGCCGCACGGACGCGAATGGTCGATGCCATCAGAATTCTCCTGATAAAGGGTGTGGGCCCGAGAATGCGCCCCTGCGGATCCGGATCATGCGCACTCAGCCCCCGCAGCCACCGACGGTGACCTTGACTTCCTTGGTCGCGCTGTAGAGCTTGCCGTCGGCCTCGACGATCGCGATCACGTCGCTGGTCTTGGCCATTTTGAGGCGATTGGCAACGCTTGGCACGGTGCCTGCCGGAATTTGGTAGGACGCGGCCAGCGCGTTCGGATTCTCGCTGACCAGGATGGAGATCGTGGTCACCCCCGGAAGATCGGCACTGACCGAAATCGGAACCACTGCGCCGTTCTCCGCGATTTCCGGTGCGTCCAGCTTGACCTTGTCCGATGGCTCAGCGGTCCTGCCATAAAGCGATTTGATCGCGTCGCCGCTGCCCTTCTGCTTGAATGCCTCTTCCGGATATTTGTCGTTGGCGGCGGCGAAGCTCGGTGCCAGGCCGAACGCCGCGTCGCCGAGGCCAAACAGCGTGATGGTGGCCGCGCCCTTCAGGATCAGGCGCCGGGTCGGATCCCGGCCTTGAGGGATGATCATTCGAAAGTCTCCTTGAGACGCGTCAGCGCGATCCATCTTGGCAGTATCTAGAGTGTCTGCAGGAAGTCCACGATGGCGTTGATTTCCTGTTCGGTCAAAATGAGATTGCGGCCAAATGGCGGCATTATGGTCAGCGGGTGACGCTTGGTTTCATCGTTGAGAATGGCGACGAGTTCGTTGCGGTCGGGATACTTGCTTTTGATATCCTTCAGCGGCGGTCCGATAGTACCGGGCAAATCGCCGCCCTTGATGTCGTGGCAGGTCAGGCAATTGCCCTTGTTGCGATCGAAAGCAAGCTTCTGGCCCTCCGCCACCGAGGACTGCGCCGCGACCGGGCCACCGATCACCAAGGCTAACGCGAATGCCATGGCTGGCTTGATCGAAAAGTGACTGGCCACGCAGGGCTCCAATTGACAGCAAACGGGCGGGCGTCCGGCATCCAGAACAGCTGGATCGTCAAAGCATATGCATCAGCGGCTGACAATGCGTACGGCGTCCGCTTCGGCATGGCGCGGTTAACGCCATCCCCCGGGGGTCGGCGAGCCTGCCGACGGCTGGCCGGCCCTGAGTTTCGGCCGACAATTCCAGGGTGTCCATCGGGCGTCCTTCCTGTCCGGATTGATCCAAGGTCAGGATCGCATTTTCTGAGCTAGAATGAAGACGATTCAACGACTGCTTCTGCTCAGGCAGATCGAACGTGGAACTCTGAAGTGGGTGGCTGATATGGCTGAATATGTCGTGGAATTCGGCAAGGATGGACGGCCGGTTGAGCCCGACGGGCGCCTCGACGCACCGGCCTTTCACCGCAACCATCAGGCGATCCGCTCGGTATTGTTGCCATTCCTGGCCGGCAAATCCGGGGACGTCGTGGAGGCCGGCAGCGGCACCGGCCAGCATGTCGTGGATTTCGCCCGGTTGACACCCGACATCACCTGGTGGCCGGGCGATCTCAACGAGGCGCATCTCAAAAGCATCGCGGCGTGGCGGGCGCATGCCGGCCTGTCGAATATCCGCGCGCCGCTTAGGATCGACCTCACCGATCCGCTGTGGTGTCACGAAATGAACGATGGAAGCGGGCCTGGAAAGCTGCTGGCGGTATTCTGCGCCAATGTGATCCACATCGCACCGTGGCGCGTGGCGGAAGGGTTGTTGGCAGGCGCGGGACGCTATCTGCGCGCGGACGGGCGGCTATATCTCTACGGCCCGTTCAAGCGCGGCGGCCAGCACACCGCGCCCAGCAATGCCGCGTTCGACAACAGCCTGCGCGACGGCAATCCGGAATGGGGCGTGCGCGATATCGAGGCGCTGGAAGAACCCGCAGGCCGTGCCGGTCTGAAGCTGATCGAGATCGTTGAGATGCCCGCCAACAATCTGATTCTGGTCTTCGCGCGCCAGCCAGCATTTCCGAAGTTCTGATCATATCAGCGTGCTCCCCACCCTCATCCTGAGGGAGCATCGCGTCAGCGATGCGTCTCGAAGGATGGCTGCAAACGCCGGTGCAAGCGGCCATCCTTCGAGACGCGAGCCAAAGGCTCGCTCCTAATAGGAAAGCGTCTTCAAACTTCCGGTCCTTATCCTGAGGAGCCTGGCGAAGCCGGGCGTCTCGAAGGATGGCGGCTCGAAAGGTCGTCGCCCGGGTCCATCCTTCGAGACCCATCGCTGGCGCGATGCTCCTCAGGATGAGGACAACTCGGCGTCGAAATGAAGAACAGACTTTCATGCGCAGCGGGTCGGCCGCGCCGATGGGGAACTCAGGATGAGGTCGGAGAGTTTGGATACAATAGGTTTCACGGAATCGCGCAACCGGTTTCTCGTTGGGCTACGCGGCGCGATCAATCCAGCCGATCTTGTCCTTCAGGAAGGCGTATCCAAGCGCGGTGAATGCGGCGCGTTCCTTGTTGTCCTTGCCGTAGCCGTGGCCTCCGGCGGCAGGCTCGTAAAGATAAGCTTCATATCCCATCGCCTGCAGCTTCGCGGTCATCTTGCGGGCGTGGCCGGGATGCACGCGGTCATCGCGTCGCGTGGTCGCGATCAGGATCGGCGGATAGCTCCTGCCCGGCGTGGCCGCGTGGTAGGCGGAATAGGTCTGCAGCCAGTCCCATTCCTCGGGCTTGTCGGGATCGCCATACTCCGCGATCCAGCTTGCACCGGCGAGCAGCTTCGAATAGCGGCGCATGTCGATCAGCGGGATGGTGCAGAACAGGGCGCCGAATTGTTCGGGATAGCGCGTCAGCATGTTGGTGATCAGGATGCCGCCGTTCGATCCGCCTTCCGCGGCGATGCGGCCCGGACGCGTCACGCCGCGCCGTACCAGGTCGGCGGCGACGGCGGCAAAATCATCATGTGCCAGCCGCTTGCCGGCATAGCGGCCGGCGTCATGCCAGCGGGTGCCGAATTCGCCGCCGCCGCGAATGTTGGCGACGACGCTGGTGCCGCCGCGTTCCAGCCACAGCTTGCCGATCGCGGAGTTGTAGGAGGGGCGCATGGCAAGGCCGAAGCCGCCGTAGGCATTGAGATGAACCGGTGCCTCGCCGCTCTCGGCGGAAGGTCCCGTCTGCACATAGGGAATGCGCTCGCCATCGACCGAGATGGCCTCATGCTGGGTGACAACCAGTCCCTCCGCAGAAAACGTGCGCGGCGCTTGCTTCAACAGAACTGGGCTTTGGACACCTTCGATCAGCATCAGCGAAGGCGGCGTCAGCGGACCCTGGATATTGGCCAATAGATCGCCGTTGCTCTCGGCCTCGTCGGCGTCGAGACGCCAGACATCGACAACACCGATCTCGGGCAATCCGGGCAGGTTGCTCCGGGCCCAGCCATTTGCCGGAGTCCAGACTTCGAAAACCGGCCGCAATTCATCAAGTACGGAAAGCACCAGCTTTCCGGCACTCCAGAAAAAGCCCTGTACCGCGCGTCGCGGTTGTGGCGCGAACAAGATCTCGAATTGCCGTTCTCCGGCCATGAATGACGGCAAGGACGTGGCCAGCACGGTGTCAGGTGGGTAGGTCTTTGCTCCTACGGTCCAGGGTTTGCGGGGCTTGATGGCGAGCCAGCCGCCGTGAACGTTCACCTGGGCATGGGTCGGGAGGTCGAGTTTCAGCCTGACGCCGCCCCCATCGCCCAGGTACAAACGGCTGTTGAAGAAATCGAGCCGCTCGAAAAACCAGACTCGCGGAGCGCCGTCAGTCCGGTCAACTTCAAAGAACGCCCCCATGTTCTCAGGCGTCGTCTCGAAAAGCACCGGTGCGCGATCTGCGTCCGTGCCGCGCCGCCATAGCCTTACCGTCCTGGCATAACCGGACGAAGTCGCCATCCCGTCGCCCAAGGCACTGGACAGCAAAAGCGTATCGGCATCGAGCCAGCCTGCGTAGCTCTTTGCTTCCGGCAGCACGAAACCGTCGGTGGTGAAGGTCCTCGTATCGAGGTTGAATTCCCGCAGCACCGTCGCATCGCTGCCACCTCGCGACAGGCTGAGGATCACGGATGGATGCTTAGCCGAGAGCCTCTGCGCCCCGGCCCAGAGCCAATCATCGTTTTCGATCGCGGCGAGTTGGTCCAGATCCAGCAGGATCTCCCAATTCGGATCGGGCCTGCGAAATTCCGCAAGCGTGGTACGGCGCCAGAGGCCGCGCGGGTTGTTGGCATCCTTCCAGAAGTTGTAAAGAAAGCCGCCGCGTCGGCCGACATAGGGAATATTGTCCGGCCGGTCATAGATCGAAGCCAGCAGGTCGCGATCCGCGGCGAAGCCGGCATGGCCAAACTTTTGCACGGTCAGCCGGCTCTGCCGCTCGACGAAATCGATCGCGCGCTCGCCCTCGATTTCTTCCAGCCAAAGATAGGGATCGTCATCCGGTGCGGTCAGGGTGGGCCTGTTGTCGATCGGCATGGTTCACTTCTGGTGCTGCGGTCGGACTGGAACCCACATGGTTGGCGGCCTTGAAATTTACGCGGCGGCGGGCGGCCTGTCCAATCCGCCGACTTCGCATGGCGCGGGGCCGTTTGCGCCGGTTGCTCGGGCGGACGCCCCCGGCCATAGTGCCGGGAATCAGCGAGGCCGGCTGCGTTCGGCCTCCTTTGGGTGGAAACGACGGATGATCGATGTCGCCGCGGTCGACGAGAGGGCCGATGATGCGCGGGCGCGCGCCAATGTGGTGAGGCTGGCGGCGGCGCAGGCGCTGACAGGGGCAAATGCGGCCGTGATCTTCGCCACCGGCTCGATTGTCGGGGCAGCGCTGGCGCCGGATCTCTCGCTCGCGACCGTGCCGATTTCCTTGTATGTGGTCGGCCTCGCCGCGGGCACGCTGCCGAGCGGCGCGATTTCGCGACGATACGGCCGCCGGGCCGCCTTCATGATCGGCGCCGGCTGCGGGGTCCTGACCGGCCTCGTCGGATCGTTCGCCATCCTGCGCGGTTCGTTTGTCCTGTTTTGCTGCGCGACCTTCCTGGGCGGCCTTTACGGCGCGGTGTCGCAATCCTATCGGTTTGCCGCCGCCGATGGCGCCAGCGCCGCCTACCGCCCCAAAGCCCTGTCGTGGGTGATGGCTGGCGGCGTATTTGCCGGCCTGCTCGGCCCGCAGCTGGTGCAGTGGACCATGGATTTCTGGCTGCCTTATCTGTTCGCCTTCAGCTTCGTGATCCAGGCTTTGGTGGCGCTGATCGCAATGGCCATTCTCTCAGGCGTCGATACGCCGAAGCCTGCCGCGTCGGATCTTCATGGCGGGCGTGCCTTGCCGGAGATCGTTCAGCAGCCGCGCTTCATCGCCGCCGCCATTTGCGGCATCGTTTCCTACCCGATCATGAACCTGGTGATGACATCGGCGCCGCTGGCCATGAAGATGTGCGGGCTCAGCATCAGCGATTCCAATTTTGGCATCCAGTGGCACATTATTGCAATGTACGGGCCGAGTTTCTTTACCGGTGCGCTGATCGCCCGGTTCGGCGCGCCGCTCGTGGTCGTGACCGGCCTGTTGCTCGAAGCCGGTGCCGCGACGATCGGATTGACGGGCATCACGGCGATGCATTTCTGGGCCACCCTGATCGTGCTCGGAGTGGGCTGGAATTTCGGCTTCGTCGGGGCTTCGGCGCTAGTTCTTGGAACCCACCGGCCGCAGGAGCGCAACAAAGTTCAGGCGTTCAACGATTTTCTGGTGTTCGGCACGATGGCGATCGGCTCTTTTTCCTCCGGTCAGTTGCTGGCCAATTACGGCTGGTCGGCGGTCAACATGGTGGTCTATCCGCCGGTGCTGCTGGGGCTCATGGTTCTCGCCGCGGCGTCTTTGGCGCAGCGGCGGCGAAAGCTGCGGGCCAACTCCGAATTTCCCGATCCGGTACTTTGATCGGCCGAGCCGAGAGGATTGTTGCAATGCGCTGGAGCTCCTGATGGCGTCGCCAAACGCGTGGACGAGTCCATCGCGATGGTCGAATCCGGCGACCGTGGCTCTGGAACGAATTCCTTCCGGCGCGCCTGTGTTGCTGAATGTATCGCGCAAAAATGCAGCCGCGATCGAATTGTACAAGAAGTTTGATTTCAGTGAGTAATTCCGGGATCGGCGATGTCTTGCTGGCAGAGCAGCGCCAGGCCGAATGAGGGTGCCAGGGCAGTCCTGCCGCCCGTTGGATCGATGGGCCTTGTTCTCCAGGTCCGCGCGCGGCTTGCGATGCGGGAGTCATCGCCGACGAAATCAGTAGTTTCACGGTTGGATGCTAATGGAAAAATAAGCCGGAGCCTGCATACCAGCGAGGTTGCGTATCATTCACGATTATCGTGGCTAACAAGGCGTTTAGCCGGGATGATTCAAAGTGGGGCGAGATGCCATGATGAACATAGAAAATCAAAAAGACGCGCAGCTTGGCAGTGTGGTGGATTTGATTCGTTCGACGCTCGGGACCGAAATCATCCGAGCCACGCCGGATCATATTGTGTTTTGTGGCAAGGGGCCGCGCCGGACCTTTGAAATTCGCCGCGAGGGAACGCGAGGCTTTCGGGTCGAAGAAATCTTGGACCTTCAAGCGGCGCCCCGAGACCGGCAGCCGGCCTCTCGCCCTGAGCGGACTGTCCTGAACGGAAGCCAGATGACTGAATGGGTCAGCGCCCGGCTCGGGGAGGTCCAGCTTTCGTCGCTTCTGGCGGGTGGCTTAAGGTGGCCGGAGCGATCGGCGATCCTGATGATGATCGCCTCAGCGTTCATCACCATTGGCTCCTCGATGGTCGGAGCGTAAGGCCAGAGCTTTGGCGTCCATCACGCCAGTTCCGACACCTCGCCCGCCGGCAGATCGAATTCGAAGGCGTTCAGCGTCATCGACACCATGGTGTAATAGCCGCACAAACCGATAATCTCGACCAGGCCGCGCTCGCCAAGCAGCCTGACGGCCTCGTCGTATAGCGGCTGGCTCAAGCCGTGGCCTTCGTGCAGCGATCTGGAGACGTCGTAGATCATCTGGCCCTTCGGATCGTCGAAGTGCGGGGTGCGGCGATCGCGGATGGCTTCGATGATGTGGGGGTCCATGCCGCCTTTGAGCGCCAGACGCTTGTGGGCATACCATTCGTAATGCGCGGTCCAGTGCCGCGCCGTCACCAGGATGGCAATTTCGGAAAGCTTGGCAGGAAAAACCGTATCGAAGCGCAGGAAAGCCCCAAGACGCGTGGCGTGGCGCGCCATTTCGGGGCTGTTGAGCCAGGCCATCATCGGAGGGGGCGGGGCGCCGCGCTTGCCGGCAATTGACTCGTCGTAGGTTTGTTTCTGGTCTTCATTCATTTCGGCAGGCGAAAGCAGCTTCAGACGCATGGTGCGTTCCCTCTGATATTCGGGTCGTCGTGACGGTTTCTGGCAGTCCAGCAGGCCAGCGGCGTGTGCCGGAGACATATTGAATTTCAGGATATGGCCGTTAAGGTCCGCCAACAAGAGCAACCGGTTGTGGCCCTGGTCGCCGCGGCCTGCCGAAGGGAAACGCCGATGACCGATCTGGAAGGTTTTCGTCTGCAAACCCGCGCCTGGCTGGAGGCCAATTGCCCGCGGGAAATGCGGCGGCCGATCACCTCGGAGGAGGATACGTTCTGGGGCGGCCGCAACGCCCAATATTCCTCCGATCCGCAGCGCATCTGGTTCGAGCGGATGCGCGACAAGGGCTGGACCGTGCCGCACTGGCCACGGGAATATGGTGGCGGCGGCCTCGATCCGGAGCAGGCCAAAATCCTGCGCCAGGAGATGGCGGCGATCGGCGCGCGGGCGCCGCTGACGTCGTTCGGCATTTCCATGCTGGGTCCGGCGCTCCTGAAATACGGCACCGAGGCGCAGAAGCAGGAGCACCTGCCGAAGATCGCCGCCGGTCTGATCCGCTGGTGCCAGGGCTATTCGGAGCCCAATGCCGGATCGGATCTCGCCTCCCTGCAAACCCGCGCCGAGAGGGACGGCGACGATTTTGTCATCAACGGCCAGAAGATCTGGACCTCCTACGCCAACTATGCCGACTGGATCTTCTGCCTGGTGCGCACCGACCCGGCCGCCAAGAAGCATGACGGCATCAGCTTCATTCTGTTCGACATGGCATCCCCGGGGGTCTCGACCAAGCCGATCCTGTTGATTTCCGGCCGCTCGCCGTTCTGCGAAACCTTCTTCGATGATGTGCGGGTGCCGAAAGCCAACGTGGTCGGCACCGTCAATCGCGGCTGGGACGTCGCCAAATATCTGCTGCAACACGAACGCGCCATGATATCGGGCATGGGCGAGCGCAGCGTCGGCCGGCCACTCGGCCAGGTCGCCGCCGACAGCCTCGGTACCGACGGACAGGGCCGCCTGGAGGATCCGATGCTGCGCAGTGAGATCGCAAGTTTCGAGATCGACGAGGCCGCGCTGGCCTGCGCCGCCGAGCGCGCCGTCGACCTGGCCAAGGCCGGTCAGGCCCATCCGGCATTTTCCTCGGCGATGAAATATTACGGCACCGAACTGAACAAGCGCCGCTACGAGATCCTGATGTCGGCGGGCGGCATCGGTGCCCTGGAATGGGAGAGCGAACGCTCGAAGGGCGGAGCCCGGCCGCGCGCCTGGCTGCGCACCAAGGCGAATTCGATCGAGGGCGGTACCAGCGAAGTCATGCTCGGCATCGTGGCCAAACGCATTCTCGATCTGCCGGGGGCGTGAGAATCTCCATGGCCCTCGTGCTCACTGAAGAACAATCGATGTTGCGCGACAGCGCCCGCGGTTTGATTGGCGACAGGGCGCCGGTCGCACACCTCCGGCAGCTGCGCGACGCTGGGGATGCGACCGGGTTTTCCCGCGAGCTGTGGCGGACCTTTGCGGAGATGGGATTTGCCGGTTTGCTGGTACCCGAAGCGTTCGGCGGCAGCGCCCTGGGCTACGTCGAAGCCGGCGTGGTGATGGAGGAAATCGGCCGCACCCTGATGCCCTCGCCGTTTCTCGCTACCGCCGTACTCGCCGCGTCTGCACTGTCGCACGGCGGCAACGCCGCGCAGCAATCACAGTATTTGCCGAGGATTTCGGACGGTTCGCTGCTGGCCGCGCTCGCCATCGACGAGGGGAATAAGCATCGGCCGCTGATGACCAGCCTGCAGGCGCTGCGTTCCGGCAACGGATTCAGGCTAAGGGGTGAAAAGGCCTTCGTGGTCGATGGGCACACGGCTGACCTCCTGATCGTGGCGGCCCGTACCGCCGGCCGTGCGGGAGAGGTCTTCGGCCTGACGCTGTTCCTGGTTGACCCCAAAGCGCAAGGCGTCGCGATCGAGCGCACCGTGATGGTCGATTCGCACAACGCGGCACGCATCGTGTTCGACCAGGTCGAGGTCGATGCCGACGGCGTGCTCGGCGAGGTCGATCAGGCCTTTGGCCTGCTGGAGGCTTTGCTCGATATCGGCCGCGGCGCCGTGGCCTCGGAAATGGTGGGTTTGAGCGAGGAGGTGTTCGGGCGCACCATCGCCTATCTCAGGGAGCGCAAGCAGTTCGGCAAGCCGATCGGCGAATTCCAGGCGCTGCAGCACCGCGCCGCGCGGCTCTATATCGAGATCGAGATCACCCGTGCCGCGGTTCTGAAGGCGCTGCAGACGCTGGATGGCGAACTCGCCAATGCCGGCGCGGCGGTGGCGGTTGCCAAAGCGCGGGCCGGTTCGACCGCGACGCTGGCGGTCCAGGAGGGCGTGCAGATGCATGGCGGCATGGGCATGACCGACCAGTTCGACATCGGCTTCTTCATGAAACGCGCCCGGGTTTGCCAGGAATTGTTCGGCGACAGCAACTTCCACGCTGATCG